>Ga0306866_1000109_pt1 | contig 33319 bp, 22 predicted proteins | sample AntRauTorckE5432_FD_190450 | JGI IMG/M metagenome (GOLD analysis project Ga0306866, IMG submission 190450) | Saline lake microbial communities from Rauer Islands, Antarctica - Metagenome Torckler E5 #432 (v2) (version 2) | ecosystem: Environmental > Aquatic > Non-marine Saline and Alkaline >...
ACATCTTTTTTGTAGTGAGATTTCCTAGGAGTCTTGGGTTTTGTTTTAAAATGTTGAATCAAATACTCACGGATCCGTTGGTACTTAACAACTACGCCATACTCTTGTTCTACCCAATTTTGAGCATCCCAGTATCCTAAAAAAGGATTATTTGGGTCATGTACTCTTTGGGATAAACCCTTATGTATTTGTGGTGTAATAATTTTAGACGTTTTATTTTTAGGCTTATCCGTTAACATCATCTCAACCCCACCATCCTTATAGTTCACAAGCCACCTTTCTAAGGTTCTGATATGAATCCCTAAAAAATCAGCTAATTCTTGTCGAGTTTCAAATTTGCCAGACTTAATGGCTAGCAAACTCTTTAAACGTTTTTCCCCTTTCAAGGTTTTCTGTTTTAACAAGAGTTTGTTTAGCTCCGAATCTGATTCCCTAATATCTAAAATTGCTTTTCTTCCCATACATAAATATACGAATAATATACGGCGATACAAAGCATATTTGGTATTATTGAGATATTGAAGAGTGATTCTTTTGGTATAATGAACCACAAATACCAAAAGAAAATCGTAGAAATTTCTGATGGCAATCCAAGGCTGGCAATTATGGGAGCTCGTGTTGCCTTAGAAAAGCAATCTGACTTTTTATTTGGCGATGTTGCAGATTTATTTGAGACTTATTTCTCAAGTTTTTCAATGGATTTCAAGCTATTTGAAAAACCTGAACTCTTGAAGGCTTTAGGATTAGTTTCATTTTTCTTTAGTATAGATAGAGAAAATAAAGAAGCTGTTGAAAACTTGCTTTCTGTTTTTCAAATCGATTATTACAAGTTCAATGAAGCTATAGAAGAGTTGCACAAGAGAGAATTAGTAGAAATCCAATATAATCACGTTCGGATTTCAGAGCAAGTAATGGCTACCTACTTTTTCTACGTGGTTTTTATTAGAGACAATCAGTTATCTTTTGAAAAACTACTATTCAACTATTTTGAGAGCCATAAATTTTCTTTTAAGGAAGCTCTTTATCCTTCAAGTCATTCATTCGGTTATAAAAATGTATTTTCAAAAATCAGCACTACCTTTAATAGATACATAGAGGCTGTTGAAAATAATGAAGATAAGTTCTTAGGATTTTTAGATTTATTTTGGTTCAATAAGCCTGATGAAACACTTTCTTATTTCTTATCGAAAGTAAATTCAATTGAAGAACCTCTAAAACCATTCTATACTACACAATATGAAACTAATGACTTTGTATATTCAAAAGAACGCACAATAGACTATATTTCTAGGTTTTTTGAGCAAGAAACTGACTCATTCATTCCTGCAATTCAATTAGGCTTTGAATATGTTAGAAAAAAACCTGAACATCTTCCAGAATTTATTAGGAGAATAAAAGAAAATTTAATTTTTGATGAACCAGACGAGCCATATGGTTATCATAGGCAAGCACTATTTATTGACCACTTAGATGAGAACATAAAAGCTGATAAACTGCATTATTCGATTGCATTCTTTGCCATAGCTGAGTCTTTCTTAAAGCACTCTCATCATATGACCAAAGGAGCTAGAAACAATGCAATTTCCATTTATGATTATCCAATTCCAGCTACTGATGAAATCAAACAAATAAGAACCAAAATATGGGAAACCTTATTTTCATTATGGGGTGATTTTAAGGATGAAGTAATCAGAGTAATCGATAAATACAAACCAGATTATCGAGAGAGAATCCCAGAACTTCTAGACTTCGACTTGACATTACTTATCCCATTTATAAGGCAACAATTTTCTCCAAATTCTTTCAAAGAAACCCATGTTGTCAATAAACTTATTATTTCTCTTAAAAGAGAGGAGAAAATAACAAATACAAGTTATTTGGATTTAAAGCCAACGTTCAACACTAAAGAATATCGCGATTATAAAAAGTTGGATTGGAACAGATTTAGAGATAAAGAAGAGTTTGAATTCGATAATTGGCGCGATTATGAAGAAATAAAAAGTGCTGATTTAAAAGAGAATTTCACGTTTATTTCGATAGAGGAATTTTATACTTTTCTTCACACATTAGATAATCTTCAAAGTATAAAAGATAGTAATCATTCTCAGGTCGAAAACTCTCTAGAGGTTATCTTTGATGTGAATTTTATTAAGAATCCTGAACTTGGGCTTATTTTCTTAAAAGCATATTTGCATAAAAACTATAACATTCGAAGCTTGTATCGCATCATTTCGACTATAGTTACTCATTCTGAAAGATATGCGTTAAATCTTTGGGAGGTTTTAGATAATTGGGATAATAAGAATTCTACACATTGGAAGCTTATTTTTTTAGATAGGTTGCCAGATGAATTTGTTAGTGATGCTTACTATGACAGACTCATTCAAACAATAAATTCGATAGAAGGTTTCGCTTATCTTTATATTAAGCAATACAATAAGTTTACAAATATAAACCGAAATGCTGCTAAGGAAGTTCTTGAAATAGTCCATTCTAAATTTAAAACAGAATCAGTAAAGATTAGATTATCTGAATATCCTTTTAAGGAAGCAATAGAGATATTTAAAGGTGATTACACATTAATTAAAGAATCTTATTTCCAGCAATATGCTTTAGCTAAATCTTCGCTATCATTTGATTATCAATCGGAAGGATTTGCCAATATTTATAAAAACCACGAGGACTTTCTATTCGATTTTTTTAAGCATTTCTATTCGGAGTATAGCGCATATGAAACTAATGAAAATCTCAATCTTTCTTTTGTATGGAACTATCCAGATAGAATAAACGAAATTGAGAAAGTCATTGATTTTCTAATCAAGAAGGACATTTACATAAGTTTAGGGGGTCATTCGGTATCCATACTTTTTAATGAATTAGATGAAACCAAATTAAACAGCTCCTTTAATTTCATTAAAAATGTTATTCTAAAGAATCAAAATGACAGCACTTACATTGAAGTAATATTTGATATCATCAGAACAAATTTACGATCAAAACATGATGAGTTGTTCTTATATTTTTTGAGTCTCAACAATGATCTTAAGTTTTTCAGAATGATTAATTGGGTAGGTAATTCTGGTGTGCAGATGGGGAATGTGATTTGGGGTGAGTCACACGCAAAACGATGGGAAAAAGTATTAGGTATACTAAATACTTCAAAAGACCAACTACGGTACATCTCAATAAAAAACTTTTTAAAGAAACGAATTGAATCTGAATATAATAGAGTTGAGTCAGAAAGAATGAGAAATTTTATCTCACCAAATAAGAGATAGTTTTGTTCTATATCTTAAATGACGAAATTTCTTTATATAGTATGATTGCCACAAAATTTTTCATAATCTAGTATCTAAATTATTGTTAATTCTCTATAAAGCTGCCAGCGACAGGGCTTTAATATTTTGTGACATCAAAAAATAATAGCATTCCTTACGGTTGTCGACAAATCCCAATTCCAAAAGCACACTTGGACAATAATCAACAGTCTTTCGCAACACCTGAGAATTTGAAAACTTAAAACCTCCGCTCTCAAAATATAATTTCTTTTTAAACACAGCTTATATATGAAAAGCCAACCAAGTCGATTTATCCAAATTCTGTGATACTATATTAAATTCATAACGTCGTATAAATAAATTAAATTGTACTACGGCTTAGCTCAGCAGAATTTTTCTGATTGATTGAAGTTAAAAATTAGTATAACATTAGTTATGCTTCTATTTTATGACAATTAATAAGTGAAAAAAGAAACTGATTTTATCCGATATTTGAATGCTAAGTTGGTCATAAAGTCTCAAGCTACCCAGAATTTGTCACATTTTGGTATTGGAAACCCCATCAACTCCTTAAGAATTTAAAGTCTTTGGGCTTTAAGTTTTAAACTTTTAAACAGAAATCTGTAAAATTGAGTTGTTGTGCTTGAGTTGTTACTTGGAAAATTATTTTACAGTTAAAGTCTTATTTTGATTTAACATGTTATTCATGATAATTGACAGTAAGCTGTGTAGAATTTAATAATAAAATTTCTACTGAAGAATACATTTGACTTTATGATTTAAAGGTCCCTATTGTCCATTAAAGTTCCTTCAGCATTAAATTTTAGTTTGTTCATCACATCTCCAGAGCTGAAATAACAACTGAAAAAGAATTGATTGCGAAATATTATCTTTTGAATTTTTGCGAAATTTTCAGGGCTTTCTTTAAAAAGTCTACCAAGATCTGTGTGGTCATAATCAGAGTCTAGTTCTGATAAATTTTCTACTGAAGCGTGTTCTATTCCCGAAGATGTCTTTACAGACAATTGAGAAGTGCCTGCACTAGTAAAGCTCGCTGATTGGTAAATTATTTCAATTGTCTCTTCCATGTTCTTATTTTTATTTGTAAATGCAAAATTAATTCCAATCCTGTGTGTTCCTACTATTTTTACATGAAATTTAAGAATAATGCTTTACTTTTGTTAGAGATATGTTAATTTTAAGCTATATCAGGGTTCTAAAAGCTGCTTAATAATCAGACCTAACTGACTTAAATGTGATTTAATCTTCTACAGGATGTTGAAGATTTTACAAAAAGAATAAACATTTACTCTCTTATAAAATCACATCTTACAATTTTGTGATTCTCAATTTTATAAATAGCTATTATTAAAACAGGCTGTTCACTGTTGGATCGCCCAGTGATATATTCGAAATCGATAACGGTTTGAGCTAGGACTTGTCGAGACGTTACAAGGCTATAAAGGTTTGGAGACGATTGAAACAATTTTCCGTAAGCCGTTTTAAAATTGGCTTTTCCTTTAATAAAAGGCTTAGCATCACCGAAATTATAGGCTTCAGCATCTTCTGCAAACACGTCTAAAAAAGCTTCTATATCTTTTTCGTTATAGGCCTCTAACTGAAGCTGCACAACTTCCCGTGGAGTTTGTGAATAACATTGGAAACCAATCAATATGCTTAAGCCTAGTATAATAGATTTCATAGTATTGTTTTACAGTCAAAGTCAAACGTTTTAAACATATGTCTTTTTCACAATGGTTACTTATAACGTCCTTATTCCTTTAGATCCTTTTTGGTGTGCCTTAAGGGTATACTAAAACTTAAAACCGTCTAAGCCTAAGTCTTAACCGCCTCCGTATCTTCTATGATACTATAACCTTTCCAACACTTGAGATCGTACTGGTCTAGATATAATCCTCAAGCTTAAGTGTGAAGGCTAACTCTGGAGAAATTTCTTAATACTGAACCTCAACGTATTCCACGGTTTCTATGGTGTTATATTACAGCTCAAAATTCAGCTTTTTACTTTTACTTCTTTTAGGGTTGCTTTCTTTAAAAACTAGACTTCGATTTATGTATGCGTAATTGTCATTAATTTGTTTGATGTATTTGGGATAGGAACTGTCTTCACCAGTTTTAGAAAACACACAAAATCCGCTATCAGTATGGGCGTTGACCTTGATGCTTAAGACAAATTTTAAATTAAAGTTCATGGCTTATCCTTACTTTCAGCTTTAAACTTTTTGAGGACTTTTTCCGCAGTAAGTTTCCTATCAGATAGAAAAACCTTTCTGTCGGAATAACAACAGGCCACTGTCATTCTGAAAGAGCTTTGCGTGACTGAAGAATCTTTGCGTGTCGGAGTGACAACGAGATTCCTCGTCGAAGCAAAAACAGCTTCTCTGTCGGAATGACAATAGGTCACTGTCATTCTGAAGGAGCTTTTTGCGACTGAAGAATCTTTCTCTGTCGGAATGACAAGGAGATTCCTCGTCGAAGCAAAAACAGCTTCTTTGTCGGAATGACAACAGGCCACTGTCATTCTGAAGGAGCTTTTCGCGACTGAAGAATTTTTATTGAATGTTGGTGAACAAAATAAAACATGTAGAAGGCTGTTGAATTATTCAGTTTTTCAATCTTGCCATTTGTTTTTTAAAATTCACGCGAGTGATAAGTAATCCTGTAACAATCACAACCAAACCCAGGATATCCCAAAGCTGAACTTTATCATCAAAAATAACCCAAGCCATAAACATAGTCACTGGAGGTCCCATATAAAATAAACTCGCAACTCGAGTGGCACTTATCTGTTCTATAAGCATCCACATTAAATAGTAAGCTAGCAGTGAAACTCCAAGAATCAACCATGATAACGTCAAAATAAATTTTAAAGTCCATTCTGTCGATAAGTCTTCTAAAATAAGAGCTGGCAAAAACAAGACTACAGCAGTTCCCAAAGCTTGGTAAAACAAAGATAGACTCAAGGGTAATTTTTCAAAGCTCTTATCCAACTGTCTTTTCCGTTGGTATAAACTAGCTATTGTGATAGCTGTTACAGAGCCTAAGGGTAATAAACATCCGGTGATCGACAAGCTACTGCTGCCCTCCAGTCTAAAAAGTATAGGAAGGGCTACTCCTATAAAACCAATAGATAAGCCTATCCATTGCTTTGTTGAGGTATGTTCTCCAGTAACCCATCCAGAAAAGGCACCCGTTGCTAAGGACTGTAGCGAAATGATAAGGGCAACAATACCTGCAGGGACTCCTTTTACAATAGCAAATAAGGAACAAGATAACCAAACACCATGCGCTAAGATACCAATGATAAGATGTGGGGCTACTTTTTTAAGACTTAACCACTTAAACTGACCTCTAACAGTTAAATACAAAAACAATATAAGACTTAGAGCAAGATAACGCCAAAACAACTGAGTAAATGGGTTGGCAAAAGCAAGTCCATATTCTGCCCCTATAAATCCAGAATTCCAGAAAATAACGAATCCTATAACAAGTGCCCATATAGATTTTTTCATTTTTTTTGGTTTTATCTATTTAGTAATTTACTCAAGTTTCGCACCCATTATTTACAGGGTTTAAATGACAATAAAAAGCATGAAAACCAAGGGAAACCCTCCATTTTCATGCTTTTTTTAAGTTACCAAACACAAAATATAAAACATGCTATAACACGAAGATATTGCAAAAGTTCAAGAAATAAAAGGGAAATTTAATAAGGTTTGGCTTAGTTTAGACTATTTACAGATACATCTGGATATTTTAGGTTTTAATAAAATAAAAAGTCAGTTCAGTTGGTGTAAAAAGACAGGTTTTTCATTCGAGAACTTGATTTCGATGCTTTTAATTTTTCTCCTTATTGGATTTAACTCCATTCATGAACTTATCATCATAAACCGTGGCAAAGAAATTTCTCTTAGCGTCAGAATGACAATAGGCCACTGTCATTCTGAAGGAACTTTTCGTGACTGAAGAATCTTTTCTCTGTCGGAATGACAATGAGATTCCTCGTCGAAGTGAAAAACTTCTCTGTCGGAATGACAATACGCTGCTGTCATTCTGAAGGAGCTTTTTAGCGACTGAAGAATCTTTTCTCTGTCGGAATGACAACGAGATTCCTCGTCGAAGTAAAAAACTTCTCTGTCGGAATGACAATAGGCCACTGTCATTCTGAAGGAGCTTTTTAGCGACTGAAGAATCTTTTCTCTGTCGGAATGACAACGAGATTCCTCGTCGAAGTAAAAAACTTCTCTGTCGGAATGACAATAGGCCACTGTCATTCTGAAGGAGCTTTTTGCGACTGAAGAATCTTTGCGTGTCGGAGCGACAACGAGATTCCTCGTCGAAGTAAAAAACTTCTCTGTCGGAATGACAATAGGCCACTGTCATTCTGAAAGAGCTTTGCGTGACTGAAGAATCTTTGCGTGTCGGAGCGACAACGAGATTCCTCGTCGAAGTAAAAAACTTCTCTGTCGGAATGACAATAGGCCACTGTCATTCTGAAGGAGCTTTTTAGCGACTGAAGAATCTTTTCTCTGTCGGAATGACAATGAGATTCCTCGTCGAAGCAAAAAAACTTCTCTGTCGGAATGACAACGAGATTCCTCGTCAAAGCAAAAACAGCTTCTCTGTCGGAATGACAAAAAGATTCCTCGTCGAAGTAAAAAACTTCTCTGTCGGAATGACAACAGGCCGCTGTCATTCTGAAGGAGCTTTTTAGCGACTGAAGAATCTTTTCTCTGTCGGAATTACGAAGAGATTCCTCGTCGAAGCAAAAACAGCTTTTCTGTGGGATTGACAAAAAAATTCTTTGTCGAAGCAAAAACAGCTTCTCTGTCGGAATGACAAGTAGATTCCTCGTCAAAGTAAAAAACTTCTCTGTCGGAATGACAAGGAGATTCCTCGTCGAAGCAAAAACAGCTTCTCTGTCAGAATGACAAAAAGAGTCCTCTTCAATAAAAAAACGTGACTTCTCACGTGGAGTATTTAAGTTTGTTGGAGCTAGTAAGTTATTTTTAAATCAATAAGCGAACTGGATTAAATTCAGCAGTTATAAATCAAGCTTTTTTAGGTAAATCTCGGGTTAACCAACCTCGTCGACTGGCCGTAGCAATTGCATAAGGGGTAATCCAAAACAAACTAAAAATATAAAATAAGCTGTAGCAATATATCCATAGCGACTCTCCAACGTTATAGGATTTAGCATAAAACAAAGCAGGGATACTCGAGAAGACAAGTATACTTGCTAGGGTTGAACTGATAAATAAAATGGGATACAGCACTATAAATACCAGCATCAATATCATAAATGGATAGGCAAAAATCACCTTGATCCACTGATTAAGCAATAAAATTCGAGGTCCAACCTTCGATTCTTCTCTATAATTGGTAAAAGCAAATTTGCTCATCTTGATGTTTTCTCTAACGTTACTTCGTTCCCAACGGATAAACATCTTATATAGGTTTTTATACCGCTCTGGAATATTGGTAAGGACGATGGCATTACTCTGGAAACGAACAGGCATGCCCTGTTTTAAAATCATATTGGTCATCGCTCTATCTTCTCCAATATCGGTGGTCTTACCCATAAAGGTCTGGTGCATCCAATCTTCAAGACAATTAAGCACAGCCTCTTTTCTATAGGCCGCCAAAGCTCCAGGAGTGCAGAGGACCGATCCTAGCTGACTTTGTGCTGAACGGGTAAATTCAAAACTAAAGGCAAAACTCACATTTAGCATACGAGGAATCATCGCTTTTTCATTGTTAAGGACTTGCACATTACCTGCTACCGCACCACACTTAGAATCTACTACAAATGGAGAAACCAAATTTCTAAGCGTATCTGTTTTTACGATAGAATCACTATCGACGGTAACAAATACATCTCCTGTCCCCAGTTTAAAGCCTCGGTATAAGGCATGGCGTTTCCCCTTGTTTTTCGGCTGTTGAAAAATCGATAAGCGATCTCCAAGGTCGTGTTTTGCTTTTTGCATCCAAGCCCAAGTGTCGTCTTGACTTCCGTCATCTATAGAGATAATTTGAACTTTATCCTCTGGATAATGACTACCTGCCAAGCTATGTAGAGTTTTCCAAACCAATTTGCCTTCATTATAAGCAGGAACAATAACTGTAAGCACTGGCAATTTTTCATTGGATACAGATTGAACCGGGCGATACTTTAAGCGCAGAAAAAAAATAAAACTCAAAAAAATAATCTTAAAAGCAAGTAATCCAATAGATACATAGATAAGCAGTCTTCCCCAAAACGTATTGATTCTCTCTAGGTGAAGCTGCTCAAAAGCTGGTTGTAATTGAATAACTGTTATTAAGGCACCGACAAGGAGTATAAATGTTGCTGTAAAAACAAGGATATCTCTGGAGGAAAGGGATTTTATCGAAAATAATTTTGAAAATGAAGGTCTTGATGAGGTTTGGGCGATATTTAAATCTGTATTCATTACTATTAATTTCAGATCAATAACCAATTTATATACCTATACTAAGTTTGTACTGTTTCTCACTAGTTTGAATATAGCCAAGATCTAAACGTGTGGACTTTATCTACAGAGTGTGGAATGAATGGTAACTTTTCTGTTGATTTAATAAAGAGCTCTATTTTTAGATAAAAAGGAGATCAGTTATTTTCTCCAAATCGATCTTAATTTTCTACACAAAATAGAGTTAGAAACTTTTTTAAAAAACTAATTTCGCTACACCTAATAGTTAAAAAAACAACGCATGGCTACAGGATTTTTTGCCATTCTAGATGATATTGCTGCGCTCATGGACGATGTTGCCGTTATGAGTAAAGTAGCTGCCAAAAAAACAGCTGGAATTTTGGGTGACGACCTTGCAGTTAATGCAGAAAAAGCCTCTGGTTTTCTGTCTTCACGTGAGCTCCCCGTCTTATGGTCTATCACCAAAGGCTCTTTGCTAAATAAAGTAATTATTCTACCTGTTGCTTTTTTACTGAGTGCCTTTTTGCCTATAGCGATTACAATTGCTCTTCTGCTGGGAGGTTTGTATTTGGCTTATGAAGGCGCAGAGAAAATCTATCACTTTATAAGCTCACATCCGCATTCTAAAAAAGAAGAACTCAAAAGTGCCAAAACTAAAAGTGAGATCATAGCCTTGGAAAAGGAGCGTATCAAATCCGCGATTGTAACCGACTTTATTCTCTCTGTAGAAATCGTCATTATTGCTCTGGGGACAGTGACTAAGGAAGACTTAAGTATACAAATCCCCGTAGTGACACTAATAGCTATTATCGCAACCGTTGGCGTTTACGGCATTGTTGCCCTTATTGTTCGGATGGATGATGCTGGGTATAAACTTATAGAAAACAGCAAAGACGAAAAAAGCCTTAAAGCAAAACTCGGTGGCGTTTTAGTAGCGGCCTTGCCCAAAATCATTAAAAGTTTAACGGTGATCGGCACCATAGCTTTATTGCTGGTGTCTGGAGGTATTTTTGCACACAATATAGATTTTTTTCATAATCTTATTCCTGTCTTGCCCTCCTTGGTAACAGAACTGTTAATCGGTTTGGTCGTAGGTTTCATTTGTTTGTTGCTGGTCAATTTAGCACTTAAGCTTAAAAAGCAACTGACATCAAATTAAGGAAAAACTAGAGGAGGAGTCGTTAATTTTTAGCACAACCAAAAATAGACTCGATCTCAGTTTTAAAAAGATGAGCCTATGGGTATGATTTTAGTTTTCGCTCATTTTATTTATCCTCTTTTTTAATTCTAATGGTCTATTGTACCAATTTAAACCTACAACGTCGCCATAAATTGTTTGTTCCCCCCCTGTTTTTCACCAAAAGTAATCAGCATAACTAAAACTCTGCTGATTATCTTTTTATTGAATACTGTTTTGTGACATAAAAAGTATGTACTAAAAATCACAACAATTTAGAAAAAGCCACCGTTTATTACGTTTTAATTCTAGATCAATTCTTAAAATCAGCTCATGAGAGTTTAGGTTTTGACCAATGCTAGTGAGGTAATTTTCATACGCATAACCAATCCTAAATTTTTTGTCTATAATTAGAGATACCATTGCACTTAGTGAATTTTGATGGCGATAAGACGCGCCTATCTCATATTTGCTATTAAAAATAAAATTTGCGTTTATATCCACAGATAACGGCAAAGTGGGAGTGTATTTTACCATTGTAGAAGGTCTAAAAACAATATCTTTAAATTTTGAAAGCTCTATAGACATGCCTCCTGTAAGGAAATAATTACCGCGTTCTAAGCCTTCGACGGTTTGGATATCATCTTGTAGTCTAAAAACTGGAGATTTAAATAAATTTTGCGTGGATAAACCCACATAAAAATCTTCTGAACTGTATAAAAATCCAAATCCCAAATTTCCATATTGTCCTGTTGTGGAGGCATATACTTCATCATCTACCGTGATGCCACTTGCCAAATCATTATTAAAAAAAGATATACCACTTTTTACTCCAAAAGACAAGCGTCCAAACTCAGATGTAGGTACCGTGTAGGAAACGTCAAAATTGAGGTCGGTGTTATCTACCAAACCTATTTTATCGCTTATAACTGTAGCTCCAAAACCAAAACCCGAATTAATCCTTGTATTTACTGAAAATGTGCTTGTTTCTGGTGCACCTTCCACATTAATCCATTGTCTTCGTGTGAGTAGTGCCGCATTAAAATCTGATTTGGACCCTACAAATGCAGGGTTCAGCACTTGCATGTTATAAAAGTATTGTGCGTAGTGTGGTGCCTGTTGGGCATTAACAAATAGCACATTTAGCAACAGAAAGCAAAAGAACCCAATCTTCAATTTATTTGTAAATTTTATGTGTGTGATTATAATATTTATCATCTAATAAGTTGAATAAATCCAGTTTTAGGTTTGGTAATGCCATCATTATAATCTAACGAGTAAAAGTAGACACCTTCAATAACCGGTTTTCCATTATGGGTTCCATCCCACCAGATAGGACTTAAACTAGCATTATTACTATAAGTATAAAGCTCACTTCCCCATCTATCAAAAATTTCCAACTTAAAGTTTGGGAAATCTACTAAACCATCAATTTCAAAAACGTCACTGCGGCCATCATCGTTTGGTGAAAACAAATTTGGGAAATCATTATCTTTTATCGTTCCTAACCCTCTGATTCCTGATGCTGAATTAGAGATCTCACCTGATGTTATCTCAACAGTTAAGTTCATAGTTTCGGTTTCTTCATCCAAACCATCATCTATCGTTGGAATATCCTGAGTAAATGAAGTTTCTAAAGCGGGGATGGACTTATTTGCAAAAAAGGAAGGATAATCTCTGTCAATGGTTGTTGTAATATCTACAGTTTCAAGATTGAAATTTATTGGTAAAAAATTACTCATGGCTTCACCAGTTATTTCATTAATAAGCGTAACGATAAACACTAAGGGGTTACCTTCTATAACTGTTGGGTTTGTTATAACTATAAAAGGAATTGGGTCGATGTCCAAAATTGTCCCTTTTTTTGTCAAATCCTCACTACCTATATTATTTGAAATAACATTTCCAAATACATTTAGGTACTCTTCGTCGGTTTCATTTAGATCATCTAAGAGTGTGGTGATATTAAAAGAAACACTAAGATTGGAATTATCTGGATCTAAGGTACCATCAATGCTAAGTGCAGATGATATCGCTATATAATCATCTGGTGATAGTGCTGTATTGTCCTCGCTTACTATGTCAATATTTGTAGGTCTAGAGCTCGGGTTGGTCAAGCTAATAGTATAAACTAAATCTTTCCCCTCAAATTCAATGGCATCATTCATAGTTATATCTGGTGGCAGTGGATTTTTATCCTTAAGGGTGCCTATGCCAGTTGCTTCTGTATTTATGGTGTTGCCAGATGTGATAGCAGCATTTAAAGTAAATAATTCATCTAGCTCAGAAATGTCATCTTCATTGGACGTGATGGTAAATTCAAAAGTTTCAGTAAAAGCAGGAATCTCGATTTGATTATTGTTATCGTCGACTGCATTATAATCAAAAGGCGAAACGGCAACATTATATATAGTGGTTGTATCTGTTCCGTCTGTTGTGAAGAGCGTTATTTCTATAGGAGTAGTAGATTGTATTGGAGTAGTATTGTCATTAAATCTAACCAAAGAAATAGTAAATGGTAATTCATTTCCCTCAACGACAGTCACGTTATCTATTAAGACTACAATGGCCATGATCTCTCGCCAGTCCCTTTCTAGAGTAGGATCATAGTCAACATTTGGGAAATCTGTAGGTAGTTGTCCGTTTGTTGGGTTAACTTCGTTGGTATTCCTGTCATAGGCATCATCCAAACCATCATTATCTGCATCTACACCAGAGGCTTCAGTTTCTGGAATACCATCATCATTAATAAAGTCCCAGCCTTCAATAAAATCCTCCCTTAGATCATTATCAGAATTAATGTCTAAGTAATCAACAATAAGATCTGCATCTGTATCTATTGGGCTTAAGCCGTTAGTATAAGCTGTATTTACGCCATTTTCTTCAAATGTAGCATTGGGGGGAATATAATTATCTGTTGGTTGTGCTTCTATATTATCTACAATACCATCAGCATCGGAGTCTATATCCAAATAATCTGGATTTGCATCCGTATCCGTATTTGCAATCTGGTAAGTGACAGATGCATTAGGGCTATCATCGGTTTCTACAGTATTGTCTAATCCGTTATCACCAACGTCATTATTGGTTTGTCCATCACTATCAGTATCATTAGCAGAATTACCAACTTCGAAGATGTCAAAAATACCATCGTTATCGGAGTCTAAATCGAAATGATTGGGCACACCGTCACCATCAAAATCAAATTCATCAACAATGCCGTCATTATTAGCATCTGGTCCAAAATCTGTGTCTCTGTAATTTGGAATTAAATCGCCATTATGATCATTCAAGGGATCAAATCCGTTTGATTCGTCTACATCTAGAATAGTATCGTTGTCATCATCAATATCAACTGCGTTAGAAATACCGTCATTATCTGTGTCTGTTGAAGCATTAACCTCTACTTCACTTTCCGTACTTACAACATTACCTAGTGGGTTTGTACCAGAAAAGTTTATTGTGTTTTCCCCAATACAATTTTCATTTAAAACAACAGTAATTTCAATAGTTATAGTTTGTCCTGCTTGTAAAAGTCCAGAAGTTCCATCAAAAATGTTAATGTCTGTATCGCCATCGAAGTTTGCATTTAAGTTAGGTTTAGTGGTAGCATTACTTTCACTTTCAACTATTACAGGAGTAGAGGAGAATATAGGAGTTTTGTCACATATCTCAGCGAGATTCTCTTCCAATTGTAAGTTCCTTAAGTCCACCACTGGGCTTGTATTTGTAACAGATAATTGAAATGTAAACTCTTCATGTTCCAAAATTCCGTTTGGTGCAGGATTGGTTTCAGTAATCACTTTTTCGCTAGACGCTTCTGAAGTAAATGAAAAAGACATCCCAAGAATAACACAACTACACTGGTTATCTAGTCCGGGTACCGATGTGGAGTTTGAATCATAATACATGTCTAAATGCTCACCTAACCCGTCTTCCCAAGTCACAAAAGAGAAAAGCCTTCTATTTTCTCGGGTATTTTCATTAAAACCATCTAAAGGGCCCTGCGTCTGGGAGCGCCTAATCTGGTTAAAATTATTATCAATGGAATTATTGACAGGTGCTATTAAATGAAATATTTCTAAAACTATAGATTCTCCAGGTGGTAGGGTATTATTAGGCTCTAGTAAGGTGGTCTCTGTGTCACCGTCATAATCTGTATTTATACGTATTGGTGGTCCTGAAAACTGTAATATGTCAAGTGTATTAAACGTTAATCCATTCTCTAAAAAGCTATCTAGCCCCATATTAAAATTGACATTATTAGCCGCTCCGGTTCCGTTGTTGGTAATAGTAACCGTATTTATGAAATCATAAGTACCGTCTGGGTTTACTTCAGGGTTATTATCAGGAATGTGTAGTTCTGCTGTGATAATGGCTTCGGTGGTATGAAAATCTGTTAAGTTTAATAGAATATCATCACTACCTGCTAAAGATGTAAGCTTTAAAAGGGCTTCAAAGTCAATCCCAGAATCTGAAGGTGTAGGAACGGTCCTGTCACCACAAGATGGATCTACAGAGATACAATAGGAAACAATTACGGTCTGACTTGGATATAATATGGCATCATTTATCGATTCCATACTGAATAAGTTACCTGAGGTAGCGCTCTCAAAATTTGGGTTTACGTTAAGATTATCAAATTCTATTGGATAAGGAGGATCTGCAAAATCCTCAATATTAGTAGTCGTTACAATTACATTATCAACCGATGTGACACAATCTGGACCGTAAATTGCGTCAAAATCTTTAAATATTTCAATACCCCTAATAAAACTAGGGTCATTATAGTTTCTACTCAAGCTTTTACTTTTAAACTCAAGACGATATTGTATCTTGTAATCCCCATCTGTACTAAACCCTTGGTCACAAGACCCAAAACTTACAAAATTTATTAAATCTTCAGGGTCTTCTACAGTTAAAAAAAGGATTGCCGATGTTTCATCTGGTCCATCAGAAACCTCATACGTTATATTAGGAACGAGCCCTGTGTAACCAGGAGATGGGTCAAACGTATAACTACCATCAAAGTTTAGTGTAAAACTCCCCTCATCAAAAGTTGCTGTATCGCTAACATCGTAATCGATGCCGTTAATAGTAAATGAAATAACGGTTAATGGGTTTTCACTTTCAGAAGTGTCATTTTCTAAAACACCTGGGGCGGGTACAATTAAAGGGGTATTGATACTTGCAGTATCGTAATCGTTTCGAGCAACAGGAGCTATCGATAAAAATAAATTCCCCATAACCGCAAACGTTCCATCCGATATTGTGTAGACAATATCGGGTACACTACCTTCAAACCCTAGGCTGGGGTTGTAAGACAGACTTCCATCTGTTTTAATACGTATACTTCCCTCTGGAACTGTTGCTGTTTGTCCAGCTAAATACTCAAGACTGTTTATTCTGAAACTTATAAGGGCTAAACTATCCCCATCAGCATCAGCATCATTTTGTAACAATCCGTTGGCAGCATCGATCTGCAAAGTCTCACCTATGTAAGTGGTATAACTATCGTTAGTGGTTACAGGCGGTGTTCTTCCGAAAGTAAATTCAGAACATATAAGCAATAATATACATAGTCTTATGACAGTATTCATTTAGCTGGCTTTAATATTAGTCAATCTTACATACCATTAAAAAAAGATCATTTTTTTTGATTTCTTTTCAATTTATTTGCTATCGCAAAGTATGGTGTTTTTGAATAAAACTATTTGAGTTTTTATTGCTTTAAGTTTAATTAAGTATAAAATTCACTAAAAATTAAGAAAATCCTCCTTTAGGTATTTAAAAATGGCTATTTTAAAAAAGATTTAGACAGCAATCGGCACTTCAGCAAACTCGCACAGCATCTTCAAATAGTCTACAAGGAGTTTACTCGAAACGAAAGAAATTTAAAATCGGAAAAAGGTGAAAGAAAAAGTTGGTTAAAAGAAATCTCAATGCTGAAATTGTTTGAGTGTGGAAGGCGAAAAACGTTTCCTATTTAGCAATAGGTGGCTCTAATTTTTAATCTGATGAAGTCGGTAGCCTAGACTTCAGTAATTTCTCTAGGATATCTTCAACACCTTCTTCCGTGTTACTTTTGGTTTGATAGTTGGCGATTTGTAGGACATTTGGATGGGCATTTTTCATAGCAAAACTAAGACGTGCCAATTTTAACATACCAATATCGTTATTATAATCTCCAAACACCATGGTTTCATTTAGGGTAACACCCAAGTCGTGTTGTATAATTTTTAAGGCGTATGCTTTATTAGCTTCACTATGTGATATGTCGAGCCAATTTTGGCTTGAAACAACAACCTGATACCTATCCATTAGATTTTGAACCTGTGGATAGATGTAAGCTTCTGAAGAATCAAAATGATACACCGCTATTTTCACAAAATCATCGTCCATAATTTGGGTCAAATCCTCAACCTTTTCAACTTCGCTATAATAGCTTTTAAGTTGAGTCATAAACTTGGTGCTAGAACTTTCGATGTAGGCGCTTTTTCTACCACACAGTACAATAAAGGAATCTTTTATGGACCTAAGTAGAGTGATGCAGTGTTGCACATCGCCTTCAGTTAGCTTTAGTAAAACCTTAGTTTCATCAGCGTGTTGCATGATGCCTCCGTTTTCACCAATAATGCTAATCTCATTTTTAATGGGATCGAGTTTGCTTAAAATATTTTGGTATTGCCTACCACTTGCCGCTACAAAATGAATATCATGTTTTTTAAGCTCCTCAAATTGTTGAAAAAATCGAGGGCTAACCTCATTCTTTTCATTTAGGAGCGTACCATCCATATCGGTAACAATAAGTTTAATATCAGAAAAATCCATTACAAAGCTTTAGACTACAAACATAATTTTTACTGTTCAAGTATTGACAAAAGTTAACAAGTATTCTACAGGTATAGTTTTATAGTGTCTGTTTATCCCAGTCAATTCAGCAGATAGGCTTAAAAAGCAACAGACAGAAAACTTGGGAAAAGGCTAGGGGGGATTTTATTCTTTGGCATAGATAAAAATAGACTCAATCTCGGTTTTAAAGAGCCTCGCCAACTTGATGGCTAACATCAAACTAGGATCAAATTTTTCCTTTTCAATCGCATTTATGGTTTGCCGGGATACCTCTACCGCTTTCCCTAGCTGCTCCTGAGTAAGGTTATGCTCTGCACGTAATACTTTGAGCTTGTTTTTCATGCGTAGCGTTTTCTTATGATGAGCGTACTCACCATATAAACAATACCAATTATGCCCACTAGAAAACCAATTTCAGCATCTACACCAATCAGATTGGTCGTGTCTAGCAACGAATAGGTAATCCCAATGATAACGGTTAAACCCAAAGTAATCCCTAAAGCCTCAAGTTGTATTTTACGCTGCAGCTCGTCTAGACTATTAAAGAAATGGCGGTTAGCAATAACCATGGCAATACCATTGGCAAAGTTCAATCCCACAAAGAGAATGGTGAGCAGTTGGTGGTCGTCCCAAATAAATTGAGGACCAAAGGTGGCTAGAGCTAGCGTAGCGACCCAGGACCACGTCCAGCCCGCTAAATTTAAAACTTGTTGTTTCTTGGTTTTCATAGAATAAGTCATTAAGAGTTTACATTATGTCAATAAGACTTTACAAATGTAATTTAATAAGTGACAATGTCAAGTTTATTTTACATTTTTTTAAAAAGACCATTGCAAGGCATACGTATTTTCTCTTTTGATTTTGCTTACGCCAACCTTATAAGCCCTTAGATGATAAGCCTAAAACACTCCCATTCACCTAAAATTTGGGATCTCTTGGGGAAGTTATTTTAAATATTTATAAACCCTAAACCCTTTTAACTCGCCTGAAGTCGGCGTGAGTAGGGTGGGATATGACTATAATGTGCCTAAGAAGTTCGCACCATATTTTTTAGTAGCTTAACTTAATAATTTGAACGTCGAGAACTTATGAAAAATTTATTGCAAAAATTTGTTGTACTATTTTTAATTTCATTGCTTTTTATCTCGTGCGTTTCTATAAAAGCGCCACAGATATGGACTGGCATGACTGTAAGAGAATTTATTAATGAGGCTAAGTATGAAGAGCTTGTTTCTATGGATAGTGGATGGACTATTTACAGAGTTTTTTACGGTTACAGCGCTCAAAACCTTATGTTCTACTACTTTTATGACAACAAGCTTGTTAAAATGAACCGAGGTCAAAGAGATGTCGATGTAAGAGTTAGGGTGAATTAAACGTTTTTACTTATACACTATTTACTTAAATAATGATTTGGAGGTCAGTAGTTACTCATTAATTCTGATTGATATAATTTGTCTCCCTCCATGACTTTGAAAATGACATCATTGAATATAGCTGCTTTATTTTGTGAGCGATTTATTCCAAAACAAAATTCATTGAAATATCTAGTGAGATTATCATCACTTATTCAATAAAATGGGAATCTTATCCAAGATTTAACTTGACGTATCCATGTATGGGGCGTTTTTAAATTCAATTCTCTGTTACTTTCGATTTGTATTGCGTCATAAGCTTTTGAAATGAGTTTACATCCTCTTCATTTATGTGTTGGTTCTTGGTTTTTATAGTAATAGTCATCAAGAGTGTATATCACATAAATAAGGCTTTATAAGTGTCATACATTAACTGACAATACCAAGTGTAGATGACATTTTTTGAAAAGGCTTTTGTAAGGCACGTATATTTTCTCTTTTGATTTTGCTCACGCCAACCTTATAAGCCCTTAGATGATAAGCTTAAAACTCTTTCGTTTACCTAAAATTTGAGATCTCTTGGGAAGTTCTTTTGAATATTTATAAGTTCTAAACCCTTTTAACTCGCCTGAAGTCGGCGTGAATAGGATAAAGTGGATGAGGTTATTTTTTGTCCTTATAAAAATGACCTTGGTACAGACACTCTTTTGGTTTTTGCTAAATTTTTTTGTTATTTTATTGTAAACCGTTGGTTGTTTTTTGTAATTTTAGATTTTGAAACAATAACTTTTTTTTAAAAGTTCGAGCTATGAAATTTTTAATTAAACCTTTTAAAGTTTAGTAAAATATATCAGTGAAAAGCTAATTCAGTCAGTAAAATAGGAGGTTTAAAAATATATTTATCCTCATTTGTGACTTAAATAAATTATAAATGACATACAATTTCATTGACTTATTTGCTGGTGCAGGTGGACTTTCGGAAGGTTTTATACAAGCCGGTTTTGAACCTGTTGCCCATGTTGAGATTGAAAAATCTGCTTGCAATACACTAAAAACTCGAGCTGCTTATCATTATTTAAAATCTAATAAGAAATACAAAATTTACATCTCATACCTCAAGGGAGAAATTACTCGTGACGAACTCTATAAAAGTGTACCTAATGAAATTTTAGAAGCTGTTATCAATGCTCCAATCGGAAACGAAAACAATAAGACAATTCAAAATCAAATAGATAAATGTTTAGGAATTAAAAAAGTCGATTTGATTATTGGCGGACCACCTTGCCAAGCCTATTCATTGGTTGGAAGGTCACGGTCGAAAACTAAAATGGAAGGTGACCCAAGAAATTATTTATTTATTCAATATGCTGAATATTTAGAAAGGTACAAGCCGAAAATGTTTGTGTTTGAAAATGTATTGGGATTAAAATCCGCTAAAGGCGGTCACTATCTCGAAGAAATGGAGAAGATTTTCAACAAAAAAGGCTATCAAATAAAGTTGCATACTCTTGAAGCAAGAAGCTTTGGAGTACTACAAAATAGAAAAAGGATAATCATTCTTGGTTGGCAAAAAAACAAGAAGATTAATATTGCAAACTTGGAGGAGATTGTAATTGAAAGTAATTTTTTAGTTAAAGATTTATTGAATGATTTACCAGTTATAAAAGCTGGTGGGGGTGCGGACAGATTTTTGAAATACAGAACTGAAACAACTGAATATTTAAAATTTCATGCTCTACGTAATGGAATTGACATTTTAACACAACACGTTGCAAGACCGCACAGAGATCAAGATAAAGAGATTTATAAAATTGCTGTTAATAAATGGGAAAAAAAACAAGAAAGATTAAATTACAATGATTTACCTGAACGACTAAAGACTCATCAAAACCGCACTTCTTTTTTTGATAGGTTTAAAGTTGTAGCAGCAGACTTGCCATACTCTCAAACTGTGGTAGCTCATATCGCAAAAGATGGTCATTATTACATCCATCCAGACATTAAACAGAATAGATCACTTAGTATAAGAGAAGCTGCTCGCCTACAATCATTTCCTGATGACTATTATTTTGAAGGTGAAAAAGAAGGAGCAAACAGAACTGCTGCATTTAAACAAATAGGGAATGCTGTTCCACCTTTGATGGCGAAATTTATCGGAGCAGAAATTTCAAAAGCACTCAAAGGCTAATGATTGACTACACCAATATAGAATCAACTTCTGCTGAGCCAGAAGCAAGTTCAATGATAGAAACCTTTCGAGCGATAGGTTATTCTACTGAAACAGCTATTGCTGATATTATTGACAACTCTATAACTGCTGGAGCAAAAAATATTTGGGTTGATTACGATTGGAAAGGATCTAATACTACCCTTTCAGTTTTGGATGATGGAAGTGGTATGAACAATGACCAGCTTATCCAAGCAATGAGACCAGGAAGTAAAAACCCACTTGATGTAAGAAACCGAGATGATTTAGGAAGGTTTGGATTAGGTCTCAAAACAGCTTCTTTTTCTCAAACGAGAAAGTTTACTGTAATTTCAAAAGCTGTTGACTACAAACCAGTTTTGTGGAGTTGGGATTTAGATTATGTGAATAAAGAAAAAGCTTGGAAATTGATTCGATATATTCCGGAAAAAGGCAAGTGGTTTGGGAAAATAGATTCATTTAATTCTGGAACCTTTGTAATATGGTGGAATTTAGATAGATTAACACAAAATACTTTAGAAGAAAACGAGAATGCAAAAGGTAAATTTTTAGGAATCATGGATTCCGTTAAATCTCACTTATCGATGGTTTTTCATAGATACATGGATGAAGGTCTTAATATTTACTTTCGAGATCGACTTATCAAACCATGGGATCCATTTATGATTGGAGCTCAAGGTTTACAAACTAAACCAGAGACTAGATTAGAATCCGGTTCTGTAAGGGTTAAGGGTTATATTCTTCCCCATCGCTCAAAACTATCACCTGAACAATATAATGTTGGAAAAGGACCAAAAGATAGTTGGACAGCTCATCAAGGTTTCTATGTTTATCGAAACAGAAGACTTCTAGTAGCTGGTGATTGGTTAGGACTTTTTAAACGAGAAGTCCACTATGATCTTTGTCGAATTCAGATTGATTTACCAAATAACTTAGATAACGATTGGCAAATTGATATCAAAAAGTCAATTGCCAGACCCCCCTCGATTTTTCGTGAACCCATTTTATCTTTAGCAAAAGATGTTCGAAGTCAAGCTATAGAAGTATATCGTCACAAGGGCAAAATTCTGAAGAGGAAGTTAGCCTCAGATGAGTATTTTCCTTTTTGGGAGGAAAGAACTAGACATGGGAAACGTTTTTACAAGATTAATCGAAATCACCCTTTGCTTAATGATTTGTTTATCAAATCTGGTAATTTAAAAAAGGAAATTGAAACGGTTATTAAATTCATTGAAGAGACTATACCTGTTCCCTTAATTACCCTTCAAGAAAGTCAAAACGAAAAGCCACATGGACAGCCCTTTGAAGGGATTGACCATAACGCAATTAAAGACACAATGCAAAAGCTGTTCAATGAATTCCTCTCTAATGGATTATCATTCGAAAAAGCAAAAGCAAGAATATTGAACACGGAACCTTATAATTTCTATCCAGAGTACATTGAATCTTTAAATAATGAGTAAAAAAGACCCAATAAAAAATATAAGACAACTTCTTTCTGATAATTCTTCATATACTAGAAATGAAATTGAAGATGCAGTCGACGAAGTTCTAAAGATGAGGTATTTTATAGATGAGGACCGTGAAATGCTAATAAGAAGGATAGAAGAACTCTATACTATTAGACAAGACGAGTTTGGAACAATTCTGAAAGAGGATGAAAATAATCCCTGGTTAAATGATAGAAGATCAGAAATTAACTTTGAAAACGGTTTTTGGGGAAGATATAGAGAGTATCTAGAAATTGAAAAAAACTTTGCTCCTGATGTAATAAATAAGTTAGACAGAATAACAGACAGTATTCTTGACAACTTCTTTGACCCAACATTAAAGGCTACAGTCAACAAAAAAGGTTTAGTTGTTGGTCAAGTTCAATCTGGAAAAACTGCTAATTACACTGGACTTATTTGTAAAGCGGCTGATGCTGGTTTTGGATTAATTATTGTCCTAGCTGGAATTCATAATAATCTTAGAAGTCAAACACAAATAAGAATTGACGAAAGTTTTTTAGGGTTCGACACACAGCATACTAGAGCATTTGATCAAAGAAGTATCCAAATTGGTGTTGGTGATCCTTATTTTGGACCTCCAATAGTTGCTCATTCTTTAACATCAAGCATTGAAAAGGGAGATTTTACTCAAGGCGCTGCAAATGCACTTGGTTTAAATTTTAACACTTCTGAACCTATCGTTGCGGTTATTAAAAAAAATCCTCATGTACTTAAGAGAATTCATTTATGGTTGGGAGCTCAGGCAAATGACGACAGTGAACTTGGGCGTATAATTAGAAATAAATCGCTTTTGCTTATTGATGATGAGGCAGATAACGCATCTATAAATATATCCAACGATCCTGAAATGCAAAGTTCGATTAACGGTTGGATAACTAAGATATTGAAACTCTTTGGAAAAAGTGCTTATGTTGGTTATACAGCCACTCCATTTGCTAATATTTTTATTCCACTAGACGACCAAAATCTATTCCCTAGAAACTTTATAAAAAATATTCCCGCACCCTCTAACTACATTGGTCCAGAAAAGGTTTTTGGATTTAGTCCTTTGAAAGAAAATGAAACATCAAATACAGTTCTTCCTATAGTCAATAGAATTAGCGATTACAGAGACTTTGTGCCAGATAAACACAAAAAAGATGATCAAAAACCTTCTTCGCTTCCCGAATCCTTAAAAAAGGCAATTCGCTGTTTTATAATCACTTGTGCCATAAGAAGATTAAGGGGACAAACCACAGTTCATAATTCTATGCTTATTCACGTTTCAAGGTTTGTTCTTTGGCAGGATCACATTACAGACTTGGTATCTAATCAATTTATTTATTACCGCAGAGGTATTGATCAAAATGATGAAGACGTTTTAACTGAGTTTAAATTAACCTTTAAACAGGATGAAAATGGTTTCAAATCTTTTGTAACAGTTTCACAAGAAATTTTAGATTCTAAATTAAAAAACTTAGACTCACTAATACAAGTTCATGAATGGAGTGAAGTACTACAACATTTAAATGATGCAGCATCGCGTATTGATGTCAAATCAATACACGGTGGTTCAGGTGAAGCATTAGACTATTTCGATCATAAAAATGGTCTTTCAGTAATTGCAATTGGTGGAAATAAATTATCCAGAGGATTGACATTAGAAGGTCTTTCTGTAAGCTACTATTTACGAGCTTCAAGAATGTATGATACGCTAATGCAAATGGGACGTTGGTTTGGATATCGAGGCGGATATGTTGATTTGTGTCGACTTTTCACGAGTAGAGAATTAAATGAATGGTTTTGTCATATTACTCTTGCAACTGAAGAATTAAGAGAAGAATTTGATTACATGTCTGATATAGCCGGTTCTACTCCTGAGCAATATGCACTCAAGGTTCGAACATCCCCAGACGGTTTAATGATTTCAGCAATAAATAAAATGCGTAATGCAACCACTGTTCAAATATCTTGGGCAGGAAGATTGGTTGAGTCTTATGAGTTTAAAAAAGACGTATCAGTTATTAATAGCAACTTCAAGAATACTCAAAAATTCATATCCACTTTACCTACTTATTCTAAACCTGAGCCTAAAAATGCATTTTTATGGTATGATATTCCTGGGGAACAAGTTATCAGTTTTTTTGAAGGAATCGAGTCTGTCGAGAATCTGAAAAAAGCTGAACCGAGAAAAATAATTCAGTTCATTGCAACACAATTGCGAAATGGTGAACTGACTGATTGGAGAATCGGTTTAATGTCAAAACCCAATGCAATTAATAGCTCCTTATTTCAAGTTTCAAATAAAGAAGTTAAAATAGGGCAATGGTTAAGAAGCGATGATGATGATTCCCAACGATCAAGTGAAGAGATCTACATACTAAGAAAGTCACATATAATAAGTCCATGGGATGAGTTTATTGATTTTAATGATGAAGAAAAACAAATAGCTCTTAATTTAACAAATAAACATAGAAAGAAGGAAGGCTCTGCTGATTACCCCAAAGGACAGTTAGTTAGGAATAAGATAAGAGATCCTAAAAAACCTTTGCTATTGATTTATTTACTGGATCCAGAAGAAAGCCTTAATAAATATCCTTTACCGAAGGGCACCAATCCCTTTGTAGGTTATGCAATAAGTTTTCCAAGAAGCAATTTTAATGCACCGGTATCTTATGCAATAAATGAAGAGTTACTTGATAGATTTGATTTGATTGAAGAAGACTTTGAAGATTATGGAGATGACGAAAATTGAAAATATTTGGCTTGGCTTAGAAGGTGATGTCGCCAAACACTCTGGCTTGCTTTATAAAAGATATTCTGCAAAAATAATTCCAGATATCTTTATTGCTTTAAAAGCCCCCGAGAAACTAAGATGTATTGCTTTTAAGATAAAATCTATATTTGTTTTTGATGAAAATGAATGGAATAATCTTAAAGATATTAAAATTGAAACTACAGAGGATGTAAGTGATAAAACAAAAAAGTTTTTACTCATTCTATTACTTAACAAACAACATAAAGACATCTTTTCCACTCTTTGTGAGGATCTGATTTTTGGAGTGTCAGATGTATCTAATGAAAATGTTTTGGTCGATAAACTACTTGAGCGATTAACAAAATGGAAATCCTTATTCGAGGCAGTTGGTAGACAAGGATTAACAGATGAATCTCAAAGAGGACTTTATGGAGAGATATATTTTCTACGTATATTTTTAAATAATTCATCTGATAAAAATTACTGTCTTAAATCTTGGCTCGGATCAGAAAGATCTATTCAAGATTTTCAATACTCTAATTGGGCAGTTGAAGTGAAAACAACTCACGGAAATAATCATCAAAAAATTCACATTACTAGTGAGAGACAATTGGATGATTCAATTATCGAAAAAATATTTTTATATCATATTTCGTTAGATGTGAGGGTCGAGAATGGGGAATCTTTAAATATGATTGTTGTTGACGTCCTAGAGTCGTTAAGTGAAAGTACAATGGCATATAATTTATTTAAACTAAAGTTACTTGAATCAGGCTACTTCGATATTCACGAACCTTTATATGAAAACAGAGGATACAATATACGTCAAGAAAATATTTATCGTGTTTCTGGGAATTTCCCTAGAATTACTGAAGCACATATTCCAATAGGAGTTGGAGATGTGAAGTATTCTATTGTACTTTCTGAATCCGAAGAATGGAGAATTGATCTTCCCACATTAATCAGTAATATTAAATAAATAGGCGATGATAAAAAGCGAATCACAAAAATTCTACATAAACCTCCAAGAGGAAGTAAATGCAATTCTTATTTCAGAAGAAGAAGGAACAAATCCTGAGCAAACTTTTACTGAGATAGCGTTATCCTTATTGTCGGAAGCTGGAGAAACAGAAAACTATCGTGTTTGTTTCGATGAGAAGTTAAGTAAACGTGGTGTCGAACATAAGATAAACGGATATTCTCTTTATGAGAATTATGAGACTTTAGATCTATTTGTGACCTTATATAATGGTGACAAGAATATCCAAAATGTAACAAAAGGTGATGCAGATAAAACAATAGACAGAGCTGTCAAGTTTTTTAGAAATGCTGTATATAAAGACTATGTTAATCAAATTGAAGAAAGTTCAGAAATTTTCGACCTTGCTCAAACTTTAGCCAATGTTCCAGAAGTAAAAGAATATCTAACTAGAGTTAATGTATTTTTAATTACCAATGGAGAAGTAAAATCAGATATGAAGGTTTCTGATAGTATTTCAGGCTACACTGTTTTTTACAGATCTATTGATATAAATTATTTATTTAATCTATCAGATAAATCTCGGATACCAATAGAGATTGATTTTGAAAACTCAGGATATAAAGTTCCGTGTATTGCAAATCAAACAGAAAATGTAGATTATCAATCTTGGTTAGCTGTCATCCCGGGTATAGCACTTGCTGATATTTATGAACAATATGGAGCTAGGTTATTAGAACAAAACGTTCGCTCTTTTCTTCAATTTACAGGTAAAATTAACAAAGGTATTAGAAATACTATCTTGAAAGAGCAGCATATGTTTATGGCTTTTAATAATGGAATTGCTGCAACTGCAGAGGAAGTTTCTATTACAACATTACCTGATAATCAAGGAATGGCTATTGCTCAGGTAAGAGACTTTCAAATAGTCAATGGAGGTCAAACAACAGCATCGATATATCATACATGGAAGAAAGACAAAGTTGATATTTCAAATGTATTTGTACCTGTCAAGCTAACAATAGTTAAGGATAGAGAAAACTTTTCTGAAATAGTTGGACGTATTGCAGAGTATGCGAATACTCAGAATAAAGTTTCAGCTTCTGACTTAAGCTCGAATAGAGAGAATCACGTTTTGTTGGAAAAGCTTTCAAGAACAATTTGGGCGCCACCAATATCTGGAGAAACAAACCAAACACGGTGGTTTTTTGAACGTTCAAGAGGACAATATAGAAATGAACGCAATAGATTTGGACTCACACTATCTAAAAAGAAGCAATTTGATAAGCAGAATCCAAGAAGTCAAATGTTTACTAAGGAAACTTTAGCTAAATATATAAATACCTATGAAGAAGTTTATAACGGCAAGAAACTCACTGTAGGACCTCATATTGTTGTGCGAGGAAGTCAAAAAAATTATGCGCAATTTTTGAATTATACATTTATAACTAAGCCTAGTAATATTTGGTTTGAAGATGCTATTGCAAAATCAATATTATTTAAGACTGCTGAAAAAACGTATGGTGTGAAACCAAATGCAATTGGTGATATGCGATACATAACAGTGCCCTATTCGTTAGGGTGGCTAGGTTATAAACTCGATTACAAACTTGACTTATATAAAATATGGAAAGAACAAACTCTGAGTGAAGTTTTAAAACTTAAGTTGAATGAGTTAATGAAAAAAGTTGAAGAGTTTATAAAAACTGAAGCACCTGGCTCATTATACGGAGAGTGGGCGAAAAAAGAGGAATGTTGGAATGCAATAAAGAATGAAGATCTTGGGATTGATCTAGAGAGCTTAAAATCAGACTTAGAAAACAAATCTTCTGAAAAGCGAAAAAAAATATCAGAAGATGAAGTTAACAATAAACTAATTCAAGCTGAATTAAATTTTTTGAAATCTATACCAATTACAAAATGGATTGAAATAAGCAAAATAGGATCAGAAGTTCAGAATATGACACAACACTTAAAAGACAGAGCCATTAATATTCAATCTTCGCTTCGCCTAAATAAAGTATTGTCTGAAAGCCAAAGAAAAGATGCGATAAAGATAATTGAAAGTATTTTGACAAATTCTCCAAATTTCTTTGACGAAGTTTCTGAAGCTTCAAGAACTCCTGAACCTGAATCGAACAATAATATTAATAGCGATTTGCTCACGAAAATGGTAGTCTGGGATACTAAAGCGAAAGTTTTGTCAGCTAGGGAATTGCAATATATCGCAGATTTTGCCTATGGTCTTAAAACTTTAAACGATTTTCATGAAAAAAATATTAAGAGACATCTATCTCGATTACAAGATGCAGGTTTCACGATTTAAAGTTTTATAAGCCTGTTATTAAACATAGTAACTAAAAAAAGTATGTCTAAATTAACTCTAAAAAATTGGGTAGAATAAACACCTTGCATCATTATATAGCTCGTATTGTTTTGAGATTACCACAAATAAAAACTAATTTTTATTTGTGAATATAGACTGTCCATGATTATAAATATTTTGAATAAATAATTGCTGTTTTTTAATTTAACTTAATACTCCTTCTCACTAGGAATCACCCCTCTAACACCTCCAGCAGGTTGTTCAACATCACCTTTATATCGCGGAATAATATGAATGTGAACATGTGGAATAGTTTGACCACCAGCTTCATTAACATTAATACCTATATTATACCCATGTGGATTGAATTTGTTTTGTAAATCTACTTTAATCAAATTCACTAAAAACCAGCATGCAGATTGCTCTCTAAAACCAAGCTCAAAATAATCGGAGACTTTTCTTTTTGGAATCACCAGTGTGTGTCCTTCTGAAACAGGAAATTTGTCACGAAAAGCAAAACAACTCGCCAATTCGCCTGCTTGATCTTTAGGTTCAAGTCTTTCAAAAAAAGGACTGACTTCAAGATTATTTTGATTTAAAAAACAATAATGTTGGTATTCATAAACTTCAACATTATCATTCTTAAAAACTGTTTTAAAGGGAAGTATAACATTAGTTTGGAAAGTCCTAACCTTGTGGATAAAATGAGTTCTAAATCCTGCATTTTTGATATCTCTCCTAACACTAAAATAGGCTTTTCCTCCAAACTTTAGAAGTTTGGAAATTTCAAACAGAACTTTTGCTTGGTCTTGACTTTGGATAACATTTAGAACATAATGACACAATATAGTATCATAAGTTTTTGTGGGGTAATGAGGAAAATATTCAGGATCGTAACCCGTAATATCTAGACCTCTCTTTTTTAATTCTCCAACGTCTTTGCCAAAGCCACACCCAAAATCAAGAGTTTCGCCCACAATCAATTTTTTATCAAATAAAAGCCTGCTAGGAAAAGACATCTTATCTCTTTCTTTGGCTGTGCAATGAGAAAATTGATTTTTGGAGGCCATAACTTAATTTAAATATTCAAATCCATTATTGTGAGCAACAGTGATAAGCGGACTAATGACGTCTTTGTATTGGCTATAATTTATTTGCTTATTCTCTTCAAAATTAGGGAAAACTGATAAATACTCTTCTTTAAAATTTTTTGGCATCGATTTTCCAAATACTTGTATAGCATCATTTTGTAACTCATAAAAGCTACCAAAATATTTTTTAACTAATGGGAGTTTATTGCTTTTAGAGGTGTTAAAATTTGAGTTGATGGGAATTAAGTTCCAAATCAAATCATGAGAGACAAATGAATAAGGCACAAAATGGTCAACGTGATAGTTTTTCAGGTTCAATGTCTCATTGGTGAAAATACATTTAGTCTCAGGTCTTTTTTCAAGATAAATATTCCAAAATTTGTTTCGCTGTTTGGTTAAACTATTTCGTTTAGCTGGCTTTATCAGTTTATTGATAACATCTGGAGTACTGGGGTTTCTAGCTTGAATAAATAAAGCTAAATTCCAATAAATGAAGTCTTTGATTACTTCGGCATTTAATTGAATATAGTCGTACCAATTATTATTGACTGTAATATAATTTTTAAAAAGGTGATAAATTGAATTTTGAAAATCTAGTTGTGAAGATTCGTAAATTGACTTTTTAGATCCTTTAAACCAAGGGCTTAGAAACTTATGTGGAACATTTTTATCGAGGTGATAAAGTTTTTTTAAAATAGTGATATCTTTAGTTTCAATTAAGCATTTTTTTATTTCTGCTTTATCATCACTAACTCTTAAAGAGGTAGAATTAAAGAAATCGTTTATGAGTTGAGAAATGTGGTCTTGACTTCCAAATGATAATCTAAAATACTTTATTGGATACCACGCATTCGAAATCATACGTGCAAATAATCTATCCTTTTGAATTTCTTTGTCACCACTTTCAACTTCCTCGACAATAGCTAAAAACCAATAAAACTTATAAGTTGCTGAAGTATAATTAAAAATACTAGCCAATGCATTGTTATTGATATCAGGAGAAAATGGTAGTTGATTCATTTTTATTTTTTTGAATCAAATATAGCGGAAGTCAGTTTATTTTGAGACACAACTCTTCATTAGCTGTATAAAATAGACTAAAAAAATAAAAGGACCTCAGATTTTTAACTTCTACCCCGATCAAGAGTCTAAAAATTATCTAAATTCACAATAGTATTTCTAAAAACCCATAACCCATGCGATATTTTATCATAGTTCTATTGGTTAGTGCTAGCTTAAGTGCACAAACCTATACAGGCTTTACGCCAGCCTCTGCCGAAACTCAAGCTCAGCAGGAAACTGATTTTTTAAATCAGGTGAAACCGGCTGATTTTAAAACCCATCTTAAAACCTTAACCCAAGAGCCTCATATCGCTGGGACACCCGCCAACGAAAAGGTGAGAGATTATATGGTTGCAACGATGGATAAGGCTGGCTGGTCGGTAGACACCTATCCTTACGAAGTGTATATGAGTAGCGGTGCTGGAACCTCATTGGTAGAAGTAGTGTCGCCAGTTTCCATTCTCCTCGATCAGAAAGAGGAAGCTCTGGAAGAAGATCCCTATTCGCAAAACACCACTCTTGTAAAAGGCTGGAATGCCTATTCGGGAAGTGGAGACGTGACTGCTGAGGTGATTTATGCCAATTATGGCACCAAAGCTGATTTTGAAAAGCTGGAAGAACTCGGTATATCGGTTAAGGGTAAGATCGTGATTGCGAGATACGGAGGTAACTTCCGTGGGTATAAAGCCAAATTTGCCGAAGCGCATGGAGCAGTCGGACTTATTATCTACACAGATCCTAAAGATTCTGGGTTTACCAAAGGCTTAACCTTCCCCGAAGGTGTGTATTATAACCCTAGTGCAATCCAACGTGGCTCTTTGCTCACCGCCGACTGGACTGGAGACCCGTTAACGCCCTATGAACCCGCCTTACCACTAGACCATAAGGACACTCCAGAGCGTTTAGCGCCAGAAGATGCAGGATTGCATACTATTCCTGTCACGCCTATTGGTTATGGTGCTGCAGAGTCTATTTTTAAACATATGAAAGGTGAGGTGGTTCCTAAAACGTGGCAAGGCGGTTTACCTTATACCTACAGAATAGACGGTGGAGAGGATCTGAAAGTGAGACTTAAAGTCGACCAGCCCAAAAAAATGACCAAGATTTATAATGTCGTTGCGACCTTAAAGGGCAAAGAACAACCCGACGAATGGGTGATTCTAGGGTGCCATTACGATGCCTGGGCTTTTGGAGCGACAGATCCCAATTCGGGAACCGCCATGCTGTTGAGCTTGTCAGAATCATTAGGGCGTTTAGCCGAAGCTGGCGATAGACCCAACCGCTCTATTATGATTGCCCATTGGGATGCCGAGGAACATGGGGTGATTGGCTCTAGCGAATGGGTGGAGCAAATGAAGGATGAGCTAAAAGCCAAAGCGGTCGCTTATATTAATTTAGATGGAGCGGTATCTGGGAAAAATTTTGGAGCCTCTTCAGCACCAAGCCTTAAGACTCTTATTTTAGAAGCTTCCAAAGCGGTAGATTATCCCTATACAGAGGAAAGCGTTTATGAGCATTGGGCAGGTGAGAAGCCAGAGCCCAACATTGGAAACCTGGGTGGGGGATCAGACCATATTGCTTTTTATATGTTTGCCGGCGTGCCGTCTTTAAGTGGTGGAGCCGGTGGACCTACCTTATACCATACCAATTACGATGACTTTTATTATTACGAGAATTTCGTAGATCCCGAATTTCAGATGGGACCTATGGTCGAAAAACTGATGGGTATTTTGAGCTTAAGGTTGGCCAATGCCGAGTTTATTCCTTACGATATAGAGCGGTATGCTACAGATTTGGAACTTCATTTTGAAAATGCAACTCAGGAGGTAAATTCTTTTTATTCTGATTTTACTGGGTTTACAGCTTCAAGTCAGGCGATATCCAGTTTAAAACTCTCGACTAGCTCAGTGGCGAAAGCCCTCGAGAAACTCCTCTCCACCGAGAAGATATCCAAACGCCAAAAGAATCAACTGAATGCTCAGTTGCTCGCGCTAGAAAAAAGCTTTTTAGATCCTAAAGGGATGCCTTACGGCGACTGGTATAAATCACTGTATGCTTCCTCAGATCCCTTTAGCGGCTATGCCTCTTGGATTTTACCAGGCATCCAGTATCAAATCGAAACTGAAGCCACTCAAGACTTAAAAATGTGGGACGGGCGGTATGCTAAAGCCATAAAAGAGCTGGATGATAAGTTAAAAGACATGTTGGAAAGTTTATAGGTTTGGGGCCTTGTCAGTTCGAGTGATTTCATTGGATTCGAAAGAAATCCCAT
>Ga0306866_1000111_pt1 | contig 33241 bp, 56 predicted proteins | sample AntRauTorckE5432_FD_190450 | JGI IMG/M metagenome (GOLD analysis project Ga0306866, IMG submission 190450) | Saline lake microbial communities from Rauer Islands, Antarctica - Metagenome Torckler E5 #432 (v2) (version 2) | ecosystem: Environmental > Aquatic > Non-marine Saline and Alkaline >...
ACTTGCACCCGACCGATAAACATCGGCGTTCCCTCCAAGGGGGTTATCGTAATCACGAGGCTGGTACGTCTCATTCGACTCTAGGTCTCCCACGGTAGCTTCCAGTAGGGTGCCCGCCTTCTGCTTCGATTGACCTTGTAAGCCTTGGCGATAGCCTCAGCAATGCCGTTGATGTACTCTGCAAGGAAGCTGTGGAAGGTAAGCCCTCCCGCAGCCTGACGGTGAGCACGCTTCCACTGGTGATCTGTGAGGATTATGTCGCCTTCCTCTTCCCATAGCTGAAGGTAGCTCTCCGCAGTTTCTTGAGCATCACGTACCAAGCGTAAAGTGGACTTGAGCTTGAACTTCTTATTGAGCGTGTCAATGGTCAGGTGGTATCCGTCAGGTTCAGCGTTAATGAAGATAGCGCCCATATCTGTAGCGGCGGACCACATAGGCACCTGACCCCGGCTAGTCTGGTTCCACTTGATACCCCCGGTCTTAACTGCGGCGAGGATAGGTCGGATATGCTCACGTAGATCTGCTCCGGGGCTTGATGAGTTGTTGCTTTAGCTTTAGGTTAGACATAAGAGCCTCCCGTGAGGTGAGTTTAGAAACCACTCTACGGGAGCTAACGGATTACCGCCCTTAGAACCCGAACTCCGCCCTCGCCTGAGCTTCGAGGATGCGCATCTCTTCCTCGAAGTTGTCGATGGCGACCTCGAAGAAGTCTTCATCGGTGGGGTTCATCATGCTGCCTGCCCGGTAAGAACATTCTGGGGTTATGACCCAGAACTCGCCGTTTTCAAACGAGGTGTACTTCCCTTTAACACAGGCGATTGGGCTATCAGGTTTCTTTTCGTGCATGTCGTCCATTCTAATCTCCTATGGTACTTGCCCGGTACTTGCCCGGTTGCGTCTCTCACAGGTATATACCCTAGAGTGGGTAGGCTCTCAAAACTATTTGCACCGGCTGGTTACGGTGTCGTGGTTGGATCTACAAGCTTACGTTTGGCGTCCAGTGGGCTTGGGCTTATAATTGTCTCGTCAGTTGGGAATAGCCGCCCAACGAAAACGACCTCAGCCAAAAGGACACGAAATGCCTAAGTACACCGCAGCCAATCAAGACATCAACGAACGACCTCAGCCAAAAGGACACCGCAGCCAATCAAGACATCAACGAACGACCTCAGCCAAAAGGACACGAAATGCCTAAGTACACCGCAGCCAATCAAGACATCAACGAACGACCCGAGAAGTTAAGCGCGGCCGTTCACGCACTCTCGCAACATGGCTCGCTTGAGGAGCGCGGCGCAGTCTTCACCCGCATTGAAGTGGTGCAAACGCTCCTTGACCTGTGTGGGTACACTGCCGACAGACCGCTGCATCGCATGCGGTTTCTGGAACCATCCTTTGGAGATGGTGAGTTCCTTATAGAAGCTATTCGTCGCCTCCTGTCGGCGTTCGAAAAGGCAGGTGGGACAGCAGACAAAGCCCTTGAGGAGCTTGCCGGTGCGGTAAGAGGGGTGGAGCTTCATGCGGACACTTTTGCTGAGACAATGAAACGAGTTCACAACGAACTCACCGCACATGGACTGCCTCAAGGCGTCGCTAAACGGCTCTGCGCAACGTGGCTCATCTGCGATGACTTCCTCTTGGCATCTCTTCCGGCGAGTTTCGACGTCATTGTTGGCAACCCCCCTTACGTCCGGCAGGAACGGATACCTGCCCCGCTACTTGAAGAGTATAAGTCGCAATACAAGACTCTCTACGACCGGGCAGACCTCTACATTCTCTTCTTTGAGAAGTCGCTTGACCTGCTTAGCGAAGATGGAATGCTCGGGTTCATTTGCGCTGATCGTTGGCTCAAGAACAAGTACGGCGGGCCGCTTCGTTCGAAAGTCGATGAAGACTTCCGACTAAGGTTCTTTATCGACCTAAAATATGCGGATGCATTCCACAGTGATGTTGATGCTTACCCAGCCATTACCGTCCTTCAGCGAGCGAAAGTTAACCAGTCCACGGTCGTAGGAATCGGAGACAGCATTAAGGGGACCGAGCTCAAGGACCTTCAGGCTGCATTATTCGAAGTGTCGGCCGGAGGTGAGTCCCAGCTTGCGATGAGGTTAGAGCGGGTCTCCAACGGGCGTGACCCTTGGCTGCTGGACTCTCCCCACGTGCTCCCGGTTCTCCGTCGAATTGAGAAAAATTTTCCTCGACTGGAAGAGGCAGGCAGTCGAGTTACTATCGGGGTCGCTACGGGAGCGGACAAGATATTCATAGGGGACTACGAAGACCTGCCCGTAGAGACATCACGAAAGCTCCGTTTGGCATTGCACCGGGATTGCGGCGTGGAGGGGGTCGCATGGGGCGGAATGGGCGTGGTAAACCCCTACGAAGCAGATGGGGCTCTCGCCGACCTAGAGCAGTACCCACATTTCGCTCAATACTTGCGGAAGCACGAGGCCCGGCTGCGGAAGCGGCATGTTGCCAAGAAGAACCCGGCTAGGTGGTACAAGACCATCGACCGGATTCACCTTGATCTGCTCACAAAACCGAAGCTACTCATCCCCGACATCAAGGGCGACGCTACCGTCACCTACGACGACGGGAAGTACTATCCGCACCACAACCTATATGTCATCACGTCCGACATATGGGACCTCCACGCCCTACAGGCTGTGCTTAGGTCTTCTGTAGCCTTGATGTTCATTGCTTCATATTGCGTCAAGATGTCCGGCGGGTTCCTAAGGTTCCAGGCGCAGTATCTTCGCCGTATCCGAGTTCCCCATCGGGAAAGCCTTTCTCCGGCCGACGTCACGGCGCTTCGCAACGTATCAAAATCACCAGACATAGGCTTGGTCGACGACGTGGTTTTACCACTCTTCAACCTCAGTGAGTCTGAACGTCAGATTGTCAGAGACTTCGCCAACGCTGCACGGGTGGGAAAATGAGTTTGCTTCCGAACGATTCGTAGTGTCCTTTGGTAACCTTCTTGAACTTCATAGTCTCTCCGGGGGTTGCGTCTCTCACAGGTATATACCAGAGTGGGTAGGCTCTCAAAACTTATCGGCCTACCGGGTGATAGGCCCCAACCAGATCACGGTGATCTGCGCTGTGATCTGGACGTAACAAAGCCGGATGCACATACCGGGTAATAGGCCCCGACCAGATCACGGTGATCTGCGCTGTGATCTGGACGTAACAAAGCCGGATGCACATGCCTGCCGAGAATTGATGAGTCTCGGGGTCGCTAGATAGCGGGGGCATGTGCATCCGGCTTTGTGCCCCACTAGGAGGCACGGGTAGATAGTAGACCCCATGTACAGCTAGTGCCCCTCCGGGTCTAGGACTTCCAGTACGCCCTCTACACGCCCTCCAATCATGTCGGCCATAGCCTCAGCCTCCCTAAGCTCTTGGACGGTGCTCACGCCTTCTACGGCCTTGAGAAGGATGGCTTGGACCTTCAGGAGGTCCGTGATGATTGCCAGCGTCTCGTTCTTCGTCTCGTTATCCATCTCGTGTTCCCCTTTCGTGGAGTTAAGCCCAACTCAAGAGAACGAATTTCTCTTGCTCGTTGGATCCAAACATTGGTCGCACCTGACCACGGTACTCGCAGAAATAAGCCACGGCCCGACCGCTACGCCGGACTGTTACGAGCATGTATCGGTCTTCGTGTGTCATTGTTTCATCCTTGGTTGTCTTCATAGGTGTATACCCTACGGCCCCAACCCCCTCAAAACTTTTTCGGAGCCTTTGGAGTTCTTTTTGATTCGTTCGAGTTCGAGACGTGCTTCAATCCAGTGGTTCGTCGCCCCCGCGTAGGTCACGAGAGTGTACATACTCTCACCCCTCCCGGAGCTTACAGTCTTCGTCAATGATTTCGAGGCAGTCCGCCAGATACTCGTACCGCTTGCTTCGTAGACGGTACTTCTCCGGTTGCCAGCTATTGTACCCGATCTCAACGCCCCGGTAGAAGTAAATCCGGTCGCCCTGAAAGTACTCCACCTTGACCGCCCCGCCTTGAACCTTGCGCAGGTCAGGGAACTCTCCCGAAAGCGTGGTGAGTTCGGCTTCGTCGTCAAATCCAAGATGCTCTGCATATTTTGCTGGAATCGCCATCTCTGTACTCTCCTCTTATACCGACAGGGGCCGCTCCCCCGCCTTCATAGGTGTATACCATATGCCCTCCGACCTCTCAAAACTTTATTGGAGGACCTTGCCTTCAGGCGACACGATCAAGCTTTCATGGGCTTTACAGGAACGCTTGAGCGCCCCCTTCTGTTCCTTACTCAGGTGTATGTGTCTTTCATGTACATTGCAGCGCCTCTCTTCCTTCTAAAAGAGACACCGAGGCCATTCCCCTCGTCTCATAGGTGTATACCCTACCAACCTCATCCCCTCAAAACTTTACTGACGAGGCCGCATCATTCGAGGTGACACCGTGAGGGTACTGCTCCCCATAACACGGGCGACCCGCACAACGAATCGGTCGTCCTTCGACGAAAGGACCGCCCCGGCCCGCCAAGATTCAGTACCCGGTTTAACAGGCGGGGAGTGTTTCGGGCTTGGTACCCCGAAAAGGACTTCGACTTTCTGACCCGGCTGAAATTCCATTGTGTCTCTCCATAGCAAAGGTTGTCTTCATAGAGGTATACCCGTGGGTGGTGTGTCTCTCAAAACTTTGTTTGGGTACAGTCTTTTGAGAGAAAGTTTTGACAGGATGAGGTTGGTAGGGTATACACCTATGCGCAAACCAACCGACAGAGGAGAGAATATGTCACAAAACAAAGCATACATCGTTCGAGGGCCACACGCTTGGGGAATGGCTGATAAACGTACCACCGCCATCAAGAAAGCCAGGGCCAATCTACCCCGCAAGGGTAGCGCCTACTACACCAAGAAGGGGCGCCCGGTGCTACTCCAAGTACTGGAGCACGACACCAGACGCCCCGTGGACCATCTCCACGTTTGACGGCTCACTACACTGTGAGGTCAACGACACGAGCATCAAGCTCGTCGATGCGGTGCTGGTCGATGCTAACGGGGCAAAGCCCGCAGCAGCGTGCCCCTCGTGCGGCCACATGGGATTTAACACCTCGGTCATGTTCGGGGATAGCCCACGCCAAACCGCTTACACGTGCGGCTGCATCAACGGGTAATAAATCAACACCCCCGAGGGAGAAAGTTTTGAGAGCTTGATCCCTCAGGGGTATACACCTGTGAGGCGGGGGAGAATGACTCCCCCCCCACCCTACAGGAGAACGACCTGTCACCGGAGAGACGGAAAGCATCGCCCTGCTGCCACAGCGCCAAGTAGACTACGGCTGCTAAAGCGCCGGAGGCACTAAAGCGCCGGGGGTATTCGGTTCTCCCCCGGCGCAGATCACAGGCCGCAGATCACAGGCCGCAGATCACAGGCCGCAGATCACAGGCCGGGGGTGGGGGGTGTACGAAGAACCGCTCGCTTAACTCGGCCGGGGTCCCCCAAGGGTCAAAAAAGGCGAATTTGGTCTGCACCAAATGTGCGCCTCAAAAAGTGAAAAATGAACTAGCGTAAACCCCCCAATCCTGCTACAGTGCGCTGGAGCCATGTTTTTGGGCTGGCCGCAGGTGCGGACGTAAAGCAAACACCAAGGATTGCTTACGGTAGGGTTCAATACCCTTGCCAGCCATTGATTCAGCGGTGGCCCTTAAGGTCCAGACCACCACCGTTGAATTGGGCGTAGGCACGCCTGACTGTTATGGAGGTCAGGGGACCAGAGTTAAGAAGCCGGGCCTTAAACGCCAGAAAGGTCTGAAATTGGCTCTGTAGCGGGTATCAAATCCCGTCGTGCCTTTGAAGGTTACCTTTCTGCCTTGAGAAAAGAGCCATGATTAACGACACCCCACTGCTCCTATGGTATCACATAGCACAGGCAGGGCCTCCTGTGGGCGAAGAGGGCCTTATGTTGGACTACCTAATCAACCACCGGATACCGCCAACCACCGGATACCGCCCACCACCGTCGTGCAGGACACCCATTGTACTGCCTTGACTTGGTACTACGAAGGTGGTCATGAAAGTTTTGGGGTTCGATTCGAGTTCCGGGACAGTAGCCTTCAGGTATGTGTACTACGCTTCGACTATCTTGCCGGTAACCTTGTGGCAAATCAAGACCTCTCACCTTCTATGGCAGGTCTGACCACACTTCACACGGAAGACTTTTACACATTACGACCGCCCGAATGATCAACACGACAACGCTCCAGATATGGGCAGGCCACCACACGCTGCGCCGTCTGGCAGGCCCTCCTCAAAATGCCCGTGTGGACGACTGTCTGGACCGGCTCTTTCGCAGGTGCCGCCCCCTGCGGGTATTCTTAGACAACCGCACCGTATGCGAAAGGTGGGCATGGTCGGTCCCGGAGGCTGAGTATATCGCATCGTTCTGGTACACCGTGTCGGAGGTGAAGATGGGTATTCATTACCGGACAGGACTTCATTCACGCTACTTAGAAGCTTATCCCGACGATGTGCCAGACATGATGGCCACACTGGACGATCTCCTTGCGTACATGGAAGAGGGCGAGGACCACGACATACTGGACGCCTACGCTACCGTACAGAAGTCTGGACTGCCTTGATATTCCTTTATAAGGAGGGTATGGTGTTGTTGGTAAACTTATCTCTTGGAGAAACCCATATGTCGAACCTAAAAAATCAACTCGTTCGTCCCGTCCTTGACAAGCTCGCCGGGGCGTCATCCGAACGACGCTTCTAGTCGCCCGTTCGGAGTGACCGTTTTGCCACACGAGATGGGATGCTTGATTAAGTCTGTGATTCCTCTTAGTAGTAGTACCTCCGACCTTAACCCGTGGACCATGCTCGAAGGCTTCAAATCTTTCCAAAACCACCGCGTATTCGAGTACCCCAAGAACTTCAAGTAAGGGTTATATCGGGAGCAGGGGCCGTTAGCTTAGTCTGGCCTAAAGCCTCCGGCTCATAACCGGCAGATCGAAGGTTCAAATCCTTCACGGCCCACTTTAGAGAGAAGCAACCTTTTGGCGTGGACCCCCTTCTCTTGACAGAGAGATCCGAAAGCCCCGTCGCAGAATCAAAGTTATGCGATAGGCTCTCGGATTTTTTTTTGGAGATTTCAACCTTAAATGGCTCGGGTGTGATAATCTCTTTATAAGGCACGTCCAGTGCTACGCTGGCAATCACACCACCCCTTTTTTGGGAGACCCTTTATGTCTGATTTGAAAGACCAACTCGTCCGTCTCGGCGCGGAGCGCCCTGACCTACGCAATGATATTCGTCCCGTTCTAGCCGCCCTTGAGGGTAAAGTTAGTGCTACCAAGCAGGCAGCTTCGACACTTGGGGTTTTGTGGAAAGAAGCTCGTTTGGAATTCCTCAAAGAAGTGCTCATGCTTATTGAAGGGGGACATGGAATTCCGGGAATTGATGGACTAGCAGGCCGTATAGAAGGTGACTATCTTCGGTTCTCAGTCTACTACGGTGGAGATATGGGCTTACAAGATGAGTTCGATCTTTGGATTCCAGAGGTCGTCCATAAAGGCGGTGTGATATTCGCAACACTCGGTTTCAAATCTAAGAAGTTCAAGCTCGATCGCATGGGATCCAAGGACGTCGTAAAGTGGGTAAGCGGTGTGCTCCGTGATTACTATGGTAAGGCATAGGATTTGCTTTTGAAGCCTCGTGCATTCTAGGGTATGCTTCCTATAGCATTCCAAAGGACGCACGAGGCTTTTCTATGTCTACCCCTACCCCAGACCCTTGGCCTACTTTAGCACGAGCCAGAGGGTGGTTTGAGTGTGGCCCTATGCGCATCTACCTGCGCAAGACCCAACACTACTTGGGGGTGCCGTTGTGCCTACCTTAGACGTAGGTAGCGTCGAGGTTGAAGAATCGTGCAGGGGCCAAGGCATCTTTACAACGTACCTAGAGCTTATCGAAGCCGGTGAGCGTACGGTCTTTGTTGAGAGCGTGCTTAACGCAAGGCTCCAAGAGTTCCTGCGCAAGCGGGGCTATACCGAGGTTCCAAATAGCAGCGGTTCATGCCCTTCGTTTTACTTGACGCCATGACGCTGGGTAGGGTATATATGTCCACCCTCTTCAAAAAAATTGGGCCATGCGGCCCGAGCCGATAGGTACCTGTGTGCTTCAAGATTATTGGACCGAGCACGGCTTCTCTGACTTCTCTGAGGGCGTATATGAGAACGGCTGAGAGACTAGCTTTCATGCTCTTTTTTGCATTCTGGGGAGCCGTAGCTGCTTCCTTCGTGTGGGTACACTTCTACACGACTACGCTCCACTACGGCTGCGTTCCCGAAGACCAAGAAGTTTTTTACGACGGGGAAGGCTACCGGAAGGTGCCTTCCGACACTCCCGACACGTACTGCTACTCTGTTATAGAGAGTAGCCACGTTCCGACATCAGAATAAGTCTGATCTGAGAGCCTTTGCCAGTAGGCTTTGAATTTCTCCAGCGCCTCTTTGCGAGACAGAATACCAGACAATTCTTGACTGGATATAGGGGCTTCTTTTTGATACCCTCACGGAAAAGGACTTATGATTACTGAAAAACAAGGTGACGTATTCGTAGCCCTCGAAGGGCGTAGAAGACCGACAGTGTTTTTTCACGGCTGCAACATGCAAGGCGTGATGGGTGCTGGCGTTGCTCTGGGCGTCAAAAACAAGTGGCCTTACGTCTACAAGACCTACCGTAATTTCTGCAAAGACCCAGCACTTAGGGTCGAGTTGGGAGGGGTAGTGATGGTCCCTCACACCCTCCGAGGCGAAGTAGGAGAGCTTCCCCTGACGGTCGCTAATGGTTTCACTCAGGAGGGCTACGGTACCGGTGAAGTACAAGCTACACTGCCTGCTATCGTATCTGTCTTGGAAGGTCTTTCAGATGCTTTGAGAGATAAAGAGGGGTGGGATTTCGTAAGCGTTCGAGTAGGCTGCGGTCTAGGTGGTTTAGAATGGGAGAGTGTACGCCCATTATTCGAGCAAAGTGACCTCAACTGGACGGTATACTACCAGTGATCCGCAACCGCCTCAAAAAGATAGGAGACACCGCCTTGAATGCGGTAGCAGGGGCCATATTCATCGTACAGTTCCTCATAGAAGAAAGCCGTGCACTGGAGACAATTCAGTATGACTTGTCTATGCAGCCCGGCACCCCCGAATACAAAGAGTTTGGACTCACCCTCTATCTCGCCCTCCGAAGCAGGATAGTAGCTCGTAGTTGGGATATGCCAATAACCCTGCTTGAGTCTGGCGAGATATGGCGCAACGAGTTCGGCCAATCTGAAAAGGACACACTATACTGGCCCTTAGGTAAGGCATTTGCGCAGGTGGGTAAGCAAGACTTCACGGCCCCCCTGAAGAGCGTGAGTGACCCCACCGCAGCGAAGATAGCTCTGAAGAACTGGATTGACTCCTATTTTACTGACCCCAACACGCTCCCGTGGTGCGAATCTGTCCCACACCGTACACGCTCTGGGGTACGAGGCATAAGAATAACTGAAATCATCAACCCCGGAACCACGGGACTCTACACGTGGTTCGACGACAATACGGAATTTCCGATATGAGACTGTTCACTGCCACCCTTATCCTCATCTTAGTGTCTTCCACGGCGGCAGCACAGGCTCCCCCTATCGGCTCTAAAGAGGCCAACCAGATGCAAGGGGTAGGAGCACCTGATGTGCTTTTGCCTACTGCCCCTAGTGTGAAAGCACCCACATGCGGGGCGTGCACTACAGATCACTCTTGGAATGAAGCCAATGCGTTGGTCACGCTCTACACAAGTCTGGGTATGACGGTAACCGCTTCGGTTATTGGAGCCGTGTATACAGGCTATGTTACCGAATCGAGGCCCGCTGGCGTTGTTGTTGGCACCTTCTCCGCCACAACAGGTCTGCTGATGTCGCTGCTCTTCTCTCAGAGCATTGGTCACAAGTCGAACACGGCTTGGGCCAGTGCTCTAGGTGTCGCCATTAGTATTGCCCTGCCTTTCCTGTTGGGGTACGGTCTACAATAGTTTTGACAGTCTCCACCTGTTAGGGTATACACCTATGAGATATGAGCCAACAGGACGGAAACGATGCGAAGTTAAAAAGCAGGTGGCCCTGCTTGATGATGTGAAGGGACGGTAACGAAGGTAAAACGACTAGGAGCATGTTATGAAAGATACGGAACAGCGCATCGAACAACTCAGAGACCAATTGGAGGCTATGCGTGAGGACATAGAAGTTTGTGTCCAGCGCATGGACGCCCGTCCTGATTACATCCAGAAAGGCCAGTGCCTCAAAACCTCACTGCGGGGGATGGTTCAAAGCCTGTTACGGATCGAACGCGCGTGTATTGAAGTAACTGCTAAACTCAACCCTTAAGCAATGGTAGCGACCCATGACGGAACTCAAACTCATGACGGAACTCAAACTCATTGAAAGCCAAGATGTTGACGTAAAGGGAACCCCTTATATCAATACCGCAGCTAATGGGATACACGTCTCAGGCTCTTATACAGTAGGTATCTACCAGTACACCACTGGTTTCGTCGTCACTGGTTTCGTCGTCAAAGCCCTGTGTCGTACCACTGGTAATGCGTTGAGCGACATCGTTGCACCTACCTTAGGTCTGGCCCGTAAAGAGGCGCAGAGGCGCGCTACCATCCTCCAATCCACTAGCGAGGAAGTCCTCTGGAAGCCCCTCTGTTACGCAGGATGACCCAATGTCAAAGAAACAACTGCTTCACTACGAGAATATGGGTGGGATGCTAATCAAGCGACCTGATGGCTATCGCTGGTACTGCCCCGACTGTGGTACCACGGGCACTTCTAAGCGCATCCGAAAGACATGCCCCGCCTGTAGAAACAAGAAAGGTGAGCCTTGAGTAAATCGACCGTTGAAACATTAGTGATGGTGATACAGGCAATAGCTGCGGCTCTTGCCCTAATCTGCTTCATCGTCTTGTTCACTTTCTAGCAACCCAAGCACTAAGAGGACACACCATGAACACACTCGCAGCCCACATTTGCAGCCTCGTCCCGGACACGACCCTTATCGAAAAGACCCTCCCTGAAGGGAAGAGCATCCGGCTGGTTCAAGGCACGAAGACCCTGTTCGTTTTAACCGAACTTACAGAAGCAAAGGCTGGATTCGGACCCGGCCTCCATATCCACATCAACTCGCAGAAGCACATGACCTCCGAGGTTGTGGCGCTCCTACCGGGCCACGCTAATGTAGGCTGGTTGAAGTCTAACGGCTCTTTCAATACACGGGTCTGGACCTCACCCTCCGAGATTACCTGCTAGGAACCCCCAGATGAAGAAATTCCCAAGTGGTGGTTCAATTACTTGAACCAAAAAGCGGGCCTGTACAACCGCTAAAGCACCGCACCGAATTCTGACTGGAACTGTGCGTCAGACATTTTGTGCTGGTACCTTCCCCACGTATCCGAAGAAATCCAATCCCCTAAGGCCCAAGAAGGTATTTGAATTTGCAGGTCCGCCTGCTTATGGAACGCCTTGTACGCCTTTGAAGAGCTAGAGGTAAAGCTAATGAGCAGTGGCTTCGGCCCGGTCACAGTGGGCATAGTGGCTCCGAATAAGGCTGCTTCTTGCACTATGGCGAAGTTTACAGGTAAGCCCCGCAACTGTCCTGATTCGAACGGTAACGAGGTGACATCCAAACGTGCTGGACCTCTCTGGAATTCGAGCCTCTGACGTGTTTCCCTCTTTAGACTGTCAGATAGAAAGGATATGCGCCGGGTTAAAGAGGACATGCTGCCCGCCTCTTCAAGGCTGCTAGCCGCCCTAGAGGACAAACACAAAATCCCGTGCTTACCGTAAGCCCCCTGCTTTGAGAGCCGAGAGTAGACTTCATAGAGTGTGATGATCTGCCCTAAAAGGGACTTACCTGAACGTCGTCCAAGTACCACCGAGGTGACGGCCCCTGCTTTCCCATAGATAGGCATCATGTCTACGAATCCGACCTCAGTGAGGTGGGATACCGTACCATCTGGGTGAGTTCGGAATGTGTGGAGGGCTTCGTCGTCTAGCTCCAGCCCGTAACAGAGCTTGAGTACAACGATCTGGGCGGGACTCAGGTAAAATGGCCCAAAGTCCTCTTGGAATGCAAGCCCTAAAGGGCTACAAGCGAATTGAATGATGTTCAAGTCCATGCGGAAATGCCTCTTCTGTCAGTGATAGTAGAAGGGCTGGCCGTCGTGGTCAAGGTGAGGTAGGTAGTAAGGCCAGTCCAAGTAGTACCCTTGGAGTTTTACAAAGAGATTATGGAGTGGTAGTGTCTGAGAAAAACCAACAGTGATACGACCTATGAGCGCAATGACCATTGTTATCGTCTGGTTCTACCTGAGCATCCATTCTCAGATGTTCCTACCTCCCGGCTTTATTTGGGGCAAGCAAGGGGAACTAGTGCCTACCTGCTATGTTACGCAAGTAGATGGAGATACTGTTTGACGCCACCTAAGCCGCTAGGGTATGGTGGACCCAGCCAACAGGTATGGTGGACCCAGACAACAGGTAAGGATATGAACGTCAGAGACATCTATCAGCCGCTCTATATGAGGACGATTAACTATGGAGTAAGCCGAGTTCCAGCCTTCATCGAGAACTACGATGTGGATATGGACCCTGATTACCAAAGAGGACACGTCTGGACGCTTCTCCAGCGGAAGCGGTACATGGGCTTCATCCTTCAAGGGGGTAAGGGCCTGCCTATCATCGTAAACGCCCCTGAGCTTGTATCCTACGGTGCCCAAAATTACCGTAAAGCTCAGATAGTTGACGGCAAGCAGCGCCTTACGACTATCCTTAAATGGCTTGACGGTGAGTTCTCTGCTCTCCTGAGCGACGGCAGGGAGGTTCATGTTGACCCCTACAAAGCCGATGAGGTTGCGTGGCGCAAGCTTGGAGCAGTAGACCTTGTTTTCGGACTGGTTGACCTTGACCGTAAGCAAGTGCTTGACTACTACCTGCGCCTCAACAGTGACGGCACCCGTCATACCGACGAAGAAATCGAAAGAGTCCAACAACTACTCAGACAGGAAAACAACAATGGGTGAACGAGGAAACATTACCCTAGACTACGGCTCTGACAAAGCTGTTACCTTCTACACGCATTGGTATGGTGATACGACCCCTACCGTACTCAAAGGGGCGCTGATGCGCTCACGGGACCGCTGGGATGACGAGGGCTATCTGGCTCGCATCATTTTCTGTGACCTCGTAGGTGTTGAGGACTTCGAAAGTACCAACGGCTACGGTATCTACCCCGGCTCAGAAGGTCTTGACGCCAACTACATGTCAATCGTCGTAGACATGCCTCAGTGTGAGGTCCGCATTGGTAACCGTAAATGGTCCTTTGAAGAGTACGTCGAAGATGACATTACCGGCGATCTGGTACGGCTATAACCTAGTGAGTGTTAAGGTGGTCCGTACTAAAGGGGCGGTAATGCCTTTGTATGAGCGGGTAGTATGGCAAAGAAAACGACACATACCCGTGAAGTGGGCGACCAAGACTTCCCCTTAGAAGTCGAGTCAGAGACGATTGACCGTACCCACAAGCTCGTCGGTGAACTGGCTGAAATCTCGCCCAATACCAGAGAACTCAAAGATCACATTGGGGCACGCTGCCGTATCATGGGCGTTTACTTCAAGGCAGGACAGATAGCCGCCTTCGAGGTAGACATCAATGAGAACCGGTACACGGTCGCTAAAAAAGACCTCTACCTACAGTACCAGACCGTTGAAGACGTACACCTCGACACTCCGAAGGCGCAACAAGTCAAGACGCACATGGCGCATTGGGGCCAGACTCACGACTACTTCGGCCCCTCGTGGCACGGGATTGAGCGGTTTCATTATGAACTCGCCAAGCTCTCTACCCATGCTGGATTTGAAACTCGGGGTTGGTACAAGTACCCATCGTCCACACGAGACGACATGGATGGCAAAGACTGGCGACTCATACTGCCAGACACAGACCCTATCATCGTAAACTGCCACAGCATGTTGCACGACAATGTGTGGTCGCTTGCTACGGCGATATACTCTACCCGTGAAGTTGACATGGCCAAGGTGGACCTGACCGGGCATAGCGATTTCTGGACTCGTGTATTGCTCTGGACTATAAGGGTTGCCGTCATGCTCCAGACTGATGGCTATAACTACCAGCCCGTGATCTCCAAGCTCGTGAAAAGGCTCAAGGCCATTCCCCTCCTAAGGGGTGTGATGAAAGACTTACAGCCTAGCGTAGAGGAAGCTCACCAGCATTTGTTCGGACAGCCGTCCCTTATGCCTGACCAGATCACAGTAGGGATTGGGGAGGCAACGCTGCCCGCCAACGCTGCCGCTACTTTCAGGCACCCAACGGACATCATGCGTGAGGGCGTCATGTCCCTGTCCGAAAAGGCCGTGAGAGAGATAGGAGCAAACGACATCATTCTTCACGAGTTGATCCATGCTGCCCTCGGTGATACGAAGATTTCACACGGCCCCAAGTTCAAGAAGATGGCCGCTTATCTCGGTCTTCCTGAGAAATATCAGGATTAGTTTTGAGAGGTCGGAGGGCATAGGGTATACACCTATGAGACGGGGGAGAATGACTCCCCTGCCCCAACCCGATCCGTTTGTAACCACCCCCTAGTAAGTAAACCTACTAGGGGATTTTTCATGCCTTCCACTAGCTCCGCCTTCCACTAGCTCCACCCTCGAAGAAAAAGAGTGAGAAAGTTTTGAGGCCCAAGACCCCTTAGGGTATATACCTTTGAAGACAACGACGACCCCCGATTAGGAGACTGACCATGACCATGCACGTCGCAGAAACCATCATCAAGCAGCTTGGCGGAAAAGGGAAACTGTGCGCAATGGTCAACGCGCGCAACTTCGTAGGCGACGATACATCGGTCGCTTTCCGATTCAGCGGAAACCGCAGCATCAACATGGTCAAAATTACCCTAAACGGTAAAGACCTGTACGATGTCGTATTTTTCCGGGTCCGAAAGTTTGAGGCGAAGCCGGTAAAGTCGTTTGACGACCTCTATGCTGACTCACTGAAGCCGGTGTTCGAGACAGAAACCGGACTCTACCTCAGCTTCTAGACCCTAGCGGGATAGAAGCCAACTCTACATCATCCTGTACCACCACGACCTCTGTGCATGACCACGGGGGTAACACTAGGTCACTAAGCTCAGAGGCCCACCCGTCAGGGAGAGGGCCTTCGTGGTATTCGAGAGTCATGTGGGGAAGGAAGCCGTGCGTTTGCTGGCCAAGCATGTCATGCGCCAGAAGATCAATGGCTATTTGTGCTCGGAGTTCGTTTAGACCCACGCCGTTAGGCAATAGCACGCGGACATTCTGGTCATTGAAAAAGGCACCCGCTCCTGAGAGGTTTATCTCAAAAGGCTTGTGCTTCCGGCACGCACCTTCCACAACCGGGATAATAGCACGGCCTTCTTCCAGCGATAGGTGCCCCAGATAAACCAAGGTCATATGCAGAGTGTCTGCCTGAGACCCATCAGCGTGCTCTCTAAGAGCTTCGATCCATTGTGGGGGTGGATACAAGGCCACCATCGTCTTGTGCTTCTCATCGCCCGCTGAGGCTACAAGAGGTAGCAACTGAGAACGAAGATGAGGTTTGTCGAACGCAAGCCGGATGATTTGGGAACGTAAACTCAAAAGAGACCTCAGAAGAACTTTAAGATGTCATTGACCCTTTGGTCTAGCTGGGCTTGCTCTTCCGGGGTCTTATCTTTCTTTAGCTTTTCGACTTCCTTCTCCACCTTTGGAGATGGCTTTACGACGGGCTGTGCCTTTGGCCTCGGGGTCTTAGTAACCTCAAATGGAACGTGACCGGGAGCTTCTTGATCCATAGTATCAGAAGCTCGTCAAGGCGTCTTCTATCTCAGGCCACTTACGCTTGAGAAGTGCCTGTAGCTTTTTAAGGCGGTAGGCCAACTTGCCGACGTTAGATCTGGAATTCTCTTCAAAGCCTAGAGCCTCCCAAAGAGGCATCGAGCCTCCCGGCCCACGGACCTTGTTTTTCAAGATATTTTCCATACTAGCTGTCGGGTCACTCATGTAAGCCTTCCAGATAAGCGAGTACTCATCATCTTGACGCTGCAACCACTTGTCCATCGTTTTTACTAGGTTTCTGACTTCGGGATTATCCCGTAAGAGAGACATGTAGGAACTCATCTGGCCAGAGGATAGTCCGTCCATCGTGAAGAGATCTTCGTACATCCCCCCGCCGTCATAGTCATCCCCCGGTCGGCCTGACTCAAAGGACTTCTCTTGCTTGACGTGAACGGCCATATACCGCTTGACGATATTGGTGGTCTTGTCCCCGAGGAATTTGAATAGCAACTTCTTGATCGTTCGCTCATCGTGGCCTGCTTCGGCCCACTCTTGGAGGTACCCAACCACGTTGTGCTTCCAAGCGGTGCTTCGTCCCCGGTCAGGTAACAGGGTAGTCCCCATGACGGTATCGGAAACAACCTCTGATAAGATCTCGTCCCGTTGGAACTTGTCTAGGTTGAACTTTCTGGTGAACTTGTTGACGATGGTGAGGTAGTACTTCCCCCAATCGAGATTCGGGAGGGATTCTCCGAATATTTCAAGTTCGTCACGGACACCTTCTTTCCTAATCTCGTCTTCAACCAGCTTCGTGATCATGCCTTCAGAGTAGGCAACGACGTGACGCTTGCCGAATTTACGCTGTACGAGATTCGCCACAATCCTGTGTGCCTGTTCTTGCTTTCCTGTGATCTGTAGGATTCGGGCGAGGGCATGGGCGACTCTCATCTCGTGAGGCAATGAGGCGTAAACCCGGCGCTGGGCGTCATTAACGTGTTGAGCTATCTTGCTTGAGGGCATTTCAAATATCCTTCATGTGTGTGAGAGATAAAACGATGTCGTCAGGTAATTCAACCAGACCGTCTCGTGCGGCGGCGTGAAAATCATTGAACCACTGGACGTAGCGGTCAATCCTCGTAGCGCCATAGGCGATGAGGTGCCAAGGGTTGCGTGATGTTTTGCGAACAGAACCGGCATTGTATCCTGAGCAGATAAGCACAGGGTCCGGTCCGTATTTATCAATCTGGTGGGCGATGTAGGCACCGCCCAAGAGGATGGAGTAATGAGGTTCAAACAGCAACTCTCGGGTTACCTTATCCTCTTCTATCAAGTCGTACTTTCTAGCCATTGATTTTGCGGTTGAAATCAGTGTCTGCATCAGACCGGGACTTACTCGGTGGGGTGTGTTTGCGTCTGAGGTGTATCCCGGCTCCAGTCGAAGTGATTTAGGGTCGTAGTGTCCCTCTGAATCACGGACCGCTTCGATGGGTATCATTGCCGCAATCATGTCGGCAGGGACATTCAGTTCTTTGGAGGCGTAGTATATCTCTTCTCCGAAGTCTTCCCATAGAGTCATCATGGTGGTAGGCTTACCTCGTGATCGGAGATATCCTGAGTCTTTGGTTTCAATCCCTTCGGAGGTTACCCGCCAATAGCGGCCCCCGAACTTGTTGTGCCAGTCTGACAAGCTCATTGTGATCTCTGGGTGTGAGGCTCCCCGGTGAGCCTTAGAAGGTTCACTCTCAATGAGCTATAAACAGATTATCGTGAGGTGACGGTATGAGCTTCCCTACCAAGGTCGAGTACGAAGAAGGTATCGTGGACGCAGGAGAGCCTGTTTTTGAAAACGCCGCCGCCTATCTTCTGTGGTTACGGGATACCTACATCCAAGACACCCCCTTCAAATACGGGGATGTCGAAGAGATTCATGAAGAGGTCCAAGAGCTAAGGCCCGACCTCTATTACTACAAATGGGTGTCGGTCCGTAACCATCTGAGGCTTTTGATAAAGCAGGGTGCGATAACGGTGCTGGATGGGCACGAGGCATTGCCTCAAAACCACATGCTAATGTGGTTTTGCTATTATCAGAAGCGCATTTTGGAGGTGAGGTCTAGCACCGGAAGGGTAGCTGCTTCCCAGCGGTACCTCAGGAGGGTTCTGGAACTATTGAGCAGCGATGTAATCGCTGGCGAGTCTCTTGAGTAGCGTCTTGTTTTTCTTCACTTGGTACACACTAGTACTCAGAAGCTCACTGATCTCAGACTGGTTGTAGCCCATCTTCAAAAGCAAGAATACCCTTCGAGGTAAGACATCCTCAAAGTCAAGCTGTCGCAGTAGGTAGTCCTCGAATTGGTCTGCTTGAAGACTTGGAGCATAAATCTCACGGTGAGTTTGGTAGTCCTCATTGACATCGCCCCGGTCACGGGTGACCTTCTTGATCCAAACGCCTCGGGCTACGATATGAATGTAATGCTTGACGGTAGCCTTGTCCGGGTCATAAGGACTTGACCCTTGGTTAAGACGGTGAATCTTCAAGCACACCTCCTGTACGAGATCTTCGGGGTCTCTGACCTTCCCCCCGTACTCCCCTAAGGTAATACGGGCGATGTCCTTGTAATGTAGGGCGATGTCGAGACTCATAATTAAGGGCAGGCTGGGGCGTGAGAAGTAGTGAGATTTCTGCAACTCACCGAGCAGGTGCCTGTGTCTCCGTCGCAAGATTCAACACTGATGAGCGTTGAATCCACTCGCAGAGAATTGCGATGGGATTTGTCCCCCGCGTAAATAAGGCGGTCCGAGAAGTGCGTCTTATCACCTACCTCATACCTCAGGTAGACCCAACCTCTCTTGATGTCTTCCTTGTACATACGGGTACGGAAGCCTCCAACACAGGGTACACTAGTATACTCAGACCCGACTTCAAAGAACTGAGCCTGCGAAGCGTGGTTAGATTCGTCCAGCTTACGGCAGGTAGCCTCTACGTGATCTGTACAGGAGGCAATCTCAGCCGTAGCTTTGCTTAACTCCGCCTGTAATGCTTCTACCTTCCTCTGAGAAAGGTCTAGGTCTTTCTTCAAGGCATCTGTTTCCGCTGAGTTACAGCCGATTAGACCGCCTACTAGCGTTATCAAAACTATGATTCTCATCGGTTCTCTCCTTTAGGGTTTTTTTCTAGCTTGTGCAAGTTCTTCGATAGGGTAGCTGAAAGGGGATCTTCTGTCTAGGGTATGTAGCGTAAGGCACGCTCTCGTACACGGGCGCGGTAGACTGGCCAGAGCTTCGGGACCAGAAGTCGTAGGTACTGGCGCGCGGCATAGGTGTCGGATTCGTTCAAGGCCCCTAGAACAACACCTTCTAGGGTGTTCTCATCTTCCTCTGTCGTGCCTATCTCCAAAACGCTTCCATCATAAACATCTCGCAGGTCTTGGCGTCCGTCAGGCCAGCATACGAGCTTACAAAAAGGCTCAACGTAGGGAGGGTGTTCCCGGTATTGATGGTAGTGGCCAAGGTACAAGGAAAGACATGCCCCTTCGACATGGAAGGTGAAGGGTATTTGAGACACGACTATGAGGTCGTAGTCGTAATAACGGGAGGGCTTGGTTAAGAGAGGCATCAGGCTTTGAAATTGCTGTCGGCTGGGACATTCTCAATGCCATAATCCTTATGGAAACTCAGGACTTTACAGCACCTTTTAAGGTAATCGTACACTGCGTAGGGGTCGTCGACATCTAGCCCCCCGCAGACTTGACCCTCAAGGTTGAACAGTTCATTCTGACCCTGAGGGTTCCACCCCTTGGAAGGATGGAACGCCCCTGCGAACTCTTTCATGGTTTGTATGACGAATGCACCGTGAGTTCTCTCGCAGCGGTACCACAGAAATGGGTACCCGTTTCTGTCCACGGTTCCTAGCCAGAGTTCAAGCACGGGAGTGCAGCTAGCCTGCCGGGGATCAAGGTCCACACTATAGTACCTGCTATGGTGTGACCATACGAGTAGATCGCCGGGGCGTGGGTTTTTGGCTTTCAACATCAAAGGCATAGCTGCTACTTGTACTGTGTGAAATATCGAAATAAGCCGGGTGTGATGGGGTCCGGCCTGTCTTGATTACCGTCAGGTTGCGTCCATTTCCACGCACGGACGCCATCCTCTTGGAGTTTATAGGTCATGTTCCCGGCTAGAAACCTTAGAGGTCTAGTCTTTTCCCCTTCCATCAAAAAGAGGACATCATTCTTGTTATTCACGTGGAGCGTCAGGGAGCCGGTTTTCGTGAACTGCTTCAACTGACCTACCACTAGGGTGATAGGCTTACTCTTGCGTTCGCTCCACACTAGCATCCAAGCACCCTCCTTTATCTTCTTGGTGTGGGTAATTTCTTTGTACGCAAGGTGAAGAGGGATGTAGTTGATGATGGCCATAGGTTGTCTCCGTTACTCTTTAGTAATCGAAAGAATCTCACACAAGAGGCCCCTATGTCAATAAAAGTGCCGGACCAGACTGTAGAAGAACTCAAGACATTTGTAGTGGAGGAATTACCGGACCTGCGCATCGTCTACAAAGACGAGGAGGGTTGGTACCGGGGGTCATTTTCCGCTTGGGTTGTGTACCTGTTTGTAACCGCCGTAGGCCTCTTTGCTCGGGATTGGAAGAGCTTCTTCTACGAATGCTACTCCAACGGCATCGGTAACCTTCTGGTGTTCCCTAACCGACAAGAGTACAGCGACTGGAGTGATCCACGGACTTACAAGATAGTGTGTCACGAAGTCGTCCACATGTGCGACTGGAAACGGCACCCCATCTGGTTCCCTTTAAGTTACGTCGCCCTTCTCCCTTCCATACTCACCATGCGGGCCTATTGGGAGTTTCGAGGTTACACAGGAACGATGCTAGCGTATTACAGGGTCCACGGTGAAGTGGGTGATCCTGTTCTTGACTTCATCCAAGACACGTTCACAGGCTCCATGTATTTCTTCATGTTTCCCTTCCCCAAGACCATACGACGGATGCTCGAAGAAACCCGCATCAAAGTCGAGAACGGGGATATAGTGGGCTTCAACCTACGGGAATAGCTTGACAGGGTCACATAGTTATAGGTACTCCTATGGGTCTGCCGAAAGGTGGACCCATTACTATTTTGGGACTTGCTCGAAGGAGTGAGGCCCGCCCCCTACTATGCGGAGTACCCGATGAACTACTCAAAGCACTTCAAGAAGTCTGACGCAAACACAGGTGCGACGCCCCAGACCGAGCCGATTTCCCCTGACCAGATTAAGAATGATGGGGGCGGTTACGGATACAAGACGTCGCTGACTTCCCGACTTGACCGGTTTTTGATTCTCGGCTCCGAAGGGGGTTCGTACTACGCAAGTGAGCGGACCACCACTTTGGACAATGCTTCGGCAGTTCAAGAAGCCTTGGCCCTTGATGGCCCTGCGGTGGTGGGACGCATCGTCGCCATATCTGACAGTGGTCGTGCTGTGAAGAATGACCCAGCCATCTTTGCTCTGGCCCTTGCGCTAAAGTTCAATGACGGGTCGAAAAACTCGGTCGCTACTCGCCGTGCCGCTGCGGAGGCTACTCCGAAAGTGTGTCGTACGTTCTACCACCTCACACAATTGGCGGAATTCATTAAGCCGTTTGGTGGGTGGGGTCGTGTGACTATGCGCGCTTTTGATAACTGGTACAAGGCAAAGTCCAATGATGATGTCGCTTACCAGATGATTAAGTATGGCCAGCGCAACGGCTGGACGCATCGTGACATTTTGCTCAAGGCACACGTCAGACCTGAGAACGATGTCAAGGATGCTCTCTACGGCTGGGCTGCTAGAGGCTCATTGTCATCGCAAGAAGGCGCTTTGGCTCGCGTGGCGGCAGCACAAAAAGCACAGGCTTCTACCTCTGTTGCAGAGGTGCTGGCTCTGGTGGAGGAACACAACCTCCCCCGTGAGTGTGTCCCTACTGATTTTTTGAACTCGGTAGAGGTCTGGGAAGCCTTGCTCCAGAAAATGCCACTGACTGCGATGATCCGAAACCTCGGTAAGATGACGTCACTGGACCTTCTCACCAACACTTCGGACGCTACGAAGATGGTTGTCGAACGCTTGCAAGACGAGAACTACCTCAAGCGGGCACGTATCCATCCTATGACTGTCCTGAATGCGATGCGAACGTATGGCCGGGGGCAAGGCTTTCGGGGAAGCCTGTCGTGGAATCCAGCACCAAAGGTGATTGACGCCCTTGATGACGCCTTCTACAAGTCCTTCGACTTCGTGGAGCCTACCGGTAAGCGGATGTGCCTTGCCTTGGACGTGTCCGGCTCAATGGGCTACGCTTCCTGCGCAGGACTACAGGGCCTTTCTCCGCGTGAGGTAAGTGCGGCAATGGCAATGACGGTCGCCCGCACTGAAGAAAATTACGAGATGATGGGCTTTTCGCATGAGTTTCAGCCCCTGTCCATTTCGCCAAAACAGCGGCTGGATGACGTTATCAGCACCATCTCTTCTATGCGTTTTGGGGCAACCAACTGTGCCCTGCCTATGGTCTGGGCTAGCCGGACGAACCGTGAGTTTGATGCTTTCGTAATCTACACAGACTCGGAGACGAACTACGGTGCAATCCACCCAAAGCAGGCACTTGACCAGTACCGCAGAAACAATGTGGCGCAGGCAAGGGTAGCGGTAGTGGCCTGCGAGTCGAGTCGTAACACGATCGCGGACCCTAAAGACCCCGGAATGCTCGATATTGTGGGCGTTGACACAAGCGTGCCTACTTTGCTGAGTGAGTTTGTTTCAGGCAACATCTAACCCCTAACCACCCCTCGAACCTATGTCCGAGGGGGTTCTTTTTTGGAGATCACAATGGAAATTCAACGCATCAAGTGGCTCGCTAAGTACACCTATCGCCACCTCATTAAGAGCCGTTTTCAGGCATCTCTGATGGACGCAAGCCCGTGTGATATTGACATCGACACGAACCCGTCTGTCATTGACCACCCTCCTGCTTCTATGAAGTTCAAAAATGGCAGGGCTTATGTTATCACCCCGACCTTCCCTTTCACTCAGAAGTACCTGAGGATGGTCTATAGCGTGCCTACTTCGTATGAGGAAATCACAGACCTCGTAGACGCTATCTGGTATGACGCCAAGATACTCCAAGAGTACGACCTCGAAGACCTCAGCTTCACCTATGAAGGTACCCCCTCTTTCCCGCCATTACCCGAAGAGACACCGGAAGAGCGCCATTACCGCAACGCCGTGTCGACTATCCTTGACAGAATGGAAGCGGACTTTGATCTAAGCCGGTTGCAAACCTACGCCTTGTTTAGCCGTCTCTTCCCTGACAGCGTCCTTCCTGAGGCAGGAAATGGGAGCCTTGTGCAAGAAGCTATGAGACAGGCTCGGGAGTTTATGGTATCTGCCGACGCTGAAAAAATCCGCAGTGTCGCTCCACCTGTCTCACCTACCACACCTACAGGCGGGAGCTTTAGGGTTGAAAACCGGGATGAAGGTAAAGGCTTCCGGTTTGAGCACCGGGATGGTGCTCTTCATGTGTTCACAGATGATACCGACGATTGATGCTAGGCATCGAAGGTGGTACACTTACCTCAATGACCTTTGAAAGAGACTTCTGATGTCCAACATTCGATTCGTAGGATACACCGGCCTCTTTTTGAGTGGTATCACCAACGACACCTTACTTGAATTGATTTTTGAACGGGGTCTTACACCTACCATAGAGGGCCTTAGTGCTTTCTCTAACGGCCAGCATGGTAAAGATATATTGCTGAAGTTCTCCATCAACGGGCCAACAAGCCGTTCTCAGAAGAGGTATTACTGCTATTGGGACCGACAGAAGGATGAGTATCGTTTCACTGAGTCTGTTATAGGGACCGGCAGGGCGAGGAAGAATAAGAGAATGTCGGAGGATGGGTGGAGGATTGAAATCCTGAGTACCCTCACTCTGGACGACTACCAGTACCGAGACCCTGCCCCCATAGAAAAGTACATCGAAAACAACCTAGAAAGCTTGCTGGGCGGCGACAACGATGGCTCTGATTAATCACTTCAATGCTTATGAGCACGAATACCGCTTTAATGAGGAGCGTGTAGTAGAAGCTTCGGAGCGTTTGGGTGTCAGACTTGAGGTGCGACGTTTTCAGTACAAAGTAGGCCCTAAAAACCTCCCATGTGGTGGAAACGTTAGAGTTTTGCTCCACGAAGGCCACATAGCCTATACACTATTCTTCTATTACCAGCCTGAGGTAAGGTCATTTTTGGTAGCCACCCACGGGGCCCATAATCTTCACAGGGTAGAGATAGAGGAAAGCACTACCTTAGCCGACGTTATTGAACAGTCGATTCCCGTATTCAAGACCTACATCTTAAGCAATACGGTAGATGAATTTGCAAAAAAGGTCTTTCAGCCGCCCTTCACGCAGCCCATTGATGTGATCCTTGATGAAATCATCCCCCACCGCAATCTAGCAAAGCTGAAATTCACTTCTAAATCTCATTCCTACGAGTACAAGGCGGTTCTGAAGATATTACCGTCTACCACGGGCCGATTGGGGTTTCGGTTAAGGGTTGGTTCCCCTTCTGGGGTTAAGACCTTCGAGGGTGATATAGAGTCTATTGTAGTAAGGTGCCGGAAGCACTTCATCGGCATAACAAGGTGGAGGTAAGAGCGTGATCACCAATCTATTTAGAATCCAGAATGAGGTGATTCTGGGAACATTGTTCCCTGACGAAGTAATCAAGACTACCTATTTCGCCCCCCATCACGAAGATGGGGAAGAGACACTTAGCGACTGCCAGTTAGTTAGTTCCCACAGAAACGGGCAGTGGGTAACAATCAATCTAGGGTGGTCGCCTACGTCCGGTTATGTCTGTAGTTTCCTAGTAGGCTGTTCCCAGATAGACTTCAAACGTTTTGATCCCAACCAAATTGCAGAGTGCATATACCAATTGCTCAGTAATGAGGAACTGTTGGCGAACGTTGAGAAATGGCATTCTAAATTCTTCGTGGAAGTGCAAGACCCTTCTGGCAATTTCACCTTTATCACTCCGCGCGGGGAAGACGCAGGGTATACTATTACGGGCCAAATCCCCCCCCAAGGTCTTACGGGCACACGGTACAACCGAGCATACAGTAGATGTTTCAGTGTTAGGGAGGGGTAGCTACCAGTCTGCGGAAACCGGGGAAATCCCCCTAGCCATGAACTCGCTGGGGGATTCCTTCGACAGCTTTGCACAAGCTTTAGCTCAGGTAGCAGATGCTTTCAGGGGGTCTCCGTCAGAAAGTCAACGGGCGGTAGGGGACTTTCTTAGGGATTGGGAACACGGGTCAGAAGAGGAAGACAGTTAGTTTAGCATGGCCTCTGGGACTTTCTTCGAGAAGTCATTGAAGACCTCCCAGAGCCACTTCCGGTCGTAATCCCTCAGGGTTGAAATGAACCTATTCTGGATGCGGGTCATATACTGGACCTGCATTTCCTCCGGGAAGTCGGTCGTGTCTTGGATGAATGTATCCATCATGATGATGGCTCCATCCCGAATCCGCTTCTCTTGGTTTAAGGTCGTCGTTCGAGTACAGTACTCGCGCAACTGCTCGAAGTAATTATCCAGAAAAGCGTAGATGTGTTCTTTCGTGAGTTCTTCGTTCATAGTCGTTCGTCCTCTGGGAAAAGGTATCCGTGCTGGGTGATGTCTTCACCCTTGTAGTAACACGTTTTCAGGTTATCACCTTCCAGTACAAAAATCCACCCGTGAAAGAACAGGTAATCGGCCCGCTTCTTTGACTTGTACTTGAGCACCTGCTTGTACTGGTTCTTTCGGATGACGGGCCGGGCGTGCAACAGGTAATGAACTAGCGTTGTAACCTTTTTAAGGTTCGCGGTCTTGTTCGGGTCTTGTCGTTCAATGCGCTTGAGCCACTGAGAGGCAGCATGTGGGCTAATACGACACTCAGTACCATCTGCCTTCTTCATGAAAGCCTGTGGACTCTGGGGCCGCTCAGTGGGTACAACACGCAAGCCGTCTACCTTCTTGTACCGGGTCCACAGGAAGCCCCCTTCAAACTCCACCCCATCGTTTACGGTATCCAACAGATTCTGACCCGGAAAGTAGCTTCTCAGGTCGATTCGGTAAGTGTGCCAGTGTTTGTGGGAGGTGATGAACTCAACATTGTCGGTAAGGCTTCGCATTTTCTGGACAGCTTTCTCAGCGTCGTCTTCTGTCCACGAGAACCGGCTCTGGAGGAAGGCCGCAAATGGCTTCTCCCACTCGTGGTTCCGGTTCAAATAAAGCGTCGTACCTTTGGTCCATGCCGCTGGTCGCTTCTTGACCTGCAAGAGAAACAAGATGAAGAGTTGCGTGAGGGGATTCTTACTCAGAGTGAACTTACCGTCGTACTTGTGAAGGAAAGCGAGGATGTCGTAAAGCTCGCCCACGGTGGTAATAAACCAGCCTTTATTACCACCGTGGGAAACCTCTTTAGCAAGGTTGACTACCTCTGAGTGAGAGTCGATGATACCGTCTTTCTGGAGGTCAGACAGGAAATCAGGGAACGCTTGACGGGTGACGAAAAGACCTTCGTCGAAAAGAAGAACATTGGGTTCTTCAAATTGATAGGCGGACTTAACCGCTGCCTCTACAGTAGGGCTTTTTAGCATAGTGCACCTCACATTGGTTGTCTCGAACCATAGGCCCGTGCACCGGGGCTGTCAATCAAATTTGATGGGGGTGCCCTCTGCGGGTATACACCGGTGATACACAGGTAACGTACACCAAAAAGGAGACACAAATGTGTAGTATCATTCTCTACGAATTCAAAGAACCTCTCGGAGGGGTCCGTAAACAGGACCGATCCTACGGGCAAGCTGAAAACGAGGCACTTGATACGTTCTACGGTCATGTCGGAAAAGAATCCCGCAAAGAACTTACTGAGGCGGAGGCGGAGGCATTGGATGGGGTCATGGCTACCCTACAAGAAGCTTACGCCGTTGACGAAAGTGGCGTAGGTATCCGCTACCACAGAGTAAGACATGCTTCGGAGCGCCACCCCAATCATTCTTTCAGTGTAGGCCACTTTAGGTCTTCCTACACAGGGAAGGGGCTGAACAACATCCTCCGGGATAGGATTGGGATAGACTTGGATGACATCTTCGACCACAAAGGTCTTGGTCACTTCCACAAGCCGGATTGGGCTGCGTCTCTGGTACGTGCTCGGAAAGCTCTTGAGGACTTTACGACTTACATCGCCCGAAACGGACCTATAGAAGTGTTTGAGGTATCCTACAACCCTTTCAAGATCTTGGAGGATGACCAAGTAACCTCTCGCGCCGATGCACTTAAGCTGTTTGAGGCTGAACGGGGTCGAACAAAGCAAGAATCCTACATCAATGAAAAGGGCAAGTTCTTCCCAGAAGGCATCACGGTTCTGGGCGTTATTGAAGGCCGTTCAATCACAGGCAAAGAGGCGCAGTACCTCATATACAAGTCCGACCTTGATACCTATGTTCAAGCCCTTGATGTGGTCATCGAAACCTGCGAGTGGGTGCTAGAGCAGGATAACGGCTCTGAGTTTGTTCTTGGATTCAACCACTGATTGGCCTATCTTAAATGAAACCAAACGAGAGAGCTTATGACTATCCACGATACTAACCTACAGGAACTTGCACACCTGCTCCCTCGGGCGATGCCGGCCCAAATCTTCCAAACAGGGGATGAGGTTTTGGTTCGCTTAAAGAAGCACCCGCAGTTGCTCCAAAAAGCACGGGTCACCTCTATAGTGAATACCGAAGACGGCTCTCAGTTGAGAACTCTGACGTATAGCCGTGATGGGGGAATTGGCTCATCGTGGGTCATTAACGTTAGCTTCGATGGGCAAGAGCGTGCCAATTACGATTACCCCTGCTTCCTGTTGTACGACATCCTTTACACCATGAATTGGGTGTCTGGGTATCTTGGCAATGATACCCAGCGAACACCTAAAATCCTCGAAGTAGACGTCTCCGTTGACCGGGATACCCTAGAGAGAGGGCACCGGTTCGGACGCCTTGTTGCGGCCAATGAAGATAAAGACGATGATAATTGAACGTTGGTATGACAAGTGGGTGGTTGACATGCTTCCGCCAGACGGAGGCATCGTACAGGTAATACGAGACGCCAACTATCCGGGCCTCTCCGGGTGTGGCGTGCAAAAGGAACGTGTCTTAGGCTTAGAATGGTCCTTTGATGAAAGGGACATTCACTATCTATGTGGCCTTGAGTGGTGTATGAAGACCGACTCAATAGCTACTTACATCCTCAAAGGCCCTCTAAATGGGTTCTTCGATACAATTAAGGGAGGTAGTGACGTTCCTTATGATGAGTGGCTAACCACATTTGAGCGGGGGCTGCAAGTGGGCCTGTGGCCCACCTTCACGACTGTATCAGAGGAATCTTACAAAAAGTGCAAAGAGGCGGTAGACAGCATTTATTCGTAGGCGGTAATCCCCTTGTAATGCTTGTAGATAGGTGGCTAAAAACTCATCACCTCGGCAAATGACATGTCTGATCACAACCTAGTAGACCGTACCACTTGGCTAATCAAGAAACTTACGCCCGCCTTAGAAATGGGGCCAGTGCAACGAGAGCAGTATCTACAGCACCTCGCACGCATCATCAAGACCTCCGCCGCCTTAGCTGGCAGGGAACGCATCTTAGACCGTATCCGCGACCTGTGCGACGCAGGTCTGCGCATTGATGGCTCTCCAGTCGTTAAAGAGGTCTGGGCTACCTTAAAGCAAGAGTTAGGTGAGGAAGACTTACTCCACTGACCCAGCGTCCAAACCTCCTGCTTCCCGTTCCTCAGGGAAGAGATGAGGCTCCGCCTTACAGTGTGACGTGTCCGTGCTGCCGGTCAGAGTTTCCATTGGGGCCTCCCAAGATGCGCCTTTTGGGAATTGAATGTATCGTGCATTGCGTACATTCAATTCCGAATTGCCTATGTCGAAGACGACCAGTCCAGACTCGGAGTTGGAAGGGGAGTCTGAGGTGACCCAACAATTATCGTCGGACACTACCAGTGCATAGTTGCTTTTTTCGGAAGTGACTGCAACCCCTGCAAGGAAAAACATGGTCACTACTAAGAAGAGTATGGAAGCTTCGGGGATGTTGTTTTTGGCCCAACTCAGGAACGCAGACACTCGACCTAACAGGGAGAGAACCCTTGTTGCCAAGGCAGATACAGCCTTCAACAGAAGAGGGATCAAGACGGCCTTTAGAGTTTTTAAGGCGGCGACCGCTTTACGGAAGAGCTTCTGTAGGAAGTTTTCATTGGCCAGCTTATGGCGATGAGCCGCCTCTTCTAAGGCACGGTGTGACATTCTTCTCTTACCCAAAAGAGATTAGTAGTGGAGACGGCGGGATTCCCGCAAGCCATCCAGTGAACGCTTCTACGTACATATCCTATGACATTAACCAGCGACGTAATTCACAGGCGACTCGTCGCATCGAGCATTCATTTCATTTCAGTGAACGGCTAAAGGAAATGCTACTAACCTCACCGCCTTCCTAGCTCCAGTTTGTTTTCCCTACCGGTTACCCCGAAGCCGGTCCGTGGTAGGAGGAGGTTATGCTGCTTTCGCAGTTACCTCTGCATACGTGTTATCGTTTGTGGTTGTGTGTTGCCTAAGTGGTTATTACGCAGTCACTAAGACTACCTGCGGCACGCTACGTCCCCTTCAGCACCCACGTCGAAACCGGTGCGTCCCCAAGGGTGAGTCTTTTAACTCTCACCTGAGGGTAGGGTATCAAAAGATGACCGTCAAGTAGTTTTCCATTAATACGACCTAGTAGTAGGGGGGCTAGCTAATGCTACATGACCACATGCTGTACGGACTCATTGTAGGAGCCTTCTCAAAAAGGCTTGGTAGGCCAATACCCAACCCTACAATCATCCGACTTAATGCCAAACGATACCCCCACGTTGTAGGTATCCGGTACACTGTCCAAGACACTATCAATGGATACCGTCAGAGAGTCTTCATAGAGGGGCGGTGGAACGTCAGGAAAGATACGTTCTCTTTCCTGATGAAAGACACAGGAAACACCTCCATTCGGAAAATGAAGGCCGAGGAATTTAGTCACCTCACCAAGCTAAACCTCATGCGCGGTGAACCCGTAGCCTCTAAGCGACTGATTCAGTATTTTGAAAATCTGGATTGAGGTGGTACCCTTGAGCCAGCACCCTCATACAGAGATGGTCATTTGAAAGATCGAATGTCTCTTGAAAAATGTGAAGAGGTATTGTGTAAAGCCATCGCCGCCCGTGACGCGGGCCAAGAGAGCTTGCACCTCACGACGGATTCTTTGATCCGGCTCCTTAAGTACATACAGGGTCTACACTACACCCTCCGAGAGATTCAAATAGACCTGCTCCCTTCTACCTTGGCATCTGACCGTGCACGCATGTTCAAAGCCGTGTGCGCTTCTCTGGACCGGATTGAAGATGTGTTCGGACCCCTAGACACACTGTTTGACGAGATGTCCGACACCTCAGAGGTGGGAAAATCAGAATAGTTTTGAGAGGTCCAAGGCTGTACGGTATACACCTATGAAGACGAACGAAACACTACGACGACAGGAGACAGTATGGACCGCAAAGATGCTCACGTTGGCCAGAAGGTCATGTTCGGAAGAAGGAATGGGGAGATGACCTTGGGTGCGATTGTGAAAATCAATCAGAAAAACTTCAAGGTGAAGACCCTTGAAGGCCGGGGTACCAAGAAAAACTACAAGGTAGGGTCGCTCGGGACAGTGTCACCATCTCTGTGCACCCCTATCGTATCCGAAAAGAAAGTTGAACGTCGGGTTCAAACCCCCAAGAAGAAGGTGTCTACTCCCCTTTCTACTAAGGGGTCGCGGGCTGTCACGGCTGCTAAAGCCGCTGAGAAAGCTCTAAGTGCTGCTTGCAGTCTTTCCAACCCCCCAACATACATCAAAGCCTCACGACGATATCTGGATGGCACCACTGTCCGCAAGAGCGGCACAGAGTATGACGGTCAGCGCCAGAAGCTTTATGACTCCGAAACAGGAGTACCACTCGGTAAGCAGTTCAAAGACATCGAGAAGGCACAGAAGTTTGTGGACAAGGTTCTCGACTCGGCTTGGTTCAACCGTCGCTTCGACCTGACTGATGTACGTTTGGAGATGACGCAGGGCTGGACAAAGAGCTACTGCCGCCCTTCCCAGAAGCTGATTCGTCTCCTAGACTGCCACTTGAATGAGCGCATCGTACTCCACGAACTGACACACGCCATTGTCCCAAAGCCCCACTCACACCACGGTCGACTTTTCAGCGCCATCTACCTTGACCTCGTGCGGCACTTCATTGGTGAGGACGCCTATGACGCCTTGCTTAAAGGGTACCGTCGTGAGAACGTCAAGTACCAACCGCACCGTAAGGTCAAGCGTTGATGTGAGACAGGTACACACCTCAAGAGTAACAATCATGATGGAAAGATACAAACGATGTTCACACTGCAAGACGCGATACCGCTACCAGATGAGCGGGCGTGGGTGTCAACGTAGGACCAATAACGACAAGCACTGCCCCGACTGTATGGAGGTTGTGCTGAAGGCCCTTGAAGCAACACCCAAACGCTTCGAGGAAGTGTGGATGGATAAAGACGAGCTTCTTCATGCCAAAACCTACCCCCGGCTGATTGGTAAGAACGAGTGGCCGTCGCTTGAAGAAGTCCTTGAATGGGAGAAGCAAGACACTGAGGCCCTAAAAGAGAGGGTGGAGAAAAACACCGCTGAGGGCAAGTTTGACCTGCCAGTCAGAAGAGTGCTCTCGGGTATGACGAAGGAAGGTGGAGAGTACAGCAAACAGGGCGAAGGCCGAGGCCGAGGCGAGTGGGAGGGATGGACGTTTCAGTACTTTTACTTCGAGAGCGAGCTACCTATCTTCCGGCTCCGCACGAGAATCGAACGGGACCTCTCTGAAGGCACTGTATCAGTCTGGATATGAGAGCACCGCAAGGCGTTGATGTACTTGTAAGGGGTACACTAGTAATGCCTCACGCTATCTACATATCCCGCAAGGGGCACACTTTGGCCACTTTCCAACGGGGAAGTGGTTCACTTGTTCCCCGTGTGGGGGATACCGTTAGGGCAGGCGGTACGCTTCTTTTAGTCATCCGAAGGGAATGGTGCTACAATACCATTGACGATGGGGGCAAAGCCTTCCTGACACTCTACACGAAGCCGTACCGTTGGTACCGCAGACTATGGGACTACTTATGCGCTATTTGATAATTGGAGACGTCCACGCCGCTTTCGGCAGTGCCGATAAGGTCATCCAACGTGCCATTAAAGAGCACGCTCCGGTGGACCAAATCATTCAGGTAGGCGACATGGGGTTCGCCTTCCCAAACTGCCGTCCGTGGCAGACAGATCACGGGTGCCATCAGGTTTGGATAGACGGCAACCATGACAACCACGAGATGCTTGCCTTGCGAGACAAGCCCAACTTCGGCACGGACCCGTACCACTCATCAGGGTGGGCGAAGTTCCTAGAACTCTGGGAGTATAAGCCTCGGGGGTCTTTCGAGAATGGGATTCTCTACATCGGAGGCGCAGCTTCGATTGACCGCCAGTGGCGTACCGAAGGCGTAGACTGGTGGCCGGGGGAGAATATTTCTTATGAGCAAGAGGAACAGATTATGGATACCATCCAACGGGTGGGTTCCGAGGCGATACACACGGTCATAAGCCATGACGCTCCTACCGGTTTTTCGATGGTCCCGGCGCTACAGGCAGTCCAAGGGCCTAATGCAAGGGAGTTTGGTGACAACAACAGGAAGTTCCTAGAGTATGTCCGCCAGCAGGTGATGCCAGATCACTGGTTCTTCGGCCACTATCACAGTCGGTGGGAAGGTGAAACGGACGGCTGCAAGTGGCGTTGCATTGATATGGTCAGAGGTGGTAACATTGAAAATGAAGATTATGCGATTCTGGAGATACCGTGATTGAGCACTTCCATTTTGTCCTTGAGCTTGTAAGGGCCTACTTCTTCTGCACCTCCCTTATCGGGGCTGGGATGCTCTTTATGGTCGGTGTCTTGAAAATCAAGTTCCCTGAGGAGTTTGTATGAGCATCATTGATCGGTGTGCGGAGAGCTTCCGCCCCGTTGATCTAGGAGAGGCTTTTGAATGCCTCGACATCATAGTGCCTGATAAGTTCAAAGGGTGGTCGGAAGAGGATTTCGTTAGCCGAACGCACCACGGAATTGGTCGCTTCATCCGAAATAATTGGGGTCTGTGGGCACAAGAGGGCAACTTCTACGACCTCCTTAGGGGTATGGGGCTGAGACATGCGGATGACATGTCT
>Ga0306866_1000113_pt1 | contig 32754 bp, 47 predicted proteins | sample AntRauTorckE5432_FD_190450 | JGI IMG/M metagenome (GOLD analysis project Ga0306866, IMG submission 190450) | Saline lake microbial communities from Rauer Islands, Antarctica - Metagenome Torckler E5 #432 (v2) (version 2) | ecosystem: Environmental > Aquatic > Non-marine Saline and Alkaline >...
TCATGCTTGGGTTCGGTGCGCTTGCTAAACGATTACGCCCCACATGGCTGGTATGGGAGAACGTCCCCGGCGTCTTGTCAGCTAACGGAGGAAGGGATTTTGGAACCTTCCTCGGGATGCTGGCAGAACTCGGGTATGGGTTCGCCTACCGAGTTCTTGACGCTCAGTTCTTCGGCGTGGCCCAAAGACGCAAGCGTGTGTTTGTTGTCGGATACTTTGGTGACTGGCGACCTGCCGCCGCAGTACTTTTTGAGCGCGACAGCTTGTCGGGGAATCCTGCGCCGAGCAGAGAAGCGGGGAAAAGCTTTACCTACGACGTTGCTCCAAGCCTTACAGCATCAGGCAGAGGCGTTGAACGATGCGGAGAGACAAGGGGGCAAGACCCAGTAGTTGCTTGCTATGACCAAGCTAAAGACGTAGCGGCAACACTGCAAACAACCTGCAACGACTACACCAGGGCGGACGACTTCAATATGGTCGTTCACGGCACACAGGACCCTTGCACCGGTAGCCAGGCGTTTGCCCTTGGTCGCAACAACGGTGCAGAGAATGCGGTATTCGTCAGTCTGCGAGGTCGTGAGGGTGGCGCAACTGCCGAGCTGGGCGGGCCGATAGCGGGAACGCTGCGGGCTTCGTCGGGCGGCGGGGATAAGCCGTATGTTATGTGCTTTGCCGAAAATAGCCGATCAGAGGTTCGTTTTGAGGGTGGAGATGGCTCTCTCGCTGGGGCCCTTTCGACAGGCGGCGGAAAGCCGGGTCAAGGGCGGCCAACGATATGCGTTCAAAACGCCACGCCAATTAACACGCAAATGGCCGTTCGCCGGTTAACCCCAGTCGAATGCGAGCGCCTGCAAGGATTCCCCGACAACTTTACGAAAATCCCATGCCGCGGCAAGTCCGCTGACAAATGCCCAGACGGTCCGCGTTACAAAGCTCTGGGTAACTCAATGGCGGTGCCTTGTATGAAATGGATAGGCGAGCGCATCCAGCAGGTTCAGGAAATAGCCGAAAAAGACGCCAAGGAGGCCGCAGCATGACCACCGCACAAACAATCAAGCAACTCTCAGAGCAACGCGACGACGCACAAGCCCGCGCTGATGATCTGCTGAAAGAGTTACTGCACGCAAAGCAGGAAATTGACGAGCTGAAGCATTTCAAGGCTGGCGTGATGCGGCTGTTGCGGAATACGGGAGGTGGGAAATGAACCCCTGCCCAGGTTGCGCCCGAGGCTTACCCCTTCACGCCGGCATTCACACCGCAGAACTCGAAATGATTGCCTGCACCCGGCCTGAGTTGACGCTTGAGCCGATGACGCACGACACCTGGCACCAGCCGGAGAAGCGGCTGAAGGTCGAAGTTCCGTTTGTTGTGGGAGATAGCGCATGAAAATTCCGCAAGACGTGATAGATCACTGCAAAAGTCACCCGCTATGCAAGGGATGCCCGTTAAAGACGTGTGTCGCACCGCTGGCTAACCATAACGACGTTAAGTGGAGCGAGTGGGTAGGTGAGCGAATAAACGCCGTGAGGGGGCTTACAGAATGACCACAGCACAAACGATTCTCTATGCACTTGCCGGCCAAACTCTGTCGATGCCAGAAATCGCGCTAATAATCGGCACAGACGAGCTAACAACCCGCCGAAAAGTTTATGCGCTGATACAAGACGACGAAGTGCGGGCGGTGAAAGGCGGGAAGTATGAGCTTGCGCATGGCGGGTATAACCCGGACCCGGAGAGTGCAGCATGAAGGGCGTTGGCGAAGGTATTGCGTTCGCTGGCCTGTGCGTTGGTGCCGCAATACTTGAGGTAAACGGCGACCCAGCACAAGGGCTGTGGGCGCTGGCTGTGATCTGGGTGATATGGACCGACTGGGGGCAAAAATGACCGAAACCGTCATTAACTCCGAAGCCAGTCTGCGCAAGCACATGCGCGACACCGACGCAGCATACCGTCAGCACAAATTTCTGCGAGTAACGACCAAGGAAGGCATGGGGCGCAGCATCCCGCAAAACTCTATTGCCCATGCCTGGTACAACGAAATCGCTGTACAGATGGCCGACACGCCCGAAAACGTGAAGTGCGAATGCAAGTTGCGGTTTGGTGTGCCGATCTTGCGGGCAGAAGATCCCGACTTTCGCGGCATGTACGATTTGGCCATAAAAAATCACCTGAGCTACGAGCAGAAGCTGGTCGCCATGCGCTACCTGCCCGTCACCAGCAACATGACCAAGCCGCAGCTATCCCGATACCTGGAGCACATACAGATGAGCTACGCGCAGCAAGGCGTGATTGTAGAGTTTCCAAAAGAGGCGACTGCATCATGAATACACCCACGATTAAAACCAAGAACCGCCAAAAACAGGCCGAAATTGCACGTAAAACGGCTGAATATCTGGCAAAAGGCGGCAAGGTCAGCGAAGAGGAGATACGGCGGGGCAAGCATGTTGATTTGAGCTTTCGGTATTACGCGGGTACGGGGAGGGATGAGGAATGAGCCGAGCCAGCCACCACCGCGATCAGAAAAATCAGCACGTAGGCCAAGACCTGTGGAGCCGCAGACCTTGCGCCGGAGCCTGCTATACGGCTTACAACAAGTGGCTGACGCGCAGAAAAGAGCGAGCGGCAAAGGAAGAGCACATACGCGAAGCCTGGAGGGAGTCGGAATGAAAGGATCTACACCAACCAAGGCAGAAAAAGCATTCCACGACGAGATTGCATCGCTGGGCTGTATTGCCTGCTTCATCGACGGGCGATTCATGGAGCAGGTCAGCATTCACCACATTGAAGGAAGAACTCGCCCAGGCGCTCACATGAAAGTGCTGCCGTTGTGCGCAGGCCACCACCAAGACGGCACCGGAGTGCCGGGACTCATAGCCGTGCATCCGTGGAAGGCGCGATTCGAAAAGCAGTACGGCAAGCAAATGGAAATCCTCAAGTTGTGCAACGAGATGCTAGAGCGGAGGGCCGCATGAACTATTGGGCCGTAACGCCGATGGCAAAGCCTCGAATGACTCGATCCGACAAATGGAATAAGCGCGACTGTGTGCTGCGGTATCGCGCCTACAAAGACGAATTGCGCCTACGACAGATCGAGGTGCCAGACGGGGGCGTGAGAATCACGTTTGTTCTGCCCATGCCGGCGAGCTGGAGCAAGAAAAAGCGGGCTGAAATGATTAATCAGCCACACCAGCAAACGCCAGACGTGGACAACCTGCACAAGGGGCTTCTTGATGCCCTTTTTGTTGATGACTGCAAGGTTTGGGATCACTGGATTACCAAGATCTGGGGCGAGTCAGGCGCGATACAGATTGAAACATTTGAAGAAATCAACGAGCGGGAACTTCAACGGCAGAGGGAAGCGGCATGAATCAGGATCTTTACTGGCTGGCGATAAACGAGCCGCAGTGGGCAATGGATGACGACAATTACAAAATCACCAAGCACAACGGCAAAGCGTCATATGTGCATTATGTAAACCTGGACCACAAAGAACTGCGCGCCGGCCGGCAGTCATTTAGCAGATCCCAATGGCAAGCCGCCCGCGATGAACTCCTGGCGCCTATGATTGGTGTGGTGGAGAGATTTCTGGGCAGCCCGTTCTCGACGCCGGAGGAAGATGAAGAGTGGGAAAAGATCGAGCGGCGCATGGACGCTATAGGGCAGAACGGGTCAACGGGTGAGCACTACTCATCAGGCAGCGATAACGATTACTGGATTGCGCGAATCAACAGCCCGAAGCGTCTTGAGCCGTATTCCGCCGAGTGTGAGGATCTGATTGAGCTGTTCCAGATGACCTTTCAAGAGGGTGAGGCGTTTAAAGCGCTGTGGCGCAAAGGCCAGATGCGGATTGGTAACGGGAAGCCTGGCGATACGTTGCTGCGGAACTCGGAAAAGGTCTATCACTTCGGTGGTCGCATGGTTGCTATGGAGTTGGGGCGATGAAAAATTGCAATAAAGAACATTTATGTAGCTGTGGAAAGGCTACTCACTATCCGCACGAAACAGGTAAGTCTGGATGCACTCGCCGCATATCGAGCATAACCCCGATACGGAATGCCGAGAAAGTCAACACGCACCAAGAATGGCAAGTAGGAGACCACTCAGTATCGGATTACACGCTCAAAGAGCAAAGGGGTTATCGCCAGTATGAGTGCGGATGTTGGGCTAGAGCTAGAGAATCAACAAATTCTTTGCCCGACGAGTTTGGGTGATCCAGCTCACCGCAATCATCGACAACAAGCGAGCCACCATGTTGACCGGCGAGCCGATCGCAGAAGCGGCAAGGAGCTGCCGCGATAGGTTTGGCAACCGGTTCCAAGGCTTTGCGCCGATACCGGTTGAGATAGTGGCGCGTAGCAAGTGGGCAGAGTTTAAGGCGGGTGATGTAAGCCGGGCGGAATTGGACGCTTGGCTGGGCGGGCAGGACGACGAGCAAGAAATCAGAGCGTATTTTAACAAATTGCGGGGCTAAGAATGGCGGACGACCAGAAAAAGCAGAAGTTTATACTGAGACAGCAGGCAATGATGTGCGTTGAGCTGTACATCGATGTCGCGCTGTCCGGTAATGACGACATAGCGCGGGAGTCACGCAGCGTCATTGGTGCGCTGGTGGATTTCCGTGGCGAGATCCCGCGCTCGTCGGGGTTCAGCGGATTCTGCAAGTTGGCTGGCAAGATTGACCGAATGAAGAAGTTCGGCGATACGCACCTCATGGCCTGCTACATTCTGCGCAGCTTGTCAGATCGACAGCACGACGCCGTGGTATGCAATCAGACGTACCGGGGACGCACCAAAGTAGCGATTGATCCGTTCGTGCCAGAGCGCAGGATTGAGATACTGTGGGATGACAAGCGATGCGCCGATACGCTGGACTGCACAGTGGGCACGTTCAGGCAGCGAATTGTTGACGGGTACACGAGGATGGAACGCTGGCTATCCGAAAGTCAGGAGGGGTTTAAAAAAGCGGCCTAAGCCGCTTCACTCGCAATCCTGAGGGCGTGGCGGATGCCTTCGCTGCCATTGCCCTCGCCTAACTTTTGAGCCAGCAGCCAGCTTGCTTCGTCGATGTAAACGTTTCGACGCTTGCCGCCCTCCATTTCCTTGGGCCGATGGTTAGAGCGCTTTTTGATTTTAACTTCCATAGTTGCCACCGTAAGAATTGATTTCCGCCAAATGCTGCTTGTGCCACTTGCGGCATTCACGCTCAAATGTTTCTGGCGTGGCCCGTACGGTTTCGCCGCCGAAAGAGCCGCCTGCACAAATTTGCTTGCCGAGGGTGCTGTTGCCTAGATACACGTAACGGGATTCGTCGCTTTCAGCGCCTTGCATGAAAAATTCAACGGTTCCGTGGTCGCGGGTATTGATAGTTAATGTGGTCATGGTGATTTCCTTTTTCTGGGTTGTTGTTACTCTATGGATACTATTATACACACATAACTAAACCCTGCAACAGTTATCTACACACAAAACTGATTTATTTAACTGTTAATCCATCCAGCCAGTATATATTGACAGCTTTCTGATTGTGGAGTAGCCTATCGGCTAATTAGTGAAAGTTACCGAAGCAGCCCGCAGGCCACCCCTATTCCCAGCGGTCTGCTACCCCGCACCTTTGCCCTCCACGTGAGGGCTTTTTTTATTGAATTTTGCCCGCCAAGCCTATGTCAACCCCGACCAAACGGGCTCACTGGTACGCCATAACCTGGCGGGCAACCCTAATCATCTGGAGGTCAGTATGTTCGGATTAAGCCAAAGATCATTGCACCGGCTGTCCGGCGTGCATCCTGACCTGATTGCCGTTGTTGGCCGAGCTATCAAAATCACCACTGTAGACTTTGCCGTGCTGGAAGGTTTGCGCAGCGAGAGCCGGCAGAAAGAGCTGTTCAAGGCCGGGGCATCCCAGACCATGAACTCACGCCACTTGACCGGCCATGCCGTTGACCTTGGTGCATGGGTAGATGGCACGATTCGCTGGGATTGGCCGCTGTACCACAAGATGGCTCACGCCATGAAGCAGGCATCTGGCGAGCTGGAGATACCGATTGAGTGGGGTGGTGACTGGCAGAGCCTGAAAGATGGGCCTCATTACCAGCTGCCATGGTCTACGCACCCGAAGTCAGCCAAGGGTGAAGCATGACATACCCAAACCGCGACGATCAAAGTCGTTCAGAGCCGTGGCACATAAGCCGCGCTGTCAGCCTCACTCACATTCTTTCGACCGTCACCATTATCGGTGCGCTGTTCATCTACTTTTCGGATGTAAACGGCCGAGTAAACAGCAACGCACTGAGCATCCAGCATCTGCAAACTACGCGAGATGACGACCAAGTGCGCACAGACAAGAAGTTTGACGAGATCCGGGGCTACATGCTTCGCATTGAGAGCAAGCTGGATCGAGTCATTGAAAGTGACCGCTGAACATCCGAATCCGAACCAATGGTGGTTCCATCGCCGAATGATGGCCTACGCCAGTCTGGTTGGCCTTTACATCATCCTCGCCCAGACCTTAATTGGCAGCATCGGCGCCGACATTGTGCCGCTGGCTCAAACGCTGGCCTGGGTGTTCTCTGCGAATCTGCTTTGTTACTACGGCGGCAATGCAGTGGAGGCCATGAAAGGAAAATGATCGCCCAACTGCTAACCAAAATCGCTGGCCCTCGCATCTTGTTGGGCGTGATCTTCGCCGCCGTTGCATCCGTCGGCACCCTCACATGGCTGCTGCTTGACGCAAAACAAGATCAAGGCGCTGCCGAATCCCGCGCCGAGACTGCTGAAGTCGCGAACACCGTCTGGCAGCAAGCCTGGACAGACCAGCAAGCAAGAATCAAAGCCAATGCCGCGCAGCTAAACGCCATTGACCGGCGCCTATCCGAATCCTCAAAGCAATCCACAAGCCGATTAAACGCACTCAATGCAGGGCTACGCGATGCTATCAACGACAGCGAAGAGGTTCGGGAGTGGGCTGACAGCCGCCGGCCTGACGCTGTTATTGAGCGCCTGTGCCTCGCCGGCTATATCGACCCCGCCGCCCGTGCAGCAATGTGTGGCGATACCGGATCGGCTGATTAGCGATATTGACGTGCCGTTCCTGACTGGGCCGACTGAGCGCGATGCGCTGGAGTGGGAGAGCCGAATGGTGGAAGCGATACGGCAAGCGAACAAGCGGCTTACTGAGGCCCGCAACTATCAAGAGAGATCCAACCAGTAAACCTTTTGGCCCCGTCGAGAGACGCCGCCCAGGCCATGCCGTGAGGCACCGCCAACCACCGATGGCACGTCGTGAGACGCCCGGCACCTATTCAAAGGAGGCGCCGCCCAAGGGCCGCGTATCTGATTTATGGCTACAAAGAACGACTGGGATGAGATAGAGGCGAAGTTCAGCGCTGGCATAAAAAGCGTTATGGCTATTGCCAAAGAGCACGGCATTACTGAGGGAGCAATCAGGAAGCGAGCCAAGCGCGACGGCTGGCAGAGAGACCTAAGCGGCAGCGTTCGTAGTGCGGTTAAGTCGAAGTTGGTACGAACTACTGGTACGGACTCTGGCATTCGTACCGACTCCGACATTATTGATTCTGCATCGGATGAAATCGCCCAGGTTGTCAGGGGTCATCGAACCCTTATTTCCAAGTGGCAGGGCATTTCAACCAAGCTGGCCGTCACGCTTTCAGGCATGACCGTGGACGAGGAAAACCACAACGAGTTTGCTCGCTCGCTCAATTCCGGCGTTGACGCCCTTGGTAAATGTATAAAGCTGGAGCGCCAAGCGTTCGGCATGGATGACGACAACCCCGAGCAGGGCCCAGAGCGAGCACTGGCAGACGATGACCTTGACGCCCGCATTGCCGAGCTAAGCAAGCAGGTAGGGAATGGAAAGTGACAGCGCCAAGCGGGAGCTACTAAAGGCGCTGGAGGAAAAGGCCAGACGCAGGCGCTACACCCTCATCAAGCAGCTTTTTCCAGACACCGGGCCTTACCGGCGCGAGCTGTACCCAAAGCACCTTGAGTTTTTCCGGGCCGGCAGCCTTCACCGGGAACGGCTGTTTATGGCCGCGAACCGGGTTGGCAAGACCGTGGCGGGTGGTTGTGAGCTGACCTACCACATGACGGGTGAGTATCCGGTTTGGTGGGAAGGCCACCGCTTTGACAGGCCAGTGCAGTGCCTTGCTGCAGGCGACACCAGCACAACCACGCGAGACATTATTCAGAACAAGCTGCTTGGCGGTCTTTGGGGTACCCCGGAGTTCGGTTCCGGCCTACTGCCTGGCGATAAGCTGGGCAAGCCGACCCCAGCACGAGGCGTTGCCAACCTTTACGAAGGCATTACCGTTGAGCACACAAGCGGCGGTACAAGTCGCTTGATGTTACGCAGCTACGAACAGGGCCGGAAGATCTTTCAAGGCACTGAGCAGGATTTCATCTGGCTGGATGAAGAAGTTCCAAAAAACGTGTACGACGAAGCCCTCATCCGAACGATGACTACTCAGGGTTTAGTGGCAATCACTTTCACGCCACTGGCGGGCCTCACCGAGCTGGTTATTGATTTTCTGGAAGCAAGACACGAGCAGGTTCCCTTATGACTAGCATCCAACGGCCAGAAACCAAAGTGAACGTACCGGCCGACACCTGCAATTCTTTGGTGTTGCGCAAGCTCACTGACCTGGTTGCAGAAAGAAAAATTAAGCGGGGCATGCTGTCCCTGAACATTGCTCGGCATATCTATCCAAAATCTCGCACCGGTGACGAAATGAAGATTGCCGGAGCAACCTTCGTCATAGGTAAATAGTGAGTCGATACGTTGTGCAAGCCGGCTGGTCACACGTCCCACACCTCAAGCAGACGGACATCGATGATATGGCAAAAAGCATCAGCCCACATCTGGTTGACGCACGGATGAACGGCAACCCAAGCCTTGGCGCCGGCGCGATATACCCAGTGCCCGAAGAAGATTTTGTTATTGATCCCTTCCAGATCCCGCCCTGGTTCCCGCGCATGTACGGCATGGATGTTGGCTGGAATAAAACCGCCGCTATCTGGATTGCTCACGATCGCGACACCGACATCATTTACGCTTACTCCGAGCATTACCGGGGCGAAGCTGAGCCACCGATACATTCAAAGGGCATTCAACTGCGAGGCAAATGGATACCTGGGGTTATTGATACCGCAGCGCGCGGTCGGTCCCAGATTGATGGAAAAGACCTGTGGAAGCTGTACATCGCTGAGGGATTAATTCTTCACAAGGCCAACAAGTCCATTGAATCAGGGTTGTTGGAAACGCTAGACCGCCTTTCAACGGGTCGACTCAAGATTTTCAGAACCCTGCAGCACACTCTGAGTGAAATCCGATTGTACCGGCGTGATGAGAAGGGCCGAGTCGTGAAGAAAAACGACCACCTCATGGATGCTATGCGCTACGGAGTGATGAAGGTTTCAGTCGCTGTCACACGCCCTGCTGAAAACTCGATTAGCAGCTACTTACCAGGCGACCCAATTGCAGGATACTAATATGGACTACGCCGAAGAGACATCGGAAGAAGAGCGGATTCTGCAGGAAGAAAACCTCAACATGCTGGGCTCCAAGCTCGATCGATTAGCACAAGAGCAGGTAGCTGGGCGTCAGATGATCGAAACCCGGTGGCTGGAGGATCTGCGCCAATACCACGGTGAGTACACACCGGAAGAAACAAAACGGATGAGTTACAACAGCAGCTCCCAGGTTTTTGTCAATATCACGCGCAACAAAACCCGCGCCGGCATCGCGCGCATGAGCGATATGCTGCTGCCGAATGACGACACGAATTTTGGAATCAAAAGCACACCCGTCCCGGCGATGAGCGCGACCAACAGCGCGCCAATGCAGGCGGATATGCAGCAGCAGGGTGATCCGCTAATGCATGGCCAGGGCATGGTGAACGGTATGCCCGAGTCGCACCAGTCGATGGACCCTGAAACCCATGCCAAGGCTATGCAGGTTATGGGGCAAGGGGCGCAAGCCGAAAAGAATGAGCCCAAACAGCAGGCTGATGAAGCCGCTCGACAGATGCAGCAGCAAATTGAGGATGATTTTGCAGAGGCCAACTACAACGCCCATGCCCGCGACGTTATTGAAGATGCGTGCAAGCTGGGCCTCGGCGTGCTCAAGGGGCCGAAGGTCGTCAACCGCACCCGCAGGGCCTGGATCACTGACCCGCAAACAGGCCAAAGCACGATTGAAGTACAGGACGAGCTGCGCGCAGGGCTTGAGCGGGTGGACCCCTGGGATGTTTTCCCTGATATGTCCGCCTCCAGCGCAGCAGAGGCCGAGTTCTGGTTTGAGCGCAAACTGCTCAACCGCAAGCAGCTGCGAGAACTAGCCGACTTGCCGGGCGTTATTGAAGGCCAGCTACGCCGAGCCCTCGAAAGCGATGGCAGTCACTACATCTCAAACGACCGTCGCCAGGAGCTGCGCGCCATTACGGGTGTGGATACGGTCACCAACGACAGAAAATACGAGCTGTGGGAATACTGGGGACCGCTGGATAAAGACGAGCTAAAGGCGTGCGGCTGCGAAGACATCGACGATGATGTGCTGGTTGAGTACACGGGCTGCGTGCTGATGGTCGGCGGGCACGTCATTAAGGCCGCCATCAATCCCCTGGAATCCGGCGACCTGCCGTACAGCGTGTTTAATTGGGAAAAAGACGATTCCAGCATATTCGGTTTTGGTATCCCGTACCTGATGCGCCAGCCACAGAAAGTGGTTAACGCCTCGTGGCGGATGATGATGGACAACGCTGCAGTGTCGGCCGGTCCGCAGATCGTGATGAAAAAGCGCTCCGTGGTCCCGCAGGATGGATCTTGGGCGCTCCGACCGAACAAAGTGTGGCTCGATACCGGGGACGAGCCTGTGGGCAGCGTCTTTCAGGTCTACCAGATAGAAAACAACCAAGGCGGCCTGTTCGCGATCTTTGAAGCCGCCCAAAAACTGGCCGACACGGAAACCAACCTGCCAATATTGCTGCAGGGCGAGGGCATGAGTTCCGGTGCCGGCGGCAAGACGTTTGGCGGCATGCAAATGCTGATGAACAACTCCAACCTTGTGCTGCGGTCCGCGGTCAAGAATTTTGACGATGGTGTTACAGCGCCTACCGTTCGCCGCTTTTACGATTACCACATGATGTACACCGACCGACCCGAGATAAAGGGCGACTTTGACATCGTTGCCCGCGGCACGTCCGTTCTGATTGCCCGCGAAGAGCAGCAGGAAAAGCTGATGATGCTGTCCCAGGTCGCGGCACAGAACCCCGTTTTCGCCAAGCTGACCAACTGGGCCGGACTTTATCGCGAGATCTTACGAACGATGCAAGTGCAGGTCGATACGGTCACGTACACGGATGAAGAAATCAAGACGCGGGAAGCCGAGGAAGGCGAAGGGCCAAGCGTTGAAGAAAAAATGGCCATGTTTGAGATGAAGCTCAAGCAAGAAGAGCACGAGTTCGCCGGTAAGCGACTGGAAGCAGAGCTGGATCACAAAGAATGGGAGCGGGAATACAAGGCTGCCCAGCTACAGAGTGAACAGGAGCACCAGCGCGCAGGGCTCGCCTTGAAAGAAGGTATCACCATGGCAGAGCTTGAGGCCAAAGTGGGCCTTGAAAGCCAGAGCCTGGAGGTGCAGATGCGACAAACCGCCGCCAAAATCCAAGCGGACCGAGATCAGAAGGCCGCAGAACTCAGTGAAAAGCAAAATGATCGCCTGGCTCGGCAGGAGAATCAAAAAATGGGGTTTGATAGCTACTGATGGCCATTGATAAACACGCCGATACTTGGCGGGACATTGAGCAGTGGCTGCAGGATCGCCGAGAAAACAGCGTCCTGTCCTTGATTAATGGCTCAGCTAAAGATGACAAATTACGCGGAGAGATCCGCTTGATTGACGATTTACTGGCACACGCCAGCGAAGAACTGGAGCCGGGCAACCAGCCGAATCCAAGTTACTAACCCCAGCCGTTCGGGAGAACCGCTATGACAGACCAGCCGCTGAACAAGCCGCAGGATGATGATGCCATCGCCAGCGAAGATCAGGATTTTGAAAGCGCCTTTGCGGAATATTCAAAATCATCAACGCCCGCTGACGAGCGCGACGAGTACGACCGCAACGCGGAGCCGGCTGAAGATGCCGACGACGAAGCGGAAGAAGGCCAGCCCGACGACCTATCTGAAAAGCTAAAGACTCTGGAGACAGAGAACGAGCGCCTACGCCATTCCGACGCCTCACAGCGCGGACGACTAGGCGCATACCAGCGGCAGATAAACGATCTGCAACGCAAGTCGCAAGAGATCGAATCCGCCAAACCCAAAAACCAGAACGGGGAGTCTCAGGACGACAACCAGCAGCGCCAAGATTTGGCCGACTCCATGGGAGTTGATGACTGGGAGGAGTTTAAAGAGGACTTTCCCGATATGGCCCGCGCCTTTGAGTCTCGTCTTAAAGCAGACCAGGCAAAGCAGACGCAACTAGAGCAGCAGGTCTCAGAATTGAGATCCGCTGTGCAGCCCATGCAAGAACAGGCCCATCAGCAACAACTTCAGTCCGAGTATGCCCGCTTAGAAGGCCGGCATGCCGATTGGCGAGAAGTGGTCAATGCGCCCGAATTTGATTCATGGCTAAACACTCAGAACTCCAGCATTCAAGCCCTCAAAGAGTCCGACAGCGCCGACGATGCGTCCGCACTACTGGATTTTTACAAGGCAACGAACGCCGCGAGTGACGAAAACAGCCGTGCCCAAAAGCACGACAAGCGAAAAGCCCGACTGGCGAACGCCCAAACCGTCAGCCGCCGTGGAGCGGCGTCGCGCAGCGGAGCGCCAGAAGAGTTTGACGCGGCCTTTGAACACTACGCCGCGAAAAAGAAAGCGCGGTAACTCAAAAATTTGATTGGAGTTAAGACACAATGCCTATCACCACCTACGGCGATATTTCCCAGCGTACTGCAGCATACGCAGCGGCTGAAATGCTCTCTCACGCAGAGCCAATTCTTATTCTGTCAAAATTCGGACAGTCCAAGCCTCTGCCCAAAAACAAGGCGGATACGGTTAAGTTTCGCCGGCCCGTTCCCTTCACAAACATCACTTCAGTCCTGAGCGAAGGCGTTACACCATCAGCTCAGCAAATGGTCTACGAAGACGTGACTGTTCAGATTAAGCAGTGGGGCGCCTGGACTGAAATCACGGACGTTATTGCAGATTTGGCGGAAGATCCCGTTCTTGCCGATGCGTCAATGTTGTGCGGCGAGCAAGCCGCCGAAACCATTGAGTATGCAACCTGGGGCGCGATTCGTGCGGGCACTAACGTGTTTTTCGCAAATGGCAGCCAGCGCAGTGCTGTTAACTCTGTCTATGGCCTGGCCAAGCAGCGCGCCGTCACTCGGTCACTTAAAGGCAATCGTGCCAAGAAGATCACCAGCATGGTCGGTGCTTCTCCGAACTACTCAACCGAGCCTGTCGCGGCCGCGTTCATCGCGTTTGCGCACACAGACCTGGAAGCGGACATTCGCGACATTCCCGGCTTCACTCCTACTGAGAAGTACGGAACCATGGCGGCTTTGCCGTATGAAATCGGTAAGGTAGAAGACGTGCGTTACTGCCTGAGCCCGGTGTTGGACAGCTTTGCCAGTGCCGGCGGTACCGCATCCACCAACGGCACAATCTCAACCGATGGCACAAGCTCTGACGTGTACCCCATCGTCATTATCGGTAAAGAGTCTTACGGTTTGATCCCGCTCAAGGGCGCCGGCGCAATCACGCCGATGGTACTGAACCCAAGCACACCCCGCGGTGGTGACCCGCTGGGCCAACGTGGATCTGTGGCTTGGAAGGCTTACTACGTTGCGAAGATTCTTAACGAGGGATGGCAAGCTAGGATCGAGACAGCTGCTTCTGCTCTGTAAGCCAGCAACCCCAACAGCCCCGGCACCTGCCGGGGTTTTCTTTGTCTGATCGAAGGTACGCAGTCATGAGTGACATCAATACTGAAGCAATGAGCCGTGCAGAGCTGGTAGATATGGCCCAAACCCTTGGGGTGGACTATCCAGACAAGATCGGCACTGAAAACTTGCGAAAGAAAATTAACGCAGCCTTGGGTAACGAACCGGTGGCTCTATCAAAAGCGGCTCCCGTTATTACCGGCAACGCCAAAGAGCGGCAGTTCGAGATCATCATTTCCACCCATGAGCAGGACAAGCAGCCGGTTCAGGGCGGTGTGAATGGTAAGAGCTTCGTTATCAAACGCGGTCAAAAAGTCATCGTGTCGGAGTCTATTGTAGAAAATCTGAGGTGCGCCATGCAGCGCCACTACGACTCAGAAATGAACATGACGGAAGTTCAGAGCTACCCGTTCCAGATCGTCCGCGAAGTCACCGGCGAGGTTTAACTGATGACCTTCTTGGAGCTTTGCCAACGCTTGCGCCAGGAAGTGGGCGCTGCAGGTAATGGACCTGCGAACGTGGTCAGTCAGTCCGGGGAGTACGCCCGCTTTGTCGGCTGGACAGCAACGGCATGGCGCGAGCTGCAGAACGAGCGACGTTGGGCGTTTGATTGGGCTCGGGGCGAGGTTGAGCTGACAGCTTTGGACACCGAGTATTCGCTGCCGTCCGACTTTGATGTGTGGGAGTCGGAAACACTGCAGTTTGCAGGCGAAAGAATCAAGGTAGTGCCTTGGTATGAGCTGGAAAAGGACGTGGCGGGCACCTTTGGTCGCGTGGCCATTGCGCCGGATGGAGTGCTGCACTTGAATGCACCCCCTGCGAGCGCGGGCAACTTGACGTTTGAGTATTGGCGCACCCCGCAAGAGCTGGTCAATAACGCGGATCAACCGCGTATGCCCTCGCGTTTCCATTTGTGCGTGGTGTACCGGGCCATGATGCAGTACGCCCTGTACGAAAATGCGCAAGAAGTCGCGCAACAGGCCGGCCGTAACGCTGTGAAAATGGAGATCCTTCTGATGGAATCCCAGCTACCGCGCGTCGAACTCCCCCCGAGCCTGGCATGAACCGGACCGCGTATGTCGGCCTGGGCGGCGGTATTGATCTGATGACACCGCCCCGACAGGCCAAGCCAGGACAATGTTTGTTTGCTGTGAACTACGAATGCCCTGTGACCGGGGGTTACCGTCGAATCAGTGGCTACACCAAGCTGGGCGACACCTTGCCAGGGACCGGGCCGATACTGGGCGTGTGTACGTTCAAGGACGAGCATTACGCGATCCGCGAGAACGGCGCCACGTCTGACCTGTACAAGCTGATTGGCGGGGCCTGGGCCAGCATCGGAACCCTGGCGACGGGGCGCTATGAGTTTGCCGAGGGCAACTTTCTGGCGACCGAGGCCGGGCGGGCGCTGCACATGGTTGGCGGCGCAAAGCCTTATCAGCTCAAGGACGGCACACTGAGCGAGATTGCCGGCGCTATGACGGGCGCGAAATACATCGCCATTCATCAAAATCACCTGATGCTGGGCTATCCGCAGGGCAGCTTGCAGCACTCCGGCATAGGCGATCCGCTCAACTGGGATGCGTCAACCGGTGGTGCGGGCGAAATTGGCACCAGTGGCGCGCTAACGGGCCTAATCAACGGCACAGGCGGCGTTCTTCACGTCACCGGCCGAGACAACATCAAGACTTTGTACGGCAGCAGCGGCGCAAACTTTGAATTGCGCACCACCATTCCCAACTCCGGGGCCAAGCCCTACTCGCTGCAGTCCTTGATCCAACCTTATTACGTTGCCGAGCGTGGCATTTCAAACCTGCAAAGCGCGCAAGAGTTTGGCGACTTCCGGCAAATGCAGGCCGGGGCGCAGATCGAGCCGTTGTTCACCGATGAAGGCTACGCTGAGCGCGTCCAGTGCAGCTCAATCAGCAAGCGGCGGGCGCAGTACCGGGTTTTCTTTGACGACGGCAGCGGCGTTTACCTGAGCCCTACGGGGGCGACCACCGTTTCCTTTCTAAACAAGCCCCAAGTGATGCACGCCGGCGAGTTCGACAGCGGCGAAGAATCAGTGCTGTTCGGTGACGATGTTGGCAACGTCTATCGCCTTGGCAACGGAGCGCAGGGCTTTGCCGGAGAGCCTATCCGGGCCTTCCTGACCCTGGCCTACACCGACCTCAAGCAGCCCAGTGTACGCAAGCGCTTTCGTCGCGTGTTCTGGGACGTGCGCTCCGGCTCCAGTGCCAACATCACCTTTCGCCCTGACTTCGACTTCGGCGGCGGAGAAACAGCGGCAAGCCTACGACAGACGCTGACCTTTTTGCTGGGTGGCGGCCTATGGGGCGTTGGCAAGTGGGGAGAGATAGCCTGGTCCGCGCCCGTAGTCGCTCAAGAAGCCGGCGACGTGACCGGCTCGGGTACGGCAATAAACTTTGCCATCTACAGCAACGGCGTCAGCGAGCCACACGAGCTGCTGGGCTATGACCTGACCTACAGCGAACGGAGATTGAGACGTGGCTAACGAATTTTACGACAACAGCGACAGCGCCCAACGATTCCAGCCCGGCACCACGGCGCGATCCGATGAAGTGGACGCTAAGTTCGATCAGGTGGCGACCGGTTTTGATGCCGTCAACATCGAAACCGACCGTGCCTTAAAGTTTCCCACCGAGAACGGTGTCAGCCAGGAGTTTACCGCGACAACCCTACAGCGCCGGCGAAAGGTGCTGGGGTTTGACGAGAACGGTGATTTTGCCCTGCAGTCAGGCTTTAACTATCGAGGGGATTGGGCCAGCACGACCGATTACTTTGTGAATGACGTGTTCCGCGATGCCGTCAGCAAGAACTTGTACGTCGTTGCTATCAGGCACACCGCCGCTGTGCTGTACGACGACCTGGCGGCAGGCAGTGCGGTTATTGCGATCAACCTGATAGATGTTGAGGCGTTCAAGACACAGGCCTCCGAGAGCGCTGCAGAGGCCGCACAAACTCTGTCTGACACCGAGGCTGTGAAACTGGAAGCGGATGCCGCTCGGGACGCGGCGCAAGCAGCGCAGTTGCTATCGAAAAACTGGGCAACCAGCCAGACGGTTGTAGGTAATAACTTGCGAGGATCCAAGTATTACGCGGATATTGCCCAGGCTGCAGCGGCCACGCTCGCTGAGGGCACAATTAATGATGCGGTTACCGACACGAACAATGCCTGGTCATCTCAGAAAATTACCGACGAACTGCAGTTGCAGGCAACGCGAGCGCTAACCTTATCCCTTACAGCGCCGCCCACCACAAAGGACTCCGGGGACTGGGAAATCGAAGCAAGCGCCACAAGCCGCCATAGCGGGGGAGCGATCGCTGGGTTTGAGGTGAACTGGTGGGACGGCACCACGGAAACAGTTTCCGCGACGGGGGCGACCGCTACGCTCGCACGAGCTGTCGATCAGCCAGTGGGCGGCACGGTGTCAGCCACGATCAGAGCGCTGGATGATATTGGCAATGCCAGCGCAAGCGAGACAGTCAGCGCCAGCGTTGTTGCCAATAACGCCCCCAATGGCCCGATCACCATCGCGGCCCCCACACAGACGGGCAAGAACTCGACGTTTCAGGTGTCCTTTAGCGGCGCCACGGACCCGGACGGCGACCCATTCACGTACGTTGTGACTGACACTGGCGACTTCGTGTTCGCGAAGATTATTGGAATTGCAGAAGGTGAAATCGTAGAAGTGACTGCGCCAGATGTCGCCGACGATACCGATTTTGCCTTTAGCGTCGCCGCAGAAGATGACGTAGGGGCACGATCAGCGGCATCCATCAAGACGATCTCAGTCCTGGCGGCTCAGGTCATCGGCGTAGCACTGCGAGCAACGGGCGGCCCGGGCGGCACCTGGGATCACATTGATGAAGCTGGCAGCACCATCGCGACCCCATCCCCAAGCTGGTTTAACGGCCATCCGATTTTTGGCGGCATGCAAGACGTGAGCGTTGACGGGCAGGTAATGGTTGAAGTGCCAAAGTTTTACTACAAGCGCGGCACTGCAGGTGGGGATGCCGCATGGTGGATCAGCGACCAGCCGATTGCCGGCTTTACTGTCATGCCAGCGTTCGTTTTTGATGGCGCAGAAGTCCCTGCATTTCAGTGCGGAAAATATCAGGCCAGCGAGAGCGGCGGAAAGCTGCAATCTGTCGCTGGCGTCTTGCCGCTTGTTAGCACCTCGCTGACGGATTTTCTAACAAAGGCGACGGCTCGAAATGTATCAGGCGTTACCGGCTTTCGGCTTTATCATTACGATATGTGGCTGGCGATCCAGTGGCTGTATCTTGTCGAAAACGCAACGATGGACAGTCAGACCAAAACCGGCCAAGGGCGCGTTAGTGAGTCGAGCGCTGCAAACGTCGATGCAGATGACGTGGCTCAGGCCACCTACCGGGGGATTGTTGGGCTGTGGGGCAATGTTTGGCAGTGGATGGACGGCGCGCGTACGTTCTACGGCGTAATTGAGCGCCGCGCATACGGCGGTGCCTGGCTCAGCACAAGCGAGGCCGTTGCAAACTCCGGGAGCCTCACTTACCCCATCACGTTTCGGCCTTCTGCCCCCCAAGAATTCATTCCTAACACGTACTCAACGGCGAATGACTCATCTGCCACACTGCCAGACTATGTGCGATGGCGCGATGCTGGCGAGTATTACCCCATCGTCGGCGGCAACTGGGGCGATGGCGCGCGTGCCGGGCTTTGGATCGTGTCCTGCATCGTCGCAGCGTCGTTCTCGCCCAGCAGCTTTGGGGGCCGTCTCGCGCGAGTGGTGTTATGAGTCATGTCGATCAGTCTCAAGCAGTGGGGCGTGATAACGCCCCGTATCAGCATCTTCGCCCCTTTGAGGGCATGCTCACAAAAGTGGAGGAATTGGAAGATTATAGTCGTCGGGCATTGGTCAATTTCCCAAAGGCCGAACGGCATTTGCTGACCGCAGAAGTGCGGCTGTGCATTGATCGCATTGAGCGATTAACCCTAACGGCATGGAAGCGCTATCAAAAGAAAACCACGCTCACTGATTTGGATATAGAAATTGAAGTTCTGCGCAGAAAAGTGCGCAAAGCCCAGCGGTACGGGCACATCTCAGGCGGTCAATATCGAGACTGGGCACAGCACATCAACGATCTCGGCGCCATTCTTGGCGGCTGGCTGCGGCACGAGCGCAGCAAATAGCAAGAAAGGGAAGTCGCTTATTTCGATGGCCCCATCGTCGGCGGCAACTGGGGCGATGGCGCGATTGCCGGGCTTTGGATCGTGAACTGCATCGTCGCAGCGTCGTTCTCGACCAGCAGCATTGGGGGCCGTCTCGCGAGCGACCGTTTTACCGGCCAGAAGCCGCACGCTTAAGGGTTTGCGGACAGAGCCACATCACTCGGGGCTACTTTCCTCGCTTCACGGCGAAACATAAACAGAGCGCGGCGGCCGTAAGGTGGCCGTGACTCACCCTTTACTGCACAAGGATAATGCGGTGCCGCTCTACGAAGAGATATATGACTTTGACAATTTAATGAAGGCCTATCACGCGGCCAGAAAGCACAAGCGGTACCGGCCAGAAGTGGTCAAGTACACCGCCAATTTGGAAGAAAACCTGCTTAATCTGCACAACCATCTCATTCACAAGACTTGGAGCCCGGGCCGCGCCCGTGAGTTTGTGGTGATTGAGCCCAAAATGCGCTTGATTCAGGCGCCGCCCTTTAAAGACCGGGTGCTGCACCATGCCGTGGTGGATTTTGTCGAGCCCTTATTTGAGCGTCGATTCATTCATCACAGCTACGCGTGCCGAAAGGGAAAAGGCACTCAGGCGGGCGTTCTGGCGCTGCAGCACATGCTCAGAAAAGCTCAAAGACGCTGGGACTCGGTGTATTTGGTTCAGGCGGATGTCAGAAAGTTTTTTGATTCACTGCCTCACAGCGCTGTACTGGACAGCGTCGCAAAAACCATTGAGTGCCCGGACACGCTGTGGCTTTGGAGAGCAATGATTGGCGGTTACGGGCATGACGACGGCATTGGCCATCCCGTGGGAGCGCTCAGCAGCCAGTTGAACGCCAACGCCACCTTGGACTGCGTAGACCACGAAATGACGGACACGCACGGCGCAGGACAGTACGTGCGTTATATGGACGACGTAGTGATTGTGTGTTCCAGCAAATCAGAGGCTTGGGAGCGCCTTTATCAGCTGCAAGACTGTCTGGCTCGCCGCGGCTTATCGCTCAACCCAAAAACACAGGTAAGGCCGGCCAGCGCCGGGGTGGACTGGTGCGGCTATCGGATATGGTCAACTCACATCCTGCCGCGCAAGCGCAACATTAAACGATTCAGGCGACAGCTAAAAATCCTGCAACACCGTTATGCCAAAGGCGCCGCCTCGCTTGACGAAGTGCGGCAGCACCTGCACGCATTTTTGGCTTACGCCAAGCACTGCGATAGCTGGAATACCGTTAATCACATTGTTGACCAACTCATTCTCAAGCGAGACTTTGCCGATGTCGAATTTACAGATTGTCACTACCAGTGAAGGCCGTGCCCTTGACTATGACGGCGAGCAGTTTCCGCTACCCACGCTGCCTTTTGACGCCACCGTTCACGCCTATCAAACGCCCGCCGGGCTTTGGGCGGGTGCACAGGCGCCGGGCGATCCTCGTCCCGTCTATGCAGGCAGTGGCGGGGTAAAACTGGGCACAATTGCAATGGATGCCGACGCGGGGGCGGTGCTGAGTCAAAAGCGAGGCTCCATGGTTGTCACCCTGCGCCAGGCTCGTCGTGCATTGCTTCAGGCGGGTTATCTGGAGGGCGTTCAAAGTGCTATCGACACGCTTCCTGAGCCTGAAAGGTCGGAAGCCAATGTTGATTGGCAGACTGCACAAGAAGTCGAACGTAACTGGCCTTTTGTTTTAACGCTTGGGCAGAGTCTTGGGCTTAGTGATACGGACCTTGACGATTTGTTTGAATTGGCCGCAACGCTATAAAAGACACTGGATTGTGCCCCGCGACCTATGGCTGGCGCTGTAGACCCTTTCAAAAGCAGGAGCTAGACCATGGCCGGTAACGCCGAAATCAGCAATTTTTATTCACAATACCTGGGCCGTGACGGCAGCAAGGACGCCAAGGGCAAAGCCTACTGGCAGAACGAACTGTCCAGCGGGAAGATGACTCTCGACCAAATTGGGCAGTCTATAGCCTCATCAAACGAGGCGCAGAAGTACAAGTCCAGCGGGCTTCCGTCAGCGCCGCAAGCCCCTGCCGGGCACAGCAGCGTTGCCGCTCAGCAGCAGCGATACGACCGAGGCCAGAAACTGGCGACGGATTATCAGAAGTCGGGCTTTAAGCCGGCGGCGTCTTATGAGGGCAGGAACACCAACGAGTCGTTTGTGGACGCGGTATATCAGAACGAAACAGGGCGCGATGCGGACCAGAACGGGCGCGATTACTGGCTGAACCAGATGGCCGGGGGTATGACGCGGGATCAGGTGATCGAATCGTTCAACCGCTCCAAGGAGGGCACCGGTTACGACAATCCTCAGCAGGAACAAAGGGAGTCAGCCTCACCGTCACTGCAAGGGGCCGCACAGGCCACGCTACCACAAGCCAAGACCGTGGCCGGCCTGCTCGATACCATCCTAGCTAAAGATTCGCCGCTGATGCAGCGAGCAGCGACTCAAGGCAAACAGTTTGCCAACAACCGAGGGCTGCTTAACAGCTCAATGGCCGGTGAGGCAGCACAGGGCGCAATGATTGACCGGGCTACGCCGATAGCCAGCCAGGATAGCCAGTCTGCGCTAAGCCTATCGCAGTTCAACGCTGGCCAAACCAACGATATGCGCCGGCAGGCCAACGATTTCTCTATTCGCTCCAACCTTCTCGAACAGGGCCAAGGTTACGACCTGCAAAAGATGCAGACGCAGTTTGGTTACACCAGCCAGTTAGCCACTCAGGAAGCCGACCAAGCGCTGTCCAGGCTCTACGCCAGTAGCAATGCCAATGCCTGGGGTGTGATGGCAAACAACGTCACCGACCTTGTGGGCCAGGCGTCCGCGCAAATCCAGAACATACAGATGAACCCGGACATTGAGCAGGCAGACAAAGCGGCTCTTATCCAGCAAGTCCTATCAAACCGCGATACCGATATAGCGTTCCAGGGCGCGCTGTATCAGAACCTGGCCAGCGATCTTTTAAGCACCGGTCTATTCCCCGACAGCACAGGCACAACCAGCGTTAGCAACGCCATCGTGACCGCTTTTCGCCGGGCGGGACAGACCCCGGATTCGGGCACCGTTGAGCAGTGGCGCACCGCGATTGAGTCCGGGCAAGCCACCATGGCGGACCTTGAAGCACAACTTTTACAGCAGACCACCGCGTAAGCAACGGAGACAGTTATGGCTATCAGCTTAGATCAGGCGCTTAACAGCACCGCTCAGGTACTCGACTATGGCGGCGAAGCTATCGCGGACAAAAGTCTATACCAAAGCGCGATAAAATGGGGCACCAAGGCGTTTGATTGGGTCGAGAAAAACCCGGAAACCGCGCAAATCATTGCCGGTGTGGTCGGTGGTGCAGGCCAATACTTTGCGAACAAGGAGCTTCAGGAATCCAATGAGCGGTTCCAGATGGATGTTATGGACCGCCGCCGTGACGAACGCCAGATCAAGCCCGGCGAAATTGAGAACTACGGCTCCCACGTCGGCGTGGCCAAAAAAGGTTTGCTGACGAACGGCATGATTGCCGGGGGAGACTATTAAATGGGACGCGCAGACAGCGATAACGCAGGCGGGTCAGGGAATACCGGTGGCGGCGGTGGATCTTCTGGGGGAGGGTCATCATCCAGCGACGGGCGCGGCAATAACACGCCAGGCCGTGATGCTCGCGGCAGCAACACTAACTCGTCCGTAGGCCCGGGTAACAATACGCCGGGGCCGAGGACGGGCAACAACCGTCGCGGCGACCGAATCAGTAACGACACCGGTGGGCGCGGAAGTAATACGCCTGGATCGAACCCGAGGGGTAGCAATAGAAACCCCGCCACGGGGGCTGGCAATAACACGCCCGGCCCTCGCACAAGCGCCAATCGCCGTGGGGACCGCGTAAGCGAAGACGGCAGGGCCAACCCCGGCGGCATGAATGGCGTCTCAGCCATTGCGGGAGGTACCGAGAGTGAAGACGACGGAATGCTCTCAGGCGTGGTTGATAGCTTTAAAAGCGCGCTGGATTCGATGTTTGGTGATGACGACCTGACCACAGCAGAAAGCATAAGAAGCCTGCGGGATCTGGATAAGCAGATAACGCAAAGCCAGTTATCCAAGTCGATCTTGGGCGACGAAGACGCCAGCCTTGAAAATGCCATCAACGCAGAGACGGAGGCGGGCGGCTTTTCAAGAATTGCCTCGGCCGCATTATCTGTTTTTGGCGGCATTCCGGGCTTTGCCGTCGGCCAGGTCGGCGAATCTCTCAGCAAGGCAAAAAAGGCATCAGATACGATTAGCGACCTGAACAACACCGGCATGAACCTGGATGACAGCTTCAGTTCATCAGCGGCCACTCAGGCGCGCGGCTTGGGGGTAAATAACGTCGTGGGCGGATTGGTCAGTAATACGCTTGGCCCGCTGGGCGCTAAAATTGGAAAATACGGCCCTGCTGTCACTGGTATAATGAGCTCGGAGGTGGCCAAAAAAGCCGGCGACGTTGCTATGCGGGATATGCCATCAACAGCATCCAGCACAAACCCCTCAGGGTTAAACCAAAGCGTGACAGGCGGGCGAGGTCAAAACACGCCAAGCGGTGCGCCAAGCAATCCGGCAGGCATAGCCAGCACAACACCCGCGCAAACGACCGGCAAAATATCCGGCTTTGCAGGCGGTTATGATTACGGCATCGACTCAAGCCGGGGCTTTAACGCTTACGGCAGCTACGCCACCCGTTTCTTTGGATAACAGGAGGCCACCATGGCCGGATTATTACAGCAAACGCAACCCCAGCAGGCGCCCCCACAACAACCCCCACAACAGGCACCCCAGCAGCCACAGCAGGAAGGCCAGCAACGAAACCCTATGGCTTCACCTGGCGAGGCTAAGCCGATGGTCAGCGCACTCGTGGAGCGCTTGCTGACGTTCCTGTACGAGAAAGGTGCGGACGCCGTTGCCCAAATATTGGAGCGTGAAGGCAATATTGCGAATCTGATGGGCGAAATACTGGGTATGATTATGGTGACCGTTTACAACGGCATGGCCCAGAAAGGCAAAACCATACCGCCGAACGTGATGGTTCAAGCCGGCATGGAGCTGTCTAAGGCCGTGGGTGAAATGGCGATGGAAATGGGGCGCCTGCCTCGCGAGAACAACGCCGAGGCCATTGAATCGGCCTTTATGTTGGGCCTGGGCAAGTTGGGTAAAAATGCAGATCAGGAGGCAATGTCACCCGAAGAGCGCCAGGCGTACAAACAGATCGTTGAAGCGCTTATGAGTGGGCGTGAAAAAGCCATGAGTGGCGGCCAGTCGCAAGGCCAGACGATGCAAGGCCCGCAACAACCGCAAGGTCTGATGGGCGGCCAGCCCATGAACGGGGGTCGATAACATGCTGGGACTATTGGGCAGTGCAATGGCAGGCGGCGCGCAGGCTGTAAGCCAGGTCAGCGAGGGCCGCATCGAGGAAAAGCGTGCAAAGGCGCTGGAGAAGTTGCGGACAATGAATAACAGGGCAGAGGGGGCCATTCGGTTTGGCCAAGAGCAGACGCTTGCCGAGACGAATTTCAATAACAGCCAGCAGCTTTCCGAGGCGGAATCTCGGCGCCAAGATCGGCGCGATGAGTTGAATCGCATGAGCGCCAAAGGTCTTGCGGATACGAAATTTGGGCGCGAAAAAGAGATTATAGCGCTAAAGCTTGATGGGGGAGGTCCAGGTTTTGGAAAGGTTCAGCCAGGCGATTTCACTCCTGAATCGCTGCAAAAGTATGGGCAGACTAATGATCTTAGCGACCTAGCGAGGTATGAGTCGAAAAGAGTGGTCAACATAGGTGGCGTTACGCACATGATGGACCCGGTAAACGGAACCATGACCCCCGGCCAGATTACCGAATCGGGATTTCAAGCCACGGGAAGCCCAATATCTACAGGCCAAAATACAACAACCGTCACAGCTGGACTTGTTGGTGCGAATGAAGCGCAGATAGCCGGAATGATAGAAACGGCTAAGTTTGATGCTCAACTTGCAACAAAGCCAGCCGTTGAAGGCGCTGTAGCTGCAGCTAAAGCTACTGCTCAAAACCAAGCTAAATCAATGAGCCCTGAGGCGCAAAGCGCTGAGCGCATGAAAATCACAAGCGCTCAGAGTGTAATCGCGCAGATTGACAATCTGACAACGAGTAATGGCTACATGGATGCGCTGACAGGTGTTCGCGGGAAATTACCCCCGATCCCAGGGACACCAGGCTTTGATGCTGAAGTGGCGTTCAACCAACTTAAAGACAGTTTAACACTCGAAAACCTAGACAAAATGACAGGTGAGCTGACTGACAAGGATATTCAGCTATTAAGCAGCGCAGCCAGTGGCTTAGAGCTCGGAATGTCACGAAAAGCCTTTGAGGCTCGGATGAACATAATAAGGTCGGTTCTTGAGGACCAATCAACGGTTGCCCAGGATAAGCTGAAGGGGATGACGGGCGGCAGTTCAAGCCCTGGCGGTGACGCCGGCATAATGGGTATGTCCGCCGATCAGATCCAGTCTCTTAACCCTGCCGACCTATCAGACCAAGAGCTAAAACAGGCTGCCGACAGGTACAACCAGCTAGGGGGTCAATAATGGCTAACCCGTTTGAGCAAGAAGCGCAAAGAAGGGCAAGGGCAAGCACAAACCCGTTTGAATCTGAAATTCAGAGGCGCCAGGAGCAGGCAACGCAAGAGTCTGTGCCAGTGGAAGCCATGGCTACCGATCCTGTAATGCAGAGGTTTGGCACGGCCCAGCAGATCCGTGAGCCACAATCTCGGCAACCGGGGCCTTTAGGTCAGATCGCCCCGTTGCCTCAAAATATGCCAGCAAAAGAGCCAGACCTCACGGAGGGCATGGACGCGCTTGGTGTCGCTATATACGAGTCTAGGGAGGAGATGAAAGAAAAGAAGGCGTCACTCAATCAAAGACAGAATCGGCCGTCGCCAGGATTAGATATGGCCGAAGCTAGAAAGCAGGCGCTGGACGAAGTGGCTTCTGAAGTCGGCCCGCTTGACGCCTTCCTGATTGGAGCCGGAAAAGGGTTTTATGATGTTGGCCGGGGCATTGGTCTGCTAGACTCAGAGTCTGAATCTGACGCTCAGGCGATGGAGGCTCTACGTGAAAAAAGACCGTACACCACCGGAGGGGGAGAAATCCTCGGACAAGCCGCACCGTTCATCCCTGCTGGACTCGCGGTGGGAGCAATACCTGCTATTGGGGGTCGCATTCTTGCTGGCGCTGGACTCGGCGGCGTTGAGGGTGGCGTCCTCGCTTCTGGCACGGACAATAACGTACTGGAAGGGGCCGGCGTGGGTACTGCTATCGGAGGTACTGCTGAGGCTCTTTTCCCTGTCATTGGTCGCCTTGGCCGTGCGCTACATCGCAAAATAACAGGCTCACTGCCAGCCGGGGCAATGATTGATGGCGCAGGCCGACCAATGCCTGAGCTTCAGTCAGCCCTGAATGAAGCTGGCATAACCTTTGAAGACCTTACTGCTGACGCTCAATCGTTAATACGCAATGCCAAGCCCGGCACTAACCCTGCGCAGCTGGCGAGGGCTGCAAGGTTCACCAACGAGGGCATCCCGATAAGCAGGGGTGAGTTAATGCAAGAGGGAGGGTTTGAGCAGCGAGCCATTGAGAACCGCCTGCTCGAGTCTACTAATGATCCGCAGGCTGAGCGGTTCCGGCAATTTAAGCTAAAGCAAAGTGAGTCTATACGTACCGCCCTTGAGCGGTCCGTGGATACCCGACAACTACCAGAAGACACCGGTAACATTATTAAAGATGCCTTGGCTGGCCGGAAAAAGTTACTCCGCACACAAAAAAACGAGCTTTACTCCGAAGCCCTCAAGGCCGCAAAAGAATCTGGCGGTATCCCTATATTTCCCGGCAGCATTCGTGATGCGATGCCAGACGCGGATACGCTGGAAGACCTGGCAATCACCTCGCCTGCTGCAATTGACTCCCTAACAAAACTTGGCACTAAGTACGGACTCATTGATCCGACTGACGAAATGATTGAAGCCGGGTTCGAACCAACCACCATAACTCTTGAAAACTTTGAGCGCTTACGTAAAACGCTGAACGCCATTGAGCGAGGCGACCAGACCGGCGCGGCCAGCGTCGCAATACGTCCCATGATTGAAGCGCTGGATGACGAAGTGATGAACCTTGCCGAGACCGCCACTGGCATGGGTTTGTCTGAGAGGGTGGTGGAACCACTAAAGAAAGCTCGGTCTGTAGTGCGTGACATGAAAACCGAATTCAACCCAAAGGCACTGGCGGGTCAGCTTATTGACGTGAAGCGCAACAGCTCTGAGCCGGTTATCTACGGAAGCAAGGTTTACGATAAGTTGACTAGCAAGGCTCAGCCAGTAGAAAACGTACGTAGCGTTATGGACAGCCTTCGCCGATCTGGAGACCAAGGGGTCCAAGCGATAGCGGATATGCAGACCACCACCATGCTTGACTTGATTAATTCGGGGTTCAGCACGCAGTCAAGACAGGTTGATGGCGTTCAGGTATTCAACCCGATCAAATTTAAAAAGCGACTGCAAGATATTGGCGAGGGCAAACTAAAGACGATATTCCAGAACAACCCAGTAGGACTGGCCAGGCTCAAAAATATTGACCGAATTGCCAGTGATCTTGTATCCCCTGCTGGAACCATACCTAGAGGGTCGGCAAGCGTTATTCTTGACCTTATGAACAGGGTCGGCATTACCGCCATTACCTCTAAGGTGCTAGGTGCCGATCTATTCGTTGAGCAAATACAGCGTTTAGCGGAGGGGGGCGCGAACAGGCGAGCTGTCACAGATGCAATCAATGCTAGCCCGCAGACCCGCCAGGTTGCCTATCGCCTGGATAGGGAGTTTCCTGGTATTGCTGCCGCACTTGGAATCTCAGCTGTTTCCGTAGGGTCTGACCGATCCGATCAAAACGAATCTACTCCAAACCAATAAGCCCGAATTATTCGACTCACTAGGCGGCTTACTGCACCCCGTGCCGGGTATTGTGGGTGCTGGGGTTGGAGGCCCCAGTTACCCGATTAGGCGTGTTTGTGCTGCTATTTTCCCGCCTTACAGTCGGCCGCACCGTCTACACGGCCATTTTGATAGCCTCTTAAGTAGTTTTCATCATCCCAGTCACCCCCTACGAGAGTGGCTCTTATTTTACAGGTGGTGTTGTATCCTTCTGCATAGCCATCACTATGACCAGAGTCGTACCTTGAGTCGGCGCTGGGACCGCAACCGTTTAACAGTAGGATAATTGTTATTAAGGAAAGCGCGTTTATATATTTCATTTTTAACCCTCACTAATTACACCAAATCGGGATAGCGGCCCAGGGTAAGGCGCAAAGCGTGTAACTGCGCTTCAGGCAAAGCTATCATTTCATCCCCTTTTGGCGCCCACCTCCCGCAGCTCCCGGATAAACTCGCTCGCCTCTGCATAAGCCTCTCTCATTACCCCAAACTCTTGATGCAACTCCTCCAGCTTTTTGGTTAGAAATTCTGCGGATTGCGGGTCTAGCCTTTCTATAGTTAAACCTTCCAGGCTCCGTTCTAGGCGCAGCAAGATCTCTGCGTTCAGGCTGCGCCCGTTTTCATTGCGAGCAGCTTCAAGCCTGTCGCGCAGATCTTTGGGCATTCTTAGCGGGTACGGCATCGGTCTTTTATCGTTCATGAATAAAGCATGGCTCCATTTGGCTCATTTTTCTACTGAGTCAAATTGACTCCATACTAAAAGTGGATTATGCTTTGGCTGAGTCACTTGGACTCACAAAGGAGAATCACATGAGCAAAGACACCCGGAAGGCGCCATTTCCTATCCGGCCATCCGTAGAGGTTATGGCCTGGCTTCAAGAGAAAGCGGTGAAAAATGAGCGGTCAGTTAATTTTGTGGTTAACAGACTTCTCGAAACGGCCAAACAGAAAGATGAAGGAAAGCTGATATGAGCAACGCAACCGATATTAAAACTGGATTGCCGGTGGTTGCCGGCATTGAAATCGCAGTCGATAACCTGGGCAGGTTCAACCTAAACGCAATCCACAAGGCCAGCGTCATTGGAAAGTCGAAGCAGCCGAACGAATGGCTGCGAACAAAGCAGGCGCAAGAGTTGGTTGCAGAGTTAGAACCGGAGATTCTCGGTATTAAAATACTGGAGACAGTGAAGGGGCGAGGCAAGACCGGCACCTTTGCCCATGAACTCCTGGCAATCTCCTACGCTAGCTGAATCAGCCCCGCCTTCCAGTTAAAAGTAAACCAAGTGTTTATGGATTATCGCACCGGAAGCCTAAAGCCGGTGAAAGAACCGAGCAGAAAGGATTTGGCGCTGATGGTGATTCAGGCCGAAGAAGAGCGCGAGCGGCTAACGTCAGAACTGGACGACGCCAGGCGCACAAAGGCCCATATCGGCAGTAACCGCGAAGCCACTGCGATGGCCCGAGCTTCCGCCGAGACCCGCAGGGCAAACAAGCTGGAGCGCTTAGTGGGCGATAGTCGCGACTGGAAAACCGTGAAGGCGATCCCGTGGCTGTCAGATGCCTTTATGATCTCGAAGAACCTTTTCTTCCGACTGCATGTTGTCACTCATACCATCACCCCTGTTGTGGCCTACGCTCATGATCCCGCCACACCTTCCCGCATGAATTCCGGCTCCTGCCCCGGCTCTATCAAATCGACATAGTGTGTCGAGAGTATTAACCCTTCCGGCAGTGGATCGCCGGGCTGCGGGCGACTACCATCCGGCAGCCATACGTCTTCAGCAAAAATTAGCTCGCTAGGTATCGGCTTACCCCGATAGTAACCGGCAATTTCTTCGTCGATGGATATAAGCTCGTATATTGGATCGCTCATTCCAAAAACCTCTTGAAGTACGGCGCAGCATCCCAAGGCTTCCGCTTTTTACCCTTGCCACGACTGACCATTGCCGGGGCTTCTGTACACACCGCAGTATGAAAGACCCTGGCCCGCTCAACTCGGCCTATTCCGTTTTCGAAAAACGCCCGAATATCATCAATAGTGCTGTCGCGCCAATCGGCTTCGTTTTTAATGTGCTCACTCACTCCGAAAACTTCTTAAAGAATGCGCTATCTCGAAACTCGGCGTCTTTCTTTTCCGCCTCAGCAGCCCGCTTTATTTGCTGCGGCGACATTTCGCCGAAGTTGGTTTTTGTGACCGGTGTCAGTCCTGCCTTCCCGTAAGTCGCAAGTTTAACGGACTTCATCATGCGTGCCACGGTCGCCTCGGCGTCACTCAGAAGCTTATCCTCAATCAACTTACCATTATCACCGGCCGGATCAATCTCAAATATCTGACTGCCATCTTCAGCGAATACACAAATTCGTATCGGGGTTTTGATTATCTGCTCTATCTCTGGAATCAGTCCCTCCATTGAGTGCAGCTCTTCGCCAGGATACATCCCGCCAATACGGCCACAAAATGCGCCACAATGCTGGTGTTCAAAGAGTTCTTGAACGGTAAAGTATTTATTATCGGGGCAGCGCTCAGCCTGAAAATACTCCCTTAATGCCGTAACCGTATCGCCGCAATAAATAAAGTCTGTCATCCAGGTTCCGCGTTCACTCATGCCATTCTCCTTGGGGCAAAATTGGGGCAACTCTCAGGCCTTCCACGTCCGATCCAGTCCACCCACTATAGCGCAAGCCACTACAATTACTCGACTGGCCGTTGCTGTCCTGATGGGTGCGAGGGTTCGAATCCCTCGATACGGGGTTAAGGGTTTTTGATTTATATTTGATTTGTTTTTGATGTGCCAGAATGCAAAAAATCCAACCACCGTTAAGTAATTGGATTCATTGACGTATATGGTCGGGACGGTAGGATTTGAACCTACGACCCCTTGCACCCCATATAAGCCTGTTACCGATAGTAAGCTACTGATTGTATTCATAAACTCACCTCATTGGTCGCGGGTAAAATCGGTAAAATGTGCCGTTATAGATCAAAAGGTTACGTTATCGTTTTTGATTAGATTTGAAGCTCTGCCGGGGCAAAAATATGTTTCTCGAAACTTGGTTGCTTTGATTAGCTTCATACATCACCCCCGACAATCACAGCTAAAGGCTCATCACCCTTCTTCATTGGCTCGTCAAAACAAACGCCCATCATTTCCGGCCATTTGCGCCGCTCGCCTTTTTCAATCTGCCCCTCTTCGATTGCCGCATCCCATGCCAGCCGGTGCCGGATTACCTGGTACAAGTCCCAGGCTATTTCATCGCCTCGCCTGCGGTCTTGTTTCAAGTGCGGCGTGATTTGATGCTCTATAGCCCGCTGCAAGTCGTAATCCAGATAACCCTCAAGCGGCAACTCGCGCAGCGCCATGTCCAGTTGAGCCATTCTCAATCGAGCCAGTATTTCGCAAGCGTGACTGATTTCGGCGGCTTGGCGGGCGGTTAGGGTTAGCGTGTATTTACTCATCATCACCTCCAGCCTTGCCGGCATCGTTGCGCAGAATCAAATCACGCTCGTAATCCCAGCTATCCATGGGCGTATGATTTGGCTGGCTGCTATGCCGATACATTTCCTCGCCGCACATACACACCCCGGTCTCAACGGGAGCCTGATTGATAAATGATTCAAGCTCAGCCACCCGTACCTGCAATCGCTCAATTTCAGCAAGAGAATCTACAAAAAGTTTGCGTGGGTGTTCTTCAATCGCAGGAAATTGATTTACTGCATCTTTGAGTCTTTCAGTAATATTGCTCATTTGCTTTGCTCCTGCCCAGCTTTCAACTTTGCCAGCACTTTGCCTATCCGACACAGAAACCAGTAATTCTGCTCTGTATTGGCATCGGCTTGGATAATGTCAAAAGCGTCTTGCAGTGCTCTGATGTACTCGCTGTTCGTAACACTCACAGCCTGCTCATAAGTGTCAGACTTTCCTCTGTGCAACATCATCTGAGCTATGGTTTTTAATTCCATGGCCGCACCAAGAGGTGCGTTAAACGCATCTACGTCTGCCCATTTTTTGATTAAAGCTGTAGACACAGGCATTAATCCGTCTGCCACAGCATCTGGCAAACCAAGCCCTGAAGCTGGTTTTGTTGGCCAATTCGGTGACCAAGACACACCATTACTCGCCCCAGTCACATCTTCGCTAAGCCAAGTACACCGCCCAAGATCCGTAACCGCACAAACTCTACCTTCCTTATTCTGCGCCAGCACGCCGATGGTCGTGCCAACTTGTGCGGCTTTGCGCTGGCCGAGGCCCGAAACGGGGATTCCCGCATCAGTCCTAAATTCAGCCTCGCCCAGCACTTCACGGTCAGCTGTGCGCGCAGCCCTTGCCAAAACCCGAGCCAGTTCGTCAGGCCGGAAATCTGTCAGCGGCCGGTTAAGCTCACGATTGAAAAGGTTTCTAAAATAAGCCATATCAAGGCCGAAGCGGTTTTTTCCGTGTTCGTTTGGCACCGCGGCGCTGGCAGGGTGGGTGTAGAGTCTAGTAACGGTAGCGTCAGGCGGAGGCTTGCCGCCGACCCAAAACTTTGGGGCTTCTACATTATAATCAGACCTAAGAACTGCATGTGGCCGCTTTTTATAGCCGCTTGG
>Ga0306866_1000115_pt1 | contig 32372 bp, 19 predicted proteins | sample AntRauTorckE5432_FD_190450 | JGI IMG/M metagenome (GOLD analysis project Ga0306866, IMG submission 190450) | Saline lake microbial communities from Rauer Islands, Antarctica - Metagenome Torckler E5 #432 (v2) (version 2) | ecosystem: Environmental > Aquatic > Non-marine Saline and Alkaline >...
AGCTTTGCGAAGACGACCGCAAAGAAACCCAAGACCTTCTTCTTGTTGCCGGCCTAGGCAAAAACCTCAGGGGCAAACTGAATGCCGCAGGCATTCAGACCCTTAGTGCCCTTGCCCAAAGCACGCTTTCTAAAGTCCCCGATGTCACAGCAGCAACCTTTGAGAAGATGCGAAAGCAAGCTGCACTGCAAATCCTGAGCGAACAAACAGCGGCGCCCGAGCACGAATTACTCGAAGACCCGCTAATACAGTTTCTACCCAGACCAAGTGAGGGCGATGTCTTTTTTGACATGGAGGGCTTCCCCTACTTCCCTGATGGTGGCCTTGAATACCTATTTGGCAACTGGACCAGAGACTCAGGTTTCACTGACTTTTGGGCGATAGACAGGGAACAAGAAAAGCAAGCGTTTATTGACTTCATGAACTGGGTGACTGAGCGAATAGACACATACCCCGATGCCCACATCTTCCACTACGCCTCTTATGAAAAAACAGCACTTCTAAAACTCTCCACCAGGCACGGTGTGATGGGCCCGGAGGTTAGAAGGCTCGACGCTGAGCGCCGGCTAGTTGACCTATACCCAATTGTCACCAAGAGCCTTCGAGTTGGCGAAGCAAAATACTCCATCAAAAACCTCGAGCGCCACTACGACTTCAAAAGAGCAGTAAAAGACTTCCTTGCTGTGGACAGCATGGAAGATTTCCCAAAATGGCGTGACTCTGTTGATGGTTCGATGGATGCTTCGTTACCCATCGAAGACCGAGAAGAACTTAAGAGGCTAGCTCAAGATAAATATCAGACCCTCCACGACTACAACAAAGATGACGTCATTTCGACGATGGAACTCTATGACTGGCTCCTAGCAATGCCGTCTGCCACAACCCGCTTTGGCGAAGATGTGAAACCCAAAGACGAAGACTCCGAAGACAACCCGAGCGCATCGGCGCTTGAACTTTTGGAGTTGGAAGCAAAGACAGCCAGATTCTTTTTACCCCTTGCAGACTGGCAATGGGGCAATTCAGTTGAGGGTGACATTAAAGCCAAAGTATGGGAAACCCTGGCTCACTCGATCCTTTTCTATCGCCGCGAAGACGTGATGTTCTGGGCGGACCTCAAGATCCGTATGGACCAAGATGAAGAGGCCTTCGAAAAAGACCGCGAAGCACTCCTTTTACAAGATGTCATAGAAGTAAGCCAAGGCGAAAGAATAAACAGAAAAGGCGACTTGGTTCAAGTGGTCACCTACGAGGCAAGCTACCCACCGGAATCCATCTACGAACCCAAAGCCGGGGAAGACCTGATCATCAGGTTCCCCATTGGCGCAGGCCTACAAGCGCGAAATTTCGGCAAGGTGGTCGAAGTAGCCGACGGCCAGATCACCTTCATTAGAGAAACCAAAAACAAAGATGATCTTTTTTACCAACCAGATGCCGTAATCAAATACCAAAAGTTCTTGGCGGCAGCTAAACAAGAAGAACTCAATAACCTAACTGAGCTCATCACCCAAGCCTGGGGCTCCCCTAATAATCAAGCTCCTCAACGCAACTCCGCCATGGATCTTTTATTCAGGCGCAAACCTCGCCTGATAGGCGATGGCAAAATAACCGAACCCGACCCAACAAACTACCTACCAGCCCTGATATCCACAGTAGAAAAAATGGACAGCACCGTCTTAGCGGTGCAGGGCCCACCAGGAAGTGGCAAGACCTACCTCGCTTCCCATCTAATAGCCCACCTATTGGCTACTGGCAAGTCAGTCGCGGTTGGCTCCAACTCGCACGCAGCGGTTGAGAACGTACTCAAAGTGGCGATTGAAGCAGGAGTCAACCCAGCACAAATATTCAAAGCCAAAAAAACCAAAGACACTGCCGAATACCCATGGGTTACAGCCTCGAGCGCCGGCACCATCGGCAAGAAGGTGGCCAAGTCAAAGGATGCCCTGGTCCTTGGTGGCACCGCCTTTGCACTTTGTAATAAAGAGATCCGAGCCAATCACTTTGACTATTTGATCATCGACGAGGCAGCACAGTTCTCACTAGTTGATGCTCTGGCCGTTTCTGGAATCGCCCAGAACATGATTCTTTTTGGAGACCCTCAACAGCTTTCCCAAGTTATTCAGGCGACCCACCCCGGAGGCTTGGAAAACTCAGCCCTCGGCCACTATATGGGAGAACATGACATTCTTCCCAAAGACATGGGTTACTTTATCGAAGTCACTAGAAGACTGCACCCAAATATTAATGCCTCAGTCTCTTGGCTCTCTTATGAGAACAAGCTCAATTCACACCCAGACACCAATAAACACCTCATTCAGGGCATTGCCCCTGGTCTCTATAAAGTCCCAATCAATCACACCGGTAACTCGACCAATAGCCCAGAAGAAGTAAGCAAGGTCATGGAGCTAGTTGAAAAACACATCAATGAGGTTGGCCCGGAAGAGATTTTGATTGTCGCCCCATTCAACGCTCAGGTGAACGCCATTCGCAAAGCTCTAGACCTTGCCGGCCACCATCAGGTAGCCGTTGGCACAGTAGATAAGTTCCAAGGCCAAGAGGGCCTAGTTGTGATCTACAGCTTTGCATCAAGCTCATCTCAAGACGCCCCAAGGGGCCTTGGATTCCTATTGGAGCGCAACAGAATGAATGTAGCAATCAGTAGAGCCAAGAGCGTCTGCTACTTGGTCTACTCAACCAACCTTCCCAAAGCAGTCTTCAGTTCATTAGAGGACGTGAAGGGTATTAGTAGGTTGGCTGGGCTGTTGGGGATGGCGAGAGAAGTCAGCTAAACACTTATTTAGCAACTGCGAGGAACTTAGAGTCTGCCCTCTCAGCTAGAAGCTCCTCAAGCCTCGGATCCCCAATCGCAGAGACCTCAGAATCCCGATCAACCCCGTGGAAAAGTTCCAAGATGCTTATTGCTCTTGCTAGCTCATATGTCAGGCCTTTAAGATCTAATTTGCCTGAAGCAAAGGTAATTCCATCTTTGCCGGGGTTTTCTAGATAGCCACTGTGTGACCAAAGGGCATGAGCTTCTTGAATGGAGCCCTCATCAACAATCTCTCCAAATGCGTGGATGGTGAACACTCTGGTTGAAAAAACAATCAAGGAATCAACCCGACCAATCAAAATCCCAGGCTGTTCAGCGTATGAATGCTCCTTGCCCTTGGGTATAAACCAAACCACTGTCACATCACAATCAGTCATCTCAATAGAGCGCTGAAGCAACAATGAAAGCAAACTGTCCCAAGGGTGCAACCCGGCTTTTATCCGAGTTGCTAACTTGTCGTTTGTTCTTTTGATTAGATTCACTTTCTACCCCAATTCAGTTTATAACTGACAATAAATCCAAAGAGCTACTCAACTCTTTGAAACCCAAAGAACCCCAAAACATCATCAGCCTTGAGGCTCAAAGAGAGCCCGGTTCCTCGGAGTCTCAGCCCATGGCTTCCAAACAATGCAAGCTTGGGATTGCTCATCAACCGATCCTCCAAGGCAGAACCGGGCAGGGGGTCGATGATCCAGGTCTTGTTCAATCCAAACACCTTGCCCATCACATCAAGTGCCAAGGTGATGGCAAGTGGCAGCTGTTCGACAGAGAGTTCCTCAGTGTCCATGCGAAATAGTGCTTCACCAAAATTGAGTGAAAACCCAACCTCGGAAAACTGGCCCGAGGCCCAGTCAAGACTCTTACCTGCAAGGTGGTTGGTGGCAATCGAAAGGTGATATCGATTGGCACCTGCACCTGCACCTGCTTGATAATCCTCAGGGGCTCCGAAAAGGTAAAGCCGCAATCGATCCTCGGAAGCCAACCTCGATTTTCTAGAACTTAGAACAATGCTGAAATGCTCATCGGGGGTGAAATTCTTGGCAGCTTTGACCATGTCTTCAACCACGGGCTGCCAAACCGTGCCCGCATAAGATGCCTCTAGTTCTGGTTTCATTTATGCACCCTCCGGAACAATAATGTTTAGGGTTTCGACCATCTTCTCCAGCATCAGATTTTTCACCCCCTCGAGCTTGTCTAGCTCGGGTTGATTCTCACCCCAGTCCTTAACGTCAATCTCACCGATAATCTCCTTGGCTTTTTGGTGACGACCTAAGTGAAATAGCACCTCTGCCAAACTCGCCTTGGAAGACCAGATAAGCGGCTTGTTATCAATCACTGTTGCTCGATCTATGATGTCGCGGTAGATTTCCGCCGCTGCATCAAACATCTTGATATCCGTTAACTTCTCGGCGGTCAAGGCCTCCACATAACAAACATTGTGTAGCTCCCCAGCGTGCTCAAAATAGCTTCTGATCCGATCAGTTCTCTGGCTCAACTCATCCGCTAAATCATCATCGTCTAGCCGGTATAAGGCGGTTAATAATTCAAGCTCCGCAAGAGCTGCCCGGGAGAAGTCCTTATTCTCTTTGAACTTTTTGACTGCAAGCTCCAAAGGCTTCCGAGCCTTTGCATTATTGCCAGCCAATACGTAAGTCCAACCCAATCTGTAGTTCATGTGCACAATTCGCTCTTCCACCTCCATGAATTCGAAAGTAGCCAGCGCATCTTTGATGTGAGCCAAAGCTTGTTCGAAATCACCAAGCTCAATCAGAGCCGAAGCCATCCGATCTTTAGCCCTGGCGGCGCCAAAGGCGTCGCCAGCAGATTGGAAGATGTTGTAGGCTCGAAGAAAGCTTGCCAGCGAACTGGTTTGCATGCCCTTCACCCCGTAGAGCTCGCCCTGGCTCAGAGAATTAATACCGGCCGAATAAAACTCCTCGAGCTCTGCAAAAGTATCAATCGCAAGTCCATAGATCTCGATTGCCTCGTCTGGGCGCTCAAGTGCGGCGAGGGTGTCACCCAAAGGTCCCGCAGAAAACGCAATGACTCTCGAGTCGTTAATTTCTCTGCCGATTGCCAATGAGCGCTCTAGAGCTTCCAAAGCATCTACATACTCCTTGAGAGAATAAAGGCAGCACCCAAAGCTGTAGTTGGCTTTACCCGCCTCGGCATTTCGATCTTGCTGAATATAAAGATCGTATGAGGAACCAAATAGATTCTTGGCTAGAGCCCAGTCCTCAGCCTTGAGCTTTCTCTCACCAAGTTCCATAAGGGAGTCAGCTCTATCAAAGAGGTCATCTGATCTTGATCGATCCCAGAGCTCTTCGTCAGACAGATCCTCATAAACGCTCATCGAACCCTCTTTTCCAAAAGGGTTAGAGGATTCACCTTTGCAGAAATCTTCTTGATTTCGAGGTAACACTCAATGGGATCAGTTGTGGTGCGCTGCATCGGCTTATATAACTGCTGACGCCCGGTTCTAGTGATATTCATCTGCCCCTCTTTTCTTCCCCTAAACCAAAAGACTAAGCCCGGGCTCTGACATTTTTGGTTTGGTTTTCAAAGCCAAATCACTTGGATTCCGCATCCTGACATAGAGACTCGGATTGCCCCGAAGCTGGGGCAATCCGAGTGGCCACTACTGGCTGGCGCTACTGAGCCCATCAATCAACTGTGAGATGGCGAGCGCCGTTTTCTCAAAGCTTGGTCCAGGAAGACCAGCAGTCAAAAAAGTGTCCCTTCTAAGCTCCAACATGATTGACTGAACCCTTTCATCCCTGCCATAAAACTCAAGCGGTAACGATGACCATGGCCGACTCACTGATAATCTAAAAAATCTAATAAGTGGGGTGTAAATATGAGCAAAAAGAAGATTGTGATTGTCACGGGAAGACTCGACGCGGGGATGGCCCTTTCGGGTCTCTTCGAGAAACGTAATTATGACACAATCACAATTTGCTTTGAAGATCCTGGAGCCATCTCTGACAGGACCAAGTACGCGTCCAATGTCATATTCTCGGACTTTTTAGACCTGCACAAGTTGGAGGAACTGTCGGCATTTACGGCCGAGAAACACGAGGACATAGTTGGCCTGATTTTTGTTCCAATGAAACTTGACACTACGAGTCGACGTCCTCCTCAGGAGCGTCTCGAGCGAGAAGGAGAATTCGACTGGTACCTACAAGTAAGTGTTCTAGCTCAATTCATCCTGATCAGGTTCTTGCTGCCTCAGCTGGCAGACAATAAGGGATTCATAGTTTATCTACAAGATAATTTTTATACCCCCGAACCCCTCCCGGGCGAAGCGCCGCTGGAAAGCCTTAAGGGGGTTTTCAGCCGGGAAGACAACACAAGAGCGTGGAAGAGCATGCTGCAAGTCCTTGAAAGTGACTTCGGAACGAAAGGGCTATTTCTGGCACTTATCTATGGATTCCCCGATAATTTAAAGCTAGACATGGAAGCAAATTTCATTATTATCTGCCTAGAGGCCCCTCCCGAAGGCCGCCCCGCCCGCGGCAATTCTAGTTACTGGATTCCCGATAAATCGCAAGTGGAAAATCAGTTCACCACGAGCAAAGAACTTTGGAAAGAGCTTGAGATCTCTTTGAGTTCATTTTTACCCCAAGCGAAGCCCATTCAGGACTTATCAAGCTCCTTCTATGTAAAGCGAAGCCCCTCAAACAAAGACTTCGATACCTCCGACCCAAAATTGAAGAAGGTGGCTAACGAAAATTCAGAGTGAAATCCTCTGAATGTATTCTTGGCGAAATAAGTGTCACTTCAACAAAGCTACTAATTGCCAGCCACATCAAACCCTGGGCGACTTCGACAAACGAGGAAAGGCTCAACGGCCACAATGGTTGGTTCCTCTCTCCTCAAGTGGACAAGCTCTTTGATTCGGGCCTCCTGTCTTTTGAGAACACTGGGGCGATGCTGCTTTGGGACGACCTAGACAGGGATGTTCTGGAACGGTGGAGCATAGACGCAACCCAGAGGGTCAAGAAGTTTGGCCAGGATCAGTCTTATTTCTTGGAGCACCACAGGGAAGCCGTATTCCGGTGCTAAAATTTTGCCTTCAAGGAGGACTAGTCCTCCTTGGCCACCACTGTGTCAAATAGGCCATACGAGCGGAGTCCCTCATGCGAGTTAATGCCCGTGTAGGAGAGCGAAGAGTCTTCGTACCTCCTGAAAGCAAAGATCGCCTGGTTCATGTGGGTGGCGTTGAAGAGGTTCATAGAGACCAAAAGGTTGAAGTCTTCAACAGTTAGGCCCGTGACAGTCCTGAAAAGATCGGGTTCGATCTTGTTGATTACATCAGAAAGCCTGTTCTCACGGTAGTCAGTTAGGTACATAAATGCAGGGATCCTGGTTGCAAACTTAACGAGCTTGTCTTGAATCTTCTTTCTTAAGGATTTGTACTCTCGTTCTTCTTTAGAGATTTCTTTCTTGGTTTTGTCAATGTTTCCTTCTTCCTTCGCTTTTTTGGCCTTCTTGATGCCCTCGCTCTTGTTAATAACAGTCTCAAGAGAGTTGGCACCCAGCGAGCGAAAGCCCTCAATTCTCATCACTGCCTCTAGGGCGTCCTTGTTGGCAATTACTTTTCTCAGAGTTTCGTTGTCAACGTTGACCAGCAAGGCAGACTCCCACTTCTTTGCCAGCAGTGTAGACGAAGTTCCGGCTATAGCTATGTCGAGAATTCCACCTGCATCAACTTGTGTCATAGAAGATCCGTCATAAGCCAACACAGGCAAGAAGCTGACCAGGTCTTCTACAGCCTCTTCCGGGTTTTCCCCATTAGGCGAGAGGCCTATCCCGTACTCCGAAAGTTGACGCAGTGCACGTGTGGGTGCAAAATCGAAGACAAAACAAACTGGTTTCAGGATCTCCTCCTCCTTTGGATTGTCCCCATTTGGGTTCTTTATGGACCAGGGGGACTGCACTCTAAATGCCGCCTGAAAGTAAGTCTCCGGAGACTGCAGGTTTCGAAGCATCAAGATCGAAGACCACTGCGGGACAGTGACCCCGGTTGTTAGCTTTCCGCAGGAAAGCACGATGGTTTTCGTGTCTCCACCGGACTTGATTGCCTTCTTCACTGGGGGCAGGGCATCCAGGCCAACACCTGCACCGTGACCTGCCACTGCGAGAACTTCATACTCATGCCAAAAGACATTTTGCTTCTCGGCCAAAAGGTTCTTCATTGCGTAGCATGAGGCCACATTTGGCAGAAACCAGAAAGCGTGCTGCAAATAGGGCAAAAGCCTGACGTCTGAATATGGAAAGGGAGGCTTTTGGCCACCCTGTTTGAGGTTGTCAACTTGGGTCGGAGAATATGAGCCTCTGATGATGTTTAACCATTTCTGCACTTCATCTTTGTGCTTAAATGCTGCCTTTGAGCCCACGCCGGAAGCTTGAAAGAATGTATTTAGATCGAACTCGTCGAACTCGCCCTGTTTAGCTATGGACACGAGTTCGTCTGGCATCTGATAGGTCAGTAGCCTCATCTGAGGCAAAGCTGCATAAGGAGACCACTTACCGGGATTAAGAGCCGCGAACTCTTCCTTGGCTCTTTGCTCGTCGGTGTATGTCCAGTTGAAAATTTGCTCTTCGATAAACTCGCCCTTTGCAAGCGCCTTGAAAGGGGTCCCAGACAAATATAAGTATGCTCGAGTCTTGATGAAAAGAAAGTTTTTTTCGTCCTCTCGGAGGATATCAAGCTCCTCATTAAAGTCATTTAAGGCGGGATTGTAGGCCTGAGCAGTTTCGAGTTTGGCCTCTTCTGAATCTTCTCCTTCGAAAAGCTCTTTTGCACTGTCCCTCCAGGCACCGAAGTGATATTCGTCAAAAATAACCAAATCCCAGAGGATTTTGTGAATCCATGCATTTTTTGGTTTGATGGCTCCATTTTCTCCTCTGCCGAGAAGGTCTTGGAATGATCCGAAATAGACTAAGCGTTGTTTTTCGTCGATCTTGCTCGGGTCGCCCTTTGTCGCCGATGACATGTACTGCCACCCATCAAAGTCGACGTGAGACTCGAGATCAGTTCTCCAGGCATCCTCGACAGCGGGCTTGAAGGTAACTACGAGAACTCTCCGAGCATTTAATTTCTTAGCGAGCTGATAAGAAGTGAAAGTCTTACCGAAACGCATTTTTGCGTTCCATAGGAACCTTGGCACAGCCTGCATGTCCTCTTTCCAGATCGAATTAAAGTAGTCATGCGTTTTTGCTACCGCTTCAATCTGCTCTCGTCGCATTTTGAAATCTAAATGGTGGGTTCCCGAGTAATCCACCCCGTCTCTGAGCTCCGCAATAGCAGTCTTCAAATCTTCGACACTGCACCGCATCCACTCAAGTTGAGCGTTTTCAAATCCTTTTTCAAGAAGACAAGCCCTGACATCGTGGTCCGTAAATAGCTTTCCTGATCTGGTCTCAGCAAGCTCATCTAATTCGATCTTGAAGTTCTGGATGGCTGCTGTTTTCAGTTGCTGGCCAACACGCTTTTTCACATCCTGAGTCGTTTGCCCAACTTTCAGAAGCCCTTCATGAGCAGCATCCTGAATTGAGTATGCGTAGATCCTGAGTTCAGAGGCCGGCTTTTTGGGAAGCAATTCTTCAATTGGCTTAGTCATTTTCTATCTCCATTGGGCGGATCATGCTTTCAATCAATGAGACCTCTTCGTCGGAGAGTTCGAACATGACCTGAAGTAGCTCATCGTTCCAAGAACTCGAAAAATCCAAGCGAGGCACAAACGTGTAAGCGGACTGGTTGGCGTCCTGCGTTGACTTGTGGAGTAGAACCATGAAGCGGAAGAACTTGGTGGAAATGTATTGGAGCGCGTTCTTAGCCTCAATCTCGGAGCCAAAAGGGCCAATGCAGTTGTAAGTCTCAGTAGATACCTCGCCAGGCAAACCTATAAATGGCCTGCCTAAAATTGAATGAGGGAAAGAATCGCTTCCACTTCCGGCCCTTGGGATGAAAACCTTCCAGGTATCGATGAGTTCATGTCCCTTAGTGATGTCGTCAACGCTTACAAATCCCACTCCTCCGTTCTGATGAATTTTGAGGAGGCCCGGCTGAGCCTTTTTTTCGCCCTGGAAAAACGTTCTCAGGCCGAATGGTTTTGCACTGCTCACCAACGACTTGAAAGAGCCTTGCGCTCCTGATTTTCTGTGATCCCCCTCAAAAAAATTTTCGCCAAGAACTTTTCTAACTTTGCGCAGAATGCCGACTCCTCCGTTGTACCTAATTAACACGCGGGCCCCTGGCTCGAGCAGTGGCCGTATGGCGGATGATACCGCCGCCCCTTTATTATTGGTAGTAATTGTGACTAACCCTTTTTTGTCCCTGTCCCATAAAAAAAAGCACACCCCCCCCTTGATCTGTACGCCCGGAAAGACTTCTGAGGAGTCTGGAAAGTCCTCGATGACTCGCAATGAATCATCTTTCAGCATAGAGTCTCGGAATTCGTCCAGATTCTTGCCTCCTGAAAACCACCTTGCCGGGATGACCATTGACAACAGGCGCGGATTAAGCCGCTTGGCCTGGTCGACAAATTTATTGTAAATTGGCGCTGCACTATTGCCGTACCCTCCGTCGTCGAGCTGGTAAGGCGGGTTGCCAATAATCACATCAAATTGCATTTCTTCTCCGAAAATCTCTGTTAGCCAGGCCTTAGGGTCATTGTTGTGAATAAATCCGTAAGCATGTGTTTCTAAATCTTCACTTCGTTCGTACTCATCCTGGCTGGCGCCGCAAAACTTGCATTTGCCTCCAAGTTGTTTTGTAACCGATTGCCCGGCTGCGTCAGCCGTTAGAACTTCTCTTTGACCGCCGGCCCATAAGTGGTTCAAACGCTCAAACCAGATATTGCCCGATTTATCTTTGAACTTTTGGGTTATAGAGTGCTTGCCGTTAGCCGCTTTAGAACAATAAACCGATCTTCTGGCAACCAGAGAGGTCAAAGTTGTTGTGGCGACTCCATAAATTTGCTCGGTGAGTATGTGATCCACGCGAGTCTGCAAGTTAGGAATCTCAGACTCCAGACCTTTTGTCAGTCGGGAGACAATCTCTCTGAGAAAGACCCCGGACTTTGTGAATGGGTCCAAAAACTTCAGTGAAGAATTCGCCCAAATATTTGCGCCGTCATTTGAGCTGGCCCAACTCTCTGCAACTGTATCAAGCATCCTGTTGGCAAATTCCGGAGGCGTGAACACCTCGTCGTTGGACAAGTTCGCGATTGAATTTAAAACATCCGGATTTCGGTTTCGCATTAAGAACGATGCCTTAGTTGCCACAGTTGCCCCCTGGAGTTAGATCTAGTTAGATCTAGTTAGATCTATTGGTATAAAAAGCTGTTGCCAGTTCTTGGATATTCATTTGCGGATATGTTTCGATAGGTTGAAAAATTTCGTCTGGTTCAAATGCCTCAAATAGGGTTCCCTCTCCAAATGAGGACATCTGAATTAGTTCATCGTATTTGAAGTCTCTCCTTTGAAATTTCCCTTTGCCAAGGTATGCCCACTCAGAGAAATGAATGGCATCTCCGTCGGTGCGCTTGAGAGTAAGGGCATCCCCCTCGACGATGTTGACTTCCACCACAACTCGAGCGGCCTTGTGTGCAGGATCTTGGCAGTCGAGTTTTAGAAATGCTGAGAACTCCTCAAGGAGGTTTTGCCTGCATTCCGCGGCATTGTCGCCCAGTAGCTCTATGCCGTAGATGCACATTAGGGAAAGGAGGCCGTATTGCTGCTGTTCAAACGCGCTTTTCCCGAACCGATCCTGCACTGTCCTAAGCTTTCGCCTTAGGACTGGAATCAAAAAATTACCCGAGCCGCAGGCGGGCTCCAGAAAGCGGGACTCTATTCGTTCGGACTCATCCTTGACCAAGTCAAGCATGGAATCGACCATCCACTTCGGTGTAAAAACTTCTCCGTGGTCGGCAACCCTCTTCTTTGATTTCACCAGTAATTCGACTGGCAAATTTGGGTTACTCATAGCGCGGTCTCCCAGTAAGATTTGAGCAAGGGCCTGAGGATATCTCGTAGATTCTATTTTTCGATGCTCGCTGAGATTGAACTCCCTTTACCGTGGTGAATAGCATCAAGTCCCCTCCAGTCGTTTCGCGTTTTTTGAGTCTAGCCGCAGGGTGTGACATTTTGAAGGCGGCCCACAAGGGACTGCCGCAAACTGTCTTCCCCAGTAAGTAAGCTAGCAATGATTAGGGGGTCAAAATGATGCACACGCTCGCAGCCGTAGAAATTGAATTCACTGGGGAAACTCGGGTCATTACCACCACGGGAAACCTCTCCGGCACCGCACAAATTGCAGTGGTTAGGAGCCCCGATAAGCTTGTGGCTGAGATTCAGGTGAAGGACTTTGGCCCCGAAAAAACTGAGATAACGCTCGTGGAGTTTCTGGCCCCATCTCCCCCGGCATATGGGCACTTGGACAGGAACGGCTTAATGACCGTCCAGCGCTTAGAGAATGGGGACTGGGTGTCGCTTCTTCGGGCATTACGGCCAGGCGGTAGGGAGTGGCCAACCCTTAACTACGTTTCTATGGAAGAGCTTGACTCTCTATTGGGTTCTAGTGCTCAGGACTGGCTGACCGGTTTGGGCTTCAAAGTAGGGACCTGGGCGGAACTCAACCCTTCAGCAAAGAGGTTTACGAACAGCATCGCCGTGTCTATTCCTGCGGATAAATCCGAACTGCTTGTTTTACCTTGGACCCTCACCAGAGTTGTTGCCCTGATGAAGCAGCTAGGTGAAAACAAAGTCGTGGACGTCTAGGGAATGACTGGATATGAGGTTCACTTTCCAGAGAGCGACTCTCCCGGGCAATGTCTGGCCGCATTCGGGACAGCCATATCAGCTATCGGCCTGGAGCTTGGAACCAGAATAAGCACCGGTATGACCGAGTCACATGGCGCTCAATGGCTTGACCAACTCGAAAGACTGAGAGAAATCCAAGCTCTCGATAAGGGAAGAAAGCATCTTCGAACTTGGTCTGCATATGACATCAACTGGATAGTCAATGAGCCCTATCACAATACTGAATCGCCAGTACGTAAGTACCTGCCCCTTGGCGCTTATAAGTTTTTTGATAACGCCCGCGAATTAGTTGAAACCAGGAATCGCTGGTACCACGACTTCAACCCACACAACATTAACGATCTCGCCAAAGCAATCGAGCTTTGTGTTTACGTTGCTTCCAAATGTGAACTGGCGATTGCTCCAACTTTGGAGTCTGTTCGCAGGCGAGTTAATGAAATCAAGGCTGGCACTTATAAACGAGAGCTCGAGGCCAAGGAATCAGTTCCAACAGTGGCAGACACGCCGGCTCCAACACCTGAGGAAAATGAGACTGCGGAGATTCAAAGAGCTGTGGGTGCCGTCTGGGTGGGTGGGCTCCCACTTCGAAAAATAGAACTGAGAAGCTCAGGAGCCTTGATTGATGCGAATCTCCAGGCCAACGTAACATCCGAGCTAACTGAAGATCAGCAGGAGCGTTACCTAAAGCTCTGGAAGCTTTTATTCAAACAGGGCTGGCTCTGGGTTGATGAGCTTGGACAAGTTGCAGCCTATGTGCAGGGTGTGCTTCGCTGTGTTGGATTCTGGGGCGACATCCAAGAGCCAGCACAAGACCCATTCTCTAAGTTTCTGCTTCCCCACTCGTATGAGATCACTCCGGATGCATTGATAGATAGAGCTTCCGGATCAGAGCTTCAGGAGAAGCACGTTGGCAATGTCACCGCTTCAACTCTGAAGCGAGCTCGCATGGAGCTCTCTGATAATGAGCTAGTCAGGGTCACCTGGGATGGGGACTTGATTTGTTTCAGTAGCAACGGGGTCGAGTACTTTGGCGAAATTGAATCTCAAGACTGGTTTTCATCTCACTTCTCAGTAGCTACCTCCTAAAGGCCTTTGACCTCATGAACTTCGACGATGAAGAGGAAGCTTGGGAGAATGGGTGCCAGGAAGGACCCGAAAATCTCAAGCAAAGTGAACAAGACTTGGAGGAAGGGCTTCAAAGAGAAGTCGTTAGCCTCGATCATCTAGAGCGGGACTGGGCAGAGCAACTTCAGAGTTCATCTCTTGTTGTCCAGGTCCAATACCGAGACCAGGAAGCTGTCTCAGCCCTCAAGAGACTGGGGTACTTCTTTGCAACCAAGAAAACTGAAAGAATTCTTCGCGATTATCCGGCGTCCTTCCTGGTTGGTCTCAACTATGTTGCCTCCGCTCAGATGGAAAAAGGGACTCTTTGGCCGTTCATTTTCTCTGGGCTAAACAATCTAGAAAGTTCGCAACCCAGGCAGGAATCCATAGCCCGGATACACCGCAGGGCTCTTAACAAGTTTCAGTTGGAGCGATTTGAGCACCCATTAGGGAGAATCGGTGAAATAGTCCTTCACGCTGGCATTCCAGTCAGCAGCCAAGAAAAATTCATTCGCAGGCTCATCCGTGACTACAAAGTCACGGATGATTTTGATGGTCGAATGTTCAATGAGGGAATAAGAGGTATTTCTCAAGACAGGGTTCAAGCCTCTTCGATTGATAAGCCGATTTGGCATTTTATAAATCAAGCCGGAGCAGTGGCGGACGACTTTGTGTCAAAGTGCATTGAAATTCTTGATGACTCGCAGGACTCGCAGGCTGGCTCAGGGCTGCCCCTAAGGGTAATTGCGGAAATTCAACGAGTCATCGAGGAGCTTGGGAAGAACTCACTGCTTCGTTCCGACCGCAAAGGTGAGCGAGTCAAACCGCCAAGGATCACTTGGCCAGACAACCCCGAGAATGAGCTTCAGGTCATTCTCCCTAGAATTCCAGAGTCAAAGCATTCTGCTGTGCGGTGGACTATTGAATATGGTGCAAATGTGACTTCGATAGACGTCGCCCAAGAAATACCCGGAATCGGCTTCGACGCCTCGGTCTTTGAGCTCAGGGAGCCGGTTGCGCAACTCAACATTCGCTCTGAATCGCTCGGCGCAACTCAAGAGCTAAAAACCAGGTCTTGGTCTCTAAGTCTTTATTCAGAGGACAATCCGGTCCTGTTTTTTGACGCGGATGGAGAGCTCGATTCTGGCAAGGGGCCACTAGACCCAGGTCAGGTAAAGATTCTTTACCCGTCTAGGACCCAGTCGAGCGCCTCAAAGCCTGAATTGTCAATTGAAGGAGAGTCGGAAAGACGGGTAATCGATGCCCCTCTGGGCTGGAACGCCGATTCGGGCGAAACACCTTGGCTCGCGGAACTCGTTGACCTCTCCGAGGCCGAATCGGTAGAACTTAGATTCAATTCATTAGCGGGTCACAAGCCTTTTAGACGAGCGGTTTCGGCATTCAAGAAGCCAAAGCCTGCACTGAACGGTTTGGTCCTCGGAATTTTTGATTCTCATGGGATGCCCGTTTTCTCGGAGTTCCCTGAGCTGGAGGTTGGGTCCTTGTCAACCGGCAATGACGAATGGTCCTATGAGATTAGAGACATTGAGCGCGTGCTTGTAGTGGAGCAAAAAACTTTCCCTCGCCGAGGAAGGGTTTCCATTGATCCACCCGCCGACCTAAGAGGTGAATTCGAATTCAAGATCTCCCGAGGTCTTGGTCAGACTACTACTTTCACAAGAACTGTCCTGCCGGGCTTGTCGACCAGCTACTTAGGTGAAGAGCGAAAACTTCTCGAAGACGGCACTGGTCTTGAGGAATTTAATGTCACACTCAGCTCACCAGAGGTGCAGGAACTTCCAATTTCTCTTTCACGCAGAGCAAGGTCATCGGCGATAAGCGATGACCGGATCAGCAATGAGCCAATCACACTTCGGCCAGACTACGAATTTCTAGAGCTATTCAATACTCGCTCACGCAGAAAGTCAGAGTGGATTGAGCCAACTAGGTCAAACATCGAGAACCTCACTGAGTTGCAGATATTCTTCGCCTCCACGTCTGCAACCAACGCCGCGCTCATTGGAAAATGGGGAGCTATGGACTCGCAGATCTTGCAAGCCAAAGCCATATCACCGCGATTCAAGTTCCACCTCGGGGAGCTTTCTGACGCGGCCAATGATCGTGGTGCTTTTGATTTAGAGATTCAGGATCAAACCGGTAGAAAACTAAAAGCGGGAAAATGCTACCCAAAGAATTTATTTAATGACTTCCAAGTCGACGAGGACAGCGAGTTCATAAAATTTGAATTCGCCGGCGGCAATGTCCCGCTCGGATTGCAAGTGGCTTTCTACGCGCCACTCGCCCCTTGGCGAGCGCCATTCATAGTAGAGGTCGAGTCAAGCTCCATAGCAATTCCTGAAGAACTGGTGCACTTTGGAGCCCTGGCCTTCTCTATGGCAGTCAGTAGCCCCTGGGCTCCACACGATTTTGGAACTAGTCCGGCTACCGATGACATGAATACCGGTGTATTTGACTCTCTGCCGCCAGACGCTAACAAGAATTCAGAGCAAGCCTTGACCCACTGGATTATGACTGGAGAGAAGTCCCCCGACGTAAAAGAAATGGGCGCCGATCTGGCATGGGCCTGCTTCACAAAAGCGGACAGCATGTCAAGGAAAGGCGGATTTGACCCAGGAGCTCTCAAGGCACTCGCTGCATCTATCTTGCAACAAAACCCGAATTCTTTAGGGTCGTATCCGGTGACTTCTCGGGGTCGTCACGAGTCGCTAATCGACATGATTGATTCCGGGATGGTGGCACTGATGCCGATGGAAACTCAGTTACTGGTTGACCAGCAGCTGGGCCGGCCTGTATTGGCCTGTATTGGGATTGCTTCCGCTGATCTTGAAAGCACCCAGTTACTGCTTGACTCCGCGGCCGATGCCTGGGGAGTTGCGCTCCCTTCTTCAGAAGAGAGTTTGGAGCTAGGCCCACTGGAGGTCCACGCCTACAAACTTGGATTACTCAATTTCATGTCTCCCGGGATTAGGACCCTTCTGAGCTGGGAGGAGGGCTTCTTCAGAGAGCATGCAGGTGGCTACCTTCCGGGGAAGCTCATGGAGGGTGGGACCATGTTTGTCGACATTTTCTCTCGTCTTGGGTTTGATACCGAGAACTTATTGACAGGGCTTGGCTCTGATTGGACGGACGAAGTTGCAAGTTCACTAAGAAATTTTGATTCCCTAATTCCTGAGACAATGAAGGGCATTCTCAAATCCCGGCCGATACTTGATAAGAATGCGCAGAGAGAGATAAAAGGCATGCCCAGCAGGGTTGCAAACTGGCCTGCGATCTCTATCCGGATGGCCCTGGCAGCTCGAACTGCCTCTAGGGGGAGCCTGCCCTCGCTGACGCTCTGGGAAGCCAACAAGAGTTACTACCTCAAGATGGCCAAGGCTCTTCCCTCCTTGGTAGAGATTGACCTGACCATAGCCGAATTGGCACTGAGACAAATAGAGAGTGAATCATGACCGCCCTTAACCCACTGAAGTCATCACACGAAATCACCGAAACTTACAGCAGGTATCTACAGTCGTTGATTCACCCCCGACAAGAAAGTCTCGCCAAGGCGATTTCTGGTGCGATCACAGACTCGATCAAAGATGAAAACGGGATAGTCAAGGGCCCCTACCTTGAGGCAACACCCCCCTACACAACCGGTAAGACGATTCGCGAGTTGGTTACTGAAGGATTGCTATCTTCCGAGTTTCTGAAACTCGGAAGCAATGAATTTCCACTGGATAGACCGACATATACTCATCAGGAGCAAGCCATTAGGAAGCTCGCTGATGGAAGAAATGCCCTCATAGCAACAGGAACGGGCTCCGGAAAGACTGAAAGCTTTTTGATCCCCATCATCGATCACCTCATGCGTGAAAAAGAGAAGGGAACTCTTGGGCCAGGAGTCCGCGCGCTTTTGCTTTACCCAATGAATGCATTGGCAAATGACCAAGTGAAGAGGATTAGAGAGATGTTGGGAAACTACCCCGACATAACTTTTGGGCGATACACCGGAGAAACTCAGTCGGATCCCAAGACCGCGCTCGAGCGCTACAGAAGAATGGAGGGCAACGCTCCTCCTGTAAATGAGCTCATCTCAAGGAAGCAAATGCAGGAGACCCCTCCGAATATTTTGCTCACCAACTACGCGATGTTGGAGTACTTATTACTTCGTCCGGAGGACCACGAGATATTTAACGGCGCGCATTCTTCAGACTGGAGTTTTATAGTTGCCGATGAGGCTCACACCTACGACGGAGCTCACGGTGTTGAAGTTTCCATGTTGCTTCGCAAACTTCGAGAGCGCGTGGATTCAAAGAGGCAAATCCAAACTGTTGGAACCACCGCCACCATCGGAGGTAGCGCTCAAGATAAACAGAAATTTGCCGAGAACTTCTTTGGCAATGACTTCCAAATTTCGGACGTAGAAGGGGAGCTGACAGACCTGATTACACCCAGCCGCGAGACATTGGCCGCAGGATCATGGGGGCCAATCGCCCCCTCTGACTGGGAGCAATTCGTTTCAGCTGACGACTTCCACGATCAAGCCGTTTCGCGCAGTGCCGGAGATGACGACCGAGCTAAAGAGTTTGTACGCGAGACTTCGGTTGCCCTTCTAAGGGAGGAGCTCCTGAAGGGGCCTAAGACAATAACAGCCCTTGCTCCAATCGTGTTCGGGGAAGGCTCAGACCTGGCTGAGGAAGCAATTGTCAAGATGGTAGAGCTTGGGTCTCAGATTCAAGATGAGTTTGGTCGGCCAGTCTTTTCCGCTCGCTACCACTTATTTGCCAGCGCGACGGAAGGTATTTTTGCATGCCTCTCAGAGGAACCTCACGCCACCCTTAATCGTCATGCCAAATGTGAAATTTGCGAACTTCCAAGCTTTGAGGTCGCAGGATGCAAGCGTTGCGGTGCTGCTTACTATGTCGGGAAGAAAATCGACAATGAGGGAAAGAGTTTCCTTATCCCGTCAGTTAGTGACAATGAGACAAAGGGCAGGGCTGTTTATGCCTATGTCGTAGAAGATCTTCCAGGATCCGATGATGGCGACCAGGTAATTTTCGGTGAAGCAGTGACGGAGGCGGCTGCCAATGAATCAGTATTTTTCCTTTGCATCTCCTGCGGGCTCATACACTCTTCAGCAACACAGTCATGCGAAAACTGCTCGGCAACCTCTTTGGTCGAGGTCAAATTTACCGAAAGAGACAATAAGTGCGAATACTGTCTCGGAAGAGGTGGTCGCCTTCTTAGGAAGCTTGAAAGTGGTAATAATGCTGCCGCTTCGGTTCTAGGCAGCAAGCTTTACCAAGAACTCCCGCCGATTGCAGGCGAGCTCGCCGCTCAGATGCCGGGTCAGGGTCGAAAGCTGATGATCTTCTCGGACAACCGACAACAAGCGGCCTTCTTTGCACCATATATGCAGGATGCATTTGAAAAAATTCTCTGGCGCAAGCTGATTTACAGAGGCCTGGTAGACGCTGAAACTGCATATCCCAACAGTGAGATTGACCTTGGGAGCCTTGTTAAGTTCGTAAAACCATACCTCCAATCCAAAGTCCTGGGATTCTCTTATGAGACTGAACTGAGAGCGGATCTCGAAATAGCTAAGCACTTGCACTACGAAGCCGTTTCAACCGATCAGCAAGCCAACCTTGAGGGTACAGGGCTAATTGTTTGGCACATAGATTTACCAACTGATGAGTCTGCCTATGCTCAGTTGATTCAAAATGGGATGAAATTGGAAGATGCCCGAGCACTGATTTACGAGCTTCTTAATTCCCTGAGGACAGGTGGGATGCTCTCAGCGAAGAGCGGAGTGGACGTGGCAAGCGACTTATTTAAGCCGCGCATTGGCCCATTATTCATTCGCGAAGCTGCTCCTGACAAGAAAATAAGGGCTTATAGCTGGCTACCGGCCGCGCAATCGAACTCGAGACTGAGCTTTACAAAGGCAGTTCTGGAGAAACTTGCAATAGACCTAGACCCGCAGGAGCTCCTGAAGGGGATTTGGTTAGGGCTCACGGCAAAAACTGGTCTATTGGCGGGCTTGCTTGTATCTAATAACACTAACGGAATTGTTTTTCAGCTGAACCGTAAAAAACTTCGACTCAGGTCAATCAATCGAGTTGAAAACATCTTCGTCTGTGACCTTTGCGGCAGAAAGTCTCTAGTATCCGCGGCAACAGTTTGTCCCCGATTCCGATGCACGGGGGAAATGAAGAAGACTTCAGCGCACCAGGTGATGGCACTTGCAGAAAACGGCTACTACGCAAACACCTATAAAGAAGAGGGTCTCTTTGGACTCACCGCAAGCGAGCACACAGCCCAGTTGGAAACCACATTTGCTGCCGAAGTTCAGCAGAGCTTCATCGAGGGCAGAATAAATGTTCTGAGCTCCTCGACAACTTTTGAACTAGGCGTCGATGTTGGTGAATTGCAGAGTGTTCTTCTGCGAAATGTTCCGCCAAGTGTTGCCAACTACATTCAGCGGGCTGGTCGAGCAGGAAGACGGGCGGACAGCGCCGCCTTAGTACTGACCTACGCCCAGAGGCGACCTCACGACCTATCAATGTTTAGTGACCCGGTCAAGATGGTGTCTGGAGATATGCGGGCTCCCTTTGTAGAGCTATCAAATCAACGGATTTTCCAGCGACACATCTATAGCCTCTTCTTCGCCGCCTACTTCAAATCCTCAGAGATGACCAAGCTAGGTAAAATCGGAGACTTCTTGACTGCAGATGGTCAGTCAATGGGAGATAAGGTCGTGGCTTGGGTTCACGCCAATCAAGAAGAATTACGAGGCCGCTTTGATGCAATCATCCCTCCGCAGTTGGCAGGAAATTCAGACACTATTTGGTCAAAGACAGTCCACGAGTTTGGCACTTTGTTTGCAAGTGTAAAAGCCGCTTTCGAGCAAGAGATCAAAGAATACGAAGACTTAATCGATGGCGCTGCTAAAGACAAAAAATTTAGAGTTGCCGAGAGCCTGCAGAAAACTCTCCGCACCATCAAGGGCAAGGATTTAATCGGGTTCCTCTCTAGCCACAACTTGATTCCCAAATATGGGTTCCCTGTTGATACTGTCCCGTTGATTCCGCGCAGGGGCGAGTCTCCTGCGCGAGCGTCCCAGGTAGAGCTAGATAGGGATCTCGCTATCGCCATTTTTGAGTATGCTCCAGGAAATGAGCTGATTGCTGCCGGCGTGATCTGGGAATCTATTGGACTTCAAAAGCCCTACGGGGCTAAGGACGCAGAAAAGGGATTTGTGCGCATACAGTACTCCAAATGCCAGGAATGCGACGAATATCAAGAACGCAAGTACGTCCCTGGCAACAAGATCCAAGCCTGTGCAAACTGCAACTCAACTAAGTTGCGACAAAGCAGTTATGTGAGGCCTGAGTGGGGATTTGTTGCCCGAGGTGGAAGCAGGAGTCCTGGTGAGAACAGAAAGACTTTCTCGGCAACAAGAAGTCTTTTCCTAAACGACCAGGGAATCGCAACATTATTTGCTGGGAAAAACACACCCGCAGGAGTTGTCGCTGAACATAGGAGCGTAGCTCGTCTGGTCATTATCAACTCCGGGCCAGGGGGACTCGGTTTCAATTGGTGCACGAATTGCGATTACTGCATTCCCAAAATCGCAGAAACCAAGCCGAAAGAACACGAACGGCCTCACAGTGCCGACAACAAGTGCAAGACCACTTACAGGGAGAACGTTGATCTTGGCCACTCTTTTGAGACGGACATAGTTCACATTTCAATTGACATTTCATCGGCGCCATTCACTTCGATGGACGCTGGTCCGGCAGTTGCTTACGCCCTTCTTGAAGGCGCTTCCGATGGACTGCAAATCGCACACGACGACATCGATGTGGTGCTGCTACCTTCACCACCCAAGACAATAAAAATTGCTCTTGTGGATGCAGTTCCGGCCGGTGCCGGCTATGCGAAGCTCGTTGCCGAGAACATGGGGAAAGTCTTCGATACCGCGCTTGAGAGAGTGGAGCGCTGTGAGTGCGGCCCTGAAACGAGCTGCTACAAGTGCCTGCGCAGCTACAGAAACCAAAGAGATCACGACTCTTTAGCGCGCAAGGATGCGGTTCAGGCCCTGCGTTTTATACTCAAAAAACGCGGCTAAATCCGTCGGTGCGACGATGGGTTTAGAGATCTGTCGTTCAATGAATTGAGAAAAGCGAATCGCCTCTGGAGAAGAGCAACTGGCAGCAGATTGGTCCTGTAACCCCACCAGAATGTCGGCTCTTTGCATTCGGCGACTACCTGTTGCATCAACTGGAAGGCTTCAAACCCAGATAGAGACTCGTCCGTGCCTGTCGGTTTCACAGAGACAACGTCTGGCCTGGAGCTAACGGTTCTCACCGAAAACTTGGACTGTGGCGCAATGAGGGCATTGACCACCGTGCCCGTAATATTTGAAAGCATCTCTTCAGTCTCCAATTTCACGTCGATGTTTTGGTTGTTCGCGTTTGGACCACCCGCGGTGGGGCGGTCCAAACGGCATCTCAGTTTGGTCCGCCGGACCTGCTAATCCCCTGGCAGTTCCTTGAACTTCTTCGCCGTGGTCGGATTGTCTCTTGTTCGGCGTTTGACCGTGACGTCCTGGGCCTTGTTGTTGGCAAGGCGCAGGTTGTTCTCTGAGCTCTTCAGTTCTTCCTTGGCCTTTTCCAGAACCTTGATTGCTCGATTGATGTCACCGATGGCGTCAGTGAACTTGCGTGATGCCAATTCATAGTTCTTGCCCAAGCCTTCGAAGATGCGTGTCATTGACATACTCAGGGATGACTCTTCGGGCATCAGGCTTTTTAAAACGAAGCAGGATTCTTACGAATCTCATGCAGGGCTGGTATCAAGAGTGGAGATACTCGAGGCGCTGAGGACATTTCCGACACCTTCAAACTCGAGAAACAAGGGAGCTTTCGCGATCCCTGACGTTGAGTCCCTCCTTTTAAGGTTGGGGTTAAGTGCAATAAAGGCGTCTTCACGCGAGAAAGGCGATCTAAGGGCGCACTTCGCAAATGCGACAACTGGGGAAAATACCCTTCTTGGATTCTCTATTAAATCCGAAGTGGGCGGCCCCGCAACTCTTCTCAACTCAAGCACGCACACGTTATTTCGATATTCACTATTGACAGATCATGAAAATGCCCAGGACGTTGCCTCGCGCTTCGGAAGCTCCAAGGTCCGGCTACTCTTTCAAGGGTTTGAATCCGAACGGATAAAGGTAAGGTCGCTCGGTGCCAAGAGCCCTGAATTTGGCAGCAACTTGCAATTCTTTGGAGAAGATCTCCAGTTTCTATTAGGTGGCATGCTGCTGAAGTACTTCCAAGGAAAAGGAAAATACTTGAATACAATTCTCCCTCAATGCGATGAAGGACAACCTCCAGGCCGGCAAACTCTTTACAAACTGGGGAACCTCCTCAAGGCCGTTGCCCTTGGAATGACACCTAGCAAGCCTTGGCCAGGTTACCTCGAAGCCTACGGGGGGTACATCGTCGTCAAGCAAGATGGCTCCTTATTGGCACTTTCGTCGAGTAACGAGGATTCTTTTAGAGATTACCTACTCTCACATTCTTACTTTGACAACCCAAGCGTGACCCGTCACAAGTTCGGTTCTGTCTACTCAATAGATGGTGCTCCACACATTGACTTGAACATGCAAATTCGATTCGGTTAGAGAACTGAGACATCGAAACATAGGTGGGTCCAACTTTATTTTGTGGATGGATACTAAAAAGCTCCTCAAAAGCCCGAGTTGCTTCAGTGATCGACTCAGTTGACTGGCGTCACCTTTTTGTGAGGACCGTGACAAGGAAGCTAGACTTGAGGCACTTGAGGGGAATTGAAATGAAAACTTCTACAAATGTCCTGTGGTTCGCGCTCGCTATTGCGGCAGCATTGGGTCTGCTCAGCGCTCCCATTACATATGGATTTGGTGAAGACGTATTCAGCGTTTCCGTTGCCATAAGCGGCCTTGCCATCACTCTTCTTCTCCTCATGGCAATTCTGACATTATGGGTCGAAGGCGCCAGAGCTAACTCTGGCATTTTGTTTGGGGTTTTCTTGGGCCTTGTGGCTGCCGGTGGTCTTGCCTTTGCCTTTGACGCGACCGACTTGGCCTTAATGGCCGGATCCGCTGGCGCGACCGGAATTATTGTTACCGGAATCTTCGCTAGCCCCGGAAAACGCGTAACCGTGACACAACATTAGGCTGTGAGCCCCCTCCTGCCCAAGTAAAATCATGGAACGCACAACAGCCAGGAGGAAAATTGCCAGACGTAGAAATTACAATCCAGCATTCCGCCGCGTTGTTTTACGCGGCGGCCGCTAGCAACCGGCCACTAGTCCAATCAATCGAATTTGCCAATTATGGCCCGGAACTAACTGGCCTTACGCTCTCAGTTTCTGTGCTGTCCCTTGGAAAGAAAATCAGCCACGAATGGTCGCAGCCGGTTGACTTTCTCAAATCGGGGTCCTCTGTTAAACAGTCTGTGGATTTGAAGTTCGACATTGATGCTTTGTACCAGATTTTGGACAAACAGCCCGGACGGATTGAGGTTCAACTAACCGAAAGCGTCCAGACCATAGCATCGGCGGCATCAGAGCTGACTGTTCTCTCAGCTAATTCATGGGTTATGGAGAAGCCCTTATCCCTCTACGCGGGTACTTTGGCAGCTTTTGTGCAGCCGAACCACCCGAGCCTTCGGCCAGTTCTCGATGCAGCGTCCAACAAACTCAAGGCCGCCGGCTTCGATCCCGGCCTTTCTGGCTACCAAGGAGATCACTCTCATATTTCCGGAATGGTGAAAGCAATCTACGAATCCATGCAGGATTTGGAGTTGACTTATTCCAATCCGCCCGCGTCTTGGGACATTAAATACTCTGAAGGTGGCCAGAAGATCCGGACTCCTGAGGAGGTCCTCCAGGACCGAGTCGGCACTTGCTTAGACACAGCAACGACTTTTGCCGCACTTTTGGAAAACGTTGGTCTTCAACCGGTCGTAGTTTTGATCCCGGGACACGCTTTTGTTGGTTACTGGACCAAAGCTGCTCTCGAGGGGTTCGACGTCTTTCGTGAGCCTGTGATTTCCATGCGGGCCTTCATGAACTACATGGACAAGAATCTGGTAGAGGTCGTCGAAACCACTGAAATCTGCCGTAGTTCTGAGGCTCGGACGAGCTATCTAGATGCGAGAGCTCACGCCAAGGCCCGAGTGGGCTCTAGCGAGCTAGTGCTATCCGGAGATGACGAGGGCCAAATGCTCAGCGTTGTAACAGCGAGATGCGTCGCGGAGAATCCAGTGCTGCCCCTTCCAGCCAGAATCAAGAGGCCTGATGGGTCAATTGAGATTGTGGAATACAAGCCGCAAGAATTCACTCTTGCGATGATTCAGGAAAAACTAGCCCAAGGAACTTCCGGTCGAGTCGGTTCCTCAGGGTTGGCAATAGATGTCCCTATTCGAATAAAACGTTGGTTGGATAGCTTGCTAGACCTGAGTCTTAGAAACCCATTGATCAACTTCAGGTGGCCGTCCTCTTCGATTCCGCTATTGCTGGGGCCTGAAATGGCTGGGACCTTGGAGGACCTGCTGCAAAGAGGACAAACACTGAGACTGTTGGATTTTCAACAAGAAAATAAGGTTTGGAGTTTCAGAAATATCGTTGAGGACCCGAAGAGTGTCCAGGCCCTAACCAGTTACCTCAACCAAAACGTAGTTCTAACAGCGGTGCCTACTCCTGTCTTCCAGAATCGCCTCAGAAAGGTCATGTCCGAAGCCAAGTCCTTCACCAGCGAAACAGGCAGCAATGGTCTGTTTCTTGCTCTGGGGATGCTCACTTGGAGGCCAGATGGTCGAAGTGAGGACATCAGTTCACCGCTTATCTTGGTCCCAGTTAACATCACTGCCAAAAACAGGTCTACTGAATTCTCGATCGAGATCGATGAGTCGAGCCAAGTAACTCCAAACTTTTCACTCTTTGAAAAGCTCAAGCAAGAATATGAGCTTGACCTAAACGGTCTTGTGAACCTTGCCACTGATGACTACGGGATTGATGTCCCCGCAACCTTTGATTATGTTCGAGGCGAAATCGCAAAACGCAACTTGTCCGATTTCAGAGTCGACGAAGCAGCAGCAATAGGGTTCTTTAATTTCTCCTCTTACAGGCTTTGGAAAGACCTCCAGGAGAACTGGGCCACGTTCGAAAAAAACCCCCTGGTCAAGCACCTTATTCACACGCCCGGTGAAGAGTTCAAGCAAGATATACCAGAACATAACTTCAACCTAGATGAACTGACTTCCCAGCTTCCGGTTGAATCTGATTCTTCGCAGGTAGCGGCAATAGCAAGAGCGCTGTCGGGCGAAACTTTTGTTCTTCAAGGCCCCCCGGGAACCGGAAAATCTCAAACCATCACCAACTTACTTTCCAGAGCGTTGCAAGAAGGCAAGCGAGTGCTATTTGTCGCTGAAAAGAAAGAGGCTCTGGACGTTGTAAAGAAGCGATTGGACTCCATAGATCTTGGTGTTTTCACCCTGGACCTGCATGACAAGAACATGACACCCAAGGCAGTAAAGCAGCAACTTTTGGACGTGCTTGATATCGAAGCGATAACCGATCGGCCTGCCTTCGAAGCGGCTCTAGGCGAATACAACGCCGCTTTGGTGCCACTTGAAAGCTACCGCGAGCGCCTATATAGAATCGGTGCCCAGGGAGAAGACCTACAAAGCGTCGTCAATAAGTCCTTGAACTATCAAGCGCTGTCGCCGTTGTCGCTTTCTGTCTCTGGTGAATTTCTGAATCAGTCCAGCCTCGAAGCGGTGGGGAAAGTTCGGATGACGTTGGAAGAAGCTGTGGCGCTATCTTTGGAAACTGGGGCGGCCGGCCAGAATCCTTGGTCATTTTCAAAGGCGAGCGTCACCGAAGCCGAGTCTTTAGCCACCTCGTCAAAACTCGAAGAAATTACATCGAATCTGGGCCAGCTCTTTGCCCGGTTGGGCAACAGCCCTAATGGCAAGGGCATGCTTTCATCATTGAAAACCATGGCCAATCTGACTGCAGCGACTGTTCTAAAGGAACCATTCGCCGGCACAAGGGCGATGGTGACAGATTTTGCGGGTGACACTCAGAAGCTTCTGCGTCAGGACCTTATCGAGGAATTGCAGAAGCTCCGAGATGAGCAGGCAGGCTTCTCTATAGGCCTTGAAAATCTTGCCCGCGCAAACCTAGACGAAGCCATCACGTCTGTATCGGGCGCATCGGGACTATTTAAGAGCTTCTCAATCAGTTCAGCCCTGAAAAAAGTAGAGAAGTCACTCGGTGTCAAGTTCGCTCCAAAACCGGTAAATGTTCTTGAGACTCTTGAGCGACTGAAGATAATCCGGCAGCGTGGTGAACGGATCATGCAGGTCGCCGCAGGAGCTGCTGGGCTCAAGATTGACCTAGGTTTCAATCAGCACGTTTTGAACAGCCAAAAGCGACTTGAGGATGAAATCGGCAATCTCCAATCTCGAGCATCCCTACTAAATCTGGGAGCAAAGGAAGACGAACAATTCTTCAATGGCGATGCTGAGACAGAATTAGTAATCGCTGAGCTCGCCGAGCAAGTCATTCGACTCTTTGAGCTACTCGGCGCAGACCAAAACTCCGTGGCCCTATTTTCCGGAGAAAGTGGTCTCGGCGGACGTCTTGTCTCGGCAGTACCCTTGTTGCGACAGGATTTTCGAGATCTCAACTCTCAGCAACTAATCCGCTGGAATAGGCTTCGCGAAGAGATGGCTCCTCTTTCGGCAATGGGGCTAGAAGAGCTGGTTGACGAACTCCTGTCTGGTTCAGTTCCATTTGATTCAGCGTCTATCGGATTCTTGAGCGGTTACTACCAAGCTCTAACTCAGAGGCTCATACTAGAGCTTGGCTTCAATACTTTTGACTCTCTCAATCTGGAACGCGCAATTAGCAAAGTTTCAGGCACAATCTCTGAACTCAGGCGGCTCTCCCCCGGAGTCCTAGCAGATGAACTCATTTCCAATAAGGGCTTCAACAGCGGCGCTAAGGTCGGGGCAGTAGGAGATCTAGTCGGTCTTCTAAAACAAAAGCGCAGTCAGCCAATACGGAACATGCTGGCCAAGCACTGGAACATAATCACAAAGGTCGCTCCTTGCGTTATGGCAAGTCCGGATTCTGTGTCCCGCTTCTTAGATGCCTCTTTAGAACCATTCGACATGGTTATCTTCGATGAGGCTTCTCAAATCAGGGTAGCTAACTCGATTGGCGCACTAGGGCGAGGTAAGGCTGCCATTATTGTGGGCGATTCCCAGCAGATGCCGCCAACTGCAATTGCCATGTCAAGCGTCAGCTCCGGCGACGAGGACGGCGATGACTCAGAGGAAATGTCTTACGACATGGAAAGCATTCTGAGCCAATGCGAGGTTAGTCGGGTTCCAGACGTGATGCTCACATGGCATTACCGCTCCGAAGACGAGTCGCTCATAGTTTTCTCAAATAGAAAGTACTACAAAGGTAAGCTCAGCAGCTTCCCTTCTCCTTACTCATCCAGGTTGACCGAGGGTCTGAAATTCGAGCCGATTGATGGCACTTTCCTCAGAAAATCTTCAGAGGCAAAAGGGACCAGCCTGAGGACAAACCCCCAGGAAGCCTCCGCGATACTCGAAGAGATAACGGCCCGAGTATCGAGTCCGGACACAAACTCGGAAAGCATCGGAGTAGTCACATTCAATCTTCAGCAGCAACGACTCATCGAGAAGTTGCTTCAGGATTCGCCTTCAAAGCATGTCCAAGCCGCCCTCGAGGGCTTCCGCTATGTGAGCGGTGAAAAAGAAGAAGTCGAGCCGATATTCGTCAAAAACCTAGAAACAGTGCAGGGTTCCGAGCGAGATGTCATTCTTTTTTCCATTGCCTTCAGCAAGCAAGATGGGGTTCTGCCTCTCAACTTCGGGCCATTGAACAACGAGGGTGGCCAGAGGCGTCTCAACGTTGCTGTCACTAGGGCTAGAAAACTCCTCAAGGTCTTTTGCTCTTTCAGCCCTTCGGATATCGACCTTTCTAGATCGGGCTCTACAGGCATAAAGCACCTGAAAGAATTCCTAACTATTGCCGAGAGCGGGCCGGGAGCGTCTCTGGATGTGGTGGCCGGCAAAGCCGGTCAAAGGGATCTACACAAAGACAACATCGCAAAAGCTTTGACCGAAGCCGGAATGCAAGTACGCACTGATGTTGGATTGTCAGAGTTCAAGGTCGACATCGGAGTGGTGGATCCGAAGAACAAGGAGCGGTTAGGTCTCGCCATCCTTCTAGACGGACCCAGCTGGAGCTCAAGGGCGACGGCAGCAGATCGTGACGCTCTGCCTAGGACCCTGCTCACCAAGCGCATGGGCTGGCCAGCGGTAGAGACAATTTGGCTGCCGGCTTGGCTCCTAAACCCAGCTGCCGAAATAGAAAGAGTCAAAAAATCACTTGCTGCTGCTTCCGCCGTTCCCGTGAAGTCCAAACACAAGTCCGTTGAGTATAAAAAATCATCATCGGCCATTCTGCGCCCACCTGAAAATAGTCAGTCCCCAGAAGCAATAGATCCTCTTGCCGCTTTACTGTCTGCGGTGCCTGAGTTCAAGGAAATTCCAGCCAAAAGAATTGGTACTCAAACTGATCTCGACTTTCTGAGGGACAAGTCTGTAATGGAGGCGATCGAGAAGCTTGCCTCCAATCTCACCAAGGCTGAGGGCCTAGTATCTCCAAAGCGATTTGCAAAGTATATTGCCACGTGCTTTGGCTTATCTGCAGTTCGCGAAAACCGCGTCCGAGAGATCAACTCAGTTCCATTGCCTCAGCATGACCGTGATTCCGAAGGCTTCCTTTTCCCGACGGCGGCTCAGCAAAACCAAGAGACGCTCGGATGGAAAAAAGGAACGAAGGATAGCCCTCGAGCCATCGAATCCATTTCCATACTGGAAATAGTCAATTCAGTTCGCTCAATCTGCTTTGCTACCCACGGGGCCAGGGAAGAGCAACTTATCAAAGAAGTAGCGAGATGTTTCGGTATCCAAAGACTTGGGCCAAACGTTGAAGCCAGGATTGCTCTTGCCATCAAGGCGGCCCTGAGTAACGAGCTCATCAAAGAAGAAAATGGCTACATAATGCCTGCTGAGCAAGAGGACTAGAGCCATCAATTTGGCATAGTGACTTAAGTCGCAGCCTCTAAGAGACGAAGTTGTGGCCTCGAAGGGACCTGGTAGCTCTTAGGTTGTCTAGGTTTGGAGTCGGCTCTCTATCGCCAACGAATCCTCGGCAGGATACAGAGGCTACGCTTTGAGTTTCCGATCTGTTGCCGCTTGATTTCTGGAGACTCTGTTAGTCGCTGACTTTCGAATTTCTTCAGCCTGCTTTCTCACTTTTGCCGCTGAATTCTCGATTGCAGAGAGGCTCTTGCCCAGCTCATCAAAGCTCTCTAACGAGCGGATAGCCTCAGCTAGGTTGATGTTGGCCTCGCCGTGTCTAGGCCTTTACTGGCTGGCTTTATGTCCGCATTTCCCGAGCTCTGCACAGATGTGTGGTTATTGCCAGGCCTCCCATGGAGGAACTCCTAGTTGAACCGAAGTAAAACTTTGATTTCGAAACTTCGTAGACCCTTGAGTTTTCTGAACCTGCGCGTCAGTCACTTGGTCGCTCCATGGAAATGACTCAACTACCCCCCAGTGGCATGGAATCTTTCCAACTCCGCCGGCACCGTAAACAGCGGATAAACGTAGAACTCCATAAGCGATGTGGGCAACTCCCACCTCGCGTCATTGATGTCTTCAGCAAGAGACGATCCCTGCCAATCCTCACCCTGAATAAGCTTCCCGTCTTCATCCTCTGTGTGGTCTTCCCAGCCACTCCAACGATAGGCGACTGGAGCTGGGCTGACGTCTTCAGCGACCAGCAGCTCTTGTAGTGCAATTCTCTGGCCACTTATGTGATGGTTGAGGTCTAAGAGCTGCGTGTAGCCAGTGAAGTGGAAGTACTTGTCAGTCAGATCAATCCGGGTGTCACCCTGCATGTGATGCCTGAATCTGCCAAGAGCATCCAAGTCCGAGAACTGAACGGTCACTAGGTGGCCACTACTGACTTCCTTGAACTGCGGCTCAATGATTGCATTCACTATCGTTCCCTTGATATCTAAAAGCATCTCTCGACTCTCCAATTTCGCGTCAGTTTTTTATTTGGTCACGTTTGGACCACCCGCAGTGGGGTGGGTCCAAACGGCATCTTAGTTAGGTTTGCCAGGCCTTCTAAGCCCCTGGCAGTTCCCTAAATTTCTGGGCCATTGTGGGATTACCTTTCGTCAGAGTCTTCACCGACACTTCCTGCAACTTATTGGTGAGTATTCGTAAGTTGTTCTCAGACCCCTTGAGGTTAGCCTTGGCTTTTTCTAGGATTGCAATTGCTTTGTCAATCTCTTTTATCGAATCCTCAAACTTGCGAGAAGCCAGATCGTAGTTCTTTCCAAAGCTGACCTTGACATCTTCCAGGTCCTTTTCGAAGTTGGTGACGTCGATGTTCTGAGCCTTCACCAAAGCTAGTTCGCTCTTGTACTGGAGAGAATTCAATCCCGCGTTTTTGAGGAGCGAAATCATGGGTATGAAGAATTGCGGGCGGACCACATACATTTTTGGGTACAGGTAAGAATAGTCAACTATGCCGCCGTTGTAGAGCTCACTGTCTTCCTCGAGCAATGAAACCAAGACTGCATATTCGCAACCTTTTTCATTGCGGTCCTTGTCGAGCTCTTTCAAGAAATCAATGTTCTTTTTCTTGGTGGCTGTTGTGTCGTTTTCGTTCTTCATCTCGAACATGATTGAGACAATTTCGTTCTTGTCATCATCCAAGTCGCGGAAGATGTAGTCACCCTTGCTGCCGGTTTTGGAATCGTTATCCTTCTCAAAGTAAGCCTTCGGGAAAGAGGTCGAACGAATCATGTTGAATGAGTTCTCGCAGTGCAGCTCGAGGGTTTCACCCACCATCTTGGTTGAGAGCTTTGCCTTTAGTTCCCTCAGTCGCTCGATCGCATCATCGCGGTCTTTGATCTGGGTTTGGTACTTGTCTTCAAGTGCTTTTTCAGAAAGCTGCTTCTCGAGCTCTGCATGCTTCAGGTTGCTCTTTAGCTCGTCACGCTCTTTCTCGACTGCGCCAACAGCTTCTTTGACTGCGAGTTTCTGAGCGATTTCAACTGCGCCTAGATCCGCTTTTAGCTTGGCAAGCTCCGCATCTTTCTTTGACGCTTCACCCTGGAGCTGTTGGGTTAGCTTTGCTTCTACCAAAGCAATCTCGGTCTTCTTCGACTGGTCCGCTAGCTCTAAGCGTTCGTGAAGAGTCTTTTCAAAATCTTCGTCTCTAACCTGCTTGAGTATGTCGGCATACCCTGCCTCATCCATGGTGAAGCTCTCACCGCACTTCGGGCACTTTATCTGATTCATTAGTTGATTCCTTTCGATTGGTTAGCTGGATTTGTTTCTCTGCTTAATTCGTCTTCTGTATTCAACATTGCCGACCAAACATCGTGCAAAGCGTGGGTGTATTCATAGCCCCTGGTTTTAGCAACCTGATTCTT
>Ga0306866_1000116_pt1 | contig 32312 bp, 38 predicted proteins | sample AntRauTorckE5432_FD_190450 | JGI IMG/M metagenome (GOLD analysis project Ga0306866, IMG submission 190450) | Saline lake microbial communities from Rauer Islands, Antarctica - Metagenome Torckler E5 #432 (v2) (version 2) | ecosystem: Environmental > Aquatic > Non-marine Saline and Alkaline >...
GGAGGGTGTTGTCGTTGAAAAAGAATATGATGCAAGTTTAGAAAAATTCTTTGACGTCACAGATGGTAAATTAGAGGCTGACTCTTGGACGGTTGCTGTCGAGGAAGATCCAATTGAGAACGATCTAGACGGAGACAAAGCAAGAGGAGACGTGCAGACAGTAAAAGATTTTGTCTCTCGCGGCGATGACGGTCTCTACACACTATCTGTCGAAAACGGCAATGACTGTGGAGATGGACAGTCTGGTGAAGTGCAGGCCTTCCTGTTCCGCTATAACAAGTCTAATGATACCTATACGCAAACTAAACTAGACGAGCCAAAACGCTACCTTATGCGTGATGAATCAATCGTGCCTCCTGGGGATTGTGTCGTAGTAGAATTCGATACTCCAAAAAATTCTACAGATCGACTCTGTCAGCAGTATGGGGTCAGAGACGTCGATAGATGTACAGAATTTGGCGTATCAGAGTTTAACCCTGACCTATGTAATATTCGTCAAATTGTTGAGTCGGGAGGAGACCAGTAATGTTAGATCTACCACAATTAACTATTGTTCTCGGAGCAGCAGCAATTGATTCAATCAATCCTTGCGCTATAGGTGTCTTAATTCTTATGGTGTCGGTTGTATTAGGCCAAGGTGGATCACCAGCACGCTTACTTAAAGTCGGTGGTGCCTATATATTTGCAATCTTTGCTACTTATTTGATAGCCGGACTAGGACTCATCTACTTCTTTTCTACTATCCCTATTGTGCTAGCTGAGTACCTTTCTATTGCGGTCGGTATGCTTGTCATAACTGCCGGTATTTTAGAAGTAAAAGATTTCTTCTGGTATGGCAAAGGCTTTAGCTTACAGATACCTAAGAAATACGCAGACAAAATTCATGATTGGTCTACAACCAATAAATCAGTCTGGGGTGTCATGGGGCTCGGTGCTTTCGTTGCAGCAGTTGAATTACCTTGTACTGGTGCACCTTATCTGGCTATCATCACCATACTGAGAATAGACTTCACTATCTGGGCATTTTTGATGATCGTACTCTACAATATAGTGTTCGTCATGCCGCTGATCGTCATACTCATCATGGTGGCAAGTGGTACCAAAATTAGTGCAGTCAGCAAATGGAAAGAAGATTCAAAAGGTAACATGAGACTTGCAATGGGACTGATGTTTGTCTCGCTTGGATGGATACTCATACTCATAGCTAATGGAACGATTAACTTCGGTTAGGAAGGATACTCTTATGAAACATATAGTCAAACGGGCTGGACATTCAGAACCATACGACGACAAGAAATTGTACGCTAGTATATACTCGGCATGTCTGTCTGTCCGTGAACCTTCAGCTAGTGCAGAACTTATTGCAGAAAAAGTTGTCGAGTTTATTTCTCTATGGCTTGAAAAGAAACATGAAGTAACTGCAAACGATATTCGCCGCCATGCGGCAGTACACCTAAAATCGTTTAATCCAGATGCTGCGCAGTTATTTCTTCATCATCGTAATTTTTCATAAACTACCCACATAAATACAAAGGAATCTACACACAATGGTCTACCAAACAAAGCACGTAAAACCTAAAATACCCGATTACGACGTTATTGTTATTGGCACTGGATCAGGTGGTGGAGTCGCAGCACATGAGTTAAACAAAAAAGGCAAAAAAATAGCCGTTGTCGAACAGGAAAAAATGGGCGGCGAATGCCCTAACTACGGCTGTATTCCTACCAAAGCTTTACTTCAAGCAGCGGAAACACTACGTACAATTGAAAAAGCTGCTGATTTTGGTATTAAAAATGTCGGAAAAGCAGAAGTTGACTATCCTGCACTAAAAGCATGGAAGGATAAAGCCGTTTACAATACAGGCACGCACGCTGGTGAGCAAAACTACAAAGACGACGGTATAACAGTCTTGAAGGGTCATGCTCACTTTATAGATCCTTGGACGGTCAGTATAGGCGGCAAACGCTATAGTGCACACAAGTTCTTAATTGCATCTGGAACACATGACGTCGTCCCTCCAATCACTGGATTGAGTGAATCAGGTTATATAGGCTACCGTGAGGCCTTAGAGTTCGAAAAACCACCAAAAAGTTTGTTTATTATTGGCGGTGGTGCAATCGGCTGTGAATTTACAGAAATATTTTCTACTTTTGGAGTCAAAGTGCACATTGCCGAATTTGCTGAACGTCTGCTAGCCAAAGAAGATCCTGAAATTGGAGAACTAACGCAAGCACTGTTTGAAAACAAAGGTGTTGAAGTGTATGTCGATTCTAAAGTCGTTAAAGTCGAGAAAAAAGGATCACAAAAAGTCGTGACTATAGAAACTTATGGCAAGCACCATAAAGTCACTGTAGACGAAGTGATGTTGGCCGCAGGAAAAGCACCAAACCTAGATCTTGGCCTCGATAACGCTGGGGTTGAATTTACTCGCAGAGGAATTACTGTTAACAACGAAATGCAGACAAGCTCTCCACACATCTTTGCTGCAGGTGACGTGACTGGTGGCTATATGTTTACCCATACAGCAAACTACCAAAGCAGAATAGCTGCAAATAACATGTCGAGTAATCTAAAACATATCGCAGATTATCGTGCAGTTCCACGCTGCGTCTTTATAAGTCCAGAAATTGCAGCAGTCGGCATGACCGAAGCAGAACTGAAAGCGAAAGGCATTAAATTTCAAGTTGGCGCAGTTTCTACTGGTTGGCTAGGACGAGCTAATACATCTCAAGAAGATACAGGGTTCGTCAAAATACTAGCAAACAAAAAAGGTGTCATACTCGGAGCAAGTATCGTTGCACCACGTGCTGGCGAAATGATCCACGAACTCACGCTCGCTATCCAATACAAGATGAAAGCTAGCAAGATAATCTATACAATTCACGCCTTCCCAACCTGGAATCAAGCTATTCGTTCAGCGGCAACAAAAATCAACTGTCGCTAGACTGTTTTAAGGCTCTGAAAGCCTGTCATCATTAGTATAATCACTCTTGGTATGGTTTAATGGTAAGTGCAAGAGTCTTATAAGAGTGAAAAATATATTAGAACCAGTTCAAAAATACGTATCCTCAGTTCAAGATGGTCGAATTGCCAATGAAACTAAAAGAGGATACTTTTAAATTATGTTTAAATTATTTGTAGGTGGTCTACCTTTCTCAACAACTGACGACGAACTAAAAGCTGCTTTTGCAGAATACGGTACAGTCGCAAGTGCGAAAGTAATAACTGACCGCGAAACAGGCCGTTCACGTGGTTTCGGATTCGTAGAATTCGAAAGCGATGATGAAGGAAAAGCTGCAGAAGCTGGACTTGAAGGCAAAGAACTTGGTGGACGTACAATTCACGTTAGCCAAGCCCGCGAACGCCAATAGACCCTAGGGTTATATAAGCGAAAGCGAAAACACCTTGTTAACTCAGGGTGTTTTTATTTTTAGCCCAAATTTATGTACCAAAACTGAAAATTTGCTCCAAATTGCCAATCAGTACTTCTTTATGCAATCTTTCCTGAGTCGATAGATGCTCTAAAATCAGACATGGATCGCATGATGGTAAAGAATCGTTATCAACTAACAATGTAATCGAAAACTAATCGAGACCTATTGCTGGATATATAGACACTACACTTCTACTCTGTGGTGCCCCTTTTCTGAACCGATCGACTTGAAATTATGCTAGAACGAGTGGATACTAGTTAACAGGAGGCCACATACATGAATACCCAAAAACACACAAAACGTATCAATAGTCAGCTGCGGGACGCCGGTATGACCAACTACGGCTTCATAAAACTCGAGACTAGCTATTTACCAGAAATTATTCATGAAGACGAGAAAATAGAAGCTGTGGTCTATGGTCTCTTATCAGAAAGTTTTGATTCCGTTATGTTGGTCGCGACAGATAAAAGACTTCTATTTGTAGATTGCAAACCAATCTATAAAAACTACGATGAAATCACTTATGAGGTCGTTGCAGGCGTTAATATCAGTATAGTTGGGCCTTTTTCTTCCCTTGTTCTCCATACTCGAGTTCGTGATTTTGCTCTCCGCTACGTCAATATTGCGTGCGCGAGAAATTTTGCGAAATACATCGAGAAGCATATCGAAATAAGTTCGTCTCATCTAAAAAGAACAAAGAAAAAACAGCCTCAATATCAACCCTACAAAATTGACACAGAAACAAAGAAAAAATCTTCGCATGTTCTTGATGATACGGCAGTACTCTCGACTATTGATGAGCATAATCATCCTCATGCCTCGGTCATACACTTTGTCTACGGGCAAGACGACACCTATTATTTCTTGACGAAAACTGACACTCAAAAAGCACGAAACATAGCAAGTAACCCTCAGGTAGCACTCACCATGCATCCTTCAGGCTCATTACATGTCCTCTATATAAAAGGGACCGCATTGCATGTTGATGACAAAGATGTTCACGACGCAATCTATAGTACGATAGCAACGGCTAAGGAGTATACTGAGGGCACTAAATTCGCACCTATTATTAAGATAGACGGCGGACAATACATTGTGTTCAAAATAGAGCCAGAGAATACAAAGCTTCTCGACTACAGTACTTCTTCCTGGTAATACCAAGCAGTTATTTTTTTATCTTCACAGCACCATCTAGTGTCGTGATTGGGAACGGTATACTAATACCTTTTTTATCAAAGGCTTTTTTGATCGCAATAATAGCATTACTGCGTGCACCTAAATAATCAATTTCGTCTTTGAAATTAGTCCAGAATCGTATTGTGAAATTAATAGAGCTATCTCCAAAATCCGTATAATAGAGATCGACTGGCTTATCTGAATTCGTGGAATCAAGTTTCGATACAGCAGCTATAGCAAGCTTTTTTGCTTCGTCTAAACCGTCACTGTACCCTACCCCCACATTGAGATCTATCCGGCGATCTTTCAAGGCATTAAATTCTATCAATGGATTAAGGATAATATCTTTGTTAGGTATATAGACGCGTTGGCCTTGCAAGGTTTCTATTTCAGTCATTCGTAAACTGATTTTTTTTACTCTTCCATAATATTCATTAGTTTCTACCATGTCACCGACTTTCATAGGTTTCTGAAAAGCTATGAATACACCAGCTATGAAGTTAGCTGCAATATCTTGAAAAGCAAACCCGATAGCGATACCAACAACACCAGCACCTGCTAGTAGAGAAGTCGCCGCGCCGCCTAAATCGAGAATATTAAGCGCCACCACTGTACCCGTTATAATTGACGCGATATAACTAAGTGTTGAAACGAGTGAAATAACTGTTGGAGTGCCAGATCCTTTACTCATGATCTTGTGCACTGCTTGGCGTACAAAACGTCCAACTATGAAAGAAACTATCAGCACAAATAATGCTGCAATTATGTTTGGTACATTCTCTAGCAGCCCGTTACCCCAGCCTTCTAGAGTATTTAATATTTTATCCATGGAGCTCCTTATGTAACCATAATAACAAAAAACAATCTATGCTCGAAAACAATAGGCTGCTTGATGAGTTTTTATGAAATCACACAACAATTTAAAATACTATTTTACAAATTACTATGGATAGTTTGATAGTTTATGTTTTATAGTTCCAGGTATATACTTACACATATATGAAATACGCAATTAAAGCCACTAACTTAACAAAAAAATTCAAAGATAACGTCGCTGTAGACAATGTCAGTCTAAAAATAGAACCTGGAAGTATATATGGGTTTCTTGGACCGAACGGTGCTGGAAAAAGCACGACGGTCAAAATGTTAATAAGCCTCTTACAACCAAGCAGTGGAGATGCCACAATTCTGGGCGACAGTGTTGTGACTGATCCAAAAACAGTCAGGCTTAATATAGGTGCAGCTTTGCAAGAAGCGTCATTAGACGAAATGCAGACTGGTCGCGAATTGCTGCAAACCCAAGGCGGATTGTACGGACTCAGTAAATCAGATATAGAAAGTCGCATTTCTGAACTTGAAAGCTTAGTAGATATTGGTAAGGCTTTGGATGATCGTATTAAAACGTATTCTGGCGGCATGAAGCGTCGAGTCGACCTTGCCGCTGCGTTGATTCACAACCCAAAAGTATTATTCCTAGACGAGCCAACTACTGGATTAGATCCATCGAGTCGTAATAAAATATGGAAAGAAATTCGTATGCTTAATGAAAAACTTGGCATGACCATTTTTCTCACAACACAGTATTTAGAAGAAGCTGACGAACTAGCTGGCATGATTGGAATTATAGCCAAGGGCAAGCTTGTTGCAGAAGACACGCCAAAGAATTTGAAGAGCAAGATTGGGAACGACGTCGTGAGCGTCCATCTTAAATCACCCATAAATAATACGAGCAAATTAGAGGCTATAGCTGGAGTTGCATCTGTAAAACAACAGAAATCTACTCTCTCTATCTATGCTAAAGATGGTGGAAAAGCTGTAGCAGAAATTGTTAGTGTACTCAATAGTGCGAAAGCAGAGATAACCGATATGGAAATACGCAAACCAACACTGGACGACGTCTTTTTGAAAGTCACAGAAGGAGATAGCAATGAGTAAATCAAACGTTACTGCAAAATCTGCTAATTTCTTTCAGGACTTATCGACTGTCGCAAAACGAGCAATTCGCTTGGCCCTGCGCGAACCTGAAGCAATTATTCCAGGCATACTGATCCCTCTATTTTTCTTTATCGTGAACGTTGGTGCATTAAGTGATATCTCTGATTTTGTTGGAGTTGGAGACTACAAAGCGTTTCAGTTGCCTGTTGCAATTGTATTTGCAGTGACTGGTATTTCCCGCGCTACTTCGCTCGTAACTGACATACAATCGGGTTATTTTGACCGACTACTTATATCACCAGTCAGCAGACGCGCCCTACTACTTGGCCTCATGGTTGCTGATTTCTTAGTTGTTGTAGCACTCAGTATTCCAGTCATCATCCTTGGACTCACTTTAGGAGTTAATTTTGTGACAGGACCACTTGGAATTATCGCTTTTGTACTATTAGCAGCTCTTTGGGGTGTGGCATTCACTGGTTTTCCATACGCAATTGCCCTGAAAACTGGTAATCCAGGTGCCGTCAATTCGTCGTTTCTCTTGTTCTTCCCTTTTGCGTTTCTCACTACAACCTTCCTTCCTAAAGAAGCATTGACTGGTTGGCTAGCAACTGTTGCAACCTACAACCCTGTGACTTATTTATTAGAAGGACTACGCACTATAACGTCAGTTGGCTGGGAAGCAGATAAGATACTGCCTGCCGTAGGCGCCATAGCTGGAGTTGCACTGTTATCACAAACACTCGCCTTCAATGCACTGCGTGGCCGTACGAAACGCAAGTAGTTTCGTGCTACTATATATTTAGTTAAATTACAGATAAAAAGTTAATTAAAGGACAAAAATGGGACGAGATAAGCCAAAACGCGAAGCCAAAAAACCAAAGAAACCAAAGAAAGCTAAGTAAAGCTTGTAGCCAGATTGTAAAATCTGGTTTTTTTCTTTAAAGACAATATTCAACTCATTTTTAGCTGTGTGCGGAAGCTATAACCTTCCTGTTTGCTACTTTTAACTGCAGGTTCAAAAGTAACCAAAAACCCTGCTCCCACAGAAAAACAAATCCTAGCTCATCAAAAAAATAAAAATAGATCAGCTCTGCGGAACGCAAGCGGTCACGCACTTATGATAAAACAGCTACAATCACAACCACTTAGACTGGTCCTCGCCATGATCTCTTTCCTTTTTTTGATGAGCTAATGAGTTTTTATGCGATGGAGGTGCTCATTCGCATAAAATGCGAATGAACCTTGCAACTTTACGCATATAATACATTTGTTGACATTAACACCTCTGAATGATATTATTTATTACGTTCCATTGCATTAATTGCAGCCCATCCACTTTCGATTTTTATTGAAAATAAGATGCAGCTAACCCGATTAAGATCAGATCTTAGATCGGAATGAGGAGCAAATTTAGTTGAAATGATTGTGAACAAAAAAGTAACGTCTTTTGTTCGCATAAAATCAACGAAATTTGCGACGCGGGGTGGAGCAGCGGCAGCTCGCTTGGCTCATAACCAAGAGGTCACAGGTTCGAGTCCTGTCCCCGCTACCAAGAATAAAGTCTCATTCTAAGGAATGGGGCTTTTTTCTTGGCTACAAGGTCATGCCTCGATTCTGTGACTTGGCGTGTTCTACACGACAACAGTCACAGAGTTCGCAAAATAGTCTGTTGCCCGAGTGAACACGGCGCACAGATTATTTTTCTCCCGACCTGTCCCTTTCTCGGTTCGCAATTCCCCCGCTGTTCGACAGCAATACGGGCGGAATTTCTCCTGACCAGTCCCCTCTAGTTTTATATCTGACTCAAATTAACACCTTAAGAGGACAGTCCTCTTTCTCTTCAATAAATCTACACATATGTATTTACATAATTCATAAAGCAATAAGCTTCCATTAGCTCTGCTCCGCAAGGATGTTATTCCTAACCAAAACCAGCTTTGCTACCTTACCTAAATAGGCTACTAAAGTACTCGGCCAGTAGAACCGACGTCAGGACCAGAGTCACGACCGCGCTTCAATTCATAAAAGTGTTTACTTGTTGCTAGTTTGCTCAAACCATCCCACAGATCAAGGCCTTCTTGCTCACTTGGCATTTGTTGCAATACCGGACCAAAGTACCCTTGCTTCTTACCCTCTTTGTTTTCGAAAATTATCAGCGGCACGCCGACATCGTTTCCGACAATATCTATCGCATTTTGAACGTGCTGCTCTAACACAGAGTCATCGTAGTTGTTAATTGCCTCTCTAGCTGAATCGCTGTCAGTAGATGCGCTTAGATCAGAGTAAATGTCCTGCAAGTCGATATCCTCGTACTTGTTCCCATCGACAAAATGTCTTTTGCCGTAGGCAGTGTACAATTCGAATCTATTTAGACTGGAATCCATCTCAATCATGACTTCAATAGCCTGCAATACTTTGTGCGCTTCTAAATGAGCACCTGCATATTCAGATTTGTTGTCACTAGATAGCTCGTCATTCTTTATAGCAAGGCTGAAAGGTAGCCACTCTATAGTGAGGTCTCTATTGGCGCTAACGTCGTGTAGCCAACGGCTAGTTATCCAGCACCATGGACAACTTGGATCGAAATAAAATTGTATGTTCATAACCAATATTATGTCTTAATTGTTGAATAGAAAATGTAAATATATTTACTTTTTAAGGGTTAGGTAAAGCACCCAGGCGTGGAAAGGTAATGCTGGGAGAATTTCTGCTAACGGCGATATACCCTTTATGAAGACAAATGCCCCAATGCCAATAGTAAAAAACAATAGTTCAATATAATAATATCTAAAAACAATCGTTCTGAGAGGCTGTTTTTTTATAGAAAACGCAAAAGACATCATATAGATTGGAATAGCTACTGCTAACGTAAAGGCTGCTACTGTGTGAATAAGCTTGTCTTCTCCACCGTATTGGAACAGTGCAGCTATCACTTGGGCTGCTTGTCCAATCAAGAAAGTGGCTAAAAACCATTTATTTGAGTTAAAGGCTCTATATAAATACACTCCGAAAATCATAAACAAAATTGCGGAGAAAAAAACAATGAGTTAAAGAGCAGAGCCGTCTCAGGAGCAACACCCAGGAAACTAATAGGCCTCGTATCTACTAACCCTACTCCCGATTTGATCATGCCCACAAAAACTGCAAACCATAGTAATACTATCGCAAACACTCCAGAGAATCGCTGTATTTTAATAAGCATAGTATCAGCATAGCAGAGTAATATAGCTTACATTATCAGTAACATTATCGTGGTAAAATATGTGCATAGTAATTAAAAATCATAGTATATATGTTAGATCGAATCATAAAAGAAGCAACTGGAGCAGTATCAGCAGCGATAAAAGGAACTGGTGACATCTTTGGGACAGTGACAACTACCGTCAAAGATCAAGTTGTCGGAGTTGTCAGTGGAACTGGCGAGGTAGCTGGATCAACAATTGAAGCAGTGGCATCAGTGGCTAGCGGTGCAGTGAAAGCAGCTGGAGATGTCGGATCGTCATTAACAGAGACAGTTTCAGGGACAGTAAGCGGTGCAGTTAATGGTGTCTCATCTGTCGGCGGCGATGTCATGGGCGCAGTGTTTGGTGCTGCTCAAGGTGCGGTTAAAGGAACAGCAGACACCGGTGGAGACATAGGGAGCGCAGCAGTAGCTGCTGTCGAGTCAGCGATCAAATCAGCTGGTGAGGTTGGTGCTGACACAGCAGATGCAGCCAAAAATGCAGTTGGTGGAGCACTAGAAGCAGCATCATCAGTCGGTGGAGGCGCAGCTACTTCAGTTAAGGATGCACTTCTCGGTGCAGCAGCTCTTCCACGAGATGTCATTGAATCAGCAATCAAAGGATCAGAAGATAAAAAATAGTTCTTCTCCAATGTAGTTTTAAAAGCTCTGGTCTAACACCAGAGCTTTTTTAATTTCCAAAGTATATATTTAGCCAAGTTTCTAGATTTTTCTGATACTGCGGTTTCGTGACTTCTAGTTGATCTGTCTGATCAGTCTCTACGGCAGTAAGCGCACTTAGCGCGACATCTTTAGGGACTATATAGACTCGTTCACCAGGAGCGGCTTTTCCGAAGACTCGGCGAGCAGTTAACTCTGCAAATTCATCTGTCGCTAAGTATTGGTTACGCAGTTCTCTGTTTTGATTTTCCAGCTCTAGTATTTGATTTTCTTGTTCTATAGCCGTTACTTTTTGCGACAGTTCAAAGTTTTGTTGGACAATTTTAGCACCGTTCCAGAAAACGCTTAGCGCAATAAAACCGACTCCGATCAATGCAAATAACCGTACGTCAAATAGACCCTTATCTATAAGCTTCTGACGCAACGTTGTATATTTGTAGCTTAAATAATCCATAACCACTTATAGTTTACATGAGAACATAAAAAAACACCTTACTTGAGTAGGTGCTTTTATGGTGGGGGTACCTGGACTTGAACCAGGGACCAATTCGTTATGAGCGAACTGCTCTAACCACTGAGCTATACCCCCGTCGAAACTTTTTCCTGTAAAAATCATAGTCCTCTCATCTGTTGACGTTGAGAGCACATAACGATTTATATCATACTATACTATACTGAAAATCATAGATTATATCCAGCTATTTTTACATGATAGGACATGAAAATAAGTTGTCCTACAAGTCATTTTTATAGTCATATGACGATTAGCGTGTAAATGATTCTATGTACGTAACGATGTCGTCTAAGTCTACCTGCTGCAAATCTCGGATAGATATCAAGAAGAAAGTGTTAGTTGCTTGTGTCCCGTATTTTTCTGGAGAACTAAGCGCTGCTATTTCAACTTTTTCTGAATCTGTATCGCAATAGACATTAAAACCTTTGTGCTCACGAAGTTCTTCACTCAAATCGTTCGACAGCGTATCAAATCTCTCACAGTGCAGGCTTTGAGAAAGTAGTTGCACTGGGCTACCAACATTTGCTGATTCAATTGTCCAAACGTAGTCGACGGTTGGTATGAATTGAGTAATAGAATTACGAGAATCACTAGAAATAATTTTCATTGTTACATTATCGTCACCTATTACCTGCTCTTGTATGGGTAATGAAGTTTCCTTAGCTGTCCATCCGCTTGGCACTCTCATAGTTGCACCTTCGTTCAATTGGACATTCTGGAAACGTTCCGCTTCAATTTGAGCAGCTTGTTCAATAGCCTGTTTTTGTTCTTCAAAAGTAATGATATCTGAGCGCAACTCTGCAATAGCAACATCTTTATCGTCTACTTCTATTTGTCTATACTGATATGCAGCAACTCCACCAAGCCCAGCTAGTATAAGGGCAAAAAATAACGTTAGGCCAGGACGACTTCTGCGTCTTTTAGACTTCATAACAGCTTCGTTGACTTGTTCAAGAGCTTTTTCTCGGATTGCGCGCTGTTTAGCTTTTTCTTGACGCGCTTTATCGGTCTGCTTGTGTCGCTTGATCTCTTCTTTGCGAGCAAGACGCGCAGCTCTCATGTCTTTAATGCGTTGAAGAAGTGTTTTTTTGGTGACTGCTTCTGATGGGTCAGCTTTAGCTACTTTACGTGCCGTTTTCTTAGTTGTGGACTTATTAGCCGTTGCAGCTCTAGTAGTCTTGTTGTTGGTTCTTTTCGTGTTTATTTTTTTCGTTGGCATAAGCACAGTATAGCACATAATTGTGTTTATGTCTATTAGCTTATGTTTTATTGCTAATAATAAACTAGGCTACATACGCAACCTAGTTTGAGTACTCGCTGCTGAACTGGCGTTTAGTTAAACCAATTAGCCGCTAGTGATTCTGCTTCAGACACTGCTTTTTTCATACGCGAAGCTGCTTCATCTTCACGGACTATCATCAGTTCGCTTGCACCGACGACTGAACTCTCATCAACGCCCATCATATTAAAACCAGTTAGGGCAACTGGTGTCAGATGATCAGCACTAGTTTCCAGCGCTGTCATCCCTGTTGTTGCAAATATAGCTGCGTGCTTCGCGTTAAGTAACCCTTTAGGGCCTGATTCACCGAATTCGAATGTCTGTCCACCTCGAATGACAAGGTCGAACCATGCTTTTACTGGTGCCGGTAGCGACCAGTTGTACATTGGTGTCGCGACCACAATATTGTCTGCAGATTTTAGCTCGTCAATAAACGATGCACTAGCTGCTTCAACATCATTTTCTGTTGCTGGACCCCACCAAGTCTTCAGTGCGATTTCATTAAGTAACGGTATTGATCCATTATCGAGTTTTCGTTCAATAATTTCTGTTTTACCTTCAGCTGCTTTTTTGAAAGCATCTACCAAAACGGCAGTATTAGAGCCTTCACGTGGAAGAAAGCTAACAATTAATGTTTTAGACATATGTACTCCTTTAAGTTTGAATTTTTTCTGTCACTTTAAACTGTATAGTGACATCTAGTAATTATTGTACCTCTACTGGCTACACATTGTAAAGTGACTATGTGGTAAAATGGTTACAGAAAGAAAAATATGGCTTTTGATTCACCTAAACCGCGTTGCGAAAAAGTAGAAAAAACACCTGGCTGTATACAGGCTGCTCTTTGTATATTGGGAGATAAGTGGACTCCCCTCTTGCTAGGTCAGCTAGTGTCAGGCCAAAAAAGCTTTGGTGAGCTTGAATCACAACTAAGTGGCATAAGCCCTCGCACATTAAGCGCAAGATTAGCAATGATAGAAGATGAAGATATCATCATTAAGAATCAATATAACGAACATCCGCCACGCTATAAGTATCAGCTCTCAAAAAAAGGCGAAGACCTACAGGAAGTACTACACAGCATGGCGCGCTTCGGTGAAAAATATTCATAGATTTAACACTGCATACAGCAAGTCACACTGTTATGATTACTAGCTAATTTGAATGGGTTTATGGTCGGTGCGTATAGAACTGAGCTTATTATTGTTGGTATTCCAAATTTAGGAAGCTAAATGAACTTCAACATTACAAAGCAATATCGGTTGCTGTCACCAATCGCACTCGTAAGCTAACATCCTTATCAACTATCTGCTGTAGTTCTTGTTTTACTGAATTGAGATACAGCTCGTCAAACACAGTGTTGTCAACTGAGATAACAGTATAGGCTACTGTCACGAGATTATCATTTTGAGTGAGGGCAAACGAACTTAGTTCTGCGCCTTGATTAATTGTTCTTGTTATTCTTTCTGCTGCTTTACGAGTTTCTTGAGAAACTGTCTGATCGTTTGTTCGCAGCGTCAATCTAGGAAGAAAAGTAAGATTTAGTTCTATTTCTTCTTTCACCGCCTGGGTAATGTTGTCATCAATTTCTACGAGTGATTGTCCTGTTGGAACAAGTTCTGGGTCAGATAATATTTCCGCATTCACAATCCAACCCTCACTAGAAAGATTCTGCGTCACACTGACACTACTTATTTTGTAGCTATCATTGAGAGACGTAAGCTCCGTAACAAGTTGGTCACTTATAGCCCTTATCTGCTGTTCATCGTCAGTCTGATCTTTACTGATAGGCTCAATGATAGTCTGTATCCGTAAGTTCAATAGAATATTTTTATCAACTACTTCTTCGAGTAATGTAATGAGCTGTTCGTTGTCTTCAAAACTAAAAACAGAATCATTCGGGATCAATAGATCAGCGTTGACTGACATAGTGTCACTATTGGAGCGTGATATTTCGATATTTTCAAATGCGGCGCCTGCACTTTTACGCTCAATAAAGTTATTCATTTCTGTTGTCACCGCACTATAGGAAGATACCTCAAAACTGTAGCTTCTCAGGAAGCTGATGAGTGGTATAGTCATAGCAAGAATAAGCAACACATTGATGGTAATAGCCTTGCGAGCAATTCTAAATTTCTTAGTGCGGACATATTCATTGTAAGCTAAAACAAGTGTTGTTACGAAGGTAATACAGGCAGCATTAACAGCGAACAGGAGCAGCGCACCGGCACTGAATTGATAGTTACGCAAACTAAGAGCTATACCGACTGTACATAATGGCGGCATTAAAGAAACAGCAATAGCGACGCCAGCCAGAGAATCAGCTATTTTCTTTTGTGTAATAGCAATAGCTGCCACGAATCCCGCAGTAAGTGCGATAAATAGATCCATCAATGTCGGTGATGTACGGGCTAATATTTCACTATTTATAACTTTAATTGGAGAGATGCTGGTAATCAAAAACGCAGTTATTGCACCGATCAGAATACTACCAACGAGGAGCGTACTACCGCGCAACAAATGCGTATGTGAACTGTGCGATATACCGTAGCCAAGCCTTGCCAGTGGCCACATCAGGGGGGCAATCAACATACCACCAATGACGATGGCCGAGTTGTCTGTCAGTAGCCCAAGCGTACAGACAAGTGTTGACCCTATAAGCAGAATAAAGTAGAGGATCGAAAACCTGGACTGATCATAGATCTTCTGTCTGAGTACTTGGGCATCAACGAATTCTAGATCATTCTTAAGAAGGCCGAATACCGCGCGTGCCCTTCTGGGTTTCATTGTTTTTTGAGATCTCGTTACCATAAGTAGTTACACTACATAATACAACTAATAAATGAGATATAGAAATAATGCACATAAACTTACTGCAACAGGAACTTCAACTATCCAACCATTCTTGTGCTCTCTTTGAATTTTTTGATGAAATTTTGCAAACTTATTATTAGGTTTCAAATCAAAATTCTTCTTCTCTTTAAAATGCATATATACCCAATATATATCTGGTGAATACGCTACCCACCCAACAAAAAACATATCCCATCTCCCTACAGCAGCAGTAATAACTGCAAAAGATAAAGCTATTGCAGTGTCTATATGTACTATTTTTTGATAATTTAAATTGCTATTTCTAGTTTTGCCATCTACCCCATAATGAGGGATTGCGTCCATTATAAAATGAGAAACAAAGGCAATAGGAACAGCGACAGGTGCTGATAGAGTAGCGCCAATTACTATACCCGCCAAACCATGATTTGTCGCAAACATATTATTCTCTTTATCTAATTAATTGCAATGCTTGTTCAGTTGATTCTGTTTCCATAATTCTAGCACGTAAATCAGAAGCACCGTCAAACTGACTAATGTAAACTTTGGCGAATTTTTTCAATGGATTGAACGGCTTCATGCCGCCAGGCCACTGCTTATCGTGTAGTAAAACATGCTTTTTGAAATGATCTATCCGTCTATCTTGCTCTATATCTGGCCACGGTGATTTTTCTGCGAATGCGTACGGATCTTGAAATATACCGCGCCCAATCATGACTCCATCTACACCATACTTTTCTATTATCTCTAGTCCGTGTGAATGACTCATAATGTCACCATTCATTATAATTTTGGTAGATGGTGATAGCTCATCTCGAAGCTCTATTATTGGCTGGATAGCTGACCATTGTGCCGGGACTTTGCTCATCTGCTTTGTGGTCCGAACATGAACTGTCAGCATAGATGGCTTATAGCCTAGCAGAAATTCATGCCAAGAGAAGTCTATTTCTGAGAATCCCAGTCTCGTTTTAAAGCTAACAGGAAAATCCGGATTACCGTCCATGGCACCTTGAAGAGTGGACTCTATCATTGTTGCTGCATCTGGACGTAGGTGCTTTTGTTGTAATGCAGAACAACAATCTGCACGTATTTCTGATTTGGCAGGACAACCAAAATTTATATCAATACCAGAAAAACCAGGAATCTCTCCGCTGGCTATTTGCCTTGAAATAGTCTCAAAATTTTCTGGCTTTTTTCCCCATATTTGTGCAATAACTGGGACGATATCTAGTGTCGTATCGAGTTTTCGCATCAGACGATCGCGTCCAGGACTGCACAGACCGTCGACGTTCACAAATTCAGTCATAGTGTAATCAGGAGCCGCGCACTCAGCAACAACACGGCGAAAAACAGTGTCGGTCACATCATCCATAGGAGCTAGTATAAAAATCGGGTTACTCACGACCACTCTATGCTACTTTAATCTGGTCGTATAGCCAAAATATTTCATGAGTTTCTATTGATTGATATAGCACTTCTTTTGATAGTGGGACAGATGGAAATGCGCGATGTATAGCTTCATGACGCGGAGACCAATGGTTATATCGGCGTTCTTGCTCTACCAACACCGTCTGCATAGCTACTATTCCGTCGTATGATCGTAATATGTCTGGCTCTTCTGTAGCAAAATCCCCAAGAGAGAGCAATGACTTGCCTACTCCAGGTGCAACTCGCCTGATCTCTTTTTTTAGTCCTTTGCTCCTATTCTTACCACTAAATTCAAGATCGACTGGATTCTCTAGACAATATCCATAGTCAGCAATCGCGTCTGCGGCAAGCTTGGTGCCATAAGTAAGCTCTACATCCTGATCAGGGTTATCTACAACGGTATTTATGGTCTGAGCTAAATGATCATGTCTTACTAATGCAATGGTCCAAAATAATGCAGTTGCTAGTTCAGAGTTCGATGCAATGTGCATCAGTTGTCTTGCGGTTTTCCCTTCAAGAGTATCTCCATCTTCCAGTTCATCAGAATTAACTGGTCTGTTCCGAGCAGTTCCGTTTACGTAAGCTTTAGCTCCATTTTCAGATGGATAAAACTGATAGGATCCTGTTATATCATCGAGTATGGGCCGTTTATACAGAGTATCTTGCCACTCAGAAAGTTGTTGAATTGCATCTGTATTTAGTTCAGTTACTGTAGTGGCATTTGCTCCCCATTCACGATACTTAGCAAACGGAAAACTAGAACCTTTCATAATTACTTTATTTCCTAAAAATATTAGGATTTTCCTTACGAATACGATCTACTTCTTCAAGCCCACGAATTCTATCTGTTTTAGGTATTGCAAATTGTAGGTGCCTTTCACTGGATTCTAAGCTAGGTGAAGTTATTTTGTCACCTTCAGGTAAAGCGACAGCAGTGGCAAATTTAGCGATTGCATCTGACATAGTTTCTTTTGGTGTTTCAAGAGTTGGGACAACTTCTTGTGGCTTAGTACCGAAATATGTGCCGTCTTGGTCGTGATTATATTCAAATTCTGTCATTATTATACTATATCATACTTAAGGTTATATTACAACGATATCCGCTTCTGATCTATCTAGAAAGTATGATGTACCAGAATATGGAAAAGCCAAGGACAACGTTTACGTATGGAAATATCTTATAAACACCAAAAAGCTCTGCTTTAGTCGACGCTTTGTAGGCCAACGCCATGAGAGTGAGATAGATTATACTTCCAAGTATGCTGAGCAAGCCAAGGTCTTTGAATGTCAATGCGCCAGCCAGGCCGTAACTAATAAAACAGAACAGTAGAGTATTTTCACGGCCTAGTTCGGTAGCGATAGTGCGCAATCCAGCTTTTTTGTCTGCAGTTATGTCTGGAACGGCAGAAAACGCATGCATTGCCATACACCATAAAGTTGCTGCAACAATTATGTAGACCGGTGGCCATTGCTCAGTCAAAATCCCGTAAGAAATTAAACCCGGAAAGATGTAGAGAATATTGAAAAATGAATCGATAAACGGACGGACTTTGGCTCTTATTGGTGGTGCTGAATAGCCTATTCCAAAAAACATAAAGCCAGCAAGCGACCATAGCCCAACAATGTTAGGATCAAATGCAATGCTAGAAGACGCTGTATTACTATCAAAAAGCAATGTCATAAGTAACAGAGTAAGAATAGGCAGAACGACGGCAATCAAAATGATATTAAAGCATTTACGCTGTTCTGGTTCTAATAAGACTTCGTAGTCTTTTTTCTTTGGATTATTTTTGTCTGTTTCGTAATCAAATAAATCATTGGTGCCATAGATTAGCAAATTGGCAGGCAATGTGAAGAATAATCCGGCTAGTATAAGTCCAATCTGGTAATTATCAATATCCGTCGAAAAATTAATAAATTCGTACGCTGCTATACCAAGTAAAAACGGACCAAGTAGATAAAACCAGAAGCGAGGACGAGAGATTTTCATTATCCATGTAAACAATTGCATGATTCTATTGTAATCTAGAATTATCATGATAGCTAAATCGAAATATATCGGAATAACTGCAGTCGCACTAGTTATTGCAGCTTTTTTTACTGCCACACAGCCACTCAGGCCAGAAATGGCGACTGTATCGTCGGTGTTTGTGATTCTATTTGCAGTTCCTAGCTACTGGGCAGTCGTGCAAGCAAGAGGCTGGAAAAGAGGAGGTACTATACTGTTGTTGCTTGGTATGTATGCACTTATCATTGAATCATCAGCTATTCATACTGGGTTTCCCTATGGAGATTTTATTTATAACGACTTACTTGGTGACAAAGTATTCGGACTAACACCCTGGACCGTTGCTTTTGCTTACCCACCAATTTTATTGTTGAGCTATTGGGCGGCTCGGATAAGCGTGACGCATAGAATCAAGCACCTCAAGAACATGTCGACTCTTCTGGTGGTTGCTGGAATGACTGCATTGTTTGCTATGGGTGTCGATCTCGTTCTTGATCCAGCAGCAGTAGAACTCGGGTTCTGGAATTGGGAAACACCGGGACTATTCTATGAAGTACCGCTTATTAACTTTGCTGGATGGCTACTCACAGGATTTGTTGGTGGTGTCATAGTACATAGTAGTTGGGGTAAAATGATGCCTCCAAAAGCCTTTGCATATAGCGGTGTAACAATATTGTGGTTCTGGACATGGATAAATGTTTTTCAAGTGCATATTATTCCCGCACTGTTAGGATTTGCACTTTTATTAATTTTCTTTCGTAGAATCCATTCTAAAATAGTATACTAAGAGTATATGAAGAAAAAAACTGCACTTATAATTGGCTCTGGATTTGGTGGCATTGGAGCGGCTGCACTACTTTCTAAAGACGGATACAAAGTAACTGTCTTAGAAAAGAACGAAATGGTTGGAGGACGCGCAACCGTATTTGAAGCTCGCAAACAGAAGAACGGTAGCTATAAGCACTTTGATGGCCAATCAGAAAACAAAGAAGGGTTTCGGTTTGATCGAGGCCCAAGCTGGTATTTAATGCCGGACGTTTTTGAGCACTTTTTTGACATACTCGGAGAAGATGTCCATGAGTATTTAAAACTAAAAAAACTCTCACCGAGTTACCGCATATTCTATAAAGACGAAGATAGCCATGTTGATATTTATTCTGATCTAAAAAAAGACCTACCAACTATTGAGGCAATAGAAACTGGCGCTGCTGATCAGCTAGAGAAGTATCTTGATCAGGCTGGTTACCAATACGATGTTGCTAAAGATCGGTTCATGTATAAAAATTACGATAGTTGGCGAGATTTTCTTACCAAAGAGATGGCAACCGAAGGACGCAAACTCTCTGTGTTCAAAACAATGGACAAATACGTTAAAGGATACTTTAAAACTGACCAACTCCAAAAGATTATGCAATATCCGCTCGTTTTCCTAGGGTCTAGCCCATATAACACACCGGCCATATACAACATAATGAGCCATATTGATTTCAACATGGGAGTGTTCTATCCGCAAGGTGGTTTGTATAAGATAACCGAAGCGCTTGAAGACGTTGCTAAGAAAAATGGAACGGTGTTCAAGACAAAATCAGGTGTCAAGCAAATACTTGTGCGTAATGGCACAGCTTACGGTGTCGTGTTAGAAAATGGTAATAAGTTAGAGGCAGATATCGTTATTAGTAATGCAGATATTCATCACACAGAACAGAAGCTACTTGCCCCAGAGTACCGTGAAAGAGACGAAAAATACTGGTCAAAACGAACACTGGCACCTAGTGCACTTATTATGTACCTGGGCGTTAAGGGAAAGTATAAAAACTTGAAGCATCACAACCTGTTATTTGCAAAAGATTGGAAACATAACTTCGCACAAATATTCGATCAGCCTGCTTGGCCAGATGATCCGTCGCTCTATGTCTGTGCACCAAGTAAGACTGATAAGTCAGTCGCGCCAAAAGGCCATGAAAATATGTTTGTACTAGTCCCCATTGCTCCTGGCTTAAAATATACCCAAAAGCAGCTAGACAAGTATGCTGACAAGGTGCTTGAGACAATGGAAACAGAATTGAAGCTACCTGATCTGAGAGAAAACATAGTTTATAAAGAGCTGTTTAGCGTCAAGGACTTCAAGGAACGTTACAATTCACAAGACGGCACAGCACTTGGATTGGCGCATACTCTTAAGCAAACAGCTATATTTAGGCCGAATAATATTTCTAAAAAGGTGGAGAATCTTTACTACGTTGGAGCCGGTACAAATCCAGGTATTGGTATGCCTATCACACTTATCAGCGCTGAACTCATGATGAAACGTCTCAAAGGCGACAAAACCTCTGGACCTCTAAGCAAAATTAACTAATTTTTTAGTGAACAACTAAAGTGAGCTCATTGACATCATCTTGGTATGTATTATAGATTGCGCATAAAACAGCAGATGTTGCTTAGTAAGCAATAGTAGCCAACATTACTCCCAGCGGAAAAATCTGAAGGCAACCAGATAAATAAACGCCGTCCAGATGCCAATAACAGCTAGCTGCGGGCCGAGATCGAGAATTGTCTGCCCTTCTGTCATGATAAGTCGCAATCCGTCTACTACTGGAGTCAGTGGAATAAACTGTGTGATGGATTGTAGCCAATCTGGCATGAGGAATACTGGAAAAAATACTCCAGACAAGAACATCATTGGGAAGCTGACAAGATTAGATAGAGGTGCTGCTTGGTTTGCGTCTTTTGCCCAACCAGCTATAGCCATACCGAAGCCAAATAAACAAATTGTCGATACAATCGTAAACAAAATTAGGCTGATGAAGTCACCACGCATACTAAAGTCAAAGAACACCACTGCTGCGAGGAACTGCAAGCCGACTGCAATGAGACCAATCAAAACACGGTTAATGGCTGTTGCTGTGACTAATTGCCATGTTTTGATTGGTGAAACCCGCATTCTCCTCAAAGCTCCAGCCTTTTTATCACCGGTAAAGCCTTCCGCCATGCTAAAAATACCAAGAGAGAGTATCGAGAATCCAATCAGGCCAGCTGCTGTGTAGTCAAGCCTTGTGAGGTCTGCAGTCTGAATAGGTCTTGCACGAAGAGTGAAGGGGTTTTCTGCTGGTGCTATATCTTGATTAATGCCGTCAAAAATACCCTGCAACACGGCTTGCAGTGTTATCGAAAGCTGCTCATCGCCCTGGTCATAGATAAGCTCTAGTTCGCCCGACGGTAATTCGTTATCCCCGGTAACACCAAATGATTCCGGCAATTGCAAAATAGCATCTAGCTCACCGCGACCAATTTTTTCCTCAGCAGCTTCGAATGAAGCTGTCTCTTCGAATGTAAATAATTCCCCTTCATCTAGCTGAGCTATAAAGTTCTCAGAGAATTCATTATTGGAGTTGTTGATGACTGTCACATTAAAACTAGGCCCGCTATCACCTCCAAATATCGTACCGAAAATCAACAAAAATATAAGCGGGAATGCAAAAGTAAAAAATAGTGCGACTTTGTCACGAAAATAGCGTTTCGTAAAAGCAATTGTCATTGAAGAAACTGCTTGAAAATCTTTTTTCACGCTCATTCTTTACTCCCTCAATTCTTTTCCAGTAAGGTCGATAAATACGTCTTCAAGATCAGCTTCTTGTACTTCGACCTTCTTTTTGAATCCTTTTTTTAGCAACGATTTGATGAGGTTTTTTGGTGTATCAAGTGCAATAATTTTCCCTTCGTCCATCACTGCGATACGATCACACAATAATTCTGCCTCATCCATGTAATGTGTCGTCAACACCACCGTTATCCCTTTTTTCTTAATTCCTTGAATAAGCTCCCATAAATTTCTGCGTGCTTGCGGGTCCAGTCCAGTTGTTGGCTCATCTAGAAAAAGTACCTTTGGATTATTTACTAACGCTGAAGCAACAGAAAAACGCTGTTTTTGTCCTCCCGACAGCTCTTTTACCATTGCTTTAGCTTTTTCTGTAAGGTTTACTTCAGCTAGCAATTCTTCTGGGCGGGCAGACTCATGGTACATTCCAGCAAACATCGTCAATAATTCAGTGAGATTCAAATTATCAAAAAAGCTTGCACTTTGCAGTTGTACACCGATTATTTCTTTAACTTTTCCAGGATTATTGGCAACATCAATCCCTTCTAATACAACAGAACCTCCATCTATAGGTCTTAACGCCTCAATCATTTCAAGAGTTGTTGTTTTACCTGCTCCATTTGGGCCAAGTATCCCAAAGACTTCACCTCGATTAACTTCGAAACTCACGCCATCGACAACTCGCGAGTTATTGTACTCTTTGATAAGATCCTTGACTTGGATAGATTTAGAGCTCATATAGTAATTATAGTACGTGACAATTTCTTAAGCTTCAAATAAAAATAGCCTGGATAACCAGGCTATTTTAAAGCAGAGTAGCTACTTTATTTGATTCGACTCACTGTCAAGAAGCCGTTTCGTGGGTTCTCGTTAACTTGCATTCCTGCAGGTAGATCAGCAAGACCAGTTTCTGCTCTTTCATCCTTTGAAAAGTAGTAAATAGTCTGCTCTTTACCGCCGCGCAATACGACAGCCTTAGAGTTTAGAAAATAAGTAACACCCTTTGAGTTTGTATGCTTGTAAGCCATAGCTTTTGCGTTTCCCCTCTGTACCTTAATTAGTAATTCCACCATACGCTCTTCATATAACACTTGTCAACACTTTAGTATTATTTTACGACACCATCGACACATCATTTTAAAAAAATATAGCAATAAAAGAGTTGATTAAGGTAATGTTTATACGCTACACTTATACTTGTATTAATTGAATAACTAACAGTGAAAGGTTAGGTGGAACATTTATGGACTTCGCTAATAGAGGCAACCGCCCAAACGCACAATCTGGACAACAGCAAAACGTGCAAACAAATCAAAAAGAAGAGCAACTAGCTAATTCGTTCAAGCCAACAGCAGGAAAAAATAAAACCAAATTAGACTTTGGTAAAGTTAGCTCATTGTTTATGCTTTTTACAGTAACGATTCTTGCTTTTATACTTGTACTAGGACTTGTATTCCTCAGTGATGGCAACCAAGAAGCAGAAGCAATCCAGACTGAAAGATACCAAGCTGTATTTCTTGATAGCCAAGACGGACAAGTCTACTTCGGTAAAATGGGTGTATTCAACAAAGATATGTATGTGTTAACAGACATTTACTACGTCCGTGTAGAAAATCCGATTCAACCGCAAGGCACAGAAGCTCAACAGCCTAATATTAGTTTAGCGAAGCTTGGTAACGAATTACACGGTCCTCAAGATGTTATGTACATTTCTCGTGACCGAGTACTTTACTGGGAAAATCTAAAAGATGATGGACAGGTTGTCACTGCTATCAACAACTTTAAAGAAAGTGGAGAAACTACAACTAACCAAGCTGCTCCTCAAGGCGTAGATCAAAATCAAGCCGCCCCAAGTAACAGCGGATCTGATGCAGGTCAGACAAACAATGCCTCAGGCACGCAACCAGTTGGAACACCGCAACAAAACGACACACCATCTACTGGTGCAGATGACCCAGTTCTAGCGCCATAGTCATTAGCTAAATTGACTCTAAAAACACCTACAGGTCACTGTAGGTGTTTTTAGCTTTATACTTTTAGTTATCTTAAAAGAGTTTACTGGTTTATTGGCTGTACTTGACGAGATTCTTTGTGCGGAGATATAAAATAAAGTCAATAAGAGTCAAAATGCCAAACAGTATTGAAAATAGTATTGAAAATCCTGCAAGATCGGCTGACCACCTAGGTGGCGCAAAATCGAACTTGTAGAGATCATCTTCGACGACAATATCAACACCATCCTGAATTCCATTTTGATCAACATAGGTAGCAATACAGTCGAGTCGGTTACTACCAGAAAATCCGTTCGGATTTCGTAGCTCACAATCATTTTGAGCTAGCTGGTATAACTCTTCATTTGTCTGACCTGCATCGCTTTCTCTTTGGGCTACTAAACGCTGATAGGTGCCTTGTAGCTGGATTGGTGGCTTAATACCAGTATCACTGCCAATTTGAGTGTTCATATGGCCGTATATGAATGTTCTGAGATCATTTAGTGCGGTTTCTACGTCGCCGCCAGCTTGATCAACAGCAATGAGCGTGTCATAGCGTTGTTTTGCTTCTCTTGAGTTCATACTTAGTCCGATAAAACTAAATGCAACAAAGAATAAAAATCCAGCCCCAAAAACAGATAGTCTTAGTAGTGCCCTCTTCTCTAAATGCTTGTGTTTAGTCATTTGACTCAAGTATACCTGGTTTTAAGCTTTTCGTAGAGCTGGAAATCTCTGAGAAAGTATGCCCAAGCTAATAATTGCTACTACGATAAAACTATATCTAAATGCTGTTTCTGGATCGAATACGTACGTTGCCAGAAATAAGGACAAGCAAAACAAAGATTTACAGATTGTTGTCACTATTTCCGCAACAACAAGATAGACTATCCGATAGCCTTCTTCGCTGTCAGCGGCATCGTAGAACCCTTTTACAAGCGGCATACGATAAGAGAGCGTGGTTGGCTCATTCATCAGACTCACTGCAACTGCACCACCACCTGCTGTAATAAACGATCTAATGGTATGCGTCACTGCATTTATCCACACACCGTAAGTGAGCAAGTAGTATCCTTTTTTATTGTCTATAATTCTACCAAATAGTCGTGCAGCAATCATGGACAATACCATAGCTGCTGCAATTACCCCGCCAAGCTTTGCATAAGTATCGCTAGTAAATATAAAAACGGCAATAAATAGCGGCCACATGACTCCGGTTGCCACGTTCTCTATATTAAATGCTCCAAGTGCTATAAAGTCACGCTTATGTCGTCGCCACTTGAATCCTTTAAAAGTAATCTTCTGATGTGTTTTAACAGGCTCATTAGTCAAAAAAAGCGGGATCAATGATCCCATTAATACTAACATTGCAAGCCCAATAGTGACTTGCTCAGATACAAATGTTGCTAACAGGCCACCAATTAGTGGTCCGATTGTACTACCAGCACGTTCAAATATGTAGAGCCAACCCAGTTCTTTACCGCCATGTGCTGTACTCTTAATCTTAGAAAAGTCCGTGTTGTAAGCTACGAAAAATAAACCATTTGATAGTGTGAATGAAAACGCCAACACAGCAAGCGGCCATTTGAAATCTTGATAAGACAGCAACTGGAGTAAAAACCCAACTAACAGAACAGTACTCACCGCAATAGTGTGTTTCGGTCCAATTCGAGCCACAATAAAAGCAGCAAAGTAAGCGACAACTATACGCATTGCAAAGAAAAGGGTATAAAAGAGAAAAATACCCCTCAGATCTACGCCATTTTTATAGAGAAAAACTGACACAAAAACACCCATTAAACTAAAGCCAAGGCTACGCAATGTCATGCTTGTATATACCTCTGCTAGTTCATCAAACTTCATCTTCCGCCAAGGATGGTGATGACGAGAAAGTTTATAGACTATTTTTTTCAACATTTTTGTTTTCTTTCTTTGATCACACTATAGCAAACATTGATCTCAAGCGCTAAACTGTATGCATGAAACAACACATATATTTTAGTGGCATTGGCGGTAGTGGTATTGGTCCTTTGGCAATACTTGCGTATCAGGCTGGCTATCAAGTGTCAGGGTCTGACGGTAAACAATCTAGTTCAACCGATTCTTTAGTTAAAAAAGGTATTACAAATATTCATATTGGCCAAACTACCGAGACAATAGAGAAAATACATAAAAATAACCCAATTGATTGGTTCGTATACTCCTCTGCAGTAGAAAAAGAAAACCCCAACCATCCAGAACTTGTATTCGTCGATGATAATGATATTAAAATGTCTAAAAGAGATGATTTTATTAATAAAATATTAGATGACTCTGGCCAGAAAATGATCGCTATAGCTGGTACTCATGGCAAAACCACAACTACCGCTATGACTATTTGGCTATTTAAATCTCTTGGTATTCCGATAAGCTACTTGCTAGGTGGCAAAGTTTCTTTTGGAGAGCCTGGTGAATTTCACCCAGAATCTGAGTATTTTGTCTATGAAGCCGATGAATACGACCGTAACTTTTTAAGTTTTCACCCACGCCTATCGATTATTCCTGGCATCGCTTATGACCATCCTGATATATATCCAACTTTGAAGAGCTATAACCAAGCGTTTTTGCAATTTTTTGACCAAAGTACAGATATTATTGCTCATCCCGAAGACGTTGCAAAAATCACTGTCTCTACAAGCTCAGTTGAGGATGAATTTGATATTGTCAGAAGCTTAACTCTTCCTGGGCTGGTCAATAGACAGAATGCGCAATTGGTTGTTGAAGGACTGCATCGTTTGCACATTGCTCCACTGCAACAACTCGTAAATTTAGTAAATCAATTCCCCGGCGTGTCGAGGCGGTTTGAAAAGTTATCAGAAAAAATTTATACAGATTACGCCCATACGCCAGAAAAAATACTAGGCGCACTACAACTCGCCCATGAAGTAGCCGGAGACAACGTAGTCGTCGTCTATGAGGGTTTACACAACACGCGCCAACATTTTATTCGCGAGCAATTAGAAACGCTGTTTGATGGTGTTAAGAAACTTTATATCGTACCAAGTTATCTCGCCCGAGAAGACCAATCTCTTGAAATGCTGACACCAGAAAAGTTAACTGCTATTGCCAAGAAGCCATCAGATATTATTCCTTCTCAGTTGAATGAACAATTGCTACAAAGTATTAGAAAAGAAGCCGATAATGGCAACTTAGTTCTTAGTCTTACTGCAGGTGGCGCAGGAAGTCTGGATGAGTGGCTAAGGAACCAAAAACTACAATGAAAATTATACAGTTAAACGTATGGTGCGGACGGGTACGAGATTCAACTGTTACTTTTCTAAAAGAAGAGAATGCAGATATAGTCTGCACGCAAGAGATAATTCACTCACAGAAAAAACTACCTGGATTGTTTGATTCAGTACAAATCCACAATCAAATATCTGAGCTATACCCGTATGTTTACTTTTCTCCAACGTTTGACTATCAGCAAATGGACTCAAAAATTTTGTTTGGTAATGCTATATATTCAAAGTTTCCGATAAGTGACGAAGAGACTATTTTTACCCATGAATCATATATAGAAAATCGATCACTACATATAGGCGACAATAAAAGTGGTAGAAATTTACAGTTGTGCAAAGTGACATCTCCTTACGGAGAATTTATTGTGGCTAACCATCATGGTCATCATACCTTTCATCATCACGGCGATGAAAACTCAATAAAGTCGCTTACTGTGGTTGCCGATGCATTGAGTCAAGTGGGGTCCCCGCTCATATTTTGTGGCGACTTAAATACAAGCTATGAAAGTGAGGCTATCAAAGTTTTTGATAAAAGTGGGCTTCGGAATATTACCAAAGAGAGAAATGTACAAACGACCCTCAGCGAGCTTAGTAGGGTACCCGTAGACGTGCCTTGTGATTATATTTTTACCTCAGAAGAAGTTAAGCTTCTAAATTTCAGTGTTTCCGAAAAAATAATTTCAGATCATAAAGCATTGATTCTTGAATTTACTATCGAATAAAATTTTATAAGTTAGTCATGAGCCTGTATTTGATCAATTTTCTTTGCTAGCTCATGGTCTTTTTCGGTAATTTTATGCTCAGAATGACTTGTTAGCCATACTCTAACATAACCCCAACCTAAGTTAATGTCTGGATGATGATTAGCTTTTTCTGCTAGTTTACCTATTTCTATTGTAAATTTTAAGGCATCTGCAAAGTTTTTGAATTGAAAATCTTTTTGAAGAGCCTTTTGATCACGCTCATCAGGAAAATAATCTGCTTTAACCCATCTGTTACCATTCGTATCCGACATATGAATCTCCTTTAGTAATTTTTAGTACGCCTTCTGCCTGCATAGGAATAACATTTTGCGGAAGAGAGTTGGGGTCAAGCCATTCGAGTGAACTGTGTTCGTTAGGTTCTGCGTTATAAGGATCTCCACTCCAGTTTTTTGCTTTAAAGAATATGTCAATCCATGTCGTATCTTGATCATGCTGATTGCGGTGCATAGTAAGTACATGGACCATGTCTTGAGGTAAAATAGTCACGCCTGATTCTTCTCTTGCTTCTCTTATGGCTGCAGTCAGGATATCCTCTCCTGGCTGCACCCTGCCTGCTGGTAAGCTATAGTGGAGGTTCATCCATGACTTGTGGCTTCTCATCACAAAAGCGACTCTACCATCATCCCTCGTGAGTATTGTGTAGACTGCTAGTTTAGCCGATTGTACTGCTTCACTCATCTATCGTCTCCGGAGCCACGTAATTTACCTCTTTCTAGTCTACTTGCTAATTTCTCTATATTTGTTTGAGCCAAATCGTCTAGCGATATTCCTAGATCGTGTGCAATAACAGCAAGATACCAAAGAACGTCACCCATTTCTTTTTTTACGTTTTGAACGTCTAGTTTTTCAAAGTCAGCATCTTGATCGCGGACCCATTTTTTAAATATTGATTGAACTTCTCCGGCTTCATCCGCCAGTCCAAGTACTTGTTGCATTAATTCCTTAAACTTATCTTTATTTATTAAATTAGTACGTATTGCTAGTTTTTGGTATTCATCAAATGTCATTTTAGCTTCCCCTTTGCTTCTATCATACAACAACCGTTATACTTATACTTATGATTGAAACTATTGTTGAATTTATAAAAACACACGCGCTCAATATCATTCTGATTCTGTGTGTCGCTTACTTAATGCGCCGATTCGCTATGCTGTTCATACGAAGACTTATAAGACGAGCAATTAAACCAGATAGCTTCAAAACAGAGATGGACGAGAAGCAGCGTGAGGACACCCTTGTCAGCACAGTTGGTGCCGGTATACGAGTCACTATATGGGTGCTTACTGTTCTGCTTCTTCTGGCCGAAATCGGCATAGATATTGCACCACTATTAGCTGGTGCTGGAATTGCTGGTGTTGCGCTTGGTTTTGGTGCACAGTCTATGGTCAAAGATTTCCTGGCTGGGGTGTTCATACTTATGGAAAATCAGTATAGAGTGGGTGATGTTATAGAGATAAATCAGACTGTCTCTGGGCAAGTAGAGATGGTCACTTTGCGCGCAACAACTTTGCGTGACCTAGATGGCATGGTGCACCACATACCAAACGGTGAAATCACCATAGCGACAAATATGACAATGGAATACGCAAACGTTAATCTTGATCTTGGCGTTGGCTATAGTACCGACATAGACAAACTTGAAAAAGTAATCAACAAAGTGGGTCAAGATCTTGCAGATGATCCAAAATGGAAAGAAAAGATTTTTGAAGCACCGAAGTTTCTCCGTATTGATAATTTTGCAGACTCTGCGATTGTCGTCAAAATAATCGGCATGACCGCACCAATGCAACAATGGGCCGTCACTGGTGAACTACGTAGCAGATTAAAGAAGGCTTTCGACAAAGACAATATTGAAATACCATTCCCACAGCGCGTCATAAAACAAGTTGTTGAAGAACCGAAAAAACCTAAGAAATAACTTTATCTAGGAATTGCTTGAATTCGTTATTTTCTTGAAGTTGCTTAAGCTGATCTTTGCACCACCAAGACCATTTAGGCGCATCGTCGGCTTGTGGGTCTGAGTAATCATCGCCATCTGTCTTGGCGTCAACAATAAAGTCTTCCCAGCTCATCCATTTGTACTCTTCGACTTCATCTGGATTAGGTGTCACGCTACTATCTACAATAGCGATGTAGACTGGGCAGTATTCATGCTCAATAATACCTTTGTACGGTGGTGTTTTATACGTATAGTCACTAATGATTTGTTGAATATCTCGTACTTTCATACCCAGCTCATAGTCAAGTCTTCTTATAATTGCGTCTTCTCTAGTTTCGTCAGGGAAAGGGTGTCCGCAGCAACTATTTGTCCAGACATCTGGCCATACTTTTTTTGATGATGCCCGTTTTGTTACTAAAAACCGACCTTTTTCGTCAAATACGTAGACGGAAAAAGCCGCGTGTAGTTGCGTATCATGATGGTGAGCTGCATACTTCTCAGAAACCTTGCCAGTTGGTGTATCGTTTTGGTCGACGTAGTAAATAAATTCATCCATATGCACTACATAATACCAGTCTGCAGGTTTACTGTGCTACTGGTTCAGTATCAGTTTGCAGTTCTGAATTAGTAGGGAGTGTCTGGTTTGACTCATCTGTTTCTGGAGCTGGCTCTGTCTCTTCTTCATTCGTAAGACCATCAGGGTCAGTCAATGTCTCATCATTTGTCTGGTCTATGATTGGCTCTTCGACGATTTCATCTGCGACAGGTACTGTCTCGCTAGATACTGGTGTTTGGATGACCTGCTGTTCTGGAGTGGCATTATCTTGAGCCGATACATAGACAAAAACTGCTGCTCCTGAAAGTGCGATAGCAACAAATACTGTCATAAATACTGCAAGTTTTTTATTGTTTCTGTGATCATGATGCGACTTCTGACGTGCAGGTTTAGAGTTATGTGACGTAGAACCTATCTGATTATTTGCAACAGACGGTGCGCTTGGAGCTGCGCTAGTTGTTTGAAGGGAGTTGTTTGAGAGTGAATCAGTTGCAGAAACTGTATCAGTCTCGTTCATCGGTAGAGGTGCGTCCGGCTGAATAGTTTCTTCGTCAGGTGCTTGTACGACGCCGCTCGAAGGGTCGCTCGGGTGCTTCTCTGAAGGTATTTCTGGAGGTTGCACTGTCTCATCTTGTGGTGGTGGCGCCATTGTGTTGACGGAGGGTGCTCGAGGCTCGGCAGGAGGAGCTACGGGCGCAGTGACGGGTGCGGACTCTACTGGCTCTGTAGGTTTTTTAGTAACTTCAGTCATGGCTCCATCTAATCCAACAGTTAAATCCTGACTATTTTCTTGCTCATCCATAAACTATTTACCCCACATTCGTTACGCTTATTGTAGCATGTCATTATTATGCTGCGATAGACACAACAGAATCTTTAATAGTGATCATCTTTTCCTTTTTAAGATCTTGCAGAACTTTGTCGCTACGGTCATCCTGAACAATATCTTTTAGCTCAGTAATTGAAACCGTCGCCATAGATGCTAATAATGCTATTATCTTGCCTCGCAACTGCCTAACAGACCCATCGAACTTTGATTGTTTTTTGTGATTGCTACTTTTGGCCAACTTGCCTCGCCCTTGTTTTTTTAAGAAGCTACCATAATCCATTAAAGACCAGTAGAACTCTCTGGGATTGTCGTTATCGATTATTTTTTCTACTTTTAGTAATATCTCTTTATCAGATACAGTTATATGATCTTCAAAAAAATGATTCATCATAACAGTCCGTATATTTGTTTCAACAAAAACATACGGCGTGTTGTACGTGTAATTCAAAATAGCTGCCGCAGTATTAATCCCAATCCCCGTGTAGGATGATAATGATTCGATATTTTTTGGAAACACATCTAGTTGAGAAACTGATTTTGCGAACTCATGCAAATACTTGGCTCGTCTATTGTACCCAAGTCCAGACCATAATTGTAAAACTTCTTGCAAGGAAGCATCAGCAAGGCTCTCTATAGTTGGAAAAGTTTCAATGAATGCATTGAACTTCGGAATAACCCTGTCAACTTGTGTTTGTTGCAGCATAATTTCAGAGACAGTAATTTTGGGGCTATAGGCAATAACGTGGAGGTTTTTAGTCCATTCTGTATCTGTAATTAGGTATTGAATTAATGTCATGAGACATTAATTACATGAAAAAAGATCATATAAATATCACTGCAAGAGCTGTTCAA
>Ga0306866_1000117_pt1 | contig 31945 bp, 43 predicted proteins | sample AntRauTorckE5432_FD_190450 | JGI IMG/M metagenome (GOLD analysis project Ga0306866, IMG submission 190450) | Saline lake microbial communities from Rauer Islands, Antarctica - Metagenome Torckler E5 #432 (v2) (version 2) | ecosystem: Environmental > Aquatic > Non-marine Saline and Alkaline >...
TGGCTAACATGTCTGCTATAAGAAAGTTTCTCTATGATGCTAAGAGAAATGAAATACAGATGCCTCTCAATATCCAAGATCTAAAAATCAAAGAAATAAAAACAGTCCCTACAACTCTGGAAGTAAAAGAACTGGAACTAATTTGGAAATATTATTTTTCAGAATTTATACCAAAATTTCAAAAGTTAACCGTTGGTTACTTTCTTATGAGCTGTTTTACTGGTTTAAGAGTTTCTGATCTGCTACAGATGAAAAGACAGAAAAAAGAAAGCCAGTATAAAATAATAAGTCAAAAGACACAAAAGCCAATCACCATTAATCTTTCAAAAAAAGCAGAGGACGTTTTAAAAGAAGAACCCAAACTGTTTATGGAAACCCTCACTGATCAATATATGAATAAGAAGCTGAAGTTGGTGGGAACACATCTAGGAATCCACAAAAACTTAACGATGCACGTAGGGCGCCATACTTTCGCAACCAACTATATAAGAATGGGCGGAAACCAAACCGACTTACAAAATCTACTAGGCCACAGCTCTGGTAGAATGACCGAGAGATATATTAATATAGCCTATGAGGAATCGAGCAGAAACATAAACCTAATAGACAATGTCTTCTAGGCTTCAGTTTCTATATCGACTTCAGTAAAATCTTTATCGATAATCCTAACTATAAGTTGCTTAATGAAATGATTCTGGTTGTAAGCAAAGCTTTTCTTTCTTACACTTAAAGAGAGAGCCTCTTCAATAGTCACGACATTAGACCACTTAAAGGTTTGACTGTACAAACGAAACCTTAACCAGTCTTTATGATCTTCATCAAAAACACCTGGGATAAGAAGCGGAGTAGGGTCTAAAGAAGCGTTGGTGGGTGTAGCATTATCATGGAAAAATATAGAGATAACCCCCTCATTGTTATCTTCATAATATGTTGTATTAAGACCATCTATAGTTTTATTAAGAACTGGAATAAGACCAATGTTTATGTCTTGGGTGTTTTCGTCTCTTTGGAATCCTTCTGTCTGTGCCCCTTCTCTAGAAAATAGTAACTTTTTATAATCTAAATCGTCTTGTTTTTCTTCAAATTGAAGTAAAAAGGATTTCTTTTCGTTAGGCTCGCGAGTTGGAAACCTAACTTCAGTATTTCTAAGATCTTGTGATACTGGCGAATTAATGGACTTGGTAATCTTGTTCATTACAACCTCTTGGTTGTTTATATCTACCGTAATATCCAAATTTCGCCAAGCCATTACTGCCTTTACCAAATCTCCAAAGGTTTTGTTGGGCATCGTCTCGCTAAGCTTTACTTTATTGGATACGTTAAGAGCTGGCACAAAAACACCATTTTCACGACTAGCAATTTTCGTGAGTGTAAGATCTACAATTGATGTTTCAGTCACAGTAGACTCATTTCTAGGGCCGCCTTCTTCAAAAGTGAAACGATTTAGGCCATATATCTTTAGAGTTGTTGGGGTGTCAGTAAATAGATCAAACTCAATAGAAATACTTTCAAAATATGAATATGATCTATTGTCGAATGCATCATGAGTAATTGAATACAATAAATTATCTCCTAAAAATATCCTCAGATAAGCATCCAAAAAAGGAGGGGACAATAATGAAATATTTCCAGCTAAAATATATTTACCTGGTTCACTAAGTTCTATAGTTTCATAATACCATCCTACACGTACTAATGCTGGATAACTTTCATTAAGTAGTAAATTTTGAATTACAGATGGCACACTAGTCCAGTCATAATCATAAACAGACATACCATAAGATTCTTCACCCGTATTTATGTCTACAAAAGCTGTTAGATCTAGTGTGGAAAGATAAATCTCCTGTTGGGTTCCAGAAAAGTTGATATAATACTCTGCAAGCTTACCAAACAAAATCTTCTGAAGCTTATCGTCTACTAATATGTCTCCAGACAATGTAAATCCAGCATCTTCAAAACCAACTTGTAAAACGTGTAATAAATAAGGAAATGGTTGCAGAACTGTCCTGTTGGAAGCAATGTTTGTTTCGGTATCGAATGTGTTTTCTGCAAATTGTCCATTTTGGAATAGGTTTATCACCCCTTCGAAAGCATCGAACCTTCCAAGATCATTCTCCAGTATATCTTGTGGAACTAAAACCGATGGATATTTATAGTTAGTCTCTGGCCAATAGATATCGGTAAGACTGTTAGCATCTTGCCTAAGACCAGTAACATCTTTGTCCTCTAGTGGTAAGCTTCTTAATTCTTTAGAAAAATTTGGGTATTCATCAAAACCGTATTTAAAGGAAAGATCTATTTGTAGCCCAGTGATTTTTTCTATAGATAAAACGGCTTCATAAGAGGTATTCATCTTATATATTTTAACATCAAAAGTGCTAGATTCTATTTGAGAATTAAGATGTGATATCATGTTAAATACTTGGTCTAGCTCCTTGGTAAGAATTATCGATATAGGCAAAGTAAAGTTGATAGAGACCCCATCCACAAACCATTGGTTCTGCTCGGTAAAATCAAGATTTTTATCTAATAGATTTATCTGAAAATCTTTATGAATAATTTTGTAAATCATTGGTAGGGTTTATTTGGAATTCAACATCATACTGGTAAAGATCTAAGTCTGAATCGTAATTAACCATATTATAAGCCATTGGTACAAGCTCGACTAGAGGTTCTGTAGAATTGCCCAAGAGCCAACAGTTTTTTGAATTTTGGACCTGCTCTAAATAAATCTGATTGCTTGCGGGTATATAGCCAGTGTTCATCACTAAAGTTAAAGTTCTAAGAGATTTTTCATTTTTAATAGATTCTACAAGATTTATAACATCCTTGGATTGTATAATCTCATTTTCTGAAGAGAATCTCCAATCACCGCAAAAATCAAAAAGCTGAGGAACGCTATACTCGTCTTCGTAAACCACTTGGTTAAAGCTTTTTCCCTCTGGGTATACAATAAAGCTTACTCGCTGTGCAAATTTCTTAATAAAACCGATTTCTTTAGGATGAAATTGGTAGATGATCTCATCACCTATCTCAAATTTAGAAAATTCTACAAGCAGGCCATAAAGTCTTTCGATTTTAATTTCTTCTTCATAAGAATCATGTAGTTTTCCGTTTTTAAATATTTCTAAAACAACTTTTTCCCTGGTAACAAAATTGATAAGTCTAAATGATGATTTGGTTACTTTTTGCTCTACGTCTTTATCTCTAAGAAGAGCCAAGTTTTCCTCAAAAAAGGGATTACGACCAGTTATAAAACGGATTAATTTATTCTCTTGCTGGTCAACAAGAGAATTATCTGAAGCATTGTAGAGTCTGCATTTTACATTTACGGATGAAGGCTTATAATATTCTATAAGGTTAGTGTTTATTCCTTGTTGTAAAATATTTCCAAGTAGCTTAAAAACAGAATTTGCATCAAGACTTCTAAGAGATCTCTTGACGATCTCACCGATATGTATCTCTGCTTTATTCTCAAAAAAACCAATTCTGTATTGAAAATTTTTTGGTAAAGTAGTAGCGTAAGGATAACCTATTGGCGAGACTTCTACATCTACTGTAACATAGCTTTCTTGTGGCGAATTATTGTAAACTCTACTAATTGCTGTGTTTTCATCTGTAAAATTAAGCCCAGACTTAGACAGACCAATTTCAAAACGCTCGGCAACCTTAAGCCTTACAGGGATCTTATACTCTTCTTCATTTGCAGTAAGTACTATATCATTTTCGTATAAACCAGGAGGCAAATACTCTTGATCAATAAGGTGGACCACAATTTCAAAAGAATTGGTTCCAGAATAATGAGATAGAGATAACCAAGAAGGGGAACTTAAACTCCAACTTCCTGTTCCATCGATTTTTAAAAATTGATATATGTCGATTTCTGTACCAAGAACAACCAGAAAATTAAGCATTTGCGGCTGAAATGTAAATTCAGGACTACTGGAAACCATAATATCTCCAGTTAAGGACTTTCTACCCGCATAATTATTGCCAAAATAAACGTCTAAAACACTTTCTGAGGTTCTTAACTCATCCACTCTGGCATCTGCAGACTCTTTGAGTTTAATTTGCAATTGTGAGGTGTTGGTGTAGCTGTAAGCTGTTCTGCCTAACAATGTAATAGGATTGGGTACAGTATCCCCAACTAATTCAAAATCATTTTGAAGAGTAACCAAAACGCCTGGTCTAGAATACAGCATTGCAGTTACGACCGGTCTTTCTGTTTCGCCAAGAATATAATTAAAATTAACGACACTTGGATTAAGATAGAAATTACCAGCATCTACTTTTTGAACAGCAATGCGGATATATACGCTATATAAATTCTCCCACTCTCCTGTAGATATTCTATTACCTTGAATAATGTAACGCATTACAATATCTAATTTGTTGTCACTATCGGCAGTAGAATCTTCGAGATCTTCATAAGAAAAAACATCTTCGAAAACTAAATTGTCTTCATCTATAATAACTCCTTCTTGTGAAATATCACTGGTTAAAATAATATGCTCGAAAGAAGAATTAGACCCAAACTTTAAAGATTTAATTTTGTATTGTGAATAAACTGTGTTACCAAGAGTAATGTTGTAATTGGGTAGCGTTATAACATTGGTTTTATCGGGGATCTCTTGGTTAGTACCAGGGAAAAAATAAAATGTATTCTCATCTGGAAAACCATACATTGAAAAATGCCAATTGGTTCTTGTAGTCCCTCCTAATGGGTCAAAATCTGTTATAACTGGGGTAAGGTCTGGATAGTATGGCATTGTTTATAATTTTGAAGATTCTTTTCTTTTTTTGAATTTATCTAAGGCTTCTTGAAGTTCCCTGGCATTGGACTCATTGGCAATGACTTTGGCCATAATGCCATCTTTAATAAGGGTATCGAGTAATTTAGAATTTTTACTAACCATTATAAAAAGGGCATTAAGTAGCTCATCATTTTTACTTGTAGAGCTGTCTTCTTTATAAAAACCATCTTGAAAGCCACGAACTGTAGACAGCTGTCTATTAAGAGTTTCCTTAAGATCTGGTGTAAGCTTGGCATAATCACCACCAGTAATAATCATTTCTGGAGCTCGCTTTCCTTCTTCTCCAGCAAGAAACATAGTGGGCTGGTTTACAATACCAGATCTAGACATACCACCGTTCACGGCATTAAACATCTTGCCATCTTGCTCACGCTTTACAGGGAATTTTTCCCTGTAAAAGCCTTCTTCATAACCTGGTGTAGATAATACCATTGCTGCTTGTGCAACTCCTAAAGCTGAAACAAAACCTGTCATGATAGCAGCTGTAGCACCAAAGTCTACTTTAGGAAAGTCTGCCCAAATGCCCATAATAGCCTTGGCAGTATTTATAGCAATGGAATTAAGAGCCATAGTTTGTTCACGCTCTGCCTGTTTCTTAGCAAGCTCTTCTTTTTTCTTTTCAAGCTCTTCATCCATATTAGCAACAGCATCGTTATACTGCCGCTCATTAATATATCCTGAGTCTAGTCTATCCTTAAGAATCTGCTTTTCGCGATTGTTATTTTGCTCAAGCTGTTGCATCCTAGCGTTTTCATTTTTGCTACGCATATTGGAAAACATAGCAAAAGCATTATTAGCTGCGGCTGCTACCATTACAACACTTTCTAGAACATTCTCTAGGTTACTGAAATTGGTAAACATCGTATCATATTGCTCCGGTGTAAAGCCAAGGATATCTGTATTACCACCTAGACCTAGATCGCCAAGGGCATCTCCTTGGCCACCATTACTCATTTGAGCTAGGAGAAGATTAATTTGTGAAATCTCTAAACCTAAGACCTTGAGTCTAGCTACAATTTGATTCTTTTGTTCTTCTGTAAGAAGTTCAATATCAAAACCTTTGAAGGTATCTGTGTCTGTTATATTTTGAATGTATCCTTTAAGCTCTTGGATATGAGCTTTCTCTTTTGCTAGATCCTCTCTTCTAAATTCATCTTTAAGCTTAAGAGTATCTTCCTCTGAACTTGCTACAGCCCTTAATTTTTCATTACGAGCTTCTTGTATTAAAACTTGCTCTTGCAAATATTGATCTTCTCTAAGTCTTACTTCATCCTCAATTCCATCACTAAATATTTGGGATCTCTTTTGCTGATGAATTTCATCTTGGGTTTCAATATTTTTATTGATCTGCTCATTTTGAAGAAGTAGCCTATTGGCTTGCTTTATTTTCTTCTTATTTTTAAGGTCTTCAATTTGTTCCTGTGAAACCAGCTGGCCTTCTAAATCTTCTATTGCTCTCTTATTTCTCAAATCTTCAATAGCTAATTCTTTTTCTAGGCCTTCTTGCATGACCTCCAACATAGAATCTTGATTATCTCTAGTTAATTGTAATAGTTGATCTGCAAATTGCTTTTCAGAATTAAGACTGTCTTGGTTGTTTTGTGTGGTTCTCACGCGTTCCCATTTGCCATTTTTATAGACAAATGAAATATCACCTATTTTCTTGGTTTCACCTTCTTTTGGTCCAGTACTGCCTTGTGAAGGATTAAAAAAAGCTTCGACATCTTCAGGATCAAAATTAAGATCTTTTAGTTTTTGGATTAAATCATCTCTACTTTCTATTTGCTCACTCAGACCTAAATTTATTTCTGATAATTGTTTTCTAGCGTCATTCAATTCCTGTATGCCAGGCAAAGAATTGAAAGCAGATGCGGATGCATTAACACGATTAGAGTCGGATTGAAGGGCACCACGACCACCATCTGGATTTAATTTTCTAAAGTTTTTTAATCTAAGCTCTACTTCTCTTTGAGCTATTTTTTGTTCCTCTTTTCTACTCTCAATAGAATCCTTAGCACCTTGCAATCTAGAGGCTAATGTCGAAGCTTCTTCATCTGCTTGTAGTCTTTTTAGCTTTATCTGTTCTTTTACGGCTTCAGTATTAAGCTTAAAGGCACCAGTCTCTTCATCTATCATTAATACAGATTCACCAAGACGATCTTTAAGAAGCAAAGTAATAGTTTCTAACCTTTCCTTCACTTCTATTGTAGGCTCAACACCATCCTTGGTTAACTCTTTGTATTCTTGTAATAGTCTAGAACTTTCCCTGGCTAACGATCTATTGTTTTGAGCGGCCTTAAATGTTTGCACATTTTGTTTTTCAAAAGCTTCAGACACATCATCTACAATTCCAAACAGATCTGCAAAACCACGAATAAAACCTTCAAGTGGAGCTTTTAATCCTGCTAAAAAACCATTTAAAGACTTATTAATTTTCTCTATAACAGCAGCAAAATTTTGATTTTTCAGGTTGTACTCATTAGTAAGAGATGTATTTTCTCTTAAGGCTACGCCAGCTTGTTCTTGTCTTTTTCTTAAAAGTTCTGTATTACTAGCAAGAGCTGCTATAGCTTGCATACCTCTAGTCCCTCCTAGTTCTATACCTTCTAGACGTTTGGCCATGGTTTCCATGGAGGGATTGCCTTTGTTAATCCCCTCCAGAAAAACGATAAGCGCTTCGTTGGCATCTTCTTCTAAAAGTTTGGAAAACTCTGCTATGGAAAGACCTGCTATACTGGCAAAGTCACTCACGTTTTCACCCATAGAAAGCAAGGTTTTGTTAATAGCAGTAGCAGAAATTTCGCGGCTTTGCCCAAGCTCATCAAAAGCTGCAGCTAGACCCACTATTTTATCAGCTTGTATATCTGCAAGGTCTGAGACCCCAGCAGTACGCTTCATGAAATCTACAAGAAAATCGGCGGTATTGGCACCAGAAGCAGATATTTCATTAATGGCAGAGCCTAAAGACTGCATAGACTTTTCAAAATTTCTTCCAGTCTGCTCACCAACTTGAAAAATGTTGGTCATTTTCCCAACCTCTCGTATGGCCTCATCGGACAGATCGTCGCCCAAAGCAACCTTCATTTCGTTAGCACTTTCTACAAAACCTCTAATATTTTCAACACCTCTTATTCCTAGACGCCCTGCTTCTTCCGAAAGGGCAAGGAGCTCCATACGGGTACTTCTTGTATCAAAATCTCCAAAACTTTTGGTAAGATCCTCAACTTCATCTTTAGTAAGGCTTGTCGTTTTTTGAACATTGCTTTGAGCGTCTGCCAATTCAGAATTAAAATCGATAACTCTTTGTATAGAAAAGACAATACCGGTAAGACCAGCAATAACTGAAACTCCTAAGGCTGTATAACGGTTAAAACCATCTGCTAACCCACGAAGAGAAAATTTAGCAGCATTGGCTTGAGTGGCGAGCTGTTTTATTCTAGAATTGGTTGCAGTAAGATCCAGTTGCAAACGTTTATACTCTGCAGATCCTGGTATCATATTTCGCAGCTGCAGTTTAAGCTGTGATGCACGCCTTTGCAATTGTGCCATGGTAAGACCAGTCACCCCTATTTGGTTTTGCAACTCTTTCATTCTGGCCTTATTGCCATCGAGAGTAGAATTGTTTTGTTTAATAGCGGCAGTAAGCTTCTTATACTCAGCAGTGTTTTGCTTACCCTGGGCGCGGAGTTTATCTCGCTCTGCTCTTAGGTTTTTGTTGGTAGCTGTAAGTTTCCTAGTATCAGAATCTAATTGTTGAAGCTCTTTTTGTGCTGGGTCCCCATTTATAATGATGGAAAACCTCATTTCCTCGTCTACTACACGCTTTCCCATTTTTTGAACTTTTGCTCAAATTTGCGGTAATCGATAGGTTATAGGTGTGACAAGTGGTGAGAGATGGGCTGTGAAGTAATATTAAATGTTAGTGATGTTTTCCCATTCACTTATAACATAATCAATTTGTGATTTGTATTCTAAAAAGTAAGCGTAATATCCTTCAAATTGATCTACAGAATTAATGACCGTAGCATGATCACGTCCAGATAAGTCAGAAAGTCTAAGTAAGGTATAATGATGTTTACGCAACAAGAAAAAATAGACACTTCTAGCTACAATAATATTTGTCTTTCGAGAACGAAGAAACAAATCCTCTATTTGGAAGCTTTCTTTTACAATGGTCTCAAGCTGATTATGTTTTAGGAATGACATTAAATTTAGGGTTTAAATGGATTATTTGAGCACCATTTGGTGCTCGTTTAGCAACCTCTATAAGTGCTTTTCGTCATAATTCAAAACACTTCTTGAAAATGTCATAGTCATCTAAATCAATATTTTCTTTTATTGCTTGATCGATTTTTATCGTGCTAACGGTTAGATATTTTCTAAATATTTTTGATTGATAAATTTTAACATCTTTATATTTCAAATTATCAAATCGTGTTCTTTCAGCAGAGTTTTTTGAATTGTGTGCATCGACCTCTTTTTTGGCCATTTTTAATAAAACAAATACATCAGATAGTGCTGTTTTATTCCTCAATTCCCTGTGCATATCATCATAAGCTCTATTAATATTGATGTAATCCTTGTATATTTTACTACTTACAATTGATTTTGCTATTTGAAATCTTCTGTATTCTAAATTTAAATCTTGCATAGTTTTTTGTGTTTTATGAGTCTATTTTTTGATAGTTTTTTCTAACTACAGTTTCAAATCTATTTTGCATGTCTTGCAAATACGTGTTGGACCTTAAGTATGTCGATTTCCCAAAGGTTGAGTCTATAACTCTTTCCATTTTGGGTAAAAGAAGCTCTATAACTTTCACCATTTCTAAAGCTTCTGGGCCATCTGCCTTTACAGATTCCAAATCGTCCATAAGACACATGAGGTGAGTCATGATCTTATGGGATTTTATGGCCATTTGTTTGCTAGTTTTTTTCATATGGTGGTTTGATGACTTCCGAACAATTTCAATTGGTTCTGGATAGCTTTTGTTTTAGCATTTTTAGCCTGTTTAAATTGACTTTCCCTTTTAAAGTATTCAATCACCATTTCAGAAGTAGGATTTTCAATAATTTGAACTTTAATAATTTCCATTTTTTGCTTAGCTTCTTCTTGACGAGCATGTGCTTCCCAATGCTTTTTATAGTTCCCAAATGTGATTTCTTCTATTTTAGAATAAATCCAAAACTCAAATTCAGGGCTTAACCAAGCAGCAAATTTTAGAGCCAATCTTCTGTCAAAATAGATTCCATTTCTGCCTCTATCTTCTATTATTTGAGCGCCATTTGGCGCTCGTTTAGCAATCTCTATAAATGCTTTAGCGTGTTCTGTTTTTAAGAAATATTTTGTTTTCTTATCAAAAAGTTTTGCCATTTCAGTGGCATTTACCATCACATTGGCATCTGTTGGGTTTACCAAAAAATGGATTGCAGTTTCCTGGTAAATAAATTCTAGTGTTTTCATGATTTCTGTTTAAGTAGTTAATATATCGTGGCACATCTGCCCCGATATAATTATTTTTTACATGTTAATAGATAAAGATTTGTGTGCATTAAAATATAGGTTTTGGTTTATTTTTCTGTTCCTCAAGGACCACAGTGGCCATTTTCCTGTCCAACTCTAGAGAGAGTTCCAAAAGTTCTGTATGGGTACAGGAGTTAACATACTGTGTAGGTGTGATCTCAATTTGTATCACTTTTTCAAGCTTTGGCATAAGGCAAGGTTATAAGAAGGTGAGTAAACGTTTTGGTACAATCCAGACAATCTTCTATAGCCTCTGGTTTGGCTTTCGCATTACAAGAGGCTATAAAATCTGTGATCTTCTCCAGGTTAAATGTCTTTAACTTTAGCCTTTTTTTTTGCGATAATGATCGGTAGTAAATTACATATGTCGCCAATTTAAACGTAAGAATAAGAGAGCAATGACGCTTTGATGTTTCTAGATACATAATTATTTAAGAATTAAGAGTAAAGAAATCTAAAATAAAATCTGTTGTAATATACTCATCTTCATCGACTAAGACAAGAAAGTTCTTATCTGCTTCTCGATGCCATAGGCTTCCTTTATCGATCTCCACACCCTGGTGTGATGCTACAGGGTGTAGATTACGATAAGCGATGTATTTCGCTTTAGACATGATCCATAGGGTTTTCTAGTGCGGTGAAATGCAGCATACCGCGCAGGTCGTAAACAGATTCCTCTTTGCCAGGATCCTTAAGATAATCTAGAAGGGCGCAGACCAAAAATATATCTTCTCCTATGGTATCTACCGTGTGAGAATAGGCTTGGTCTTCGCCATCTACAGATTTTAGAAAGCCTTTGAAGGCGATAAGAAGTGATTTCTGCACTGTGGCAGGGCCTTCGTGTAGGTTGTAAAACTCTGTAAGGACTAGATCCCTAATTTCTTGTTTTTGCTCGTCTGTGAGTGGTTGTTCGCTTGTGTGGTTTTCTTTTGACATTTTAATACTATTAAAGTCGGCAGTGTTGTCCGGCTAAACCACACTAATGTAGAAAATTCCGTCTGGCCTCACGGCTACAGAACACTGCCTTTATTAATAAAAAATATTTGGATATATAAGAACGTGTGATTTATTTCGACATTACAAATGTAATGTAAAATATTTTAATACGTAAGTTAAACGCAAGTAAAGCGTAAAGGATTTATTTTACCAATCGTCTACAGTTTCTATATTGGAAATGATTAAGGGTAATTCCTCATTAATGAAGCCTACCCATTTGCGAGTAGATCTTTTCTTAAGGGTTTCTATAGCTACAGAGCCATAGCGGACATCTTTTACCTTAAAATTGTTAACTAAAAGCTTATACCTATTCTCTTTAAATTCTAGAAGTAAGTTGTAATGCACTTCCATTGCAGAGCCAAAAATCATTTTAGTGACAAAATTGTCTGCCTTTATGAAATCTGTACCACTTTCTATATTGGTATAGTTAAGCTTTCTAAGCTGAGTTAGAAATAAATCGATCTTTGCTGGTTTTTCTAAATCTAGATCTTTAACGTGAGAATACTCGTAAAGGTTTATTTCCTCGTTTAGTTTTACCTCCTGTGAATAAAGGTTTGCTGTAATTAAAAGTAAAATGATAGTAGCTTTCATAAAAAATTAAGGTTCAAGTTAAACCTCAAATGTATGCCTAAAAAAACAAATATAAAACCCTAGATATCTGTGGTAATAGCATCTGCTTCCAAGATGCAAAGCAAAGCAGAAACATAAAGCCTTTGGGAAAGAAAGGCAATGGCATTTTCTTTGTCCTGTTTTTTGGGATCTTTTACCTGTTTGGCTTGCACCAATGTAGAATTGTTAATATTTTTTAGTGCTTCTTGGACAGAGATGTGGTTGCTATCCATAATTTGGCGCAAAATCTTAATGTAAGGTTTAATGACCTCTGGATAATTACTAGCGTATCGCTTTTTGATGTCAAGATGTACAGCAATAAATTCTAAACTGGCTTTTGTGGTGCTCATAATTCAAATATAATTATATTTTAAGATTGTGGAGTTTCATAATCTCCTCTTTGGTTTCTTGGGTAAATCCATAAGAAAGCCGTCCTATGATGTTATTGGCATAACCAAAAAGAATAGTGTTGTGGACTTTGTAATTCTTCTTTTTTATCTTTCCCTTGTTAGTCTGTCGGGACTTCATATCAATAAAACGATTGGTCAAAGGAAACGTATAGAGCAATGTTTTATCCTTTACAACAAAGCTTCTTCCTCTATTGGTTTGGTTGGAAAACCCAGACATGTTACTATCAATTTCAGAATTAATATCCTGCCCCTCCTCTTCAAGTACTTGAGAAATAAACTTGCCTTCTAGCACTTTGCCTAGGTTTGTCTTTCGCTCTATCATTGCAGTTTAATCTTAAAGTTTATGGACCACCCCACATAAGTCTTCATCATACTTACTGGTGTTTTCTGGATGGACTTTACCTCTAGATGACTCATAAAGTAACACGCCACATCCTCATCTGGTAAGGTATCATCTTCTGTAGAGAATGTATAAAAAAGCCCTTCTGTACCTTCTTTGTGGCGTTGCATCATTAAATCTAGCTGGTAGGCAAGATTGTATAGCGTGTTTTTGACTTGCATTTCTTCTTTAAGAGTGATGCGGTCTGATATCTTTTTAACAATAAGAAACTGCATATACGCAACATCTTGCCACTGGTCTTGGTTGCCTTCTTTTGGTATTTCGGGTTCCACTATAAAAAGACCAATATCATGTTGAGTAAAAGCTTTTAAATGTTCTAGAATTTGTGAATCGTCTGAAACTACGTCAAACACGCTAAGACTAGGAAAGTCTTGCTGGAGCATAAGACCGTAAGTGTATAATTGGATAAGTAAATTCATTATTTCTTAGTTTTTTGCTTTCGCTGTTGCTCTTCTTGTTGCTTTTCACTCTCCAGGTCCCTTACTTTGATGTCGTACATCCTAGCGAAGATATCCCACATATTGGAGTCTCTTACTTGGTTGTATGTTCCAAAAACACCACTTTCTGCCAAAACAAAAGCAGTAGACTTCATCCCTATACTTGGGTAAGATGTGTATTTTTTATAATTCTTTGGTTTAAGAAATAAAATGGATAAATCACACAAATTACCCTCTATCATAATCATAGAGTTATTAATGATTTGTTGAAAGGTGGTAAATACGAGGTAGGCGCCATGGACGTAACCAAAAAAGGTCTTTTTGAGTTCTTTAGCGATTTTGGGAGTGTTTTTGGAATTATAAGCGCCCTTAATATAAAGGGTAGCACAGAGATCATAGAGCAATTGAGTGTCTGGATCTTCAACAAAATTTCCAAAAATGTCCAAGGCATCTAGGTACTGGCCAAAGGTCATATTTGCAAAATTATCTTCAGGGCCTTTAAGTTTGCCTTTCAGTACAGGGATGTGCTTCATAGGGTTTCCCCTAAACTCTTGGCGGAGCTGTATCTTATCATCTTCCAGATGGTCAAAAAAAGAATCTACCAAAATCGATAGTTGATAAATATTGGTATTCATCGTACCTCTTTCTAGACTGTTAAGCTTAGTGTTTTGGCCAACCTCTAGGTTAAGAAGCTTATAGACTGAGTTGTATCGCATTTGCTCATAGGTGATCTGTTTGTTTTGATACTGAAAGAACAAAAAGGCCATGTGGGCAAATTGATCATTATCACATTCGCCTAAATGCTGGGGCATGTATAGCCTTTTCTTTCTCTCTGGAATTTCTATTTCGTGCATCTATTTCCAGCTTAGACATTTGGTTAAGATAATATTGTTCTGAAGCATTTCTTTACTGAAATGTTTATTGACATAATTGTAAATGAGCTGTCTATTATGGCCTTTCACCGGTATGTATTTTGAACGTTTGTTAAAGCTAATACCAAAAGCTTTGTTGAGTTGGTTGGAAATTTCTTTTTTAAGCTGGTAGCGATTGTGTGTAGAATCGATAGCTGCTTTTTCTAGTTTAAGGTTAAGCTTATCTATTTTGTTGCCAAATAGATAGAACCAAAAGCTTTTTAGGTAATGAGCAAAGTATTTCATAAGGGAATAATTAAACAGTAAATGATTTATCATCGTCGTTGTGTTGGACTTCGGTTCTTAGGTGGAAATCCTCCATATTGGTGACTTCTTGTTGGTTGTCTACGTTAAGCTCTGCTATTTTATTCTGAATAAGGATAAGAACGTCTTCGCCATCTTTACTAAACTCTTGTGCTACCAATTGTGTTTCAAGCTTTTCAGGAGTCTTGCGAGCTTTAATAGTATTACGATCACCAACATAGGATTGCAAAAGACCTTCTGGAAATAAGGTGACTTTAAGGCGTTTCATGGCCCAAGCCATAGAAAAATAAACGCAAGCCTCTTCAGTTAATTTTAATACATCTTCTTCCAAAGGATCAAGAGAAATAAGATCACCTTCACCTTCTTGTTCTTCATCTGGAGCTTGTCCTGGATAATACTCTATATATTGTACTTCAGATTGTTGGAGGTAAGCTTTAAGCTTAAGAAATAACTGCTGTCCAATAATAGGGTGTATGTGTTTTCTTTCTGCTTGCTTAAGACCTGGTTCTAGCTTAAGTAAAAGCAATCTGGAATTAACAGGAAAATGATCATCAAAAATGCTTGTGCTGTGTACAAAAAGACTACGCATCTTCTTGTATGTATCAGACTGTTGCCAAACATTGAATTTATTTAAGAAGAAAATTAGGTTATCAAATTCTCTGTAGTAGCCACGCTCTAGATTTTCATTATCCCTATTTATCATCCACTCAAAAGGGTTGGCTTCATCCTCTTTTTTGGTCATTTTACGACCATTATTTCCATGCCTTAGATCACTAGAAGGGGCATATAACTTGTAAGCATATAAAAGTATTGGCATTCGGAAATGATATAAAATATCATTTTCTAGAGCTGTTATTTCTTCACTTTCAAAAGCCTTAATAGCTAAATTAAAAGTTTCGACCCCTATCACTTTCTCTATCTCCTTTTGTGCAGATATAATGTGAGGCTTCATATAGATATACTTGGTATCTCTATCCAGAAACGGAAGAAACTCGTCTATATAAGTTGGGAATTCTGAGGCTTTAAATATAAGTTTCATATTATATAGTTTCTTTTAGTCTGTCACCAGAGTGAATTTCCTCCTCTGCCTTGGCTGCCATATGGTAAAAACCTACACAAACTTTCTTATTTGGAAAATTAGCTTTAAGGGCATAGTTTAAGGGCTTGGTTATAATCTTTTCAGGTATGGAAATACCAGTAGCTAAGTAATTTTTAAGAGCGTATAGTTGCTCTGATCCAGAGTTACTCCTTGCAGATTCATTAATGTTACCAAGAGCACCATTTAATCCTATACCAGCAGATACGGCCCTGTCTGCTCTATCTGATATTTTAATTTGACTATCAATAAATTCTTTAATATTTTGCTCTATGACCTTTATTTTCCATCCTGTCTCTGTAAGATTAATGCCATCGACTTCCATTACAGATTCCGTATGAAGAAACTTACCAACATTTTTATCTCCAGCTAAAACTTTACCGATTTTCCTAAAAAACTCTTGCTTCCATTTTGTAAAGTATTCCTCCTTAAAAGTCCTTTTTTCTTCCACATATTGTTCCTTCATTTGCTCTTTCTTATTCGCCCAAAATGCACCAGGACTTTCTATATGATATTTAATGTTAAGAGAATTATCTGAAAATGCTTTCAGTAAAAAGGGTATAGCAGTAGCACGACGTATCCATTCTAATGATCCATAGATGTCCGGTACTGTGTAGTAGTCTTGGCAAAAAGAATACATAGATGAATAGTAGGCAGATATTCTATGAGCAAATGGATTTTTAAAATCAAACAACCTGTAAGCTTGATAGTTCTTAACTGAGTTAATATGATGGAAACCCCAATCTGTTACTACGCAATGGGTGGCGTCTAACTCATTAATGTTGGTATCTACAACGGCAAGGCGAGATCTATCTGCCTTGCAATGCTCAAGCTTAAGAAATTTAGGCCTTCCTATTCTTCCTCCTCTACCTTGGATGAACTTAGTAAAGCCGCTCTCTATGTGGTTATAATCTACGATCTGCTTCATGAGATAAGACTCGTAATCCCATGACTCAAGCCACTGCTTTACTTCTTCATCTTCTGTCCATTCTCTTACATATACGCCCTTTACTACTTTGTCTACATAAAGTTGTGGCCCCTGCCCATAGACAAGATCTCTCTTCTTGGCAAGTAGTCCAGGGGCTGTTGGGTTGTTAGCAATAATGTTCTTAATCTGGGTAGGTAGATCATTATAGTCACCATACGGAAAGATCCTGTAGCCACCTATGTGTGCCCTCCTATCCCAATTCAACGACTCAGACTTAGGTCGCTGATCCTTAAACTCCCTCGGATTAGTTTCTGAAATGGCATAGCTAAAAGCTACGTCATCACACTCTACCGTACCTGCATAACCACCTTCACTTGTGTTTATATTAAACATATTTTGTTGAATTTTAAAAGTAATGGCAAGTAGAACTGTCGTTCTTCACCTGTGTTTACATCTTTATATGCAATGAGCATATCGCTCTTAGTAGACTGGTTCTTCTTGTAGCCTTTTCGTAGTAAAGCTTTATCAACAACCTTAGTTCCTTTGGATATGCCTGTGGTCTGGTTGAAGGTTTGATAAGTAATTGAGAAGGGTATGCCTGCGTGAGACATCTCTCTCATTTGCTTCACTGCTACTTTAGCCCTATTGATACTCATTAGTTAGAAGTTTCTACAAGTATAGAGTAGAGTGCTGGTTAAGGGTGTGACAAGTGAGCTAATAACCCTGTTTATATAGGTTGGTTGGGCGCGGTGGCGGAGTGGTGCGCCATATTTCTAAGCCCAGTGGGGGCGGCGCACTCGCTTTTTAGGGATTGAGCGGGGTGGGATCTCGAGAACTTAACCCTAAAACATTGGAAATGTTTTAGGGTTAAGTTGCTGATAATCAGCGTGTTAACAAATTTAGGTTTTAGTCAATTAGGGTAAACACAGAGTTTTTTTAATGAAACACACAAAGGTTAACAATGTCTTAAATTCTCTATTATATTAGAATATAGAGAGGTGAAAATTAGGCTAATACACTGATAATCAGTATATTTATATAACAAAAAAACACACTGCGACAACAGTGTGTTTAGGTAACCTTTAAAAAATTGAACTATGCAAAAGTCAAATCTTTCACGCAAAGATACCCAAAACACTCTGAAAGACAGGGTACAAAAAATACTAAAATTAAGCGGTTTTGAACATTGTTTTTCTGAAGCCGATTTTATTTGTTTTTCTAGGCAAACAAAAGGCAACTTTTCTCAAGCCTTTGACATCTCCCAGATGTTTATAGAGGAAAATCAAAACACAATTAACGACTATACCTCTATTTATGAAAACTAAAGAAAACGAAAAAAACCTAAAAAGTGAGCTAAGCGAAATACAGGAAATTTCAATAAGCTACAAGCCTAGAAATATCTTAGGAAACAAGATTGGATCTTCTTTTGATGTTGAAAAAATACTGCGCCTATTCTTTGAGGATGAAATGGATTATAGAGAGAATTTTTTTGTTGCTATTCTCAATAATCAAAATGAAATTTTGGGAGTAAAAAGAATTTCAACCGGTGGCATGACCAGCACAGTAGTAGATATTCGATTAATTTTTCAAACTGCAATTTTAGGACATGCCACCAGCATAATTGTAGCTCACAATCACCCTAGCGGAGCTCTCAATCCGAGTGAACCCGACAAAACTATAACCAATAAAATTAAAACTGCTGGAAGCTACTTGGACATAAAACTTTTGGACCATTTAATTTTTAGCCGTGAAGGTTATTTCAGTTTTGCAGATGAAGGAATGTTATAAAATAAATCGGGGGCCAGAATGAGGCCCCTTTTTTATTCAAAAAAAATCGGGCTTACGCCCGATGTTCATTGCTTATCTTCAAGTTCATTAAGGCATGAACTTTCTAAACGCGCAATGGTAAAAAATCTATTTGATAACGATGTATAAAACACATTAAAACGTGTTTTTATACGGACGTTGTAATCACATTAAAACGTGTTACAACAATGTATATAAATAATGCTAAGGTCTTTCGTACTTTGATTTTTTAGCGTTATTCATCCAAGAATTAAAATGCTTGTTTATTGCATCCCAATCACCTATAAATCCATATTTTACTATTTGGTATCTAAGTTCTCTACAAACCTTGTCCGCATTTTCAATTCTTTTTTGTTCTCGTGTCTTTGCCATTTTTATGTTTTTAATCCGCACTATTCATATACTAAACGTTAACTACAATGCTTGGGATAGTTATCTAACAACCCTTTTATATTATCGGCACCAACAGGGTTTGCAGAGTGTACAAATATTTCAGGCAATTTATTTTTATTGTCCATACAATAATCTACTAACCATTTAGCACAGTCCATACCTGTTTTCTCTTGGTAATTTTGACCACGCCACTCTTGAAACTTCTTACTTTCATCATAATTATTCCAAAAGTATTCAGGCGTATAATGTTCATCCGCTAAATCGTGGTCAAAAGAAATAGCATCAGGTAGTCCAAAAAGTTCTATCCATTTAACAAACTGTTTGTAGTTTAAAACCCAATTTATATTATAGTGTTTGCCATTTTTACGTGTTGGCACTTTGCCTTCTTCGTTTATATAAGGGTTTCTAATATCATCTAACCAAAGTAAATTTTTCATTCTATTTATGTTTTTTATTAATTAAGTCGCACAGTAGTTAACACCGTGTATAGCAAATAGCCTATTAAGGTTTGCTTATTAATTCAATCTTTGTGCTTCGGCTACTTGCCATACACAAACCGTTATATACAAAACTAAGTTTCGTCATCACAGATATCTTCTCGTTCATTTAATATTTGAAGCAATCTTTCAGGAGTTAATATCCATCCTGCCAACATTTCGTCTGTTCCAAATTTTCCACAATCAGATGTGAAGTCTATTTGTATTGTTTTTTCTTTTGTAATTTTTATATCACAAGTCAAAGTTTGTTCTTCTTTTGGTTTGTATAATAAACTCATAAATTTTATTTTTTAGTCATTAAAACGTGTTTTTATACGGGCGTTATCAACCTTATTTCTAAAAGCTTCAATCTCTAAACTTCCAAATGAAGCTCGAGGTCCAAAGCATTTGCCAATAGAATAGAATGGTGAAGAGAAAACAAACCTTTGCCGCTCATATTCCTATAAAAAGTGGATTGTTTCATCCCGATTATCTTAGGAAGTTCTATAAGATAAATCCTTTTTTTCGCAGCTGTGTTTTTGATCTCTTCTAGAAATTGATCGTTTGTTTTAAGTTTCATTTGGCTAATTGTATAAAACCAAATATAGTTAATTATTACAACATATTAGAATTAATACTAATAAACCTCTGGATCACTAGTGTGGTAAATGCTACGACCATTACTAATCTTCACCCAGTTTTTTCTATAAAGCAAGTATTTAAACGCGTCAGAATAGTTGGTCGAATACATGGGCAGCTGCTTAATAGGTAACTTTTCGCTAGACTTGTCCTTTTTGATCACCGTTTGCCCTTTGGCGTTTTTGGTGACTTTTGTTTTGGCAAGCTCGAGAGAAGATTTCAGGTTTGGACATTGCAAAGCATCTATAATAAGCTCCGGTAATTTTGGATAATAATTACCCATGAGCTTTTTGGCAAATAAGTATTCTTCTTCCTGGAGTATGTTCGCCTGATTTTTAGAATTGAGAACCACTGTCCATCCTGTTTTGGCACCTTCGTAATTCTCGATATGGTCCTTGATCTCATTCGCAAAATCTCGCTTAATCATCTGGTATTGATTTCCTGCCCGGTCATACCATAAATACAAAACTTTGTTTTTTTGGTACTTAAAGAAATCTATAAACTTCTTGGCCAACTCCTTGCTAGATTCCGGGGCAAGGGTGTGAAACTCCTTAATTATTCTATAAAGCCGATCGTTTCCCTGGCCCATTACCAAACTGGTCTGGTTTCCAAAATCCATACCTCCTTCTATAGGTGCTTTATGATTTAGGTATCTAAGCGCTAAAGAGGAAGCTTCAAAAGTTTCGGTAAGTTTTTTACTCTCGTAAAATTGATTATTTACACCATCGTAATAAAAGTGATCTTCATTCAAATTGATATAAAAACGCTCTCCTTTTTCAATATTGGGCTTGAAGGATAATATACTGGCCTTGGCTTCTTCTTGTCCTAGATCCTTAAGGGAATTGATAAAATAGTCCGCACCCAAAATGGTTGCATTGGCCAAAGAGGAACTTATATGAAAAAAGGTAAGACTCTTTCTTACTCTGTTGTGACGCTCCATCCATCGTACGAGATTTTTATCGAGTTTCTTTACCCTATCATAATGGCCTTTGTCATGAGCCTCTTTCATTTCTATACGAATCTCATTTATGACGATACCCACTTGTAAGGCATGTAAGAATTTATCCTGGTCCATTTCTTTAGCCCCTTTCAATATCCAATCTTGATCGCCCATGGTGACATTGGGCATATCTGTAGTAAATGTGGTGCCAAGGTAAAAAGGAGATGTGGAGGCTTCTGGAAACCCTCGCAATGCAGGCATTAATTTGTTGAGCTTTTTGGATTTTAGATATTTTGCTTCATCACCAAATACATGCTGATAAGAATCTCCCGCAACAGAAGAAACCTGATCTAAGGAGCCAAGCTTTATCAAATTTCCTAAGTAGGTGGATATAGTATGCTTAAATTTGAGAACAGGCTTGTAGTTTTTTTGAAAGTGATCTGGAGGTGCAACATCTGTAACATAGTGAACGCCTTCTATCCATCCTTTACGATTGAAGCCTTCCAGAATAGAAGGCACAACATTTTCTAAAGCATTTGTATAAGTATCACTCACTATGGCAAAGCGAGCTCTGGGCATTTCGTAGCAAACATCCATAATTCTATCGGCTAGAATATCTGTAGTTTTGGAAGTACCACGGCCAGCTACAATCTTTACGTGTTGTGGCTTGGATAGATCTATAACTTGTTTTATTACGGTAGCGTAACGCTTTTCTGTATTACTTTTCTTGTAACCTTGGGTTTTCATGGTCTGGTTTAAATAATTTAAAAGGCAATAAATCTGCTTCCTCTCTTAAAGAATTTCGTTCTTTTTCGCTCAATTCTGGATATTCATCTATAAATCTTGCCAGCTTGTACCTATCTGGTTTTGGTAGGCCCAAGAATTCTGCATCTACAGAATACATTTTGAAGGGTTTGGCCAAAAGTTCTTCGGGAAACTCCATGGCATCTTCTTTATTGATTTCTAGTATTTCTGCGATGTCTTTTATTTTACCTAAAGCCATAACAACATCCTTGGAGCTTTCTGCAAGCTTCAGGGCAAGTGTTATTCCATTTTCTAGCTTTTCTGCTAATCTATTCTTGTGAGCTTGTTTGCTGACTTGCCGCTCTGCATAGAAATACTCCGTCATCATATCGTACCACTTGTTGGCGAGATAGTAAGAATAACCATCTACTTTTTCCAAATGCTTTATAATGTGATCTCTACTTTGCCACCTCAAATACATGCCATGTATTTTCTCTAGCTTAGATAGTGTTTCCACGACCTCACTAGGAGCGTCCTTACGGCTTCCATTGTGAATAAAGTCCTGTATGTCTTCTAGAGTGATATCTTCAATCTTCATGGCCAAATAGTATGTCGTTCTTTAAATTTTCTACCCTTTGCACTCTTGCTATTTTCTTAAATTCTTGTGCTGCAGTAATATTTCCACTTTTGGCATGGGTAAGAAGTCCTTCAGCAATAAGAAATTCTGCCTCGAGCAACCCTTTGTCATAATGATGCCTTACTAGGGAGGTATTTATTTTCCACTCTTTTATAAAATGGGTCTCGTTGACACCCAAATACTTTGCTATGCTTCTTGGGGCATAGTTTGCAGCTGCTAGTGTTTCAATTTCGCTGTATTGCTCCTCCGATAGCCTTAGCTCTGATTTTAACATCGGTAAAAATCTTTCTTCTGAATTCATAAGTTTCTTTTGAATTATAAAATAGGTACTGCTCGTAGTGGGCATTTTCACTATGATTTCCAGATCCTTCAATACCAAAATAAGCATCTTGCGTCTTAATAAGTGTGACTTTGGCATGTGACCAGGAATAGTTGACAATAAAATTTGCTCTACTACTTACCTGGGCTGCTAGGAGCTCCATAGTGGTAGGATTTCTTTTAATAAGAGAATCTGAAATCATTAAAGTGATTTGGTCGCAGTAGCCCTTATCGTACAGTTCTATCAAGGCGTCTATAACCCTTCTACTTATAGAATATGTACAAATGTAAAGATGCTGTATATTATGATTTTGAGCTATAAAGGGGATAAAAGTAAACGCATTAAAAGAGTTGTCTGTTTGCAAAAAAAAGAACTCTTCCACAGTAGGAAGCCTTTTGAGATCTTTGTCCAGATGGGCTATTTTTTCAAAATGCTTATTGATGTATTTGGACTTAAAGACAGAAGACATCTCATCTTTCGCCTCTTCTTTTGGCAGTTGCTGCAAATCAAAGAATCTGTTTTTCATTGAGCTTAGTTTTTAGAAGTTGGCGTTTAGTCTCTTTTAATTTTAAGTTTCTAAGAGCCTCTTCATCTAGAGGATCTACTTTTAGTTTAGTCCTTAACCTAGAGATTTGAGAACTCATATTTTTGTAGAGCTTCAGGGCGTCTAGATCACACATATTAGTAATGCCAGCCCTAAGGTTTTCATCGTCAAAAATAGAATGCTTACCCAATATCTCCCCTTTCTCCTGGTAATGCAAAAGCTCATTAAATGCCAATTGATTTTCTTGATACGCCAAGACTATACTTTGGGCAATTTTAAAAGAATCCTCTGGGCTAAAAGATTTATTTTCTAGATCTAGAACAAGTTTTTTTCTATTCTCATTTACAAATATAAAAGCCGAAATCATATCCGAGGTCAAAATCTTGAGCTTGTCCGGAACGTTCGGCTTATTAAGAAATGGAAATAGCTCTCTTATGCTTCGTTGGCCAAGCTTTTTTTTTGCTCAGTCAAAAATGCTTTAAGCGTTTCTGCCCTTTTGTTTGGAAAATCGATATTAAGCTCGTTGGCTAAACCAAAAGCAAGTTTTTTAATATCGTTGTATTCTGCATTTTCGATATCGATAACTTTAAGCTGTTGATTGTACTCCTCAAGTTGTAACTTGTCTTCCTCTTCTTCTTTATCCGCCTTAGTTTCTTCTACTTCTTTTTCTTCTGAATTGGAATCGTCTTGACTTGGAGCAGGAGCTTTTTTAGCCGGTGTTTTTTCAAACGCATTCAGATCTGCCAGTGATATGCTGTAAGCTTTTTTGACATCGTAGACGATAGCTTTTAAGTTCTTGTCTGAGTAGCCCACTCTATTGTAATGCGCGGTAAGTGCAAAGTTTTTCACTGGGGCTTGATTGAGCGCCATAAGCAACGTGGAGAACTTTTGTCTCTTGTCTTGTTTTTCATCCCTTAGGATACTTACTACTTTTTTCTTTTCCATAACATAAGGCTTATTAATAATATTAGTGATTAGATCTCAAAGATGCCCATAAGTAAGACTGTAAGGTGTGACAACCAAAAAAGCCACTACAGAATGTGTAGTGGCTTTTATAAAGTTTACTTTGTTTCTATGAACGCGAACGCTCAATTAAGAACGTATCTGTTCCTGCGATAAACACCTCGAAGGTGATTCTAGCATTGTCCAGACCGATAAAGCTCGTTCCATCTTTAAGAAGAAACTTAGCGTCTGTTCCTGCAGCATCAGAAATAACTGCTGGATCTGCACCACCGCCACCTATAACGCTTACAAAGGTTCCAGAAGTAAGATCGAAATCTGTAATACCTACAGATTCACCAGATGAAGAGCTTGGTAGTTTTACCAGGGCACCATTGGCGATTAAGAATTCTAGATCTACAGCTGCAGCTTCAAAAACATTAGCAACAGGATCTGGTCCAGCAAATAACCCAGGCATAAGATTATCGTTACTCATGTTGGAGAATGTGAGTTCGTAATGAGTGGTGTCGTTGTCCATAATAAGATTAGCTCTCATCTTAATTGGCGCAAGTAAAGAACCAATTACACTTTTTAGTGCAGAACCACCGCCAAAAAGAACAATCGCCTCGATATCCATTTGTCCACCAATAAATTCTCTTATTTCTAAACCATCCCCAGGGAATCGTGTAGAAAGTGTTTTTTGAATGCTCGCGGCATCCTCATCTCCATCAGTTTCAAAACCGAAGTTTTGAAAAGAACCTGTATTGTACATTTTAAAGGGTTCTTTTCCTTGCTTCATCTCAAATAATCCTTCTAGCAAAACCCCTAAAGCATTAGCTTGAGGTGCTGAAGCAATATCTTCAACTTTCATTATAGTAATGAAAGGCGACTTAGCAACTGGTCCTCCTGGACTAGATTTCTGTCTGTCCTTATCTATTAATTTCATTGTTTTTTGTGTGTTAAAAATTAAAAGCAAGGCGACTGGTGCCGCCTTGCCTATAAATTATTATGCTATTGTTCTAGAGAATTCTGTAAATACTCCATCAATAAGAGTCAATACCAAAGTATCACCTGGCTTAACAACCGCCTCTGTAACTACAGAAACATTTCCTGCAATATTATTTACAGTCAAGTTAGCTTCACCAGAGTTAAGCAGAGTTAATTTTTGCTGCTCTGTTCCATTTTCTATTCCTGTAAGGGTCGTTGCCTCACCATTAAAGATTTGTGTAATACCATCAAGTAGATCTACTGTAGCAGAATCGAAAGTGAAGTTTTCTGCAGGAGTATTTACTGCTTCTGTGGTTCTCTTAACTTCTCTAAGCGTAAGCCCAGCAGTAACCACCAAGGTTAATGTACCGCCAGAACTAAGATCGTAATCTGCGTTAGATGCCAAATCAAAATTTGCATTGTTTTTCACGCTAGACGTAACCCCAGATGTGTTTCCTCTTATTCTTATAGTTTGTCCTTCAAAAAGGTTGGCTTTTTCCAAAGTCGCAATGTCGGTTTCGAAACCAGGTACAATGCTTAAATTAGAATAAGTAACCTTCAATTTTCCAGACTTATCGTCATGAAAAGGAATGTAGAAATCGCTCTTGAAAGGGAAAACACCATTGGTCCATACGGTTTGCACCTTGAAGGCATCTGGATCATCATCTGTTACTTCTGTACCTAAGTGAATAAATGCACAAGCAAACTTATAGTCTGCATGGCCATAGATAATTCTCTTAAGTCTCTCAAAAGTTAATAATCCTTTTTCGTTAGGGACATCTTCCATGATTTCGATATTATCATCGAACGTAATAATGTGGACATTTGTACCATTAAGATCATGCAACGGCTCAATACGTATATTCTCGTAGTTCTCTATGGTGAGACGATCCTCTGATGTGAAATCATTTTCCACACCTCTTAATTGTCTATATCTCGTTTTGTACCATCTCTCATGATCTTTTGGCATATAGTACACAAGATTGGAAGCTTCTTTGCTTTCTTCTTTTATATTTTTTTCAATAACAAGTTGTGCGTAATCCACGATGTTTTCTGGAGTTGGTAAACCAATAGAAGGCACTTTTACTTTCTTGTCTATATAGACGCCTTTGTACAGCTGATAAAGTAAACCATTCTGGCGGTTAATAGCTCTACCGGCTACTGTAGCATCATCTGGTGTAGCAACATAAACGCCTTTTATAGCGGACATTCTATCCTCGGCCTTAGCTTTTTTCATAAGCTCTGTCACCAAAAACTGAACGAACGTCATCTTGTAAGGAGTGGATCCTTCCATGCTCATTATACCTTGTAACCAGCTTTTCTCATACTTTTGTAAATCGTCTCCTACCCATTCTAAATCGATACTAACATCAAATATTTCACGAGTTTCTGGCTGGATTCTTTGGTTGTTTTTGGCTAACCAAGGCAATTTTCTTGCTTGTGTAATCTCGTCTGAAACTATTTTACCATCACTTATTCTGTCTTTTACACCAAACCTAGTTTGCCAAAAGCTTGGAAGCTCAATCATATCTCTGTGTAGAGATTCTATAGTGCTTGGGTTTTCTCTGTAGAAAAGCTCAACATCGCCATTAAGACGTTGCAGGTTGATCTCCCCAGCTGTGCCATCCCAAGAAGTTAGACTATTGGTAAGTCCAGCTGCTCTTTGGTTCCATGGTCTGCCTGTGAATTCGTTAAGAGCTTGGCCATCACCAAAAAGATGTGTGGCAGAGTGCTTTAAATTCTTCATATCTCCATTTTTATTAAGTGGAATCACTGGATCTGGCTCAGGATCTTCTATGAGCTTGGCGATCATTATGTCTGTCCTTTTCTGGTAGGCTTTAAAATCTGAGATAAGGCCTTCCAGACTTGCATCTGTAGATGGAGTTTCTCCATTCTTGGCTTTAGGCGTATCGCCTTTACCATCTTTTGCAGATCCTTTATTCGCCATATCGCGAATTTCTTCTTCGGTATAGCCAGAAGCTTCTAAACTTGCTTTAAATTCTGCTCGAGCATCTTCTATAAGCTTTTTACTCGATTCTTCGTCTAGTACGTTCTTTGCTTCTTTGTTTATGGCTTCAACCATAGTTTTAAAGTCTTTCTCACCGAGTGCCTCGATGATCTTATCTTCTTGGTCTTTTGAGAGATCCAATTTACCCTCTTTTATGGGGGTTTTTTGAATCCCCAAAATAGCCCAGAGAAAACCAATAGTCTTGCTTAATCGCTTCATTTCAAAATATTTATTGAGGGTTAATAATTAGTTACTTCACTTATTTCGGCCAGTAAAAGAGCGCGTTCTACGGCCTTTTGCATATTGCCAATGCTGTCTATCATATTGTATTCTTCTGCCAATTCTGCCTTAAAGGTTTTGCCAGATAGAACACCAACTTCTTCTATAAGGTTAGGACGAGCTGCGCGAACATCTGCTTGAAACTTCTTGGCAGATGGGGACAAGTAATCTTCCTTAATCATATCGTACTTACCTTCTCTAGCTAATAAAAATGCTTTGTTCTTGTGTTCGCTTTCTGGTGCAAAAATCTCATGGATTTTATATCCTTTTTCTTTAAGAGCTTCGCTGTTATCGATAAAAGAAACCATTACCCCTACGCTACCTATTTCAGCTGAAATAGAATTTCTAGCCATGATGTGATCTGATACTAAGCAAGCAGCCCAATAATGTGCAGAGGCGCATAAATCTACAAGAGCCACAATAGGCTTTGTCTTTTGCGGTTGAAATTCTTGAAATGCGGAAACAGCAGAAACACTTCCTCCTGGACCATCTATATTTAAAATTATAGCTTTTACTGCAGGAAGATCCATGGCCAATTTCATCTCATTAATAAGAGAGTCTGCTCCCTTGGTACAAAGACCACTATACTTCATCATGGGACCGATAGCGGAAACTACAGCGACAACTTCTTGTCTTGTATTTTCTTCTATAACATCCATAGCACTTACAGCTTTGCCACTTTCGTTAAGGAAAGTAATACCAGCACTTTCTTGGGTAGTAGGCAATTCTATAGCGTTACGCTCTATAAGATTTACAGCTGTAGGAAGCCACAGTGAAAGAGAGTCTACATGGAAAGCCCATTCTCCTCGGGAAATTTCAAATAATGCTTTGTTAACGTCCATAATCTACATTTGTTTATCAAAAATGCGATATATGTCGGTCTAGTGGTGTGACACGTTTTTAAGCAATAAAAAAGGCTCTCGCTAGGAGAGCCTTAAACTTAAACAAAATTAAACATGAGAATTACTCAGTAAATATACTACATATGTCGCAATATTAGAACCTGATTAATGTATAAGTTAATCCAAAACAAATATATGGCGAAAAACCATCTGCGGTGTAAGCGACTCCTACTTGTGGACCAATGATAAAGCGATAGTTTTTGACTTGTATCTCAGTTTTTACATTAACGTTTTTTCTCAACGTCTGAGCTTCCAAAAAAGAAACCAAAAATTGATAATGCGACGCCTTCAACTATTCCTATTAAGTGTATAAATATTTCCTTGTTTGATGCAGGAATATCTAAGAACACGATTGAATAAACCACAAAGGCAAAAACGCCTAAGCCAATAAATCCAGACACGTTGTACAACAAATCTTTTTTTCCTGACTTAGCAATTTCAACTTGTCTATTTCTCGCTGAATTTCTGTCAGCAACCTGGATTTCGTATTCCTTAATGTCTAATTCCAGCTCGGCTAAAAGCATGTCTTTATCCATTTGAGAAATATCAGGAGAGTCACTTATCTTGTTAGCTAAGGTTCCTAAAGCTGTTACGCCGGTCAAACTTCCTGCGAGCTGTAAAAGTTCTGGAGCAACTTCTTTGCCTTGTTTAATCAACCACCGGAATCCGTCACCGACCTTAGAGGTTCCGTTCTTTTCTTTGTAAGATTTTTCTTTGCGATTTTCCATTTTCTATTATTTATCGATAAAATCAGCAACTTTATTCTGTGCTTCTGCAAGAAGAACAACTGCATCTGTCAAATCTTCGTCACATCCCATATCCTCTGTTATTTTTATTGCTTGGTATATTATTTTTTCTGCAAAGCTCCACTTTTCTTGTATTGCTCTTCTTGGTATTTCATCACTCATAATTAATGTTTTGATTTATTTTTTTCTAGATATCAAATTGATAAACTCTAGGGTTTTTTGGATCGTCGCAAACATCTTTATGTACCCAAGAAATTTGCTCACCATTTAGTTTTCTTTCAAGGCGTATTGGATTTGGAATAAGAATAGATCTTTCATCTAACCAGGCTCTATGCTCTTCTGCAGTTTGTCCATCCACATCATAATCCAATGCCATAGCTAAAACATGGCCGCTTAACCAGGCATCATTATCTCTAGCTCTTTTTTGTACCATCGGAGTAGATGTATCTCTGAGGCCACGCTCATCGAATCGACCACCCCACATCCAAGTATTAATCGTGATTTTTGCATTTACAGTTTCTCTTATCCATAGAATATTTTGGAGTAAACGAATGTCAAATCTGGATAAGAAAAAGTAATTTCCCTTATGCTTAAACTTATTATAAACACCAGGGCTTACTAGTTCTCTAATATCGAAATAAACTAAAAGTTTGTCGTAAAGCTCTTTGGTAGTAAGTGATTTAATTTTCATTTTCCTGAATATTTTCTGTTAATATTTTGTTCGTTAAGCTCAGATTTTAGCTCGGCTCTTACTTCTTTGGGAAGCTCATTCATTTTAAGCTCAAGCATAGTATGGAATTCTCTATTGGATTGGGTGTCCCGCTCTTGAATATCGATAAGGCGCTGATTTATTCTATTTTGCTCGAGGTTTGTTTTGTAGTTATGATCTATTTGAGTTTTGGCAACATTTCGCCATTCTGCACCATCCTCATTTATCTTATTATACATTTTGTAAGAAATAAAACAAATTCCTATAAGAACAATTCCTAAAACACCATAGTCTAGTAACTTATCTGAAGTATTTTCGAGCTGTAAAAATAGAAAGATCATCGTATAAAGATTTAGAAAACAAAGCTGAGAACTTAAGATAAATTAAAGTGTGACACTTAGTTTGTCTTGATGTTTCGCCTTGATTTTTTGGTGCAAAAAAAACTTAATCTCTTGTTCTCATTGACGTATCTATAGTACGCACGCCTTAAGGCTTCTGGATCTACATCGAAATCGTAAAGCGAATATTTTTGCATAAAAAGATCTATGCCTTTGCGAAGTCCTTTTTCTGAATCTCCGTTTTGGTGTCCTTCCAAATAAAATAAAAGAGATTGAGAAAAGATTCCCTCAAAATGATCGTTGATAATTTCCACACCTTCGTTGGGCAAATGAAGAAAAGAATATTCACCTGAAGCATATTTATAGATTTGGCCTTCCCATTGTTTTTTGGTGTATGAATTTTTAACCCGGATAAAGACTGAAAACTTTTGTAAGTCTCGTTCTGGCTTATAAGCCTTATCACACATCATCCGGATGATCTTACCAAAACTATTGTGAAGTGAAATGTCTACAATTTTGGCCATAACCCCATCGAATAAAGCCTGGTCTTTAACCGCAAATTCCTTCTCTATAAAAGGGATAAGATATGGCCTTATTTTACAAGGAAGGAGCTGGTGATTTTTTTCTATGGTGATCATTTATAGTTTTATACAGACATTAAAAAAGTAATGCTATCGCAGATATCTTTAAAATTCGTTGCTTTGGTATATGATTTTCTAATTTTAAAATTTATTTATTTTTATACTTCTGAAGCTATCGGATTATAAGAAATCACTTGAAGCTCTTTTAAACTATCCCTTATTTCAAAGAACTTATCATCAGTCAATACTTCTTTTCCTATTATGTGATTATCATCTGCATCTAAGGTGAAATCAATTATATGATTACCATTTGCGAATCCTTGTAAGGCTTCATATTGCTGTGTATTTGCTTTAAGTACTTCCATTATAAGGCATTTAAATAAGTGTTAATAATTGTATTGTAGTCGTTTTTTTCTTGGTCTGTGAAACTTGACCTTGCAGAAAATGCTTTTATGTTTCCATTTCCATAATTTCCTCCAAGCCTAAAAATTAAAGCAGGATTTGATGTTAAAGTTGTAGAATTTGAGGTCTCAGTTATTATAAATTCATCCTTTAAAACAACTTGTGTGCTATTTATTCTATCTATGTGAAGATTCCCACCATTTTGATAATTAATATTTGTAGGAAATGAAGAACTATTTAGTTCAGAATCAGCTTTATCCTTTTGCCTTATTCTTACTCCTCCCTGATTTACATCAGAGTTGCCTAAAATAATATCGGAAGAAGGCGTAGTTGTACCTACATTCACACTATAACCAGCATCATCTAATAAGAAATTAACTCCATCAGTAGCACTTTTGAATTTTGTATCAATATATGCAGTTCCACCCCCGTCAATTCCTCCATTAGTTGTAAAACTTGGAGAATTAAAAGCGGTCATTTTTATTAATCTCTTCCAACAAATTAATGCAAAATTAAAACTAGCATCAGTTGCAAAGACTCCAAAAGCATCTTTTTTGTTCCAAAGACCTTTATCTTTTAGGCTTACAACAACATTGTTTTGTAGAATCTGTTGATTTGCACTTGGCAACGTATCTCCCTCAGAAGTTGCAAAGTCTAAAACTGCTTGGTAAGCTGGGTCAAAGCCACCCAATATAAACCTCTGATTAGCTAAGCTAAGTCCAATTCCTAATTTCATAATAGTTTATTTTGTAGGGTAACAAGCGAGTTCGCCAACGACCTCTCTAATATTAGAAAATGGACCAAGTATCGATTGGCCTTTGTCAAGATTCCAAGCGAATGTTTTATCGCCGATGCCTGATAGATCTGCAATGAATGAGCTATTATTTTCTCCGGCTTGGATACCTACAAATTTTACTCCGCGCTTGGATCTAACCCCGGTTGTAAGTTTTACGATACCATATTGGCCAGACGTTGCTGTGTTATAGATGTCTTCGTGTTTTAAATTAGATTCTGTCATAATGTTTATTTGATTTTAATTGTGTTTGTTTTTGTAGCCTCGTTAGCTGGTTAATTTATTTTATCTGTATTAAACTGGTTTTAAAGTTCCTGTTAAAACAGCTACATTATTGCCTTGCGTTCTTATTCTCCAGGAACAATGCTGACCAGCTG
>Ga0306866_1000119_pt1 | contig 31512 bp, 49 predicted proteins | sample AntRauTorckE5432_FD_190450 | JGI IMG/M metagenome (GOLD analysis project Ga0306866, IMG submission 190450) | Saline lake microbial communities from Rauer Islands, Antarctica - Metagenome Torckler E5 #432 (v2) (version 2) | ecosystem: Environmental > Aquatic > Non-marine Saline and Alkaline >...
CCCTAGAGGTAAGTCACTTTGGATACCACACTCATGATGTATGTAAGCAATAGTTTTGTCTGCATTTTCACGAGATAATACAGTTTTTGATAAAGCCATATACGCCATTGAACCCTCCCACGCTCTCACTCCAGAACTTTCATTAAACAATACAGTAACAACACCTTTATCAGTAATTTCCCCTTGCATCCTCAAACTACCAAACGGCATTGGCAAGGCTTTTGTAGACTCTGCTCTACCATTAATCTCTGCCGCCCCATTCATGGTATTAATGCTGTACCAAACATCATCGCCATCATCTCCCATGAGCCTTTGACTAGTGTCGTCGTTGTTTCGTAATAGAGTGTTATAATTTTCAAATGTAGACTCCGTACCATTCTTATAATTTACTGCAAAATAAGCATCTGCATACTGAACATCATCAGTAGTTTCTACACCACCTTTATTTTTACCTTTAGTATCTAATGTTCTTAAGCCATTAGCATTTGCATCATTCAAATTATATAAAGCTTGTTGAACACTGTTATCTTGTATGAATTTTCCGTATTCTTTACTAGAGGTATTCTCCATTCCTGAAACATTAACTCCGTTAAGTTGAACGGAGTCTGCTATTTGAGGATTTAAAACTAACTCCATACCAATGATAAACGGTGTAAACTTTGTTAAAGGGGCTGTAGTTGGCGGGTTAGTTTTGTAGGGATGACCTAATGGTAACTTAGCCTGTAAAGCGTACTTATGAGCAAGATATCCACTTAACCTAACTCTATTCTCGTCTGTTACTTCTGGCGTTAGCACATAGAATTCATAAAGCTCTCCTTGTAAATCAAAAGAAGTGCTGAATGGACCAAACCCTAGTCTTAAATCTCCAGTCCATGAAGACATATCAACCTCTCTAGCCTCAAATATACTTAATTCATCTGAACCATATGAATCATAAATATCACCTCTACTCACTATATTGTTCATACCTCCATTCTTCCAATAAACGGGATCGCCACAGTCTCTATCGATTGAAAGACTTGTGTTGTTTTCTGAACCTAGTCCTAAGTATACCTCTGTGGTATCCGTTCCTAACATTATGAAATTGTCTGATAATACTGACTTCCATACCACGATAACTGTAGCACCTGTAGTAAGTCCTAGATTAGGAACTCTTAAACCAGCAGACTCTGGATCACTTAAATCTAAACACTTATAACCAGCAGAACCATCTTTATAAACACCTTGATTACTTCCTACTGCCTCAAAACCATCGTTACCATTTCCAGTCATATCTAATACATTTGAAACACTACCAGCGTTCAATGTTACAGCAAATTCATCTGTGATATCTAAACCTACCTTCATTTCATTACTTGGCATATCTGAAGGAGTCCAATTCTCTATTACTTGGCCACTTGAAAACGGCTTTGATCTACCTATATGTATCCTGTTCGTGCTAGTGATTAATACCATCGTTTTTTATAAGTTAGATCCAATAAATAATACTGTGAAAGTTCCACCTGAGTGTGCATTTAATTCTACATTGAACCATCTTGCATAGTTGTCATTGTAAACAAACTCAAATACACCGTCAGCATCAATATCGAAACTAGCCACTGCACTTGAGGAGTCGGCTCCAGAAGGGTTTGCTGTATTAATAACTGTGTTTAGAGCTATTAAGTTAGTATCACTAGGTGAGTTTGTAAAATCTGGTTCTAAGGCTTGACTTGAAGACCAAAATTTAAAAGTTGAAGCTCCGCTTACTCCAGTGGCTAATATAACCACTTTAACCGCTGCAAAACTAGCGCCCCTGTAGTTAGAGCTAAAACCCTCAGTCGTTAATGCATCCATTACCTTAGTAAGCTCTCCATCAGAACGCACATTGTTATCGGTTACCGCATAACTTCTTTTAAATTCAATTGCCATTTTTATTTTATTAGTTGTTTTTCTTTGAAGTATTTCACATCTATAGTATCCAGTTCAACAGAATCGCCTATGTTGTAAAAAATACCTTTGTATTTCACATTTCTAGCTAACTTGTAACCGCCTACCGTATCCTCAACCATCTTTACCGTTGCAACGTCTGTATCCTCAACCTGACCCTCTAGTTTTGCTATAAGATCATCCTTATTATCTTTAGTTGTGTATTTAACACCTTTCTTATCTAATTTTGCTTGAATATCAGCCTTTGTAATATCAGTGTAATCTATTGTAGGGTGCATGTTTCTCAGTTAAATGTTTATTAAGCCCTACCGTCTAAGGTAGAGCCGTATAAAGATTAAACTGCATCTTTAATTAAATATCCTAGTTGAGTATCCATTATAGTTTGAGCGTATGACTCTCTTACTCTAACGACATCTGATAATTTAGATTCCTCTCTATAAGTATCTACAGTTGTAGGTACATCATAGATTGTATAACCGAAACTAGCACTAGCTAGGGAAGGTCTAGAACTTCGTCTGAAAGCCCAGAAGTTACCACCCCATGCGTACCCCATAGAATCAGGTTCTCCAGGTTTACCTGTATTAATAACTGCCTTTCCTATTAGAACTTCCTCTACACCAAAGTGTTCTTTAATAATAGTTTCAAATCTGCTTTCTGAAATCACCCCACCAGTGTTAACACCAGCTGTAAGATTTTGTATTTGTGGATGAGATTTAAGAGCTTTATAAACATCAAACCCCATTGCTATTACATTTGGAACTTTACCAGTTCCAGCTGTAATAACTGATAAACCAGCTTCAATATCTTGAATTGGCGTTGAAGTTGGGTCTGTCCATTGGTCTGCCCCTGTAAGAGTTGTATTGTTAACCATTACAGAAGTATCGCTTAAAGCATTAGCAAGTGCCGCCTCTTTATTTAATGCAATATTGTCTTGAGCAACCCAAAGTGCGTCTCTTTTAGCATTATATGGCTCGTCCGTGTTGTTCATATGCTCATCTGGTACAAGTTTCTCAATAGACTTCTCTCTACATACGTAATTACCTTGAGAAACAGTGTAATCCATAGTCATAGCTCTAGTTCCAGGTGCTCTAAATAGAGAACCCTCGTAAGTTCTTAAATTTTCCTTACCGTATTTAGCGAACAATCCTGTTTTCTCCTTAACCTTGATAGAGGGTAATAGTATATCAGATATTAAACCCTCTGGTCTATAAGCTAGACTCGCTTGAGTCAAGATCTTATCTACCTTAGCTGCTCCTAATGATGGACCCATGATTTTGTTTTGTTAAATTGTTATTATGCGTCTGAAGATTGTGCTTTACCGAACATAACTTGTACAACTGCATTTTGAGTTGAAGCGTATGCTCCTAATGATCTAGCTCCAATTTCTTCACCTGCTGCGTCTACTACTTCACCTTTTGAACCTGCTGTTGAAGTCAATTGTTGACCAAAAGCAACTGTTTCACCGATTGCTAGGTAAGAAATACCTTGAATCATTATAACTGCTGTTCTCTCAACCACAGTTCCATTTACATCGTTTTGTAAGATCCCTAGTGGTTTTTCATTAGCTCCACATGGTACAACCATTCCGTTTACATCCAATTTCACAAAGTGATATTGAAGTGACGATAGATCTACCTCTGTAGGCAATGATAATTCTAGTAAACCTTGCTCTGATACTGTTAATAGTTCAGCCATTTTTATAAATTAAATATTATTTTTTAGTTCAGCCATTGCTAAATTTTGTGCTTCCTCAATTCCCATACCTTTGTTTGCACTTAAAAGTTCCTCAGTTCTATCAACTACTTTTTCTTGATAAGTTCCTACCTTAGGTTTAGGCGTTTGATTTGACCCTATAGCTCCTAGCTCTACAGTCCGAACTTCATGAGATAATTTAATAAACTGTGCTCTTTGTTCTTCTGTTAAAGCTTTTACAAATTCAAATACATCGGCTCTTTGTTCTTTTACAAACCCGCTCTTATTGCTACTAGAAAGCATTAAACTATTATCAACTAAGTCATTTAAAGATTTAGTCTCTACTTCTTGCTTTAAAGCCTTATGTTCCTCCTGAAGTTTAGTAAACTCTGCTAAAGCAATCATATTGCTAGCATCAGATAGTTTAACATCCTCTACTACTTCTGTTTTTACAGTTTCTGTAACTTCCTCTTTTTTTACAGCTACATCTTCTTTCTTTACCTCATCCTCTACTACTTCTGTTTTTACGTCAGTGTTTTCAACTGGTTTTTTTTCAATTCCCATATCATTTTGATTAAATTTTGTTTGTAATGATTCCGACAAAGCTAAAGCCTCTTGTCCTTTTAACGCGGGTGTATTGGTTAATGCTAAACCTATGAATACATTAAAGAAATCCTTACCATCAGCATGGTGCTTGAATTCTGGAGCTAATTCAGCACTAACAAACCTAAATAATTTTTTAGATATTTTGTTTTGACCTAACTCAGTCCATTCAACGGTAGCCATTAACTTAGTACCCTTACGATATAATGCTGTTACCCAACCTGCCGCCTCACTGCCTCTATTATGTTCAAGGTTAACCTGTATATCTGTCCCATAAACATTTGCCTCAAAATTACTTACGTAATCATCAAGCATTTTAGAAGTAATATTAAAGCCACGATCATGGATAGTTCCAATACGTAAAACCTCAACTTCTGAAACCCCTTGATTGTCCATTGATACCTCTGAAAGATATTTGAACGCTAGTAACTGTTTAGCCATATATATTTGTTATATACGACTCTCCCAGGAGTTCTTTGCTTTTATTATACGTTCTTTTTTATAACCTGTAAACTTCTACATCTAGGACATACTGTTTCTATACAACTGGTGTCTGATAAATGAGCCCTAAGTAATAACTTACCACAAACGCCATGTTCTTTTTTCCATTGAATATAAACTCTATTCTCACAAGTATAATCTGATAAATCTAATTTGATCAATCCGCTCTTTTGTTGGACCTGTATTCTTTTATGCATTAGATCTTTTTTTAATTTCTACAGTCGCTTCCTTGTTACCCTTTACATTTGTAGGTTTCTTTAACTGTCTAAATGAATTTTTAATTGGACTACCTCCAACTAAATCAAACCTAGCTACTATAGACTTGGGTATTCCAGTAATAGGGGGTAATTCAGTGTCATTAACTAATACAACTGTCCATATACCACGGCAGTTAGTATGGACTAAAGTTAACTCTGCCATTGGGTCGTCCATACCTACCACTCTTTTATCTAAAGATAAGCATAAACTACAAGTTTTACTATCTAAAAACTCCGATCTCTGGAGTGCATATATCTGCTGAACGTACTCTTGATAAACCACGTCACGCCCACGGTTTATATTCTGACCAACGATAGTACCAGCTGTATTGTTAATCATTTGAGCCGTTTTATCCGCTAACCTTGATCTAAGTCCCGCAATGATAGCTGCTGTAGTCGCTCCAGTTAAAACAGCATCTCTTATGAAACCCTTTGACTCACCTTCTATGCTATTAGCATAAGAATCTGTAATTAAATCAGACTCTAGTTTGTTAGCCTGGACAACTATACTTGGGGTTGATGGTGGCTTAACACTCATTTCTTGACTAGCTGTAGATTTACCAACCGCTAACGACTGCTTAACTACATCATTAATCACCTTTCTTATCTCTGGCTTACTACCTATCTTTATATCCGCTATTTTCGCCACATCCCCTGCGTCAAGTAACTTTTTTATCTTACTAAGTAGGCTTGCTACAGCCCTCCCTGTTATTGCCGCCATACCCTTCTTTACCTCTCCCTCTAAGTTGTTAAACTCTTCATTTAACTTAATAAAGTTAACTCTTTTCTCAGCTAAAGTTAAGGGTCGCCACGGTTTATAATCCTGTAAAGATACTATCTGACAATCTTGATCCTTGAGTATAGACTTTTTTTTTTCTTGCTCTTCTACTAATGGATTATCTATTTTCTCCTCTTGCTCCTGGCTCAACTCTGGAAAACCAAAGATTGATCTAATGTATTTCTCATCAGCACTGTTTTTTGTAATAGCTCCAGAATTCAATAGATCAGCTACAACCTTTGACATTTCAGGTAAATCAGTATCGCCTAGAGGTTCATGAGATAATTCAGGGTAAAACTCTTGCTCTCCGAAATTCATTATAACCAACGGCTTTATAATCTTTTTATTGAATTGCTCTGATATGTAACTAGCCTTATCCTCTAACACTTTAAGGAAAAAACTTGATTGATCCTTTGATAAAGCAAATGAACCACCTGAACTACTACCTAGCATTAAGAATTGTGCCAATATAGATAATACAATCTGTCTATTATGGTGTTCAATGGCTTTCTCAATAGAGTCACCTATTGGATTACCTGAAGGAGTTAATATATCTAACTCGTACCCTGGAGGCAGAACCGCAAAACCTTTTTGATTGGACCTTATATTTCTAACCAACTCTTCTGCCTTATCCTTCTCATCTTTACCTACAACTACATCGACACCCATTTTTACAACAGGCAAACCTACCCCCCAACGCTCTGCTTGTATACCTTGGACCTTATATAGGTTTGTTTTCATGTAATAAGATCTATAAGAGGACCTAAATATTGATTGACCAGTTAAATCATCCCCCTCTTTATCGTTCGTTAAGACTAATAGCTTGCTCATTGGTATATCTACAGATAAAACCCCACTATCATTTAAAATAGATTGTTGGATTCCACGTTCACCGTTTTTAGTTTTCCATTTAGAAATACTTGATTGAACCCTAGGTGCTAAATCTTTTAAAACTATCATAGAATCCTCTATATCAAATATAGGTTCAAACACTGAATGACCAAAAGATAAATAAGATAAAACTTCTCTCAACAACTCCTTCCATGTTCTGTTTTCTAAATCGAAAAGGTTACGTTGTATAAACTCACGTATCTCTTCTCCCTTATCATCACTAGCTTTAGTATTTATGTTCCAATTAGTAGCTAACAAAGGGACTTTCACAGCGTTCTCAGCAGCTTTCACAGCTGAGTCTGTTCGCCTCATCTCTTCAACTAATTCTATACGAGTTTCATCTCTCCATTTATGATTAGGCTCAACCATAAAATAACCACTATACTCTTCAGTACCTGTTTGACCATATATATTACTTAACTGTGACCTAGTGGCATCTAATAGACTGTTTTGAGTATCATCGTATGCCTTTTGCGTTTCTTTGCTCATATATTAGAATTGTTGATTGTATATATCTCCGAAAACTGTTTCAGCTTTATTATAACTGTTTACCATTGACAATGAAACGTTTTTATTTTGACCTAACTCATAGAACATTCTCATCATGATAGCATCTGCATAATCTGGTGACTTACCTAACGTTTTTATCAACTCACTCTTTTTAATAATTTTGATTTTACCATCCTTATCCGCATCAATCTCTTTTATCTGACTCATTTCCTCAATAATATCTTCCATATAATCCCTTGGCTTAATACCAATCCTACCCTGCTCTACTAAAGCCTTTAGCATAAAGTAGCATTGAGTTTTTAGATTCTGGTAGTTAGTTTGTCCTTTAGGACTACTACCATTGATGAACCCTTTGCATTTCAACATATCAACAACACCACCACCAACACCGTCCTCATCCGCTATAACTCTTGACCTTGGTATATTATAAAAAGCAGATAAAGAGTGAACTCTATCACAAACCTGTGAAACTGTAGATTTATCCATCTTTATAATTTTTATAACCTCTAGTCCATACCAAACGCATATAACAGTTTTATCTGAGCCTAAACGTGCCACATCAACACTGATATAATATTTATATATTTTTTTATGTACTTCATTAACAGAATTAGAGAACATAGACTGCAAATGGCCGTACTCAAATAACCTAGTAGGGTCGTCATCATATTCCCAGTTACCAAAATACAATCGCTCTTTACTTGCCCCTACAAGCCTTTGCAACTGCTTAATATAATGTATTGATACGTTTATGTTATCCCTAGCTAAAGCCTGAACAAATGCCCGCTGTTTCTGTATACTACCCTCCCTATTGGGTAGATAAAACTGCTTATAAACCCAGTTTTTAGTTGGATTACATGTGTATAATATCTTGGGTATTAAACCAAACTCATCAAGTTTATACCTACATCTTGATCCGACTATACTCTTGCACTTCTCTATAATTTGACTAGCTTCATCTATAAAAGCCCCTGTGATCTCTAAAGAACCCAAATTATCAAACTCAGGGTCCTTTGATGGATAATATTTTAAATCTACAAGGATAATCCTACTTCCATTCAATGTAAAAAGTAATTCCCCATCTTGTTGATTATATATAACATCTTCACCAATTTTTAACTGGAACAATTTCAGAACCGCAAACAATGTAACAAGTGTCGTCTTTTTCAATGCTTTTAGCTCTGACCTTCCAATAAGCCATCTACTTCCATCGTATCTCAAACAACTGTACACGATCCACAAACAACCTAAAAAAGACTTACCACCACCAGCAGCACCACCAAAAGCCACCTCTATAGTAGTAGAATCAGTTAATAACTTCCATGCCTCAGCTTGAGGTTTCGTCGGAGTCCAATTTATGTCCGTTGCTTGCGTCATTTATGTTGAAGTTAAATCCTCTTATCTCACTCACAACACGTGCTTCAAAATCTCTATCCCTCTTTTCCAACCAATACTGTGAGGCCTTAATATCACCCTTGCTTACTGAATGTGCAATATTAGCTCTTGCTTTACCCGATACAGACCATTTTGCAGCGTCTAGTTTAATACGCAAGCTTTCGTCTTTAGAGTACCATTGGTGAACTGTGGTATACGTTACCCTCGCCATTGTGCAGGCTTTCTTTAAATCGTAACCTAGTAACATATATTTTTCTACGCCATCAATTATATTGGCTCTTTCGTCTTTAGTGAAAGCCTTACCTGACTGACCTTTTTTTGGTCTAATAACTGCTTTTTTTGATGGCTTCTTTTCTCTAGTCATATTAATTAAGTTTAATTGCTTTCTCTCCAGTGTAAGCCTCCGCATCTATTTGAGTCTTAGGGTGCTTCTTAGCGTTCTTACGGTATGGTTTTAATTCACTTACAGGTACTAATCTTATCTCCATTGTTTTTCTTTAATTTACTATTTTTTTACATGCCTATTATAAGCCATTTGATTAACATTGTCCACGGGGTAGACGCTAGCTTTTCTTTAATCTTATTTAAAAATCTAATTCATAAAGCTTACTCCATTCATTTATCAGACTAATTGCTAACTTATAATCCTCAAAAACATAACTATGTAGCGATCTACGCCCTACTTGTTCGTGTAGCTTTTTCCATACCTTAGGAAATGGCACTTTTGCATTGTAAGAGAACCGCCTGACTCTTTCATTAAGAATATCCCTTTGTCCTTTACGGATGGGATAATTAGCTGTGTCACCTTTAAGCATGGCCACGTCTCCCTTTAACTGTTTAATTTCTTGTTGGTTTTGTTCTGCTATCTCACATACTGCCAACAAAGCCTTAATAGTTTGACTTAGCTTTCCAGTGGTTGCAACTTCATACTGTGGTTTATTTGCCTCTATTGCCTTTTCAGCTAAATGATTTTTAAAAGCAAGTTCATTCTCATTTGCGCTAAGCGCATTTGAAAATTGATTAGATGTGGCTTGTCCTTTTAAGTTTATTAGTTTTGCCACACCACTCTCTGATAAATGAAGTGAAGATCTATATTGACCCTCCCCTTTGGTCTTAATATACTCTCCTACTAAAAAAGACTTATAATTTTTAATCAACCTATATACAGATGATACACTCTTATTAAGTCTTCTGGCTACATCCTCTACACTATAAAGATTTTTACCGTTTCGCTTAATCATATTTATTATTTAAACTAGTTTTTCTTTAATCTTATTTATCCAGTTCTCCATCTTAGAGGCATAGAACACTGCAAACTCTGGATAAGTTACTTTATATTCAGTCTGCCATAACACATATAATACAGATCTTAATCTTTGAGATGGGCTTTTACCGTCCGTTACTTGGTTAACCTCTATTACATTTGTTGACTTATTCATGTTAGAAAACAACTGAGTCATTTGCTCGGGTGGTAACTCTGGCAAACCCAGACGGACCTGTATAGATCCATCCGCCATTGTTTGTATTTTTTCAACTACCGCATTATGTAACTGTATTTTCATACCTGGTAGTTATGTAGGTTCCAGTCTGTTTTAACTTTATCATACTGTTTAATATTACCAGCCCTTCTATCGTCGTGGTATTTAGAAATTAACATCCCGACAAGCTTAGTTTTAGGTATAGGCTCATCATTAATGAAATCTATATCATCATCAAAACGTTTAGGGTAGTGGTTTCCTAGGTACTGTATATATAGCTTTGCGCTCTTTTTGCTCGTCATATATCTCTTGGTTAATTTTTTGTTTTATTTCATGTATTAGCATCAACATATCCATCTTTACGCTTTCAGTATGCTCTGATCGTGTTAAAACTAGGCTATGTAAACTGTCTAACGTGCTTAACTTCTTTTCCTTATATTTCATGTATATCTTTTAAATAGAATTCACTAGCGGGCGTTTTTGGTGCATAAAACTTTGTTCCGCCACTCCATAATCGGAAACAATTCTCCATCTGCCAACGTTTGTCTGTAAAGAATCTTGGGTCGTCCACAATAGCTGAATGCCACTGCCTATGAATCTGACAATAACCCCAGCTATCCTCTCTAATTCCGTTTTTTACAACTCTGGACTGCAACGTGTGATCCATACCTCCATTCTCTCCTGTAATCTTTCTAATGAAGTCTAGGTTGTTTCCAGACACCTCACTTGCCAGCTTCAAAGCTTCAACTTTCCAACCTTCGTTTTCCCTACCCTTCCATTGCCAAAACTTTTCTAACTCTATTGGAGACTGGAACGCCTCTTCTACTATTTTTTCAGGTAATGCTACAGGGTAGTCTACAACTACCTCTTCTACTATAATGGCGGGAGGGTTCGCCAATACAACCTCCTCTACTACTTTCCCGTGTCTACAGTCGCACTCAATAAAACATCAGATAAAAAGCTATTACAACCCTCTTTGCTTCCTAGCCTATCTATCTCTGAACCCGCTACCATAGCAGTAACTTGATCATCATCGTTAACTATCATTTCCTTATACTCCTCTAGTTTTGCCATACATAACTGCTCTGATATAACAAAGAAGTTTGACTTTGCAATTTGTACCTGACTAGAAGCATCACTAGCGCTACTGGTTGAGTATGTAACTACCAAACCAAATATGACTCCCAGCACTATTAAAGCACCACCGACATATGTACCTAATTTTTTTCTTTCCATTGTTTTTTATTATTTATATTTACTACATTACTATACTACACTAGATTTACATTAAAAACAATACTTTATTTATATTTCCTTAGTTTTATCGGGAATTGCTCCCATAGTCTCCTTTTCTCAATTATCCCTGATCTATTTTGTTTATTAGAGTGATACCAGGTGTGACAATCCTTACAGATCATTGTTAGGTTGTTCACATGGTGTAGATTAATATGCTTAGGTGCTTCGCTTCGGTATACAATGTGATGTAACTCTAAAGACTTATCAGACCTAAAACATTTCTGACAAAACAAAAAACCCTTACTATCTAGCATTAACTCTTTTAGCTCACTTGCTGTTTGTTTTAGTTTCAAAAAAATATATTAGTTAATACTGTTGTAGTCTCTTCACTCTGATCTTCAGTGGTTGCTGTGTTTTTGTCTTCTTTTAGAAGTTTCCATTTTATTTGGATATGCTCACAATCAAATGATACAAAATCACACTCAAAATAACCATCATAAACACCTATCAAGTCACCGTCAGCTGTCATTTTCCACCCTAGTTTATCCAAAGCTTGTAATACCCTACTTAAAGTTATTGGTTGGCCTTCTGGTATGTATTCTCTATCCCTTGGATACCCCCCATTACCATATGTTGATATGACAAAATGCTCTTTTTTAAAACAATAATAGATACCACTATCTCGTGCGGCAGGTTGGCAACTATACTCGTCCTCATCCTCATCTAAGTAATGCTCTATATGAGCGTACAATGCCTTCTCTTCAATTGCGTTTTGTATCAACTGATCCCTTGTTAAATTTACAGAATCAACCCACTTTGCCTCTTCCCATGGCAACCCGTGGATAATTGATATTATTGCTTGATCTAGTTTACTCATTTGTATTTTTTAATATCATTTCTGCCCTAGCCATTTCATACTTCTTGTATTCCTTACCGTGTTCCTCCATGTATATCTTGAATATTCTTTGTCTATATCCTTCAAATACATCTCTAAGTTCTGAAGGTTTTTGAGAATGCACTAAGTCACTCATTTCCTCATGTAGTTTTCTCAATTGGCCTAGCTTAGTCATCTTGTTTTTCTAAATTATATTTATCTCTATTCTCTTTATTTAATACGGTTAAAAGAGTACGTTTATCAGCTTCTAGTTTCTCTATATCTTTTTTAACACACCTTCTTTTACCCATAATGTGTTCGACACGCTCGATTACATCACGTACCTGATTCTCTCGTTTAAGATTTGCCACCTCAGCTATTCTTTTATTCATAAGATACTCAAACTCACTTGCTAAGCGCTCCCATTTATCACGACTATCTTCTAAATAAGTAAAGATCTTTTTGAATCTGTAAAATATTGAAACCCAAAGTGCAATTGCACCTAAATTCCATATTACTATAACCAATATTGCATTACTCATCTTTAATTCTTAGATTTTTAATATCTATACCCATTTTTTCCGCTATCTCGTCCATAGTAACTTCAACTACTTCATTCTGTTCATTAACTTTTACACCTGTGATTTCTTCAAATATTTCAGCGTCAAAGTTTGGTAGGTTTAAGAACTTTTGGCGGTTTTCCTCGCTTGTTTCCTTCCAAAATATCGCCCATGCTTCCTTGTGTTTAATTGTTTTCAAACATCCGTTTGTAGTTTTATAATTTGGATTTTTTGTTTTTTCTGTATCTGTCATTTTTTCCTCACCAATCCAGACATTAAACTTGAACTCACTTAATGATGGTTGTTTGCCAGACTTGCGAAATTCATCATAAGTATAATTAGACAATTTATTGAAGAACCTCATTCTGGATTGATTCGTGTTGAACCACCCATTATTACGGTCTCCACTGTTATTACTCCCACTGTTGTAATCCCCGCTGTTAGAGATTCCACTGTTATTACTCCCACTGTTATGCCATCCGCTGTTATAAACCTCACTGTTGTTTTCTCCGCTGTTGTGGTCTCCCGTGTTTTTAGTCATTTTGTTTTATTAAATAATATTTGCTTCTGACACCCCTGAGAATCCTGGAAAATCTAACTCTGTCCCTTCATCTAAAGTCTTAAAGTTTTCATCTAACCTCGACTCTTTACTTCCCGTTTGGAAAACATTCCATTCAAGAATTGGTTCGCTGTCTTCAAAGGCTAAGCTTGTGAAAATCTCATGTTCAATTGCTCCATCTATTATATCCATAATATCAACTTCCGTACTTTCTATTATATCAAGGACCGCTTGTTTAGCCTCCTTATCTAAATCTTTACTATATTTAATCCTCTCTTTTACTGTGTTTAATATGTTCACCTCTATATTTTTCATTTTCTTAAATTAATTAGTAATATCTAAACCTTGCTCTTGAGTTTCAAACAACTCTATTACCTCCATACCTGTTTTAATCGACAATACTGCTGTTAGTAATATTATAATTACGATTGCGGTTTCGAACACCTCTCTAGCCGTATACTTCACGTTGCATTAATTAAATCATATATATCTATATCTCCATCCATTTCTCTAGCTATCTCGTCTTCTACAATAACTTCTTGTGCCTGTTCTTTCGTCATTCCTTTATCTATCAATAACCGCAACTCTTTATTATATTCCATTATAATTGATTTGATATGTATTTCTCATAAAGATAAGCATGCCTTAACTTAGTCAACTCCTCTATACGTTCAATGTAATATATCATCTTTAAATGATAATCCGCTAACTTATCTATAGATATATCATGCTTCAAGGTCTCACAAAAATATAAATCAGATATATTGCTATACCCATCTATATAAAACTTTATCGATTGTGTTATTTCTCTATAATTCATTTTTAACATGTTAACTTACTACGTTACTATACTACATGATGATCATTACAAAGTCAAATAAAAACCCTACGTAAATCATAAGGGTTTACTACTTTTTCCTTGGTATGAACCATATTTTTTTATCAAAATCATAACCTCCGCCATTTGATTCAAATTCTTTCACCTTTGGCATAAATTTATTAGTTTCAATGTACCCCACCTTAACCCTTGTGTGTTTTTGTGGATCATATTCTTTTTTATCAGACTTATATGATGACTTGTTACCACTTGCTACATCTCCTGCGTCATTATCCTCTCCCTCTATTACAATACCAAAAAAGCACACTATAGAATACCTTCTGAGGTAAGTATGAACTGACCCATGTTTTTGTGGATCATAAGCGTCACCTGTGACCTCAAACACCTCTCTATTATTATGATCAGTATACTTCACCTGCTTTGTTCCTAGCTCTACGCTCATAGAAAACTCTTCAAACTCTCCCGTCTCTAAGCAAACCACTTTCATAATTAAGCCCGCTTTAAGCCCATCACTATTCACAATCTGTACATAATGAACCCCGTGCTTCATTAATATAGGGTGTAAAAGCTTCTGTATCTTATCTAAAGAACTGTAACTATAACTATATTTACCTATGTTTGCCGACTCTCCTTTAGTCACACAAGGCATATCAACTCTAACCTTAGCTAACGATTGATATAGCTTTAATTTAGTATTCATATTTCTTATTAATTTAAACTACATCACAATACTACATTATATGAGATATATTAGCAAGTCCTTTGTAATTTCTTTATATTGCCGTCTATCATCATTACAGCATTTTCTTTGTTAATTAAAATAGAAAGATGATCAAACTTTTTAAATCCACTCTTTCTTTTCTGAAATATATTTAAGGTGTATACAGTGCCTACTTGTTTAACACATAAAATCCACTCTTTTATATTATCGTTAAAAGGGTTCGAAACTCCTTTTATAAAAACCCTGAAATCTTTTAGCTCACTTGAGTACGAGTATGTTCTATCACTATATATCTTGGTTAATTCTTGAAAAAATTTATTCATTTGGTAAAAACTTTCTGTTAGCTAAATTTATTATCTGAAAAGATATGTTTCTCTTTAACCTTGAATAGGTTGGCTTCTCCATAGCCTTATAAGACAACTCCATTATATCACTAATAGCCTTTTTGGTTAAGCCTTTAGCTAATAAACGAGTATAATACCCCTCTAATTCATGCCTAGCTTCCTCCCTATTAATATTTTTCTCTTTCTCTATCATTTCCATTGTTACATCAAATATATTCATAATGTATTTTAATAATATTTTTACAAAAAGACCCCCTAGTTTATGAAGGTCTTCCGACGTATAAGATAGAAATACTACCTCTAATATATTATATCATTAATCCAATTGTTTTAGTAGGATTATGCCTTAACTTATAAAGAAGGAAAACTATCTGTTGGGTCTATAGTATAATCAACTAATGCATTTTTTTTTAATTTAGGTAATTTAATTAATCTGTTTTTTATCTTCTCTACAGAGTGAAGTTTAGAACCATCATAATAGTAGAATACTTTGCATTGTGTGCATATAGTAGCAAGATTGAATGTATAATGTTTAATTTTTTGAGGCATTTTAACTCTAACCATTAATTCAGCTGGCTTGTTACATTTATTACATTTAGTTTTTAATTTATTTAACTCTACTTTGTTCCATGAACCCATAAGATTTCTGATTTTGTATTTACTTTATGTTTGATAACTTTTATTCCTTGTGTGTATTGAGTCTCAGCCCCCAGTAAGGAGGCAAAGCATTATTCACTTGTTCCACAGTTTAGAGTCGTGGAAACCCATATGATGCTATACAACTTCTATCTGTATTCAATTGTATGCCCGTATCAAGGACGGGGATGCTTAATTAATCTCTATCACAACAGTGTGTACACGAGTCTTGCTTAAAGATGTCTCCATCTAAAAATACACAAATTAATTAAATTCGTTGGTGACACTAGCTACTCAATTCTTTTTCATTCATTACCAACTTCGCGAGCTTCCGAGGGATTGGCTTCAGTTCATCACTATAATAGTGGTAGTCTGATAAAAATAAAAAACTCTTAGGTAGGCGCTTGCAGACACGTAATACATAACATGTACGCCCACTTAAGAGTCGTTTAAATTATGTATTGTATGCCTGCATGTTTATTATATACCACCAACCTATTAACTTGCAAGCAATTATATTCTTTTTTTTATTTAGTCAGTTTCTTTGTATTAAACCGACCCTTGAACTCCCCCAAAGTCATCCCAAAAGCTTCAGCTAGCGCCTCTACATGACCATCTCTTATATTTTTAACTTTTCTGTTTATTATTTTCCCAACTATATTAGGACTTAATCCATTCTCCCATGCAAAATCAGACTGACTCATTTCTTTCGCTTTAATATAAGCTCTCAAATATTCAGATATATCTTTGCTTTCATAAACAGATAGAAAGCTTAAGACTTTCTCATACAGAAGATGGTTAATATTCTGCCCCTTGTTGATGAAATTATGCAAAGTGCTATCATCCATGCCAATTATGCCTCCCATCTCTTCATACGTTAATTTAAGCCCTTCTTTTAAAACCATTAATCTTTTAGGTATATTCATTTTCTTTTAGTTTCAGTATATAAAAAATACGCTCCGAAAACTAGAAACATTACCACACCTGCTATCTGAAACTCAACCGCAGACTCACTGGTAAAGACTACCGTACCTATTACCACCAAACCTAAACTCAGTAATTGCCCTTTTTTAAACATTTTTTTTGATTAATTCTACTTGTTAATTCTATCTTAAATTTAAGATAAGATCAAGTAACATATTATAACAAAAAATACCCCGCTTGTAACCGTAAGGTGTGCGGGGTATAATAGTCGTGGTACACAACTAACTAAACTATATATGAAAAGTGATACATGGCAAGGAGTGACTTACCGACAAATAGCAGAAAGACTGAAGTATAGTGAGTCGCATATATCCAATACATCAAGGTTGTTAAAGTTAACAACAGGGGTTAAGGAGGGGTGCAAAACGCATGTTATTTATAAAGATGAGCTTGTTCGATTAATTGATCATTTAATTTCAAAGCGAGCAAGTGGTAAAAAAGTGTTATTGGCGAAAAGATGGCTATTTGAGCTAAATCACCCTCAAGCTGCAATTGAGCTATTAACTAAAAGTCGTCTAGATTTACATGCGTCTGTTAAAGAAGAAATGCATGAAAATGCTAAATCAAAAGCACGAGTTGTTGAGATAAAGCAAAGACTAAGGAGAACTACATTTGAGAGAAATATAGCTTTAACTTTTTGGACTTACCTATGTATTATACTTATAGCCTCTATTTTATTCAAATGGTAGAGTATAAAAATGCAAAATATTACAGTAAACAGGATATTGCCGCTATAATGCAAAGAGATAAAAGAGGCTTATACAATGTCTATAAAAGATATAACAATGATGGTTACAGAATAAATACCGACTCAATCATGGCAAAGGGTAATATATATCTAACCGAGCACTTCAAAGAGGATGAGGTAGTTAAATTCTTTAAAAGGTACATGATGAGCGGTAGAGCCGCAAACAAAACATGCCAACATATTCAGAACTTCCTAAATACTATTTAACTTTCCTCACAAAAAAACCCTATTCTGTGTAGTAAATCAATCGAACCAATCGGTAATTTAGAATAGGGTTATTTTTGTTATAACACTGTTAGCTACTCTTTACAACGGGTTTAACAACTCTATAAGTTCCGTCTGCCCATCTCCACGCCACTACTGCTATCGCTGAGATCTCGGCAATAACTTGCGAGACACTTGAGCCTGTAATCCCTACAACTGCAAATTCAACTATAAATGCAAACAGAAATGCTACCACAAATGATAGTAACTGTGCTTTCACATCTGGCAAAGCTTTTTTAAGCTGCTGAACCGCTACAGGTATCAATGTTGATCCTATAAGGATAATATCGGCATTTTGTAGTAAAGAAAGATCCATATGTTTTTAAATTAATTCTAAATCGTCTTGATGGCTTGGTACTAGGTAATCACCTTTCAGGAAAGTGTGAGGGTTTACTTCTACTACCTTACCAGTTGCTTTATCCTTCACCTTAACAGTGAATTGCTCTAACCATTTCATTTCTTTTTCAGTAACTACCCCATCTCTTTCAACAATTCTATTCAGTCTCATTAACCAATACACTACACCGTTTTTTGTTTGAAAATCCATACTTCAAAATTAAATATCTATAACTATTATATCACTTTTTTGAGGGTGTGAGTACCTTCCCATTCAATCGTGTACTTACTAACATCAATATACCCGAAATATCCATTTCTAATATTTTTAACACTCCAGTCTTTCAACGGTAAATCTGATATGATCAAATTTCTATATCCATGATGTAAATGCGGGGCGGTAGAAAAACCTGTGTTACCGCTTAAACCAATTAAATCACCCATTGCCACCGTATCACCTACTTTTACTTTTAACTCGCTTAGATGTCCGTATACGGTTTCACGTGCATAGTATCTTGAGCGTAATTTAACATGGTTCCCGTATCCTTTATTACTTTTGACTGCCTTTACTACCTCACCATCATGAGAGGCAAAAATAGGAGTTCCAACTGGTACGCCATAATCAAGACCATTGTGTCCTTTCATACCCATAGACCTATAGGCATATTTTCCGTTTTTCATTTTAAAATCTTTCCCAAATTTTTGAGTGATTCTTGGTCTCATTCCCTGAACTGGTGATAATATCATTTTATATTTGTTTAAATTTTTTTAACTAGGGGACGTTTGTAATGTTCCAGGGTTTACTGTTGTAATCAGGAAATTTGTATCAAAGTGTGAAGGAGGTAAAGTATTCCCAGTGTTATAGAATCTTATGCCTGGTACAAACAATTGAGGTAAACCAAACATATGGAAGTTTAAACTTCTGGAGTTAACAGCAGCATTACCCACAAAATCCCTTATGAAATCTGTTCTTTCTATATTTAGGGAGATTTCTGTATCTGATATAGCAGTTCCTATTTTAATATCACTAGGGGTTGAGGTTAATGTAGTCAGGTCTGCAAGAGATACATAATAAGTATTCCCGAGTGTTAGACCTGCGTACCCACCCTGTACACCTGTAGAATTAACTGCAACAGCTACACCTGTAGAAGCATCTGACCCCGCTACACCCTGTATACTATCTAGGTTTCCCTCCATATACAGTAAGTTGTATCTATTGGGTAAAGTTCCCGCTAAAGTTACGCCACTTGTTAAACTGTTATCTTGATCTACAAGCAGTATAGAACCTATATTGAAGGAGATAGCTAACATTTTATTATCGGACCACTCTAGAACACAACCGTTTTGTGGCCGTCTTCCTCCGAAAGCACTAACCTCATCTCTAATTGATAAATACTTGTTACCTTCGTAATTGAACCCTTGGTTGAATCCATCAATACTACCATTCATATTTAAACTACTCCATGAATCAGTCCCAGGCTTGCTATACCAGTATCGGTCGCTACCTTGTTCACCGACTCCAATAAAAGTTTCAGTATCCACAACAACAGTAAAATTTGTGTTATTTGTAAACCTAAACGTTCCGCTCAAAGAGGGGTTTGTCCCTGTGAAGGTGATTTTAGATCTATATAGATCGTCACCTGGTTCATCTTGATAGAAAAACATAACTTCGTTGTTATTATATCTAGTTATTACCCATGATTGGGTTGAAGCTAAAGATCTAGTTATTTGATTTGCTGTATCTACAGTTATTGAACCAGCTGAATATGATACACCAACAATGACAACATTACTACCATCATCAGTACAAACAGCAAGTCTATCATCAGCAACTCTTGCTATTGTTATATACTTGTTATCGCTTACTCCAGTAGCCACTACTGCGGTATCCTCTATTGTCAACGTGTCACCTGCTAAACTTACAATTGCTACTTCCATAATTGTTGAACTTGAACCGTATACGATGGCAAACAATGAGTCAGTTAATTTTGTCATTGTCCTACCATACTGAGAATAATTAAAGCCCGTATAATCAACAGAATCTATAATTGATAAACTATTAGTGCTTAAATCAACCTCCAGCAGTTCTATCGTACCCTGTATGTGACTAATAGCTCTATTGTCTCCAGCTTTTAATATTTGAACTCTCTGACCACTAACCGTACCGTTTGAATTAATTAATGTGTCCACCACAGCGGGGAGCTCTCTAACAGATGGAACCACTTGCCCTTGTGCATTTATAGATACTAGCTCACCTTGTGATATATTTTTACCAGCCTGAAGTATAAGACTGCTATCTTTAAACTCTTGGAAGCCTCTAAATTCACTTCCCTCATATATAACTATATAAAGTTTGCCAGCTTCAACTGTATTTACATTAGATAAAGATATTCCACCTAGACCGTTAACGTCTACAGTTATTGAACCAGCGAACGAGTGGTTAGCCTTAAATTTTACGGTTAAACCTTCATTTAGTGTTGTGACCTCACTATCTATTGATACTTGATAGTTTCCGCCTGATCCTGTTGCTTCAGCATACTCACCACCTAACTCTATAGAGTCCAGCCTTAAATCATTGTATTGAGAAGCTAAGGCGTCTTCACCTGCCACTGCTATTGAACTATTAATTGCCATTTTTAAGCATTAGAGAATGTAATTTCTGACCTCACGTTTAAAGTTTCTGTAGATGATTTGATTAAAGTTTGCGTAAACCTATTGAACAACCTCCCTGTATTTGGTGCTACCCCACCATCTATAAAATTCCCATATTCCTCAAATGAACCATTTACCTCCGTTGCAGTATAGAAAGTTTCAATATTTGCCTTGCTCCCTATAAAACTAGCTGAACTTACAGCCTTTCTATAAACCTCCGTACCTAATTGGGTATCACCTAAAACTGGACTTGCGTTGTTAGTACCTAAAGCTGTGTAGTTAATGTTACCCGTGTAAGTGTTGTCACCTGCTAATATCCTCGCTAAAACATTAAAACCCTCAGTCGTTACTAGATTATGCACAACAACCTGCCTAGTTTGAAAAGGCTCAATAGACTTCATTAAGTTTTTATATTTAATATAGTGCTTTTTTAGGTAACTTTCTGTAGCTAAAGAGTCTTTTATCATTCTATCCCTCTCTACCCTAAGGCCTTCTATCTTATCAGTAACAGACTTAACAAGAGGGTTCAGACCATCATAAAAGGTAAAGTAATGAACTCCTTTAGCGCTAGACTTCTCCTTCTTATTGAACGCTTTTTTTATTTTTTTAAACATATTTCTTAGTTATTGTATACATTCTAGCACCTAACTCCATGAAAATAAATTCCACCGAGTATTAACTGGCTGACCCGTTGAAACCTCCCATTTCCAATTGTCTCCATTTTTTAGGACGTTGTTAACCTCTGTTAGCTCAATAGACTCAAGTGTATCAGCAAGGTTTTGAGGCCCTAAGATATTTAAATCGTTAACCTCTATTAGATCTTTACTTGTAATAAAGTTAGTCACCACAGCATCCGTGTTAACCTCAAGGTTAGCGGATTGATCTAATAACTTTTGGTAGAACTCAATGACACCAAATAAAGTTGTCCCAAAGTTTATGGAGTACTCTATGTGGTCTGAATAAGCTCCTCCTCTTTGCCTAGCTTTGATTTTTTGAATTACATACTCATCATTGATTGTAGATCTATCTGACAAATCAACCTGTAATATATCCCCCACCTTGAACCCCTTAAAGTTAGTTTTAAAACCCCCTGTTATAATAGGGTTTGAGAACTCGGTAACCTTGGCTTCTGCTAAAACTAAAGCTGTGTTTAAATCAGTTATATTTTGATCAACAATTTTATCTAAATCTCTAATTCCATCTCCTAAACCTAGTGATTTCAACGCATTTGCACTAACAGGGTCGGTATACTGTAATTGAAGCCTTACCCTTTCATTGTAACTAAACAATAAAAACTCACCTTCATTCAGTGTGTCTATCTGACTAGTTGATCTGATAGATTTCTCATTAGAGTTACTCATGTAATCAAAGTCAACCTCATCATTTAAACCTTCAACCCCTACCGTCTGTGTAGTTGTGAATTTACTAAAAATATCTCCACTTGTTTGACCATCTATTGACTCAACAACAAAATTATTTGCGTTTACGACTGTAATAGACCTAACTTCATTGTTTCTAGTTCTATTTGTTATGTAATCCCCTGTAGTAAGACCATGACCTACAAAAGTAATATTTGTAGAGTTAGATCCAGCTCCCATGGTGCCAGTGTTTGAGTTATCATCCAATAAAATAGAGAGATTCTTGAATTTATTCTTTAAAACCCACTCTCGAACGGCTCCATTACCTTCCACTACCTGTGAATATACAGAACTAGACACCCTTTCACCACCTTCAACTATAATTCTATTCCCTACCTGACTTTCATCTATATCAGTAGATAAATCATAGAAATTTTTTGAATCATCATTTATTACATAAAAAGAATTCTGTATATCTTTAGATTTAAAATGTATATCTCTTTCAGCGTCTATATACCAGGTGTACTCAATACCTTCTGCTAATGAATTTACAATTTTTGAAGGTCTAATTTGTGGGCTTCTATACTCATTATAAATGTTTGTTTTTTGAACATTTTTGAGTGTAAAGCTCATATCTTGATTTAACCTAAACCCATTTATAAAAACACCAGATGTATCAGATTGATCAATAGTTATATTGATATACCCTAAATTGTTCCAATCTGGCATACCAACTGTTACACCTCTTTTTAATGGAGCGCTTAAGTACTGCCAAAAATCGCCCGTGAGTTTACCTAAATCAACCTCTGTATAGTTACTAGCGTCTGAACCTATAGTTACCTTTATAGATGAAATTGCTGTGTAATCAACTGGCTTTACCCATAGCATTAAAAACCCACTGACTGGCGCACCAACCTCAATCCCAGTGATGTCATTCACATTCTTTACATCTACTGTAGACTCCCATTTAGCAGTCCCACTTGAGTTAATCCAACTGAAACTTCCAGAATGCCGCCCTTCAACCCACTCACTACCATTAGAAAGCGGTTGACTGGCGTCGTCTAACTCTAGCCACTTTTCCTGAATGTCTGTATTGTTATCATAAACCACAGCATCCAGTGTGTAATTATAGTTAACCGTTGAATTTACAAAACTATTTATCATATACCTAGCATCTACATCTTCCCACGTATCAGCTACAAGTTTACGATCAAACTGTCTTGAGTAACCTACTAACTGAATTTTATAAACAATATTACCTATAGAGTGGATATTTTCATCTTCTATTCCAGATATTAAACCTCCAAAAATAAGCTCCCCTATCTTTGAACCATTTAATATTGTTGAGTTATGATCGTCCTTTAGTGTAATAGTTTGTGTTACCTCGCTATATGACTCTACAACAACTTTTAGCTGATTTACCTCACCTATATTTATATATAAAACTTGTCCTTTTCTAAAGTGGTTATAGTCGTTCTCAAAACTAGGTCTAAGAGTGATTGTACTCGATGTCGAACTTAGTACCAACCCTCCCATATAAACCTGTACGTCGTTGTTCTCAACTGGCTTTACCCCATTTATAACACCAAAGCTTCCCGTGTTTGAACGCCTTTTTAAGGCATAGGATAGGGATAAGCTGTTTGCCTGTACATCCATAGTTCTATCTGTGTGGTCTATGTAATAAAAGATCATCCTATAGCATTAGATTGTTTCAGTTGTTTTATAGTCATTTCAGCCATCTTTTCTGCTGCATCATCAGATAAGAACGTACCCGTTATGTTAACAGTTATTGAACCCCCCATTTTATGAGTGGGAGTTATTGAACCAGTCCCACTAGGGGTAAATATTTCAGGACCTCTTTCACCAACTAAAAACGAATTACCAGGCATAACACCACCACCAATAGCTCTTGCTCCGCTAACCGAACTACCTAGTCCACTAGGGGCATCCTCTCCTTTTTTTATTAATTTTTTTAACCAATCTATAGCTGTTTTTATGGCTCCTACAAATACATCAATAATACCTAGTATAGTATCAACATACCCCTGTATGCTTTCTACTATGGCAGACCATACGGTATCTATAATGCTTTTTACAGCCTCCCATGCTGTAGACCAGTCACCATTTAATAGCGCCATACCTCCAATAACTACATCCTGTATTATATTCCAAACAGTAGAAACTGTATTTTTAATTGCCCCCCAGACACTAGTAAACACAAACTTGATTCCTTCCCATCTTGCAGACCAAATCTCACTTAAAATACCTAAAGAAGTTTGTATGTACTCAATAAACTCAGATTGCATGATAAGCTGTATAAAATCCTTAAGATCATTAAATATAACAGTAACGGACTGCTTTAATAATTCAAAATAAAAGAGTGCTATATTAACAAATATCTTTGTTTTTTCTTGTATACCTAAGAAGTTATTCTCCCACGCCCATTTAATAGCTACAACTGCCGCTACAATTGCCGCTATAACAGCTGTTATGGGTAACATTGAGGCACTTACTAGCGCCCAACCAGCAGCAATTCCTGGCAAAATAACACCTAGCGACGCTATAGGCACAAGTAAGGCAGCAATTGCTGTAGTCGCTAATAATAATATACCTACTAACTTAGCTACTTGTGGGTTTTCTTGTGCAAATAGCTTTATGTTATTAGCCATGGCTCCTATCCCACTAACTAAAGGTTTTAAAACTGGTAGTAATGAGGTCCCAATAGCTATACCTAACTGTGTTAAAGAATCCTTAAGGTTTGACCACTGACCTAGCAAGGTTTGACTTTGAGCCTCCATTAATCCCGAAAATTGACCACCCTCCTCTGTCATAGATATAAACGCCTCTTCAAGATTTTCAAAACCTACAGCTCCGCTTGATACCAACCCTTTCACCTCACTTTCCGCTATACCAAACTGTTTAGCTAACTCTTTTATTATAGGTATACCTCTACCTGTTAATTGATTTACATCTTCTGCAAATAAAACCCCCGAGGTTCTTGCTTTCCCGTATATTTCAGATAATTCACCCAGTGGTATATTTAATCCTGCTCCTACATCACCCAGCATCCTTAATGTTGGGATTATCTCCTCTGCATTTGTTCCAAAACCTAATAATGACTTAGCTGCACCCTGAATTCCTGGCAATTCAAAAGGGGTAGAGGCTGCAAACTGTGCTATATCATCAAGTAAAACCTGTGCTCTCTCTCCACTACCTAACATAGTTGTAAATGCAACTTGAGTTTGTTCAAACTCACCTGCCAACCCACCTAACTTTGTTATCAACGCACCACCTGCCACCGCTATACTAACTAAAGCAACCTTAGCTTTACGTGACACCTTGGATAATTTACCTAAAGAGCCTTTAACTTTTTCAATTTGACTTGAAGATTTACCAGCTCCCTTTACATTTATCTGTAGATCCAGTTTAGTATCTGCCATTAGGTTTGTTTTTATTTTGCTTCTTATTTTGCTCTGAAATTGTTACGGCGTGAGTTATGTATAGATCCATTGCTCTTCCTTGGGGCATCTTAACCCAATCCACTCCAAACTCTTTGGACATTGTATAATCCATTAAGCAGTAGGAGATTTCTGTTTTTGGTGGGATACTTGTTGTGATAGCTTGTTTAATTCTAATTCTTTTTTTTTATCAACACCCGCTACATCTTGTATTACATCCATAACAGCTTTTGTAATTAGATTTAAAGCATCACCTGAAAGCCTCTTTATTTTAGCTTTGCTGAACTCTACCTTATTACCTTTCGTATCCAACAACTCCCAGTCCACTAAAAATATCTCAATTAGCTTTAATATATCTGAAATAGACACCTCTCCTGTCTGTAGGTTTTCAAAACCTATCTCTTTATCTAACTTCATAAACTCCTCTGCTGACAATCCTGACAACAAAGTGATACTATTTTTATCATCTAGTTTAACCACTTTAGTACTCTCTTCTATAAAAAAACTCATAGGTCTCATTGGTTATTTTTTATTTAATATGTAGCTACATCATTAACTAGTAAAGCTTTAGCTGTGTAACCAGCTGTAGATTTATATAAGTTGTAACCTATCTCTTCTTTGATTAACGCATTAGTATCAAGGTTAGCATCGAACGCATCGAACTGAACCGTTGGAGCATATAACCTTAATTCATACTTTAAGCTTGTTGAAGGTATATTTCTAGCAATGTGCTTTTGATAAACCGACTGATCTTTGTTTTTTCTTAATTTCTGGATAAACTCAACATCAACATGTGTACGTGTAAGACTTCCTGAACCTTCAAGTCCAGCTAATATATGTTTAGAAGGAAATCTATTAATAAAATTCACATTACATGCGGCATGTAGAGGCTCTAAAGTGTTCACTAAAGAAAATGTAAAGTCCTCAATACTAGCACATGGAGCCGTTACTGCCGTCACTATATCATCCTCAACCGAAACGATTGACCCACCAATCCAGCTAAACTCTCTATCAGTTGAATATGTTGGCACTTGTGGTGCTAAAACAATCAAGTCGCCTGGTAACAATGTAGTCTCTAAGTTTGTAATTGTAATCGATGTTTCACTCACAACACTATCAATTGTATGTGTTTTAACCGAACTAGATGAAAAATCTAGATAAACACCATCCCTCATTACTTTGATAGAATCACCTGAAGCCAACCCTGTAGTTTGATCAACATTTATAGTTTGTGTCCCAGCACCAGAAGATAAACTAGCTTCTACAACTGTGTTGTGAAAGGAAGACCTAGCCAACACGCCTATTGCAGCTTGAATTATATTATCGGACTGCGTGAATTCAATTTGATTGAAAGTTACACCTGTATATCTTTTAGCTTTTGTTTTGTAACCTATCTCTACTGTATAAGTATCTAAAGAATCAGAAGGGGCTGTAAATTCATGACCTAACCTATTAACATCAGAAGACAAAACTGTAGCCGTCTCTCCAGAAGTTCCACCTGTTAAAGTTTCTCCTACCGTGAAGTTTCCTGAAAGTCCTGAAACTAAGATATAATCATTTTCATTTGAAGACTTTACAACTGTAGCCGTCTCTCCAGAAGTTCCACCTGTTAAAGTTTCTCCTACATCTAGTTGACCAGCTAACGCAGATACTTCAACTAAAACACCTTGTGAATTATCTCCAAATACACCATTTAGAAAGTGTCCTAAGGTTTTAGGACCAGCTAATACCGTTAGTGTCCCTGATGGTGAAGGTATCATGTTTGGCACCGCCCTTTGGTTGATTGTCCTATCTGCTGCTATTGGTGTAGCTGTTGATGGTTGGTATTCAGTACTTATATCCTCGCTCATTAAAGGTATGAATATGTTCGGCGTCAATGCAACATTCTCTACTACCTCTTTTCTAATCGCAAGGTATCCCTCACGCGAAAAACTATTCATCTTTTGATTTGTTAGATTGTTTTTTTATTTTAACACCTTTGTTTTTCATAGGCTTAACAATGTAGCCTAAACCTCTCTTTACACTTAACTCAGCAAACTTAGTCGTTGTAGTAAACTCCTCTCCTACATCAAAAGCGCGCCCAGAAGGTAAACTGAATGCTTTGGTTACGATTATTTTTGTCATCTTTGGAAGGTTATCTTTGTTTTGATCCTCCCAGGGATTCATTTACCTATATTTTAACACCTTTTAAAGTCCTGGTCTAGATACTAAGGAACTAACCGTGAAAGTAACCTCTGAACGTGTGACAAAATACTCTCCCGTCTGTATTACACCATAATCAAAACTTAAAGAGTCATTGTAAGTATAATTTTCTCCACTTATATTAGATCTAATAGATCCCAACACTGAATTAGCTTTGTATGTGTTATCTAGTTGACGCCCTTCCATTAACTCTACCAACTCTTCCATATGCTTAATTGTCTCATCTACACCAGCTTCATTTAAATGCTTTTGTATATTAGAATATATTTTAATTGTAATAGTATGTGTAAGTCTGTCTTCGCATGTAGACGCATTTTGGTTGTCTAAAGTTGTAGACACGGGATAAACCATTAAAGCGGGTAGGTTTGACTTAGGAACTATAACCGCCTCACCTTTGTAGAATGTATTTATATCCCCACCCATGGAGACCTTTAATTGTTCTAATATCTCAGTAATTATTGTGTTCATGAGGTGATTTTATTAAAGAATTTTTCAAAGTTTTTTAGTGTAACAAGTTTAACATACTTATCAGCACTTAATATTTGCCTTTTTGGTATTTTATTTAAACCCAATTGATGATTTTTAAAGTACGGTGAGTTGTTAGATATAACTAAACTCCTTCTAGCTAATTTTTTATTAAAACTATTTCTTAATCTCCCAGTCCAAACTAAAGTTTTACCTCTTTGCTGTGGGTTGTTTTTATAATACCCAGTCCGCTTACCTCTAGCTATTAAGGTTGAAGGTGCTAAAGGCTTCCATTTCTTAGCTCCCCCTTGTCTATTAAACACTGTCTCACCAAAGTATTCCATTAACTCCTTACTAGTGTTCTCAAGAGGTTCTTTTGGGCTTAGAAGAGCTTTATGAATTAGACCTAATTTATCCCTAACTAGTTTGTCGTCAAATTTAATATCTAACTTCATTTAAAACTTTTGGTTCATTGTAAACTTAGGAGAAGTGCTGTTTATTGCAAGCGGGTCGCTACTTGCATCTGTAGGGTAAAAAGATGGTGATTTAATACCATTAGTAGCTAATTCTAAACCCGTGCTATCATCAATCAATCTTAGTTTTCTTTCAGCTATCTTTTGTAGGTCTAACTGTAAAGCTTCCATTCCAGAGCGCCACCCCTTGTCTAGATTTTCAGTCTCCTCACCGTACTCATCCATATAGAGTCCATACTTTGCCATTTCTCTAGCTATTTCTTTCAATAAGGCGGGAGCTATACCAACTATAGGTAGTGTATAAACCTGTGCCAATACGGCGTTTATATACCCCTCTGCATAGTCAATTTTTGACTGTATGTAGTCATCAGACACCTTAGTGGCATCTGTGAACCCACTAGCCTTCCTAACTGCCTCTATAGTTGTATAAGCCATAGTGTTATTCTATTTCTTTATTATTTACTTCAATTATATCATATCTTTCTACTTTAAACTCATTACTTACATTGTAAAAAGAAAGGTTTTGTCTAAAGCTATTTTTTTCATATGAAGCTGTAGTTCTTAGAATATAAGTACCCGCTTGTATTTCTGTATCAATAGGGACAGTTCCAGCAAAAAACTTATTTTTAACGCAACCGCTTTCTACATTAGAGTCAAATTGACGTATAGTTTTGTTATACTCTGTATCAACTCCAACGATTCTAACTTTTAAGTTACCCTTGTAAGGCTTAAATTTGCAAAAATCTACTATATAAAATATATCTTCACCTATTGCATAAGACTCTTTAGTGGTTAGTAAATCAGCATTATATTCAATTACTTTAGTTGGATAAAACAACTCTATCATTATGAAAACCGCTAAAGCTAACGTAAGCAAGTCTTTAATTTTTATAAAACCAATTACTGATTTAATTGTTTCAATTAACTTTTCTTTTTTAGTCATGTAAATATCTTTAACTTGTCTCCTATTATATAGGCTGCTAAAGCCGCTATTAATAACTTCCATATGTTCTCCATTAGCAAAGTCCAATATTTCTCTAAACCTTTTACTAATCGAGTTTGTTCTGGATTATCTGTTTTCTTAACATATGTTTCTTCAATATGTTTTCTTAAATTTTTAAATTTCTGGCTTACTTGGTTATCTCTTTCGACGCAATCTCTATCCACTCTGTTAATCACCTCGGCAGGACTGTAAGCCTTTAGACTATTGGTAAGCTTATCGATAGAATTCTTCAACCTATTGTGGTCTTCCTTACTGCTATACTTATCCTCTATCTTAGAGGTTAACTCTTTAATTGATATCGTGTTCTTATTAACATCCACTTGCATGTTTTCTTGTCCCTGTATGATTCTACCTAACTGTATACCATCATCCATTTTCATAAAATTTGCTTTTTCTCTTTTTGAAATATTGCTTCTAATGCTTCAATCTCCGTTTTTAATTCTGGGATATTTTGGTTTATCCATTCTACATTGGGCTTATAAATTGGCCTCTATTTTTTCTTTAATGCTGCGGCAAGTCTTAGCTCTACCTCTGCTTTAAGTGTGTCTTTGTTTTCAGCAACTACCTCTGTAATGATTTCATCCTTTTTAGAAGCTTCTTCTCTTTCTTTCTTTTGAGCGGCGTCTCTTTCTGTGAACCATGCTTTGTTGTAGTCTTCTTCCGTGTATCCCTCAACTCCTTTCATAGCTCCTTTTTCTATTGGCATCACCATTGTGTAACAACCATCATCACACAGTTCTAATTCAGTAAAGGTTGTAGTTTCAACATCAACTTCCTTGCCTGTTTTAGCATTTACACCTTTCTTAGGAAGTCCCATATTCTTGTTGATTGTAGATAAAGCTTTTTTAGCTTCCTTTTCAGTCTTAAATCTTAAGTATTTCATATTATGAGTTTAAATAATTATGTAATTGTAATGCCCCTGCATCATCTAGTTTGTCGTTTGAGATAGTTACTTTACCAATCCCACCTTCTAACCCCCAGTCTCCATTTGCATCTGCTCCTAAAGCTCCAATTTCGCTTGAAGGGCCTGTAGCAAAAGCATTCTTAAGTGCAATCGTATACTCTAGGACTCCATCGAAATAGATTTTCATATTTGTGGCATCAAAAGTAACAATCAAAGTGTGATCACCTGTATCTGAAATTGGCAAAGAGGAGCTTCCATCTATTACTCCATAAGCAACGTTTGCTGAACCACTTATCCCACGCCCCACGATTACGTAAACCGCGTTTTCGTTTGTTCCTCTATCGTCAATAGCTATGAATACCCCCTTATCTCCCGATGTAGGTCTTTGGGTTGTGAATAAAGCCATCAGTGCATCAGTGTTTACGTCAGCTAGGTTAAATCTAAACCCTAAAGTTCCGCCCGTTTCATGTAGAGATTTGAATGTATCAACGTCTCCTGATGTAAGGGACTCTGTACCCGTAAAGATAAGTTTATTGTTTGTTGAATCGTACCCTGGTTGGTCTGCCGCCGTTGATTGCTCCATGTTATTGCTATTTCTAGCCCTGTCATCAACTTGTGAAGCATCACTACCATTAAGCGTGATAGCATCAGATGTAGCAGTAAGCCATAATAGAGGCTCTAGCTGCCATGGCGTCCATGTAGGATCATTTAAAGTAGGTCTAGTCGTTCTGTATGGATTCCCTAGAGGTAAGTCACTTTGGATACCACACTCATGATGTATGTAAGCAATAGTTTTGTCTGCATTTTCACGAGATAATACAGTTTTTGATAAAGCCATATACGCCATTGAACCCTCCCACGCTCTC
>Ga0306866_1000124_pt1 | contig 30822 bp, 38 predicted proteins | sample AntRauTorckE5432_FD_190450 | JGI IMG/M metagenome (GOLD analysis project Ga0306866, IMG submission 190450) | Saline lake microbial communities from Rauer Islands, Antarctica - Metagenome Torckler E5 #432 (v2) (version 2) | ecosystem: Environmental > Aquatic > Non-marine Saline and Alkaline >...
GAGCAAGAGGATAACATAGCAAAACCTGAGTATAGGGTTTACAATAAGACAAGACTAAGACAAGGGATTTAACATGGCAAAGGTTCGTGGGTTTAACCCGATATGGGCTAATTTTAATTTAGATGGCTTGATATTTGATGACACGTATTATTTGTACGTGCTAAGCAATCAATTCCCTTATTTGCCATCTGATGAAGTTTTTCTGGATATTAATGGAGCCACACGAGCTCGAACTCCTATACAGTATCTAGCTAACGGGACATTGCCTGTTAAGTTGTTTTTCACGGCTGGCACAGTATTTCGCCTTGAGTTTAGGAAAAACGATGGCACAGCCCCCCCATCTCAAAGTGACGCTTTGATTTATGTGGTAGAGAATTATACTCCTGGCGAGTCTTCATCTGGACCTATCCCGGGGTTTAGCCTAAACAGTGATAATCAGATAAGCAACCCACAGTTTCCTGAGGTTTCATTTAGCTCACCCCATACTTTTAAAGGAATTACTAACACCGCAATTGAAATAGCTCCTTCATGGCAAATTGTTGTAGGCGGCACGGGCAACCTTATTGTTACAAGGCAATCGTTGACATCTTCTGATGAGGTTCCAACTAACGCACCATATGGGCTTATTATTCAGACTTTAGGCTTTGATTCTGCTTATTTGCGTCAGCGTTTTGACGAAAATGGAACTATTTGGTCACAAGCTGCCGTATCTACCAGCATTACTGCACGCACTGCTGACTCGATTCCGTATAAGATTAGGGTATCATTGCAAAATAACGCACCATCTGCGCAATCTGTAACTATAGATTCTTATACTTTGACTACTGCATGGCAAGAATTTGTTGGCGCGGCTACTGTTCCTGAGTCAAATAATACGACTAATCCGAGCACTGCTCATACAGAATTAAGAATTTCTTTGCCGCGTTCTGGCTCTGTTGCGTTAACTAGCATACAGCTTGTTAGCCAAGATACTCCGGTTGACTTGCCGTTTGAGCAGGAAACTGTGGCGCGACAAAAAGATCACTTATTCCATTATTACCAAAACTCTATATTACTTGAGCCAAAATCCAGCTTGTTAACTGGTGCAAATTGGTCTTTAAATCCATGGCAGTTTAGAGCTCCCGCGATAGCCACTCTTGAAGATAGAACTGCATACACCGCCGACCAGACTATTATCCACCAGCAAACAGCCGGCAGTCAGGTAGCGATTGGTCGCGGCTCGGAAAGTAAGAACCGGCCACTTGAAATACGCGCTGTAACGGCCAACAACCGTTTTGCGGTAATTGAGTACATTGACGCTACCACAGCGCGTCCTTACTGGGGCAGCAAGTTGTCAGCTTTACTCAAGGCTAGAATAGCAACTACACATGGTACCAGCGTTAAAGTTAAAGCTCGCTTAATTTATAGGGCTACACTACCCGCTACTTTAGGAGAAAATGAGCCAATTCTTGCTTGGTCTGGCAGTGTCGACCCATCTTTTTCAGACGGCTGGACTGCTATTACGCCTAAAAACGATCCGGCGTATACCTTAACGTCCACCATGGCAAATATGCCTTTTGAAGGCATGCAGCTACCCGCGTCAACATCGGCAGCCATGACCTTGGGTATTGTTCTATATACTGTAGACAATATGGTGCAGACTGGCACCGCTGATTCTGTTCAAATGGAGCGCTGCTCACTTGTCCCTAATGAATTTGCAACAGATTCCAACGTGCTTACATTTGATGATAATTTTAGCCGCTGCCAGTTTTATTACGAAAAAAGCTACCCTGTGACTTCCATCCCGGGAGTTGACAATACAGCAAATGGGATATTGTTATTTACCCAGCCTGTGCAGCATAGTAGCGGCACTTTTTCTAAGGACACAGGCTATCGATTCCAGTTCCAGATTAACTATGAACAGGTAAAACGTAGTGTTCCTACTCTTGTCATTAGATCCCCAACCTCTGTAACAGCTAACTTATTGCAATTTGCCATTAGAACCGGCACTACTACGCCCACGCCAACAAGTGGTGGCAACCCTCGTAATATTGGCGCTGTATTATCGCCAGGATGGACTATTGCTTATAGCGATCAAGACAGAGTTGTATTGCAGGCTAATAACGTAAGCCAGGTAATGGAAATAATAACAAGTAGTCCAGCAGCACAACAAGAAATACAACTACATTATACTGCCGATGCACGGCTTGCCCGATAGGAGAGAAATATGCCAGCTATACGTTATTCAAGCAGTTTTGACGAAACAATCCCATTCAGCGATGAATGCTTGCAAATGAATCTAGCAGCAGACACTGCGCAAACATACACAGTCCCGGGGACTGGAAAAAATAAATATACAGCCTTATTTTCATACAATAATAACGCTAATATTTTCGTTAGTCTTGATGGAGTCGCCGTTTCTCCTGCTAGCGGCGCGCAAACAACCACCAAAAGGCTGGAGTTTAGACCTGATAAACGCTACGTAAGTGGTGGTGATGTTTTGTCATTCATAACCCCCGATACCAATGCTTACGTGGGAGTTTCGCTGCGAACTATACCAAGCTAAGGAATATTTATGGTGCTGACTAAAAAGTTTTCTGAATTTAACAACGGCAATGACCTAGAGAATGATGATACTACTGTCGGGCTGCGTGGTGGGGTCAATACAAAATTTGATAACCCGTGGGTGTTTTTAGCCCCAGGCACAACCGCCGAAAGACCCGCGCCATCTGATGCCATTGCGTACCGCTTACGTTTCAATGAAGACTTAAGAGCCTATGAGTTTTATGACAACTTAAATGCGGAGTGGGTACAGTTTGAAAAGAACTCTGACTTAAATGAATTGATTGCACGGCTTGCAGCGCACACGGCTGGCGATGGCGCGTCGATGATTGGCCTGCAAGACTTAGGCGCCGTGGTAGACAAAACAGTACAAAATTTAGCAGCAGCTGTGTTTGTAACTAGTGGTGACGAGTCAACAGTGCTTGCTAATAGCGTACAACTTAGCTCGCTTGCTCTATTGCTGGCTGGTGGGACTATGGCTGGCGCTATAGATATGGATAGCAACGCAATAAATAACTTGCCTGCTCCTGTTCTGCCTGGCGATGCTACAAACAAAGCCTACGTTGATGGGCTTGGCACAGGAACTGTAACCGCAGGCCTTGAAAATGAACTTGCATTTTATCCTGCTGATGGTGACACTGTAGAAGGTCTTGCAACTGGTAATAGCGCAACATTAGTAACCAGCTCTACTGGCGTACCGTCTTATACTGCGTCTATGCAAGACGGTGAGTTACTCATTGGTGTAACTGGTGGAACTCCAGTACCTGCAACACTAACAGCAGGGCAGGGAATATCTATCGCTCAAAGCGCAGGTGGTGTAACTATCTCCGGCACAGGCTCAGGCATTGGCTGGACAGAAGTTACAAGCACAACAAAAGCAATGGTGTCTGATAATGGCTATATTGCTAATAACTCTAGCGAAGTTGTATTTACATTGCCAACGACTGCAGCAGTCGGAGCTGTGATTAATGTTGTGGGCAAAGGCTCTGGTGGGTGGAAGATAGAGCAGAACGCAGGGCAGAATATAAATATAGGTGATACAGCAAGTACAGCTGGAACCGGTGGCAATGTATCATCTACTAATCAGCATGATTCTTTGCAATTGCTTTGCGTTACTGCTGATACTGTCTGGACTGCATCTGTCGCGCCTCAGGGTAATATTAATATCGTTTAAGGAAGCAATATGGCTACTAATAATTCTACAAATACTAACTTAAGCAGGCAAACTGGTACTGGACAGTTTGTCGGTGATACTAACCCACTTATTGCAGGTCTAGAAGGTAGTTTTGGCGATAATTTTAATGCTAACTCTAATAAAATTATTAATCTTACAGACCCAACTGATAATCAAGATGCTGCTACTAAGGCTTTTGTTGAAGGCTTGGCTGCTAAGGTCGTTCAATATTCTTTTTCTTCAATCCCAATGTCTGTTTCAACTACTAGTACTACGTATGTATCTACGGGTTTAACAGGCTCTATAACCCCAACTAATCCTGCAAACACCATAATGGTATTAGTTTCAGGTGAAGGCAGGGCACAATATGCAACGCCTGGCTCTGGCACAGGTTCACAGTTAAGAATAGCTAATTTTGAATTAAAAAGAACCTCAGGCACAACAACTACTTTACGACAATCTTCGGTAGGTAGAATAATAACTAGTGGAGTATCAACCTTCACGGGAACAAGTTTCGGCATCGTTTCTTTTTTATCTGATGAAGTAGCTGGCAGCACATCACTTCATACTTATCAAGTTAATTTTAAAGCAGCTAGTGGCAGTGAAGCAATTTTTGCATCTGGCTCACCAACCCCACAAGGCGCGGTTATGTTAATAATGGAGTTAAAAGCATGAAAACATCAAATGTATTATCCTATATGCAATTACAATATGTATTGCGTGGCGAACCTGATTACTCTACAGAACAATCATTAAATGATATTGATGCGGACTTTGTTAATGGATCTAATCAACCAACAGATGAAGCCTATCATGCAGCAGCATCTGAATATAAAAACAATATATTGCTTGACGAATATAGGCAGGCAATAAAACAGCTTCTATATAATAAAGCACAAGAAAAGGATTACGATAGCGAGCAAAGCATTGCATCATACGCAACAAGTACAAACGAGGACTGGAAATCAGAAGCGCAGCAATTTGTGCAATGGCGTGATACTGTTTATGAGTATAGTCTTGGTGTTTTGTCAGATGTTCAAGCAGGTGTAGCAGCGCCAAGCATTGATGATTTTATTTCTGGTGCTCCGGTACTAGAGTGGGTTTAAAGCGAAAAGCATGTAAAGTATACTAATATAAATAACCAAGGAGCGAAAATGTCTATAACAGCTATAAGTGCCGATATGGCGCAAAACCCGCGCACAGTACGTATTACTACTACTGATAACTTTCAAGTAATTTCTGCTGCCGGATATCTTGCAGATCAAGAAGATAATATTAAAGAACTGAATTCTGGTGAGTTTAATTTTCTTGCTAGTGATTTATGCATAGTTTCCTATGATGGTGGCGAGCAATTATTTAGAGTGGTTGGCGATGTTCTTGAATTAATCTCAAACAACTCTTTACAGCATGTGCAGGTAGATGTTGCGCTAGCTGACTTTATTGGCTCTTACACTGCAAGCTTGAACTTATTGCCAGCGCCTGGCGAAAATAAAAAATATGTATTGCATAGAGCTACATTGCATATTAATTATGGCGGTACAGTTTTAGCGGCTGGCGGCGATGTTCAGATCCAATACGCTGATGATGCTAATGCTGGTGGAACTTTTGCGTCAAGTTCTGTAACTGATACAGTGTTAATTGCAGCTACTGCTGATACTTCATTTAGTCTTAGCCCAGTAGATACTACTTTAACCGATGCTACAACTTTAAACGAAGGGCTATATTTGTCCGCTCAAACTGCTGACTTTACTGGCGGCACTAATTCTAGTTATAAAGTGGACTTATGGTATTCAGTAATGGATGTTGCTTGAGATTACTAGTTGTAATCTTATTTGCCTGCGCGTCGATAACAGCGCAGGCAAATATCTGTATTAGTCCATTTCATGACTACCACTATTTAACCTGCAGTGATTATGAGTATGTAACTGGCAGACATAGGCTTAAAATACCAGCTTATTTTGATACTGATTTGGCAAGCATTCCTCGGGCGGCTTGGTGGATTATGTCGCCAGCTAAAAGTGAAGTTATTGAAGCCTCGGTGGTGCATGATTGGATCTATCGAAAAGAAAGAGGTATTACAAGAAAGCAAGCGGATATTATTTTTTATGACATGCTGCTCGCAAATCATATGCCAAAATGGAAAGCGGCTTCAATGTATTATGCTGTAAGAGCTTTCGGGAGGTCTTCTTATCATGCAAGAGCTAAAGAAATGGTTGATTGAACATGAAGGCATGAGCTTAAAACCATATAAGTGCCCTAATGGTAAAATAACAATTGGCGTCGGTCGCAACTTGGAAAGTAACGGCTTAAGCCTCGATGAGTGCAATTACTTACTTGAAAATGACATTGCCAGGTGTAGGCGCGAGCTTGATGTATACTGGTGGTTTATTATTTTAAATGAAAACCGAAAAAACGCACTGCTAAACATGTGTTTTAATCTCGGGTTAACAAAATTGCTAACATTTAAAAAAATGATCGTAGCTTTAGAGCAAAAAAATTATGATCGCGCGGCTATTGAAGCCCTGGATAGCCGATGGGCAAAACAAGTCAAAGGCCGAGCTGTGGATATTGCCGAAGTAATTAAAGAGGGTTAGCTATATGAGCGAGGATAGATTTGTATTATGCCAATGCGGGAAGGAGGCTCATTACTGTCAAAGATGCCACCCCGAACAAGAGACAGCTCTGCCCAAAGTGGCAAATTTTATTTTTCATGCTGTGATATATATATTAGCGGTAGTTGGTGTCGAGGAGATATTCAGGTTTTTAGGATAACAAAGGTTTGCAGGATGAGCTTTTCGCCAGAAGATATCGAGCACATAAAAACAGTAGACTGGTTCAGGTATGAATACCCAGAATTAAAAGAGGACTTTCACCATTTTGCCAATCAAAGAAAATGCACCCCCATGGAAGGCCGGAAGCTGAAAAGAATGGGGGTAATGCGCGGCGTTTCTGACTTTTTCTTAGCCGTCCCACGGCATGGATATCATGGCTTATGGGTTGAGTTAAAAGCTGGGGCTGGTAGACTAAGTCCTGAGCAAAAAGAGTTTATTAAAAGGAAAAACGCCAATGGATATCTTGCTATTCCGGCATGGGGTTATGATGAAGCCAAAAATATAATTAAAGAATATCTTCAAAATGCTTCCGCTTGATTGTGTCCCCAGTTACAGTCAACGCATGAGGGCTTTCTATCTCTTTTAACATTGCACGTAAATAAACGGCATTTTGTAAATGAGGGTAAAATATTTCACCGCGTTTTACATGTTTTAACACAAAGCTACCATAAAAGTAATTTTTCGCCCTTTCTGAGGCTGTAGGTATATACCTTTCAAAAACGTATTTGCCGTCAGCGCATTTATAATAAGCATGTAATATTACTTTGTCATTTACTTCTTGCACCCAGTAACTAGATTGCATTACAGTTTTAGTCTCTTGTGCACCAGAGAATTGAGACACGGATAACTTGGCGTTTGGATCTATTAATTCATGCTCACAATTCCGGCACTGTCTTGCAGCAATATCATTTTGCACGCTACAATTTTCACATTCTTTAAACTCAAAGTAATAAGTGCAACGTTCCTCGCCATCGTGGCCTATGCATCGCCTTGCATGCAACCCGTTTAACGTTTCGCATTTAGGGCACGGGAATATTAAATCAGCATCTTTATCCCTGGTTTCCTTTAAAGCCTCAAGCAACAAAGGGCTGTCCCAGTCTTGGTGCCTTTCAATATTGCCAGCGCAATCAATGATTAACGCATGGTCTTTGCCTGGGGAAAGACGCAAAACCCTGCCCATGGTTTGAACCACTAAGACCAAGGAGTCAGTTGGGCGCAAATAGGCTAATGTGTCATATGGCGGGATATCAACGCCAACAGAAACAATGCTAATATTTACTATATAACGTATCTCCCCAGAGCGAGCTTTATTAAATATATCTGTTCTATCAGAGTTTGCCATATCACCAAGGATGACGGCGGTCTGCTCTTTAGGCAGGTGCGCGGCGCACTCATAGGCATGTTTTTTGGTTGATGCGAATATGATGCACCCATGGCGGTTTTGGGCCTCCATTACATGCACTATCTGCTGCATTATTAGCGCTGTAAGTCGTGTGTTGTTTCTAACTACGTCTTCAAGTTCTTTGCTGTCGAAATTGCCATTAGACTTAATCTTGACACGGCTAAAATCGATAGTGAGTTTAGAATCTACTTGAAAAGTTGGCTTTACAAGGTAGCCCTCTTGAATAAGCCATTCAGTAGTAATATTGCCGACTCGCGACTTGAAAAGGCAATCTTTACCAACAATGTCAGTGCCTTTAAACCTAAAGTCCGTACCTGTCGCCCCTAAAAGCCGCATTTTGTCATAGCTTTGCTTATAATGCCTTAAAATGCGCATAAAAGTAGAGCGATGGTTCAAGTGGTTAATATTGTGACATTCATCAACAACAATAAGGTTAAACTGTATATCTGCCAGTGTCTCTTTGCGTTTAATAGCGTTAAGGATAGACTGAGGTGTACCAAAAACTACAAAAGATTTAATGTCTTTAGAGCTTAACGCAGCGCAATATATCGAAGCCTCGCCGCCCTGGTCAACAAAAGTCTGGGAGTTATTGCGTACAAGCTCAGCATTATTGACAAGGCATAGCGCTCTTTTACCAAGTTTTTGCATAGTGAGCAATATGTCGGAAATCATAAGGGATTTGCCACTACCAACAGACGCCATAAGCAATACCGGATCGCTATTTTCTTTTAATTTTCCCCAACACTCCTTAACCGCTTTTGCTTGGTAAGGCCTAAGAGTTTTAATAGCCACCACTAACATCCTTATCTTTCTGATGGCAAACCTTAATAAAAGGACACATTTTACACAAGTAAAACAAAGGGTTGCTACTTATCCTTGGCGGCATTGTGTCAGAATCATGGATAAGCTTGGCTTTTTCAACTAATTTTTCGTAAAAATCGGGGTCAAATGTCACTATCTCATCATGAAACTGCGCGGTATTTTTATTAAAAACCAGCAAAAAAGCCTTATATATTCCCGAAAGCCCCATATAAGCTTGAATCTGAGCATAATATTGTTCGTTCCATTTACGCAAGCCATGGTTAACAAATTGCTGAAATGAAGCGTGATTAGCGGTTTTTATCTCAAGCAATGCTCCAAATTTTGGCAAATAACCGTCAATATTGCCTTTAAACCATGGGTATTCAGGATGGATGATCTCATCGTTGTCAACATCAACCTTAGTGACCAGCTCAAGAAGACTTACTATATACCCTTCAAGACGATTACCAACGTCAAATATACGTCTTGTTCTAGTCGGCAAGTCTGCCCGCTCATAACCATGATAATCAAACCATATGCGACGCCAGCAAGGGTTGCCGATAGAGCTTGCGCCAATATATTCGCGCTTTGCCTCAGAGGGCGGTACAATGCCCTCTAGCAACTTTGTTAACTTCCCCATTAAAATGGCAAGTCTTCGTCGAGATCGTTCTGTGCAGCGCCTGAATTGCGGCTAAAAGCACTATCAACACCCTTGTTATTATGCGTAACCTCAGCTTTAACTCCAATTTGACATTCAAAACCAGAAGGGGCATGTACCTCACTAACGTTATTGCCTTCCATAATCCCTTTATCTCTTCTTGGCATAGGCGACTCAGAGATTTTTCTTGGCATAGACCACTCAGAGATTTTAATGCCAAGAGTTTTGTTACACAGGCTCGCCAAGTCTTGGTTAGTTGGCTCGTTATTGTGTGCTGGCTTATAGTTGCACAAAGTCATTAGCAATTTAAGCATATTAAGATTGCGATAAATTGACTCAGGCTTACCTTGAAATACTCTAATTTTCTGAGCAACCTCACGACCTTTAAAGTCAGCAGAAATAATTTTATATATAACTTCAATAAATTTATCTGCTTCTCTGTAGTCATTCGCCGCTTTTTCTATAACTGCGCACGACTTAATAACAGCCAAAGCTGTTGTCCCGTCAGGAATTATCCCAAAACTAGGCAAAAAAGCGTCTTTCTGATCGCCAGTTACTTCTTGTCCTGTCGGACTAGTCCAAAAACCCATTTATTGCTCCTTTGTATTAGAAAAGATTAATCAGCATAATAGCTTTCAAGTTGTTCTTTAACGGCCAGTAAATCGTTGTCTATTAAAGACTCGCTAAACATATCGATGGGAGACTTAGAAAGATGTGTGCCGTTATTCTGCGTTAAAAATTTGTATTCACCATCCACAATCATTGAATGTAAAACAGTGCTAACCATACCCTCAAGACATATTTTATCATCAAGAAGCTTGCCAATAGTTTTAACCTTGGATTTGCCCTGACTATCAACGTCACTATGCGTTAAGACAAAAATAGTTAAATCATCCCGGCAACCCATCAATGTTTTGAATATCCCCCAAGCATGAGACGCCAGCTCATTGTATTTGTCATAGCCTTTTTCCATGACTCGGTTCATAAACTCATGCGACATCAAGTAAATGAAATCGTCAATTACCAAAGTTGTTATTTCTGGTCTGCGTTCATTGATAGCTTTTATATATGACAACAAAACCTTGTAATTGTCGCTCACATAAAAGTTTTTAAGCTCAGAGCTGTATTTGTTTTTATACCCCCTAAATGGCAATGGCTTGCCAAGGGTTGAAAATATAAACGTAGATTCTGGATCCAATGTTCGTATAGCGGTACTTTTGCCAGTACCGCTTTCCCCAATAACTAAAACTGTATTAGACATTAGCAACGCTCCTTTATAGTAACACTGGGCTTGCCAGGCTTAACTGTAATCAGCTCAAGCAAGCTATCCCGCACACTTTCTGGAGCTGTAGCCATGTACTCCTCGCATAGCTTTTTATCAACAGAGTAAGAAACACTTTCTTTAATCGGATCAAACTTGCTAGGGATAAATATAGAACCAGATTGATAGGCTTTTTTGTCCAGAGAATAAGTAGCCGGTGTCTTGCATTCTATTTTCCACGGGCCATACTCGTATGTTGATTGTCCTTGGTGCTCATGTCCCAAAGCGCCAATTATATTGGCTGTCAGCTCTTCTTTTTGTAAAGTCAGATCTGCCAGTTTCTTATTTACCTTTTTAAGATCTTTAATGCTGTCATTCAAAAACTGTTCTCTGTCTAATGTATCTTGCATAATAATTACCTCATTTACTGTAAGTAGTATACGCCAGGTATTGACGTACAGCTATAGTAAAACACTGCTTGCATTATGTCAAACACTTTCGTACAATTACTTGCGTACAATTACTTGATATAAAATACAGGAGAAAAGCATGAAGCCAGCACAAGTAAAAGAGCACTTTAGATCAGGTTATAGGTTTTACAAAGAGACGGGAATGTCGCCAGCAAATATATCAAACTGGATGGCGTGGGGTTTTGTTCCGATTGCTTCACAGTTCAAGATTGAAGAAAAAACGAAAGGGAGGCTCAGAGCCAGTTGGAAAGATATTAAAAAATAATTTTTGAAGTTAATCAGGGAGAGATATATGGAGAAAAAGGATTATAAGTTCCATTGATTCTTGCAAAGATTGAAAAACAAGGCAAATAAAAAGCCCACGAGCGAGCGAGCAGGCGGGCTCCAACGGAAATTATAATGTTTTAATAACTACGGGGAGACTAAAACATGGGGAAGATTATAGCCAATTTATATTTTTAAATAAAGCTCATTCGGGGTTATATACCTGCTTGAGCTTTTTTTTTAATTTGATTGACCGAAGGACATATATGAATAGATTATTATTTGCGCTTAATGATATGCGCAGAAAAATAGGTTTGGTACCTGCTGACAGCAGGCAGATAAAAGCTAACAAAGCTGGAGAGTTTGAAAGGTTTACGATAGAAGGGGAGTCAAAAAGCAAAAAATCAGGAGTTTTATTTTTTTTTGATGATGGCGGTTACTGGGCTATGAACCATAAAACCGGTCAGAGCTGCAACGGAAGCCAAGGACGCAAAGGGCAGCAAACCAACGCGCCCAAAAGAGAGCCAGATCCCAAAAAAGATCAAGAGCGTATCAAGCTACAAGATCTTGGCCGCAAAATAGCAGTAAGACTATTATCTACTGGCATCCCCCTCACCTCAACGCCTTTCGGCACGCATGATTATATCGACAAAAAAGAAATATCACACCATGGACTTATGGTTTGCGATGACACAGACTACCAGTTTAGAAAAGGCTGGTTAATGGTTAAGCTGGCAGATAAGCGCGGGTTATGCAATATCCAGTTTATATCGCCATCCGGGGAAAAAAGATTTATTAAAGGAGCAAAAAAGAAAGGAGCTTATGGTTGTTTTGGTATATATGAGACAGGAATGCCCATTTTGATGGCAGAAGGCATGGCAACAGCTAGAACACTTTATGATACCTTAGTTATGCCAGTTTTTTTTGGAATTGATGCAACAAACTTAACCCACGCTTTAGCCACTGTTATTGATAAATACAAAATAGATGCTCGAATAACGCAAATATCAATGGCTGCCGATTACGATATAAACGGAGTAGGAGAAAAGCACGCAAAACAAGCATTGCTTGATAATGATATAAGCGTTAATCAGGGATCGCTTTTTGTCCCCAATTTTAACGTTAACACAGACTGGAACGATGTTTTTACACGATATAAAAACGGCAAAAATGCAATAGAGCAAATATTTTCTGCTTTAAAATGATTTAAAATGATTTAAAAATACAGGAGTATTCTATGAAAGAACGTGAAGAGTTAACAGTCGAGCAAATATTACCTAAGCCCATCGAGGAGCTAATCCCTAGCGATAAATTTCCAGACCTCAGCGCAAAAAACAACCCGATAAACACCAGCGCAAACGTAGCTTATTTGCTTAACTTCTATGGCATTACACTGCGATATAATTTAATGACCAATAAGCCCGAGTTTAAAGCCGCTGGCAAGCATTTTAGCGCAGTTAATGAGGCAGAGTGCTACTTTACCGAAATATCAAACCTGTGCGTTAAAAATGGCGTACCAAAAATAGATCTGCCCCATCATATCCTATACATAGCAGACCAAAATCGCTACCACCCAGCTGTGGAATTTATAAATAGCCAGCCTTGGGATGGTAACCCAAGAGTAGAGGAATTTCTACGCACTGTTAAAGCAGACAAGCAAGAAATGGCAGATAAACTGATATACCGTTGGATGGTATCATGCGTACATGCCGCATTTTCCGAAAAAGGAGCATCAGTTGAAGGCGCATTGGTTTTTCAGGGAGAACAAAAGATAGGTAAAACCCATTGGTTTATCAAACTTGTGCCAGAGCAGTGGCGCGGACTAATAAAAGATTCACTACACTTAGACCCAACAAACAAAGATTCGGTTATTGATTGCACTAATTGCTGGCTAGGGGAGCTAGCAGAACTGGATGGAACCATCAAAAAGTCTGACATATCAGCACAAAAACAATTTTTAACTCGCTCAGTTGACCACTATCGAGTCCCTTTTGGTAGAGTCTCAAGAGGAGTCCCGCGAAGAACGGCTTATTATGGTTCAGTAAATCCCACCGACTTTCTATCAGACGATACAGGCAACCGAAGGTACTGGACGGTTTCAGTGCGCTCAATAAATCACAACCATGATATCGATATGCAGCAAGTCTGGGCAGAGATTAAAAATCATATGGATAACGGCGAAAGCTATCGCTTAACGGAGAAAGAACAAAGCATGATTAATCTCGAAAATGATAATCATATGCCTACGTGTCCCATAGAAGAAAAAATCATTGAAAGATTTAGATGGGATGACAATCCAATTTACCATACGCACCCTATGACAGCAACAGAAGTCCTGGACAACTTACACATGTCTTTAATAGAAATGACCAGGAATGGGGCCGTAAAAAAATGTGCAGCCGCTTTGACCAAATTGACCGGAAAAAAACGAAGAAAATGCAACGGAAGGAAGATTTTTGACCTACCTAGGTTAAAAATTTAACAAAAAAAGCCTGGGGTCCATAAGGGTATCTGTAGGGACTTTGATTTTTATTTATGGACCCTCTAAAAATACACGCCCAGTAAGGTCTATAGTCATTTAGGGACCTTAGGGTCCTTAAAAATAATAAAAAAAAAAAGTATGTAGTTATACGTTAAAATAAGTACAATTAGCACAGAAATATTAGGATAACTATAGCGTTACATAAGGAAAAACGGGACCCTACGGACACCAAAAACGCTATAGCCCTTGCTGTGCGTGGGTTATAGGCAGGGACTATTCAATTTTTCTAGGGGCCCCTTAATTTTTTCACCGGTATATTCAGAGACATTTTACTTAAAAATTAATCTTAAAGCATATTTGAATCGCAAATAGTTTTTAATTTAATTTAAATGCATATTAATGGAGCTACTAAGGATGAAATTTAAGGATTTTTGTCATCAAAATGACATTAAAGTTTTGCACGATGATTTTGTATTTTTAAAGCGCACAATTAGAGCAATACCGGAAGAAAAAAGAGCACAAGTGATGCATGAATATACTAGAATATGGATACAAGTGAAGCTAGCATGTTGCGACAAGGTACGAGCGCAAAATGAAGGACGCAGGGCGGCTAATAATTGGATTAGGGGATTGGCGTGTTGAAGATGATTTTGAACTATATCGTGAACAGGAGTTAAATGCATTAGTGCCTGATGGGAATTGGATTGCAGTTGAAGGTGGCGGTCAATACAAAGGTTATGCATATGCCGAAATTGAAGGTAAATCGATTGTAGAACAGCTAATGGTGGCAGCATGAATGATGATGAAATAGAACAAATCAGAAAACACAATGACGAAATATCTATGTTATTAGGTTATGCTCACGGCTCAGTGGCTAATGTGTTGCGTGAATATTCAATTGATTTGATGAAAAACAATCAGTTATAGTTGATTTATATAGGGCTTTTTTCTTTTGATTTTGGCTAATAAATAGTAAGATAGGAGTTATTACGACTCGCCCAGTCAAGGTTTCGTTCCCGGCGAAAGTAAATGTGAACCCTGACTGGTGATTGAAGTGCGTAAAGGTGCGTACCTGAAATAACAACGCTCCCTTCACGTTATTATAAACATTTTTTTTGATTTATCAAACTAGTCTGTCAACTATAGAGTCAGACAAGTTTAATAACAGGAGTTTTAAGTGAGTAAGAGTAAAGGCGTAGTAGCTTGGTTCAATGACAAAAAAGGCTATGGATTCATTGTGCATAATGATGTTGATATTTTTGTGCACTTTAGCGATATAGCAAAGGAAGGATACAAAACTTTAAACGCTGGTGACCGTGTCACGTTTGATAAAGAAACTAGCGAACGTGGACTTTGTGCCAAGTGTGTGGCTGTTGTGCATTAAATATGCTAGTTGTTCATTGCGTTTAGATTTTAACAAGAGCATTGATAAGCATAGCATTTTAAACATTACTAACAGTCTTATCCACTGTTTTTGTTGATTGTTTTGATGTATGCGAGCGCGCTCTAAGGCTTGAGCTCGCATGTTATTACGTATTTTTTAATTGAAATTAAGAAACCTAGAATTATTTCATTATTTTCAGGGTGTGGTGGACTTGATTTAGGTTTTCATCAAGCTGGATACCAAAAGCCTTTGTTGCTGAAAATGTTAAAGGTCTCTTAAGTGCAAATAAAAATAAAGCAATTGAAAATATCGCTCCTGGATATCTAGTAAAAATCCAGTTATATAACTTTGCAGAATATGGCGTACCCCAATTTAGGGAAAGAGTATTAATTGTTGGTATACGTAAGGATACGGGGTTTGATTTTTGTCATCCAGAGCCGACCCATGGTACAGATAAGAATCCTTATGTAACGGTTGGTGAGGCGCTTAAAGATGTTGAAAAAATTAGAGACAACAATGAGATAATGAACTCTAAACCAAAAACTATCGAAATGCTTAAGCTTATCCCTGAGGGAGGCAATTTTACAGATATACGTAAAAGGGATGATTAGTCATGTTTATCGAAGAATAAACAGAAATGAGCCGTCTAAAACTATAATTGCTGCAGGAGGAGGTGGTACCTGGGGGTATCACTATCCTGAACCTCGTCCTCTCACTAATCGTGAAAGAGCGAGACTACAGTCATTATTGGCAGTATCGCGGAAGTTAGAAGACAAATAGGGAATGCCGTTCCTCCATCAGGGGTGCATGCTTTGGCTTACCAATAATTACCCTAAAGTGATTTTATCCAGTGCCAGAGCCATGACCTTTGCCATGGCCATAGCCGTAGCCGCTGCCAGAGCCATGACCATGGCCATATATTACCTCGTCAACCTTTGCCGGAGCCGTCACCGTCGCCACGGCCGGCGCCGTCACCGTCGCCGTAGCCTCCGTTGTAGCCACCGCAGCCAAAGCCATCTCCGTAGCCGTCTCCGTTACCATTGCCGGCGTCGCCGTGGCCGTCGCAGTAGCCGTAGCCCTCTACAGAGCCATAGCCGTATCTATTGCCACCGCCCTCTCCGTAGCAATCTATAGAGCCATAGCTATAGCCGTAGCCATAGCCGTCTCTATGGCTATCTATTTTTAAGCCGACCATACCGCTACATCCTCGATTGATTTTTGAGCTTGAGTGGTAACGTCAATTATTTCTATGGCATCCAAAAGTTCCACACGATCTACAGCACAGGGAAATTTGCACTCATCCGGATTGCTTGTGCCCCTCATCGCTAGCTCGCTTAGTGTCGCAGCACCAGCCCAGCGCCAAATCCTCCTTGCGTCTGTCATTACAACCTCGCTGCCCTGCCGTGATTCTAAATATCCAGCAAAGACACCGGCCGAATAAGTGCGCACTATCACGTACCGTGATTCATCGTTATGTTTTTTAACGTATATTTCGCCGTTTATTTCTAATTCTTTCATTTTACACCTCTTTTATTATAAAAATCATCGCCAGTAAATTCTATATCTATTAATTTGTGCATATTTGCCTCACATTATATAAAATAAAAAATAAATGCTCAAAAATAATGCTAAAAGCAATGATACAGAAAACACACAAACTAAAAACTCATATACTTTGTTATTCTTGTATTTCATCTTCGTCCCCGTGTATATAAACGCTCATAGTGGGTACATTTGCTACCCCCATTGTTTAATCTAATCTATCGACCATTTTTCGCGCTTTATCGCATCTAGTTCTGCGATAGCGTCGTATAACTCTTTTTTTATCGCTTCCAGTCTATCTATAAGTTCGGCTATCTCATCGGTCATAGTCTTGCCTCCGTTGTTTAATCTAATCTATTATCAATCTCGATAATGTGTGTGTAGTATATCAAGTATTTGGCATATGTCAAGTAATTGTATCATTGTATTTTAATATTTTTGTGTTATAGTTTGGAGTATTATATAAAAGGAGTTAACTCCATGAACTCAAAAGAATATGACAAAGCTTACGATGCTGGCAAAGACAAGGGTTTAGCTGAGGGTCATTATCAAGCTGATAGCATGATGCAAGAGATCGTTAGTCGCGGCAATAAGCATGGCGCTTGCAGTAAGTCTACAGTTGGGGCCGGTAAAGCTTACGGCGGCAAAGCGGGGTTGGAAAAATAATATGCCAGCCGGTCGTCCATCAACTTATAACAAAGATATAGCTGCTCTTATATGTGAGCGAGTAGCAACTCATGCTGTTGGTTTGGAGCGTCTTTGCAAGATGTATGACGACATGCCGGAAAAGTCGACTGTCAATTTGTGGCGTTACAAACATCCCGAATTTTCGTCCTGCTACGCAAAAGCAAAGCTTGTCCAGGCTGATTTATTGGCAGAAGAAATGATGGATATTGCAGACGATACATCTCGTGATGCGCGTCTTGACAGCGATGGGAACGAGCTTATAAACTCAGAATTTGTGGCGCGATCTCGGCTTAAGATTGATACTCGCAAATTTTTAGCAACGAAGCTTTTACCTAAACAGTATGGCAATCATGCAGCAGATGATAAAAGTGCAGGTGATACCTTAGTAGAGAAGCTAGTCGATAAGCTAAAATGACAGATGATGATAAATTAATACACGCTTTAAAACATTTCCCCACTTTCGCTAAAAGCTTCTTGAAAATCAGGAGTAAATCTGGCGATGTAAAATCTTTTGAGCTTAATCGCTCACAATTATATATACACGCCCAGCTCGAAGCGCAGCGTAAGCAGACGGGCAAAGTGCGTGCAGTAATTCTGAAAGGCAGGCAGGTTGGTTGTTCAACTTTAATACAGGCGCGTTATTTCCACAAAGTCATAACGCAGCGTGGTAAAAAAGCTTACATCCTTACGCATGACGCCGAAGCAACTAAAAATCTGTTTGCTATGACTAAGCGATACCATGAATCGTTGCCTCCTGGACTTGCTCCGCAGCCTGATGCATCATCTGCGAAAGAGTTAATCTTTGGTGCGCTAGACTCTGGTTATGCTGTTGGCACGGCTGGCAATAAGTCTGTTGGACGCTCTCAGACCATTCAGCTTTTTCATGGCTCAGAGTGCGCATTTTGGCCTCACGCTGCTGAGCACAGTAAAGGTATCTTGCAAGCAATATCAAGCGCAGATGGCACAGAAATGATAATGGAGTCGACAGCAAACGGGATCGGCAATTACTTTTATCAGCTCTGGCAATCTGCATTAACTGGCGATAGCGATTTACAAGCGATATTTGTGCCATGGTATTGGCAATCTGAGTACACGGCTGGCGATGATAACACGGACAATTTGTCAGGCGATGAGCAAAAATTACTTAATTTGTATGGCGAGGATGGCTTGACAGTACGGCATCTAAACTGGAGACGCATTAAAATTAGGGCATTAAGCAGTGATTGGGATGAAGGCGAAGCGTTATTTAAAGTTGAGTATCCCTTTTGTGCGCAAGATGCTTTTAAAAACCCGGTCGATGACACTTTTATAAGTGCAAAACATGTTGCAGCTGCAAGAAAAAATGATGTAACAACTAATTCCGCGTTAGTTATCGGTGTAGATCCAGCTATTGGCGAGAACGATAGGTGTGCTATCATAAGACGAAAAGGTAGAAAAGCTTACAAAATAGAGACGCTAAGAAATCAAAATACAATGCAGCTTGCTGGCAGATTGAAGCGTATAATCGAAGAAGAAAAGCCGCACCGCGTATATATAGATTGTATCGGGATTGGTGCAGGCACTACTGACAGACTCATCGAGATGGGTTACAGTCAAGTGGTTGGTGTAAATGTTGCACGCTCAGCTAACGACAAACAAAGATTTGCAAATCAAAGAGCAGAGTATTGGTGGGATATGCGGGATTGGTTGCAACAAGAGCTTGATGTGCAGATTCCAGATTCCGATCAGTTGCATGCAGACTTATGCAGTTTGGGCTACAAATATAGGAGTAACGGGCAATTGTTAATTGAAAGCAAAGTTGATTTGAAAAAGCGGGGGATGCCCTCGCCGGACTGCGCCGACTCTTTGATGTTGACATTCGCTGGCGGAAAACTACAAACGCTAACAGATAGCACGGCAACTTTAATACCTGAGCGCTATAATAGTATGTTTACTTAATACTTAAAAAAGGATTGTTATGATACGTAAAAACTCAGAGCTGGCTGATGAAATTAAAGGTAACATCGGCAAATGGCATGGCAGCTTTTCGCATAACAACAATCAATATCATGAACAAATGAGATTTGTCATGGGCGGACAATGGGACAAAGGCGAAACTGACGCTTTGCGACAAAATAAAAAAATCCCGCTAATATCAAATAAGTTAGGCGTGTTAGCAAATCACTTACTTGGCGAGCAGCGTCAAAACACTCCAAATCTGCAAGTAGTCCCGGATGATTCAGTCCCCGCGAAAACCGCAGAAACTAGAGCAGCATTAGTGAAAGGACTATCACTTAACAGTAAATCAAGCGTTGTATATCAAACAGCTTTTCAGTCAGCAGTGATTGGAGGTTATGGCGCTTTGCGTATCTCGCATGATTATGCAGATAACAAAAGTTTCGAGCAAGATATTAATGTGCTGGAAATTAACGATCCGACCCGTGCATTTTGGGATGTCGGCGCAACAAGCAAAACTAAAACCGACGGCATGCATTGCGGCTTAAAAACGCATATGTCACGGAAAAAATTTAAAGAAGTGTATGGCAAGCGTACTGAGAAAAAAATACAAAACTTTACTCTTAATGACGATACAGTCATGGCTGATAGCGATAGCATAATGATTATCGACTATTACAAGCGAGTGTATAAAACAGATGTTATAAGACTGCTTAGCAACAATCGCACTGTTGATAGTGCAGAATACAATCAAATGCGCGAGTATCAAGAGCAAGCAGAAGAAATGCAAGAAAATATCGATGATGAAACAAGCATTGATATTGTTCCTTACGCACCTTTAATTGATATCAAAACTGGCGAAGAAGTCTCAATTGTAGATGAAAGAGAAGCGCCACGCTACACTATAAAATATTACAAAATGGCCGGCGAGTATGAGCTCGAATCTAGTGAGTTCCCAGCTGAGCTATTGCCGATTATTTTTGTCGATCAAAACAGTTATTACGACAAAAGCGGCAAGCAATATTGCCGGCCATTCTTCAAAGACGCTAACGACAGTCAAAAATATTTAAATTACATTCGTACGCATTCAGCTTACTTGCTTAAAGTTTCTAGAAACGATCAGTTTCTGGTTAGCAAAGAAAACGTTCGTGGCAAAGATACACAAGATATATGGAAAAACCCTGGCAATTATCAGGGAGGCCTATTTTTTGATAAAGATAGCGATGGCTTTGTTCCAAAGCAGTTACAACCGCCAGAGCTTTCTCAGTCTTTAGTGCAGCAGTATCAACTAGCATTATCTGACATTCAATCATCAACCGGCATGTATGACACTCAGATGGGGCAGCAAGGAAATGAGTTGTCTGGAGCAGCTATTGACGCTAGAACAGAGCGAGGCAGTTATAATACTTATGTTGCGTTTGATGCGCTTAATCGTTCCATTGCAGTTGCTGGCGAGATAATAAATCAAATGATCCCTAGCATTTACGACACCCAACGCACAGAAATGTTAAACATCGAAGATGTTGGCAGCCCAGTCCCAGTCAACTTAAATAGACAAATGGACGAATACGGCACAGAAATTGAAAATGACATGAAAGCTGGTGATTACAAAATAAGACTGCTTCCCGGACCATCTAGCGATGGACAGCGTCAGCAAGCGCTAGAGTCATTGCAAATGGTGCTGCAAGCAAATCCCCAATTATTTAATATGATTGCTGATTTATATGCTGAAAACTTGCCGCTGAAAAACAACATTAATTTACGAAATCGATTGAGAACATTGGTGCCTCCAGAGATTCTGGAAGCCGGCAAGACCGGTCAATCACCCTCGCCACAGGAAGGCGAAAATGAGCCAAGCCCCGAAGAGCAGGCGATGCAAGCTCAAATGCATATTAAACAGCAAGAATTGCAAATTAAGATGCAAGATTTACAGCTTAAGCAACAGAAGTTGCAGGCAGATAGAGAAAAAGGCCAAGCTGAAATAGCACAGAAATGGCAACAGCTAGAAAATGAAAGACTTGGAGCCGCCGCTGAGCTTGAAGAAACGCAACTACGCTATCAAGCTGAAATGCATCGTACTAATACTGACGCTAATATATCTCATGCTCGTAACATGACGGATATATTAACTCACCTGCCTCCACACAACCAGTAAGGATGTACTACTATGAATGATATAGATAGCAAGATTGATGAGCGTTTAAGCCCAGCTCCAGAATCAACGCCAGCTCCAGAGACAAAAACAGAGGCTCCAGAGCCAGAAGCTCCCGAACCAGAAACCCCAGAAGAAGAAAATGTTCCACGTGAAACGTCTGATGCTGATGATTCAACTGGCGACGGCACAGACGAGTACGGCAACGAAGTACCCAAGCAAAATAAGACTTACACTGAGGCTCAAGTTCAGGCTATGATTCGCGACAGATTAAGTCGCGGGCAGAATGCGCAACAGCAAGAGCCACAACAACCGCAAGCTAAGCAATTTGAATATGATTCATCTAGCAGCGAGTCATGGGAGCAGCAGCTTGAGCAATTCATGGATAGCTGGGCAAGCAAGCGCGAGCAGCGGCAGCAAGAGCAGCAGTGGAAACAAGCAGAACAGCAAAAACAGACAGAATTCGAAAGCAAGTTTAATGATGGCATGAGTCGATATAGCGACTTTCGTGATGTTGTAGCTACTGCGCCGATTGACGACACTATGTTGATTGCAACTCGCGGCATGAAAGACCCCGCTTCTTTTATCTATGCAGCATCTAAAAAACAACCAGCAGAGTTGCAGCGAATTTCGCAGATAAACGACCCTTACGCCAAAATGGCGGAAATAGGCAGACTTGATGAGCGCATGAAAAAAGATAGAACCGCAAAGAGCAAGGCGCCAAAACCATCTAGCAAAACTCATGGTGATGCACTTCCTCGCAATTCTCCTCGTAGCGTTGATGACAGGATTGCAGATTATGCTGAAAAGAGGCTGCGCCGGAGTTGACTATAAGCACACAAATAGTTTAATATTGCAGCTGATGAGTGAAGCAACTGGATCCCGTCACCAGAATAAAATCGGCGTGTAAAATAGCTGACCGCCCAGCAATGTAAAGAATAGGCGCCCATATCGGGCAATTAATCATGCATTGTTGGGAGAAAATACGATGCCAGCTAATAATTTAAAATCAACTGATTATATCTTGGATGAGTGGCTAGTCCGCTTTGTCAACTATTTAAACTTTGCTAAAGTCGCCTACAGAAAACTAGAAGGCGAGTTCAAAGACTTACGTTTTGCAACAGGTCAAACTCTAAACTATCGAAAAGAAGAAAGATATCTTTCGAAGCGTGGCGCAACCGCTAGCCCGCAAGCTCGAATCCAAACTATTAATCCTTTAACTATTGATACTCAATTTCACACCATGGTGTCATTTTCTGGTATGGAATTAACGTTTGACAGAGTAACTGACGCTCCTTATCTGGACGAGATGCTTAATCCTCGTGCTAAAACTATGGCAAATGACGTTGAAAAGTTTATTGCAACCGAACATTTGCAAAATAAAGTAGGCCAGGCCACTGGTACTCCTGGGGTTCCTATTGACTTTAGGACTGTTGCTGATACTGACGCGTATATGAGCGCTTTGGCTATCCCGGAAGATGGCGACAGATATTTTGCTAACGATCCCTTTGTATCTGCTGCACTATCTGACAACCTGAAAAACGTCTTTAATATGACAGTAAACCGCGGTGCATTGCTAGATGGCTTCATCGGTCACTTATCTGGCTTTGACTTCTTTAAAACTAACTTCTTGCAACGTCAAATAGCTGGCGCTGGTGAAGATGGCGGCTCTCCTCCAACTGGCTTTAAGCTGGGTGGCATAGTTGTTAATCCTGTTTCCAGTGGTAATACTTTGGAGCTATCTGGATTAGTAGCCAACGAAATAGTATTTAGAGAAGGCGACAGCATTGAGATTGATGACGCTGCTGGCGTATTCATGGTTAATCCATTAATACAAGACTCTCATTTACAGCAACGTGCGCAATTTTCTGTAGCTGCTGATGTAACATCAGATGGCGCTGGCGTTGCTACTGTTCCGGTAGTAACAGAGATAATCGTGAGTGGTGCTCGTCGTAACATTAGCGCGACTATCCCAGCTGGCGCTCAAGTGTTGCTGGCTAAAGATCACAATGTCTCCATTGCATTCCACAAACAAGCTATTGTGTTTGCAGCTCCAGCTATTAAAGAGCTTGTGGGCGGCGTTGAAGCTACTACTTCTTACAGTGAAAAATATAAAATGGCAATTACTCATACATTGGGTGCTGACATTTATAACTATAAGCAGCTAGATAGATTAGATATGCTTGGCGGCGTTGCTATTAACCCTGAGTTCGCAGTTCGTGTCCGCTCTTAAAGACAAAAGCCCCTCTGAACACGAGGGGCAATTCCTTTATCGTGGCAACTGGGTTGACAAAAAGCATTTTCGCGCATTCGTGTACGGGGATGATGTTAGCACTGTAGCAAATAGTTACGAACATTACGTGGAATTGATTGCTACCGGTTTATGGTTTGATGAGCCAATGAAAAAAGAGGTGAAAAATGCCAAGCCAAGACGTACGCGGGTTCGTAAATGATGCTTATCAGTTAATTAGCGCAAGTAGCCCTACTGTTCCACTTCAAGGCAATGACCTATCCAAAGGTATCCAGTTCTTAAACGAACTTTTAGAATACTATAGCGCTACTGGTGAAATGCTAACAGTAGCTCGCACTATTGAGCATGTGATTACGCAGGGCGATGGTGAGCTTTCTATTGGCTCCCCTGACTTTCTACCATTGCCAGACATTACTGAGGGAAGATTGTCGCAGCTATTAGAGTCATGGCTGATTTTAGAAGGTGTGACATATCCACTAATTCCTATAAGTGTGTCAGAATTTAATGAATCGTGGAAATATAACCCACTTGAAGGTCTGCCGCGATATGTTGTTATTAGGCAGGAAACAGACATCTCTTATTTGCGGGTTTTTCCTGCTCCTTCTCAAGAATTCAAATTGTTTATCCGTGCCAAATTTGAAGTGTCAGAGTTTAATTCCAACGACACAATGGACACCTTGCCAAAGTATTATAAGCGGTTTTTAAAGCTAGCTTTGTCTAGCGACCTTGCTGATTACAAAGGGCGCTCGGAAGCATGGACACCTAAGCTTGAGCAGCGATTAAAAGAGGCTCGAAGCGAGATGATCGCAGCAAGCCCCATAAATTTAAGTGTTGTTTCTGACGACACAAACACGACGCCGGCAGATAAATGGCGTGTGATTAGCGGGGTTTAAAGATGCCAATTGAGCAATTGCCCATTGTTACGTCGTATGACACGCAAAGATTTAAACAATTTTCCCCAGAAGATTGCGCTAATTTTTATCAGGTTGCCAGTGATTCTGGCAAGCGAAACGTTAGCATGTATCCTGCCATGGGTAGACAGCATGTAAGAGTCAGTAATTTAAATAAGCTAATGTTTTCTAATGAGCCACGGGCAATATTTAAAAGTATTGATTTTGCTTATACGGTTATTGGCTCTGTTATTTACCAAGTTGATAGCAACTTTAATACTAGAGCTTTAACAAATACAGATTTTAACCGCTCTACTGGCGAGATTTACTCAGACTTTTTGGTATTTGCTGATAAAGTTTTTGTTATGATTGTCGATAATGCTGCTGGTGCTATGTTTGTTATTGATGAGCAGGTGGGGAACTTGGTTAAGATTACAGATCCAAATGCACCACAAGCCCCTAAATTTGTCGCAGCATTTGGCAATAGATTTGTAGTGTCAAATGATAATAGCGGGCAATGGTTCTTGTCACGAATAAATCTCGATGGCGATTCGTTTAATTCAAACACATGTTTTACATTTTCCGGATCGGCATTATTTAACTTTGCGTCGGGCAAAGTACGCCAGATAACCACTTTACATAACCAGTTATACATATTCACGGATTTCGGGTGCGATATATGGATGAATATACCAAGTGTTTTTGACACTGGCGCAGCACAAACTACTTTCCCATTTAAATTAAACACTAGTTATAACTTTGATTATGGTATGGCAGATCCATTATCCCTTGATGTAGATTTTGGACGCATGACCTGGCTTGGCAAAAACCGCAATGGCTTGGTTGCTTTTATGACCTCTGATGGCGGCTCACCGAAGCTAATATCTACACAGGCAATTAATTCTTTAATTCAAAGCACTGCAAATAACAGGGAAGGCTTAAGCCCGTTTTTGTCGATGAAAACAAATGGGTTTATGTATCAGTACGAAAATACTATTTTTTACCGAGTATCTGCCGGCAATTTTCTGGACTATGGCGAGTTAGATTTGACAGACTCTGCAAATAGCCTGGAGTTTAATTTTAATACTGGCACATGGCATCGATGCATTGAGGTTAACGGCGAGCGCTCACGTATTAAAAAACATACATTTTTTAATAACAAGCATTTAGTAACAGTAAGTGGGGAGGGAACTATTTATGAAATGTCAGGAGACATATACGACAACGAATTGCGAAACAAAGAGCAGAGCGACCCGCAAGCCACGGACGCTTTTATTGCTTATCCAATGCGTTATGAAGCGGTTACGCAAATTTATTCGCAGGCTGATTATTCGGAGTTCATTACTGATTATATCGAGATAGATTTTGTCTTTGGCGAATCATCAAGAAGAAGTAAGGCACCATTTGCTAATGCTGAATTTATTATTGACGAAGTTCCCGAGCCTGAGGGCGATGTTTACGTGGTTACGGAAGGCGGCGAGTTTGTTATCACTGAGGATTCTAACACTCCAACCTTGGGTTCAGGTCATTATAATATACTTTTTAAGCCACATATTGAGCTTTATTGGAGTGATGACGGGGGTGTTACGTTTAATAGCGCTGACATTAGGGAGTTTAGTCAACTTGGTATTTATAGTTGGCGTATGAGATGGTATCAACTTGGACCTAGTCGCAATCGTTGCTATAAATTAGTATGCGTTAGCCCCACTCCTATTGTTATTTTGGGTGGCGTACAATCTGTTAGACGTGCATCTGGAGGAGCAAATTAATGGCTGTTAACCTGGAAAGAATTAACAATGTTCCGATTTACAAAGATAGTATTTTAGATCCAAATCTGGAAAGATGGTTATTAACCATGGTTGATTCTTTAAATACTGCAATACAACAAGCAGAAACAGAATTAAACGACTTAGACGCACGTGTAACTGCGCTTGGAGGATAAAAGAATGAGTATGTTAAGCAATTGGCTACACCCTGGTAAAGCTTACCAAAATGCTGCTGGCACTGTTCGGCAAGGATACGATCAGGCACAACAAGTACAGCAACCATTTATGCAGCCTGGCTCCGAAGCGGGCGGCATGATGTCTGAGCAAATGCGCAAACTAATGAACCCCCAAGACTTACAAGCCGAGTGGATGAAAAGCTATGAAACCTCACCTATGGCGCAACAAGATATAGCCCAAGCCACTGAGCAAGGGATGGGAGCTGCCAGCTCAATGGGTTTGATGGGGTCAACTCCTGCAATGCAAGGAATTCAATCGGGCGCATATAACATAATGAATCGAGACAGGTCGCAATATCTTGATGACTTAATGAAAAAATACATGACAGGGCTAGGAATAGGGAAGGACTTATTTAGCACAGGGGCGCAAACAGCCGGACAGATGGGGCAGCAAGATATCCAGGGGGCGCAAGACATGGCCAGACTTGGGCTAGCTGGCAATCAAGCTGAAAGCCAAAGGTTCGGTGATATTGCATCAACTGTAGGCAAACTTGGTCTTAACTATTTAACTGGCGGGATGGGCACTGGCGCAATGGGCCGCGGAATGTGGGGATCATAATGGCACTTAATATACCTTTATACAGACCAGGCGAAGCAGGGGCTATATCGCCTCAGCTTGACCCCCTGCTTACTCAGCTAATGGGGCAGAGGTTTAAACCGCAAGAGTTAGAGCTCCAAAAGCAGCAAGTGGCACAAAATGCAGCGCACCAAAGGATGCAAGAGCAGTTGTGGGGCGCGCAAGGGCAAAAAGCCGCGCAAGATGCTGCCTGGACACGAATGCTTTTAGGTGGCGCCCCAGAACCTGAAATGGCGCCCCAGCAGCAATCTGGAATGCCTATGCAAATGCCTGCTCAGCAGCCTGGCGCCCAGTCCGTTAGCCCTGAGCCACAACAGCCTGACTATGGCGCACTAAGAGAAATGTTCCAAGGTCGTGGCATGTTTGCATCACCTGAGCAACCGTCTGAGCAACCGTCTGAGCAACCGTCTGAGCAACCACAAATACAGCCACAGCCGGAACGTGAACCCGTAACACCATCTTCACAAATGCAAGGTGTGGAAGTGCTGCAAGAAGGAAACCCAAGAACAGCGAATTTAAATCAATATGCAGGTATAAAAGGAGTTCCCAAAAAAGAAGTCACCGTAGATAGTGATGGCAATATGATAACTACATACCCTAATGGGATGATTACAAAGCAACATATTTCGCCTAGCTCATCGGATAAAAAGCTGTCTGAGGGTATAGCTGGTGCTGATGCTGACGTTTACAAGGAAATGCAGAAACAAGCTATTGGTTCTATGGGGCCTCAAAAAACCTTGAAGTCATTAAGGGATGTCTACTCTAGCCCTGTATGGAAGAATATGGTTGAAAATGACCTATCCAATTATGGGACAACAGGCAGACGCCTGAATCTTGCTTATTACAAAAACAAAGGCACTGACAAGCAAAAAGATTTAATAGGCAGGGTTGAGTCATTATCCGGGAAAATGATTACTGACATGGCGCAAGTATTTAAAGGCCCATTCAGGATAACCGAGCAGACTTTACTGGAGGCTATCAAGCCTCAACCTTCGGACACTTTCCCTGCTGCTACTGCTAAACTTGATGAGTTGCAAAAAATGGCTGATTTAGAATCAGCGGTTTCTAAACGTACCGCGCAATTAATGGCAAAGGAGAAAATGAGCGCTTTGGATGCTTTTGAGCGCGCCAAAGGTGAGTATAATGCTGATGAGTATGCCGAGGTATTAAAGCAAAAATATGCGCAGCCAGAAGAAGAAAGCATGCAACAGGAACGACAGCAAGCTGCTCAACAGCCTTTTGACTTTTCGCAATACGAGGTGGCGCGATGACTACTGTTACAATTGTAGATCCGCAAGGAACAAAAAGAAAAATCCCTATGGATGTTGCCTCCCAAGCCCTACAGGCAGGCGGTAAATTTGCAAGCGATGCTGATAAGTCTCGCGCTATGGCTTACCAAGATGTATCGCAACGATTTAGCGGGATGCCTGAGTGGCTTAAAACCGGTCTACTAGGTACGGCAGAAAGCCTGCAAGATAAGCCAGCTATGCGGGGGGCTGTAGACACTGGTGGGGAAATAGCTGGTGGTGTTGAAGATATAGCCCAAGATATAGGCCGATCTGTTGCGACTGCCCCAGGCGCCGCTGTAGAAACAGCTCGAGGCATCCCGCAGCATCTTAGAAATTTAGGACAGTATTATTCCGAGCATGGTGCTATGGCAGGGGCTGGACAAGCTGCTCTTGGCGGTGGCGAATTAGTCTCAAAACTTTTAAGCGCTTTTCCGGTTGGCGCAAGGTATGCAAGCTCTAAATTTGCCCCTGATTCAGCGGTCGCTCAAGGACTTGCTAAAATCCCCACCCCTTATGAGCTTATGATGCAAGGTGAAGAAGCTGCGGGTTTGGCTCCAACTGCTGTTGGTGAAAGTGAGGCGCGCGGGGTTGGTGAGTTAGCCCTGGGTGGTGTTGGGTTAAGGGGGTTGACTGGTCTGGGCTCACGCGTCGGGGCTATTGGTACTGCTGCCGCAGGTGGAGGAGGAGATCCTATTCACGCTGCTATGGGCGCTCTTTTTGGTGAGAAAGCAGGGGGTGCATTAGCACGTCAGCCGCAAAGATTTTCTGAGTGGCGGGAATTGTCAAAATTAGATCCGAAAGCTTTGAAAGCCGACGTGAAGGCTCAGACAAAGGCTGTTGATCTCTTGCAAAAGCATCAAGGACTTGAAGCTGAACTGGAGCAGATACCAGACCCAACAACTAAATTACCTGATTTATCTTTTGAAACTTCGCACGCTAAACTTCAAGATCTTAGCCAGCAAAGCACCGATAATTTAGCAAAAGCACATTCCGATCAAGCTAATAATTTAGGAGCGGGGCAAGATTTCGAGACACAAGCAGCCCCGTTGGTTATAAAGGGAGTTGAAGACATTAAAGGGCAAATATCACCACGATACAAAGCTATTAATGAGGCTTCAAAAGATATCATTATCGATGTCCCCAACAAGCCTAGGGCGCAAGAGATCCAAACGAATCTGGACCGAATGATCAAACAGGGAGTTATAAACCCAATGAATGATTCAATCTATGATTCAATATTAGGCCAACTTGAAGAACAATGGCCAGGTTCAGACGTAGAGTCAATCCCTGCTCCACAATACATTAATACCTATAAGTCCACCCGCGACCTGGCAAGAATAGCTAGGCAAAAATCTCGCCAAGAAGGAATTGACCAAACAACTAGGCAGCAGTGGCAAGAAAAAGCCAATAAACTAGAGCCAGTAGTAAAAGAGCAAAAACAAATACTGCAAGAAGAATTGCCAGGCAATCTTTTTGATGATCTATTAGAAACAGACAAACTTTGGGCCGAAAACGTTATCCCGTTCTACCGGAGCAAAATATATCAAGACTCAAGAAATAACGGGTTAGCACCTAAAAACATGATCGATCAAACTGCTGGGGAAGCACCGCACCGCCGCATAATGCAGAACTTAATAAAAAACAACCCAGAACTAAACAGACTTGCTATAGCTCAAAAATATGCAGAAAAACCTCACGAAATAATAAACCCCAATGAAAGACATGCCCCATATATTGAAGCTCACCCTGAAACAAAAAGATTACAAGAGGTGCAGCAAAGATTACATGGATCAACCCAAAAGGTTCAGGAGCAACTTGAAAAACTACAGTCAGAAAAAATAGAGCGAGAAAAGCAGCAAGAGGGAGTGAGACAGAAGACCGAACAACAAATAGAACAAAGACAAGAATTAACAAAAAAAATAGAAAGCATTAAAAGCGATATTGAAGGCCTAAATAAAGAAATCGGAACACTGGATCAAGAAATTGCAAAAAAAGGGCTTTCTGAGGAACGACTAAAAAGAAAGCAAAAGCTCGAGCAAAGACGTAAGAGACTTAAATCCGAAGCGTGGAGAACCATTAAAACTGCATCTGCCTACGCCGTTGGGGGCACAATAATAACAAGTGCTTTGCGTGCGCTATTTGGCTAACGCTTATCGTCATATTCAGAAGCTTTATAGCCAGAATAAACAGCAACAACAAATAAAAATAAGCACATTAACATAATATAAACTCTCTAAAATATAACAACTACTTGAAATATACCAAATAGTTGTATCGCTTGCAAGAGCAATAGGATAACATAGCAAAACCTGAGTATAGGGGTTACAATAAGACAAGACTAAGACAAGGGATTTAACATGGCAAAGGTTCGTGGGTTTAACCCGATATGGGCTAATTTTAATTTAGATGGCTTGATATTTGATGACACGTATTATTTGTACGTGCTAA
>Ga0306866_1000125_pt1 | contig 30783 bp, 18 predicted proteins | sample AntRauTorckE5432_FD_190450 | JGI IMG/M metagenome (GOLD analysis project Ga0306866, IMG submission 190450) | Saline lake microbial communities from Rauer Islands, Antarctica - Metagenome Torckler E5 #432 (v2) (version 2) | ecosystem: Environmental > Aquatic > Non-marine Saline and Alkaline >...
CAGACTTCCTCAGCAGATTTAGCGGCTTTACGTAGCTCAGCCACAACGCTCTTCTTGTCAGAATCTATTTCATAGACAGTTTTGAAATCGTTATCGACGTCAATTGGTTTTGACCCGTCTTTTGGCTTTTTAGCAATGGAGCGCACATGACCAACACTCGATAGCACCTTGAAATCTTTGCCGAGGTATTTTTCGATTGTTTTTGCCTTTGCGGGGCTCTCTACTATTACTAAGTTTTTTGCCATTGGTTCCTTAATTAACTATAAGCGTTACGACTAGCGTATCAAACATACATATATAACATGTAAACTTTTTTACGCTCCGACGCAGTACAATACAATATCAAATTTACATATGCAAGTTTTATACTAAACGCAAAGTGCCGAGATCTGTACTGGCGAGGCGGCCGCTGACTTCTAGCATTGTCACGGCCGTCATATAGTCTTGCGGGCTCAAATTCGTTTCTGATTGAATTTCTTGCGGGTCTACTATTCCTGATTGCACGGCTTTCAGTACTGCTGTCTGGGCATCGTTGTCACCTGTCAAATTTAGGCTGGTTTGCTGCTGAGACTTATCAATATTTAGTAGCTCTAGAACATCATCAGCGTTCCTGATGATGTGAGCGCCGTCTTTTAGTAGTTTATTGGTGCCTGAACTGAGCGTGCTGGTCACCTGTCCTGGCACGGCGCCTATGGCTACGCCGATTTGCTTGGCGTGCTTGGCAGTATTAAGGCTGCCTGAGCGTTCTGCGGCTTCTGGGATGATTACTATGTCGCTTAGGGCGGCGATGATGCGGTTGCGGTCCAGGAATTCATGAGCCATCGGCTGCACGTTTGATTCGTGTTCTGACAATAGCGTGCCGCCAGTAGCAATTATTTTGTCTACGAATGGGCGATTGGTTGCTGGGTATATATGATTTAAGTCACTGGGGACAACAGATATCACGCTACCGCCTGCTGCTATGGCGGCTTTTTGGGCTATGACGTCTATGCCCAGCGCATTGCCGCTGATTATCACCACCCCTGCCCTGGCTAATTTGCTGGCTAACTCTTCTGTGACTGTTTTGCCATACGGCGTCGGTTTACGCGTACCGACGATGGCGACTATCGGCGAATCAGTAAATTCTGATAAGTCTGAGCCCATATAAAATAGCTGCTCTACCTTCAGCGGTAGGCGATTCAATTTAGTAGAAAACTGTTCGTTAAGCGTTAGCTTTTTCATACTATATACTTGCGCTACTCTCAACTATGTAAAATAGTATTGACTTTAAGACACTTTTTCGGTATAATTACAACTTGTAAGCATCAGATAAGATGCATTACGTACCTTTTACCCCTAAATTCTATCACTGATTTATCAGCCAGGTAGAGTTTATGCATTGCAGCTGCCATTTGTCGTTGTTACCCTCCACGCCCTTTAGCTACGGATTTCGAATCCGAAGCTGCAAAGCACTTTATTGCTCACCATTACCTAATCCGTATATGGTGGTCAGCAAAGTCCCTTTAACCCCGCATGCCTCCCTCTTGAGCGAGTTTGCATAGCGGATAAAACCTTATGGATGGGCCATTCATGTTCTCTGCGAGATGCATGAATGGATAAGCCACGGGTGGGTTGAAGGGTGTAATAGAGCTTACAGCGGTGCCCACCCCCTCTGTAAGCTCTTTTAGGTTAAAGAATTATTTCGAACTAGCTAATCGTTGCGATCCAGTAACGTTCTAGGCGGTGGGGGTGAGCGATTTTTGTTGCGGTGCCTCATCCGCATTCTGCGGACCCTGAACTTCTGCCAACAAAACAAGTTTTCAGGTGAAGATTCATTTCCAGACTGCTTTGGAGCAGTCTTCACCCACTAGAGGTTCTTTTAGATTAAACTTATAACATAAAACTTGTGCTAGGACTTACATGAGCAACGAATCATTTGATTACGGCTACGAAGATATGGCTGATGCGTATATGAACGGAGCCTGTAATGCTGATGAGCTCTTTGACCAAGATCCAGAAGATGCTGTAGCTACTGCTGGCGGCCCTACGACGGAATGGGACGACGATTACATGCGTCGCTTGCGAATAGTCAATCCAGACAGTAGTTTCTTAAGCGCCGAAGACGAAGCTGTTCTAAGTGACGCTACTCAGAATAAAAATGGCGCTACTGAACCAGCCACCAGCCAATCTGCTGCAGATACCCTCGTTACTTCAAATCTACGTTTTGCCGCAATGTTCGCTCGTGATTCGATGAATTTTCCAACCAGATCAGATAGAAGAAGATGGCGAGCAAAATATGCCCCTGGAACAATTGCGCTCTATGCGAGTGCAAATTTGCCGTTTTCTGACCGACTACAAGCAGCCAACATAGGCTTGATTCGTGCGGTAGATACTAATGATTCTAGTAGGGGTGGTGTAAAGACTTTAGCGCGGTTCTCAATGGAGAGTGAGCTTGGAAAAGCAATAGCACAAGCTTCCCTCGATTACACGGCAAGAATCCCGTACGATATACAGCAAGAGTTCAGGCGTATAAATCGCTCACTCAACCAAGCCTACACAGAAAATAGACTTCCAAACATGGACGAAACTGTGTTTGAGGCTGGATTGCCTGAAGATAGAATATTGGCGCATCTGTCTACGCAGACAATAGTTAGAACTATTTCCCTGCAAGAGATCGATACTATTCGTGAGAGTGAATATAAAAGAGACGATTACGATGCGCACCATCCAGATGACGATGTAGTCTATAAAGTCAGCGAGTACTTGCGTGACGAAGACTATGATACTTTCTTAGAGGATAAAAAGTTTGCTATTGATTTTGCACCCATTCTGGCCCAGACATTAGATGCTCTAGAACCAAGATCACGCTTTGCTGTTGAGACTCGTTTTGGCATCGATGGTCGCCATGGCTCCGAAACCTTCAGGGTGATTGGTGAAAAGCTCGGTGTTACCAGGGAAAGAGCGAGAATAATTGTTGCAGCTGCGGTAGCTAGGCTGCGAAATCTTAACGTGAGAGGAAACTTAGAGGCGTACTTTTATGAACATGATGACGCTCCGCATTCCGGTGTTGGCACAAGTCTGTATTTAAGTGACGCCGAAAAGATTTTATTGCGACTGAGAGATACACCAGTGTTCGACTATTCACCAAGCAAAAAGTACCGAGATATAACAACTAAACCAAAATTTTTCTACCAAGAAGACTGGTTCTAGAGCAGAGTTCACCCTGGCTTCCTGCTAATGCTTGCTAATTATCGGTAGTAATACTAGAGTTGGTTCATGTCATCATTCCCCTCTGGCCAGATAAATCCTGAATCAGTTCCTGAAATAGCCCCTGCTTTGACCTATGAGCAGTACGAAGCATTAGCTGATATGGAAGTTGACGCTGATTTACACTCCAAAGGACGTAGAGTTTTTAGCGCGTTAATGAATGCGCGGTTTGGCGATATGATAATTGATACGAGCCAAGGGTTTAAAGATCACGCTTATGAAATCGCTAAAGGTGGAGTAGTAGTGGCATCAGTGCACCGCGATGAGTTAGAAACGCTTGACCTACCCTGTGCACTTGAACAAGTCGGCATCCACCATGCCCGGCCGATTGGTAAAAGCGGAATAGTTGAAGTGTCTCCGTTTCTAGGAGGAAGAATTATAAAGAATCTAGTCACGAGCTGGGGCATGGTACCAGTAAAACGTGGTGCAAGAGATCTGATTGGACTAAACCGATTCCAGGAAAAAGCACTCGACCCAGAGCGTGATGGTGGCCCGCAAAACCTGATAATTTATGACGAAAAAGGACGAGTAAGAAGTAATGTAGAGACAGTGCGACCCGGTGGGAGCGCAGCAGTGCTTGCAGCAGGAGAGCACGACAGTTTATTTGCACCTGTCGCAATGGCTGGCCTCTCAACCGAAATAGATCCTGACACCAAGAAAAAACTACGCCGCGACAAAAGAATATGGTTCAACGGCGGTCATCTGAAGCGTGTGTATGCGTTTGGTGACCCGTTCCGCCTGGGAGTCATGCCGATGGTGGCTGAGTATAAACGCGGTGAGCTTTCGGATGCTGAGCTAGATATATTCAACGAAGAAAAAGAGCGGCGCAATGAGATAGTGCACGCTGCAATGCAAACGGCGCTGAACCGTGCATACGAAATTAGAGGATCATCGCTTGAGAAAGAATATCGAGCTTACAAACGCCGCAGTAAATAGTATTCAGGCCGAGCAGGTGGTGTGTATGCCGACGGATACGGTGTATGGGTTGGTCGTTTCGGCGAAGTCCCCTGCTGCTGTCAAGAAACTGTATGAAACCAAAGGCCGCATAGGCAAACCAGGAACTATAATTGCCGCTTCTGTAGAGCAGTTGATTGAGCTTGGGTTTTCAGAGCGTGATTTGAATTTGGCCAGTAAGTACTGGCCAGGTCCAGTTAGTATTGTGCTCCCTGCCCCAAAATCTCTAGAATATTTGCATATGGGACTGAATTCACTGGCGGTTCGTATACCGAACAAAGAAGAGCTTCAAGAATTATTAAAGCGCACTGGTCCACTAGCGACTACCAGCGCCAATAGACCCGGCGAACCAACAATTGAAAAAATCGAAGATGCAGAATCGATATTTGGTAATGTAGTTGATATTTATATCGACGGTGGTGATATATCTTCGGTTCCATCCGAAATATTCAAACTACAGAATAAATCATTTACAAAAATTAGATAGTATTATATAATAATAAATATGAGATAAACTTCCCACGACCTTACGGTCGGGGTATTAGCGGGCTTCAAACCAACCGGAGGTTGCTTTGCCCAGCGTCAGCTTGGCCTTGCTGGTCAATGTAGTTCTGTATTGTTTGCTCATTGATGCCAACAGTTGATACGAAATATCCTTCCGACCAAATACTATTGGTGCCCCAATAGACTTCACGCAGAAATGGTATCTCGGCCTTCATGCCACGTGCTGTATTAGTCTTAATGATACCGACAATCTTTCCGACTGCAAACTGAGGAGGGATTGAGACTAGCATGTGAATGTGATCCTTGTCCGTGTTGACGTTTTTGAACTGCAACTCAGGATAGTGCTCTTTGATTTCCTCAATCCTGGACAGAATGAAGGCCTTAACGCCGTCATTGATGACTTTACGTCGGTATTTGGTTGGAAATACTATGTGGTAGTCACATGCAAAGACACAATGAGACTTAGAGCGGTAAGTTGGCATGTCTTCATGATACCAAGAGTTTTATATCGTCACCAAGGCAAGCTTAGCTGTGGGACTCTCCATCCCTCGGCCTTACGGCCGGGGAATTACCGTGCCGGGATTAAATCAGCAAAGAGCTGCACTCATTGCTATTGATGGGTTTGGTGGTGCAGGGAAGACAACCATTGCAGAAAAATTGGCCGAACTGCTGGGCAGTGCAAGAATCGTTCATATGGATGACCATCTTATAGATAAAACAATTAATAATACACCAGAGCTACTAGGTTTCGATCGTGCTGGAATTGCAAGTACTATTCTCAAACCAATTTCTAGCAAAGAGGTGGCTCCAGAAGAAGATTTCATCATCATAGAGGGTATATCTGCTCTGCATCAAGACTTTAGAGCCAACTTTGACTACGGAATATGGATTGGAACGAGTATCGATGAATCAGTAAAAAGAGCTGTATTGCGCGATAGTGGCAGAGGAAACGAGCATTTACGAGACATGTGGGCAAAGAATGATCTCGCTTACTTTGAGGTGCACAGACCTGACTTGGCGGCTCATATTGTAATCAAAAACTGAAATCATATTCTGTGTTTACAGATATCGACCTCTGATGTATAATACATTTTATGATTCAAGTAACTAAAAAAGACGCTAAAGAACCAACTGAGAACCTCATCAGGCGGTTTACACGTAAGGTGCAGCAATCCGGCGTCGTTGCAATTGCAAAACAATCTCAGCACTTCGAAAAACCTCTTTCCAAAAGAGACCGACGTTTGAAAGCTATCGTTCGCCAAGAACGCAAAGCCGAAAAACTAAAGAAAATCCGCTTAGGAGTAAAATAGAATCACATCTATTTTTGAACACTAAAAAACAGCCTAAATAGGCTGTTTTTTAGTTTAGTTTAGAAACTTGTTTTGAAGTGTTATAGTGGGGTCATGATTAAAGACAAACTACAAGCAGATCTCAAAACAGCAATGCTTGCTCGAGACACCGAGCGAACAGACGTATTAAAAGGACTCAAAAGTGCAGTTCTCTATGCAGAAGTAGAGCAAAGCAAAAGAGAAGAAGGCTTAGACGACGCTGGCATACTTAGTGTCTTCAAAAAAGAAGCCAAGAAACGCCAAGACAGCGTGGCAATGTATCGTAAAGGTGGCAATAACGAGCAAGCAGATAAAGAATTAGCCGAAAAAGCAATTATCGATGCTTATTTACCAGAACAACTCTCAGAAGAAGAGGCTAATAAAGTAATTGACCAAGTTATGGCCGATCAAAGCATTGACCAACCCGAGAAGAAAGATATGGGCCGAATCATCGGCGCAGTCAAAGCGACTGGTGCAGAAATAGATGGCAGCACGTTAGCTAAACTTGTAAGCTCAAGGATAAATTAAATGATATTAATAATGGGTGTCGCTGGTGCTGGTAAATCAGTCTTGGGCCGCAAAGTAGCCGATAATCTTGGGCTACCTTGGCTCTCTACAGGAGAATTCTTGCGCATGTTGGTGACTGGTAAAAGACGTAAAGAAATGCTCGCAGGGCAATTACTAAGCGACACAGAAATGATACAATTAGCCGACAAAATATTTCATATGATAGAAATCAAGGACGAATTCATACTTGATGGATTCCCAAGAACAGTCGGCCAAGCTGATTGGCTTATCGCACAGCACAGCGCTGGACTTATCAAAATATCAACTGTGCTCCACATTGAAGCAAGCGAAGATGTGGTGAGAGAACGCTTGCTTGATCGTGGTCGCCAAGACGACACAAAAGAAGCAATTGCATCTCGGTTTAACGAGTACCGTCAGACTACTTTGCCAATGATCAAAGATTTTGAGAAAAAAGATATCTTAGTCCACCATATCAGCGGAGAGGGAACGCCTGAAGAAGTATATGATTCAGTGCTACCGTTATTGAAGGATTAAACATGTATAACAAAGTAAAAAATGCAAAAGAAATCGTAGCTATCCGTGAGAGCGGACGCATGCTAGCAACGATACTGAGCAAAGTAGAAGCAATGCTTGATGTCGGAGTCACTGGCTTACAAATCGATGCCATGGCGCAGCAAACACTCAAAGAAATGGAGAGCATACCAGCTTTTTTGGGATACCAAGGGTTTCCAAACGCAATTTGTATCAGTGTCAACGATGCCGTCGTGCACGGTATACCCAACAATATTCCATTTAAAGACGGCGACATAGTCGGTTTTGATTTTGGGGTGATTCATGACGGTATGGTGACTGACGCTGCACGAACATTTGTCGTCGGAAAATCTACACCCAAGCTAGATCAACTTCTTAAAACAACCCAGCGCTCGCTAGATGATGCAATTAATAAAGTCAAAAATGGTTGTAAGATAGGTGATATATCTGCGGCAGCACAGGCGCCTATTGATGCAGGCGGTTATGGTAATGTCCGTGATCTTGTTGGACACGGCGTCGGGCATCAAGTGCACGAAGAACCAGAAGTACCTAACTATGGCACGGCCGGAACTGGACCAATCTTGAAAAGCGGTATGACTATAGCCATAGAACCGATGGTCACCCTTGGTGATTATAAAGTAGTTATAGATCCAGATGGCTGGACAATCCGTACCCGCGACGGATCACTTGCCGCTCATTTCGAAGATACCATTCTCGTCACAGACGAAGGCTGTGATATTCTGACTAGAGCATGAAGTTGATGGTATTCGCACTTGTCCTTTTAGTAGCTTCTGTCGGAAGTGCTCTATTTTTCACTATGGATCGATCGAGCGCTAAGAAAGAATATCAGCAATGCGTACAAGCTGGAGGTCAAATACAAATGACTGATCTAGCGACATGCACATGGCCTGATTCGGATAGTGAAATATCTATAGAGTTGTAGTCGGCTATAAACACATGTAGCAAGTCTGAATGATTGAGTGCTTGCCATTCTGTAACCAGAAGCGGTATAATGCCACAGTAATGTCAAATAAAAACACAAATTATCAAAAAATTGTAGCAAACTACACCCTAAACCCTTCACGCTACACCCTTAAATTCCAAGGGAATTCATAAATGGCTAATTCTCAAATATCTCCTTATTTCGTTGGTATAGATGTCGGTACGTCTGGCGTCAGGTGTGTCGTTGGCTCTATCGACGAACAAGGTGCACCAGAAATAATTGGTCACGCAGACTCATCAGTATCCGGTATGCGGCGCGGCGTTGTCGCCCACGTAGAAGAAGTAGCAGAAGCTATTTCTCGAGCAGTTGGTGACGCAGAACGGTTGTCAGGTCGGTCCATTAGAAGCGCTACAGTCAATATTAACGGCTCTCATGTAGAGGGTCTGAATTCTCGCGGTGTTGTTGCAATTAGTGCTGCTAACAGAGAAATCAGTGAAGACGACAGATTACGCGTCGAAGAAGCTGCTAGCGTCATGAAGATGCCAGCCAACAGAGACATCATTCAAGTGTTCCCCAAAGCCTATAAACTAGATGGCCAAGGAAGCATCAAAGATCCTATCGGTATGCAAGGCGTCAGACTAGAAGTAGATACGCACATTGTGACTGCATCTGTCCCTAATATTAGAAATCTAGAACAAGCACTTGAACGCGCATCAGTAGTCGCAAAGCACAAAACAGTATCATCACTTGCCAGCGCAGAAGCAGTACTTTCAAGACAACAACGCGAAGCCGGCACAGCAGTTGTAGATATAGGGGCCGGAACAACCAACGTTATCGTAGTAGAGGACGGTGAAGTGCAGCATGTCGCAGTCATACCAGTTGGTGGTATTCATATAACTAATGATCTTGCCATTGGTCTTAAGACTGATTTAGATGTGGCTGAAGCAGTCAAACTAGAGCATGCAAGTTTAGAGAAGACCTCTCGCTCGACTGTATCGGTCAAAATGAACAAAGAACAACACACGTTCGACGTAGAAGAAGTCACTATGATCATGGAAGCCCGAGTCGAAGAGCTTCTAGAACTTGTCGACAAAGAATTAAAGAAAATCAATAGGTCTAAAAAACTGCCAGGCGGCGTTGTCTTTACGGGCGGTAGCTCAAAGATAAAGGGTATCGGTGCTTTTGCAAAGGAGCAATTAGAATTGCCAGCTAAGCAAGCGACATTATTGCCAGTTTCTGGTTTATCGGATATTGCAGATGACGTTGCTTATGCCACGCCAATTGGATTAATGCTTCTTGATATGTTGCTCGACGGACAAGGTTCAGGCAATGATACTACTGTATATAACGGTGCACTCAATACAGTGAGTAAATTTATGAGTCGCTTCAAATCTAAGTAAAAGCAGCTGAACAAACTTATCGATACATTATTTTATCGTTAAAAAAGTGCTGAATTATTATTGTTTTCAGGTATCTGCGATATCTTTGATATACTATAGAAAACAAACTGCATCAATAAATATAACGAGAGGGAATAGTTACAATGCCACAGGTCGCACCAGAAATTGAAACCTTTGCTCGAATAAAAGTAGTTGGAGTTGGTGGTGCTGGTGGTGCTGCGGTCAATCGTATGATTGAGGCAGGTGTCGACGGCGTTGAATTTATTGCAGTCAACACTGACGCTCAAGCACTTCATCATTCAAATGCAAGCATAAAGATCCATATCGGCAAAGACACAACAAGAGGTCTTGGTGCTGGTGCAGACCCATTAGTCGGTGAACGCGCCGCTGCCGAATCTCGTGATGAAATCAAAAAGGTACTTGATGGTGCAGATATGGTATTTGTCACTATTGGTGCTGGTGGTGGAACTGGCTCTGGCGCAGGTCACGTCGTTGCTGAAATAGCTCAAGAGTGCGGTGCACTCGTCGTTGGTTTTGCTACCAAGCCATTTGCATTCGAAGGCGAAAAACGTAAAAAGAACGCTATGCACGCAATTAGTAGCTTATCCGAACACGTCGACACACTCATTACTGTTCCTAACGACCGTTTGCTCCAGACCATTGATCGTAAAACACCTCTTCTAGAAGCCTTCCGCGTTGCTGACGATGTACTGCGCCAGGGCGTTCAAGGTGTATCAGATCTTATTACTGTTCACGGACTTATCAACCTAGACTTTGCTGACGTTAAGGCTGTCATGAGCAATGCCGGCAGCGCACTAATGGGCATTGGTCGTGCATCTGGTGACAACCGAGCTATTGATGCAGCCAAGCAAGCTATTGAATCCCCTCTCCTAGAGGTGTCTATTGATGGTGCCAGAGGAGTACTGTTTAACATTATCGGTGGCTCAGATATGTCTATGCATGAAATCAATGCAGCCGCAGAAACAATTACCGCTGCCGCAGATCCAAGCGCGAATGTTATTTTCGGTGCTACTATCAACGATGACATTGAAGGCGAAGTCATTGTCACCGTTGTTGCCACAGGTTTTGATGCTTCATATTTTGGTCGCTCAACTCAGCAAGCATCCATAACTCAGCCTCAAACAGATACCGATACGCAACAACAAAGTCCAACTCAGCCTTTGCAAGATGATTTTAACTCTGTTGCCGATGAAGAAATGACCAGCGTCGACATGGATCTAGATAAGCCATCAGATAATGAGGGCTTGGGAGAGTTCAAACAAGAAAAATCGTCTCCGTCTATATGGTCCCTCGATAACGACGAAAGTAGTAACGAATCGTCTACAGAAAAAGAAGATACTGATTCTGAAAACACAGAGACATCCAATGATTCAACCGACGAAGACGAACTAGAAAAACCATCATTTCTAAGACGCCTACGGCGGAACAAAAACGACAAATCGTAAAGCACTAACACTTCTCAGTTGCTTACATATGTCACCATTTCTACAATGATTAAATCATTGAAAAGCGCTATTGATAGCGCTATAGTGTATGCAATGGGCGCTACATCTAGTGATACCGCCCAAGAAAAACATTAACAGTATAATCAGGGTCAAATGATTTACTATCTCAAATAAGAAAGGCGATTATGCGTTGTAACCAATGTCAACACACTGAAACAAAGGTTGTTGAATCACGTGACGCATCAGAAGGCGATTCTACTCGCCGCCGCCGAGAGTGTATTGACTGTAAACACCGATTTACTACTTATGAGCGGATAGAGAATCCGCAATTAGTCATAGTAAAAAACGGTGGCACACGCCAGCTGTACAGTAGAGAAAAACTACTGGCAGGACTTTACAGGGCATGTGAAAAAACTTCAGTCAGTGCGTTGCAAGTTGAAAAAGTAGTCAATGACATAGAGAAAAAACTCTATGCATCTGGTGATACAGAAATTCCATCAGCAAGACTCGGCGAGTTTGTGATGGAAGAGCTAGCAGAAGTTTCTGAAGTTGCATACGTGAGGTTTGCAAGTGTCTACAGAAGGTTCAAAGACATCGCTAGCTTTGAAAAAGAACTATCTGATATCAAAAATCATTTACAAACAAACACTACGACGTTGAACACACCGTAATAATAAGCCGTTGGTTCTCGATCATACGCTCTTCAAAAACAACAATTATACAAAAAAAGAGCGTATGATCGAGAGCTAGTAGCTAAATCCGCTCCTACGTTTTGAGAGACGAGGGGATTTATTTACTACTCTAAATAAAAATCTACAAAATAAGTGAGGGTACAAAAATGGCACAGACAGTAAGTCTTGAACTATCAAGACGCTTTACAAACAACAATACTAAAGCATATGACATGCTTGATTGGGTAAAACGAGATTCAATTCTTGAAAACCCAATGACAAAAGAAAAAGTTTTCGAACAACTAGGCGTCGAATTTCCAAGTGGCTGGTCTCTAAATGCTATTAACATTGTCTCTCAGAAATACTTTAGTGGTACTCCAGGGACGGCAGAACGAGAATCGTCACTGAAGCACTTGATTGATCGTGTTGCCGACACAATTACACGCCAAGGTGTACAAGAAGGCTATTTTGACTCGGAAGCCGTCGCAGAAACATATCGCGAAGAATTAAAGTACATTCTTGCAACCCAGCGTGCAGCTTTCAACTCACCAGTGTGGTTCAATATCGGTGCATCCGGCCGTTCACAACAAGCGAGTGCTTGTTTTATTCTCGGTATAGAAGACACAATGGGCTCAATTCTCAACTGGTACAAAGATGAAGGAATGATCTTCAAAGGTGGCTCTGGTTCAGGGGTCAATTTGAGTCCAATCCGTAGTTCTTACGAAAAACTAGGCAAGAGCGCCGGTACAGCATCTGGTCCATTAAGTTTCATGCGTGGTGCAGATGCATCAGCTGGAGCTATCAAATCAGGTGGTAAAACTCGTAGGGCTGCTAAGATGGTCATGCTTGATGTTAATCACCCAGATGTCGAAGAGTTTATCTGGTGTAAAGCAATCGAAGAGCGCAAAGCTCGCGTCCTTGAGGCCAACGGTTTTGACATGAGCCTCGATGGTAAAGACATCTTCTCGGTTCAATACCAGAATGCGAATAACTCAGTTCGTGTGTCTGACGAATTCATGCAAGCCGTCGAAAACGACGATATGTGGGATCTCAAAGCAGTCACAACAGGGAAGAGCGTCAAAAGAGTCAAAGCACGCAATATCTGGCGTCAAATTGCACAGGCAGCATGGGAATGTGCAGATCCAGGCTTGCAATACGATACAACCATCAACGATTGGCACACGACGCCTAATGCTGGTAAAATCAACGGCTCCAACCCTTGTAGCGAATACATGCACTTAGATAATTCTGCTTGTAACCTTGCATCAATCAACCTGCTTAAATTCTTGCGCGATGATGGGACGTTTGACGTCGATTCATTCAAGCACGCAGTAGAAATAATTTTCACTGGTCAAGAAATATTAGTCGGCTACTCTGACTACCCAATCGATGCAATTGGCAAAAACGCACGTGCATACCGTGAACTCGGTATTGGGTATGCAAACCTAGGCGCACTATTAATGGCTCAAGGATTACCGTATGATTCAGCAGAAGGCCGTGCGCAAGCAGCTACAATTACCGCACTACTCACCGGTCACTCATATGCAACAAGCGCAAAGACAGCAAACAAAGTCGGTCCATTTTCTGGCTTCAGCAAAGACAAAGAAGGCATGCTCAGAGTCATCAGAAAGCACCGTGATGCAGTTTCTGATATCGACGCGAGTCTTGTGTCAGAAGAACTCTTAAGTGCTGCTGCTCAGGCTTGGGACGAAGCAGTCGAACTAAGCGCACGCTACGGTGTTCGTAACTCACAAGCGTCAGTATTGGCACCCACCGGTACCATTGGACTCATGATGGACTGCGACACCACTGGTGTCGAACCAGACTTAGGCTTGGTGAAAACCAAGAAGCTCGTCGGCGGTGGTACAATGTCAATCGTTAACCAGACCGTCCCCCGTGCCCTTAAAACTCTAGGCTATACAAAGAGCCAAATTGATGACATCGTCACCTACATAGATGTAGAGAAAAGTATTCTTGATGCACCACACCTCAAGAAAGAGCACATCAATGTTTTTGCTTGCTCAATGGGAGACAACTCTATTCACTACTTAGGCCACGCCAAGATGATGGGTGCAGTACAGCCTTTCCTTTCTGGTGCTATCTCTAAGACAGTCAATATGCCAGAAGAAGCAACAGTCGAAGATATTGAGCAACTACATATGGACGCATGGAAACTCGGTATCAAAGCTGTCGCTGTCTACCGTGACAACTGCAAAGTTGGTCAGCCATTGTCTATGACCAAGAAAGAGGGCGCTGTCGAAGATGAAGCTAAAATAGCTGCCTCGACGACACCGTCGCCTGTCCAAGCTGTTGAACAGATTTCTCAAGCTCCACTTACCGCTGGCGCAGTTCACCGCCCAATGCCAAAAGTACGTAATTCTAAGACATTCTCATTTACGGTTGCTGATCTTCATGGGTACCTCATTGTTGGTGAATATGCAGACGGTAAGCCAGGTGAAGTATTCATTAGTGTCGCAAAAATGGGCTCAACCCTTGCTGGACTAATGGAATCATTTGGTCGATCAGTCAGCTATGGCTTGCAATACGGCGTGCCACTTAAGGTTTATGTTCGTGGTATGACACATTCATCTTTTGCACCATCAGGCATTACGGATGATCCAGATATCAGAACGGCAACATCTTTGATTGACTACACATTCCGACGTTTGGCAAAAAGCTACCTTAGCTTCGATGACCAACTAGAACTAGGCTTGGCTAACTTCGAAGATATGCCATCAGAGCAAACCACGCTTGTTACTGACGAAGGCTTGCAAGTGCCGGCTGTCAAAGAAGATAAAGCAGATGTGTCTGTAGTGCTAGAACCAAAGAAAGAAACAAGTTCAGTTGCTGACATGCTCCAGACGACTGACAAATCAGTAGCTGATCCACATGCACCAATGTGCTACAGCTGTGGCAACCAGACGCAACGTTCAGGAAGCTGTTACGTGTGTACGTCATGCGGAAGCACAACAGGCTGCTCGTAGTAGATTGCTCACAAATTAGAGCATTCTCTATACAAAATCCTCACAGGAAACTGTGAGGATTTTTGTGTAACATAAGCACATACAGTAGAATAGTTATATGAAGACAGTTATTTATTCACGTGAACAGAGAGATTACAGTAGGGCAGTTACAGAGTTTATTGAGATGTTTGCGCGCAAATATCCAGGACAGACTATAGAGATGAAAAGCCCAGACACCAGAGAAGCCTCATCTCTCATGAGCATGCTCGGCGTCGATCGTTATCCAGCCATTGTCGTCACTCGAGATAATGATGCTGTTGTGCAAATGTGGCAAGGCGAGCCACTGCCGCTACTAGACGAAGTTGCTGCATACGCACTCGGCTAGAAGTTATTGAAGAATGTGTTTAAGAGGTGTAGAATATATGTAACAACGTTTTATTGGAAACGATAAATGAGTGGCTATCAACCACGAATGTTTGGGGAAGAAAGAAGCATTCAATTAGAACCCTGCGTGAATCTGCGTAAACGATCAATCAAGAGCCACTAGACTAAGCATAAGCTTATTGTCATCTGGAAGTTGGATGGTATCGCTGTTGTAAACACATCAGTTCCAACATAACCCAGGTGACTTTTTAATTGTAAAAACGGAGAGAATAGATGAAATATCAATCAGGAACCAGACGCAGAGCACTTGAATATGAAAAAGATATTGTCACCTACTGGAATGATAATAAAATCTTTGAAAAATCAGTTGAGCAGCGCTCAGCTGATAATCCTTGGGTGTTTTATGATGGACCTCCGTTTTTGACAGGCATGCCACACCACGGTACACTTTTGATCTCTGCAGTAAAAGACACAATGGGTCGCTTTCATACTATGCAAGGACAGCGTGTTGAGCGACGATGGGGCTGGGACTGTCATGGGTTGCCGGCAGAACTTTTCGTAGAGAAGAAACTTGGTATCGCCAACAAAAAAGAAGTCGGCGTTAAGATCTCGGTCGAAGACTACGTCAAAGAGTGTCGTGCGATGATGGTAAAGACGGGCACCGAATGGGAAGACACAATTGACCGAATTGGTCGCTGGGTTGAATTTGATAATGCCTACAAAACGATGGATAAAGAGTACATGGAGTCTGTCTGGTGGGCCTTTAAAGAATTGTATGAAAAAGGCAAAATTTACGACGGCGAAAAAATACTTGTTTACTGTACGCAAGATGCTACGCCAATATCTAAAAGTGAAGTCGCTATGGAGAACAGCTACAAGGAAGTAACTGACCCAAGTGTGTATGTCTACTTTGATTTAGAAGATAGCGATGAGAGCGTTTTAATTTGGACAACGACGCCTTGGACACTACCTGCTAACGTAGCTGTTGCAGTAAACGCAACAGTTGAGTACTCACTTATTAGTTACAACAATAAGAAATTTTATGTTGCGACTGACACTTTAGACAATGTTATGACAGATGATAAACACCAGAAACTTGATTACAACGTTGTTAAAACTGTAACAGGTAGTCAGCTAGTTGGTCGTAAGTACCATCCTTTATTTGAGAATCATGGTCCAGACGCTCATCGTATCTTGCAGGCAGATTTTGTAACAACAGAAAGCGGTACGGGAATAGTCCACGAAGCACCAGCTTACGGCGAAGAAGACTACGAACTGTGCCATAAAGAAGGTGTACCGACTGTTTCGATAGTTGATGAAAACGGCTTCTACACAAGTAGTCGCTGGCAGGGCGAGAACATTTGGGACATTAATAAAAAGATTGCTAAGACACTTGTCGAAGAAGACCGAGCACTTAAAGTTGAATATTATCGTCATGAATATCCACACTGTCACCGTTGTGGCAATAAACTTATGTATCGTGCTCACCCAAGCTGGTTTATGGATATACAAGCTCAAAAAGATGAAATGTTGCAGTCTATTGCCAACACAAGCTGGACTCCAAAGCACTTGCAAGAGGGCAGATTTAAAAACATTATAGATTCAGCACCCGATTGGAACTTGAGCCGTGATAGATTCTGGGCGACACCTATTCCCGTCTGGAAAGGCACCAGGACCGATGGTACGACAGTTGTTAAAGTATTTGGTAGCTACGAAGAGTTTGCTGAATATACGGGGAGGACGTTAGATGATTATCACCTGCCACAAGTTATGGGTATTACATTTGAAATGGATGGTGTAGAGATGCACCATATTGGTAAGGTGTTGGATTGCTGGTTTGAATCTGGTTCTATGCCTTTTGCGCAGTTTCACTATCCATTTGAAAACAAGCAGAAGTTTGAATCTAGCTTCCCAGCAGACTTCATAGTAGAAGCTATTGATCAGACTCGTGGCTGGTTCTACGCTCTTACGGCAGTAAATGTTGGGCTGTTCTCTCAAGCACCGTTTAAGAATCTTATTTGTACTGGATTTATCAATGCCGCAGATGGCAAGAAAATAAGCAAAAAACTAGGAAACTATACAGATCCTATGGAACTTATGGATAAATATTCTGCAGACAGTTTTAGGATGCTAATGATGAGTTCTCCGGTAACTAATGGTGAAGATTTTGCACTTGCAGATAAAGACGTGGCTGACTCTGCGCGCAAATTGAGTATGATTTGGAACGTCTACGATTTCTTTACTTTGTATGCAGAAGTCGATGGTTGGGAGTGGAATGGTACATTAATCGATCCTTCATCTGACACAACTAATGTGCTCGATATCTGGATAATATCTAAGATTCATGCATTAATTAATGATGTTGAAAAAGCAACAAAAGAGTATGATTTACAGAGAGCAACACGCTATATTACACCGTTTCTTGATGATTTGAGTAATTGGTATGTCAGACGTTCACGCAAACGATTCTGGAAGTCTGAAGATGACCAAGATAAGGATTTGGCATACAAAACGTTGCATTACGTTCTTACTCAATACGCACATGTCATAGCTCCGTTTGCGCCATTCATGGCTGAAGAATTGTACCAAAAAATGACTGGCGGGGAATCGGTACATTTACAAAACTGGCCAACAGCTGGTGCAGTAAATAACCAGCTTGTTATAGAAATGGACGCCACAAGAAAAGCAATTAATGATGGACTTTCTGCGAGAGCAAAAGCTCAAATGAAAGTTCGCCAGCCACTTGCAACGATGAACGTGTCTGGCGCTGAAAGCTTAGGCAGTAACGTCGAACTGTATCTGGACGTTCTAAAAGAAGAAGTTAATGTCAAGCAAGTTACATGGTCTGAACAGGGTGAGTATGAGGTGACACTCGATCTTGAACTCACCGAAGAGTTACGCCAAGAAGGAATTGCCCGTGAAGTCGTCAGAGCGGTGCAGAGTGCACGCAAAGATGCAGAATTAGAGGTCGACGACAAAATTAAGCTGTCTCTGGTAGCAGATGATGACAGTGTCGCCTCTGCGATACGCATTTATAGAGATTATATAACGCAAGAAACCTTAGCGAATGAGCTCAGCAGCGAAGTAAAAGACTTTAACTACACTATGTCTAAGAAAATTAACGGCTCAGAGATTATCCTATCTTTAGAGAAATACTAGAGACACAGCTAACTTCTTGCTTAAACAGATAGAATTTGCTATTATAGGCTATAAGATTTTATAAAAAAGGTTGAAGAATAGAATGAAAAAAGCAGTAATAGAACTAGGTGGACTACAGCACCTTGTATCAGAAGGCGATGAAATCGTTGTTAATTTGCTCAGTACAGATAAAGATTCCGTATCTTTAGACACATTGATGCTCATTGATGGCAAAGACTCTACAGTCGGTGCGCCATTAGTAAAAGGATCTAGTGTTGAAGCAAAAATCATAGATGCAGATAGCCAAGCTGATAAGGTGATTGCTATACGCTACAAATCTAAAAAACGTGTACATAAAGTTCGCGGTCACAGACAGCGCCAGACGACGCTAAAAATTACCTCAATCAAATAGCTTGATTGTATTTATCTAAAAAGCTCTTGGAAACAAGAGCTTTTTTTATTTGGATTAATTATTCTGACTACTGTTATTTTCTGCTTGTGGAAAACTAACTACATATATAACCATAAATGTATTGCATCAGTGAACACAATTGTTATACACTGTTATTGTATCTGTAAATTGTCAGATACGGGCGCGGTTTCGAAGTTAGTCTCGCAACTCTTCGATCCAGCGTGTTGAAAATAAAAAACAACACGTGAAAAAAATTCAAAACAACAAAAATAAAAACGTACTATTTATTCGTACTGTCAGGGATCGCAAAAAGCAATCCCTTGCTGTATATAATAGCCTCACTATTTCGGTAGTGAGGCTATTTGTTTTACTGATAAATTCTCTAGGACATCTACGTTGCTCAACCTCACGCGCCCGAGCGTTGAGCGACGCAGGTGCCTTAAACCACAATAATAACCAGTCTAGTGCTGATTCAGCCTGCGCGCGCCCCTCGCTGAATCAGCTTTGGACTGGTTTAAAAAATGCCACACAAACCTTAGGACATCTACGTTGCTCAACCTCACGCGCCCGAGCGTTGAGCGACGCAGATGCCTTGAACATCAACAATAACCAGTCTAGTGCTGATTCAACCACACGCGCCCGTGCGTTGAATCAGCTTTGGACTGGTTTAATAACATTTATACGACCTCTAGCAAGCTCAACATCACGCGCCCGATTGTTGAGCTTGCTAGTGGCCGTATTTATAACGGTAGTAAGTGTTGCAGGATTCATATTCACCCAAGACAACCAAGCTCAAGCCGCCACCTCCAACCAACTTAACTTCCAAGGCCGGCTCTTAACCCAAACTGGTAGCCTTGTCCCTGATGGCAACTACAACATAGAGTTTAAGCTCTACAACCAACTGACCTCAGCTGGATCATCACAAGGCAGCTGTACTGGTGATGCTAACTGTCTCTGGACAGAGACTAGTTCCACTGTCAAAGTACGCGGTGGCTACTTCAGTATCTACCTAGGCTCAACCACGCCACTCCCAACTGGCATAGACTGGTCTCAAGACCTCTTCCTTGGTATGAACGTTGGTGGTATTGGTGCTGCATCATGGGACGGAGAGATGTCTCCTAGATTCAAGCTGACTGCCGTACCTTATGCATTCCGAGCATCCAACGTTGCATCCTCAGCCACCAACGCAGCCAGCACTAACTCAGACGCAGTATCTATCACCAGCGGTAACGCCCTCGGAACAACCAGCAACTCCGGCAACATTAGCATAGACACTGGCACGGCTACCGGCACAACTGGAACAATCAGCCTTGGTTCTGCCAACGCCTCAGCTTTGACTTTGGGTAGGACAGGACTCACCACTAACAACCTAGGGACACTTACTCTCGGACAACTGGGTACAGCTAATACAGATGCAGTTCTATGTAGAAACGCTTCGAATATCCTTGCTGCCTGTACATCGACCTTTGCAACAAGCGCCACCGCCTTCATCCAAAACGGCAACAGCTTCGGCGTTGGTGCGGTATTAGGTACAAACGATGCATTTGGTCTAAACCTAGAAACAAACAACACTGTAGCTGTCAGCATTGATGCTTCTCAGAACACTACCTTCAACGGCAACGTTGTCCTAGCAGCCGGCCAATCCCTCACCGTAACCGGTGGCAACACAGCCAGCAGACCTGCCTCCCCAACAGAAGGTATGGTTTACTACGACACTACTACAGATCAACTACTTACCTATGCTAATGGCAAATGGCAAGCAGACAGAACAGACGCTATCCTAGTCGCCGCAGCCAACTCATCCCAAAACGATAGAGACATAGCCGATTATGTAGGTGACGGCAACACAGCTGCAGCAAATGACGGTGACCAAATACAGATAAACCAAGCATTAGCAGCAGCCTCAGGACGTAAAGTAGTCCTCCTAGCTGGTACCTACGTCGCTGACGCTACAATTCTAGTCCCGAATAACACGACACTTTCTGGTGTAGGCAACGGCACAATTATAGAACTTGCAGATATAGATGTTACAGATAACCTAATAGAGAACTCAGACACCACAACTGGAACTGGTGTAGTCGTACGTGACTTAAAGCTTGATGGCCGTGATGACTTAAACACCGCTGGAGTTCAAGAAGGTATTTATTTCAATGGCATGGGTTCAGGCTCAGGCGCTGCTGCTAGGCAAGGTAGCAAGATACTCAACGTTATTGCTGAAGATTTCCGCAACAGTGGTATATATCTTTCATCCTCATCCAACAACACGGTAAGCGGCAACACAACCCAAGGCAACACCGCCGACGGTATCTATTTATCTTCCTCATCCAACAACACGGTAAGCGGCAACACAACCCAAGGCAACACCGCAAATGGTGTAAACATAGATCCTGCATCCATCGGCAACACAATCACCGGAAATACTATACAAGGAAACGTACTAGCTGGAATCCGAATTACTTTCTCATCTAGCAGCAATACAATCGTGGGCAATACTATCAAGGATAATGGTAGTCGAGGTATCTATGTAGGGCCTTCGTCTAACAACAATACCATCACTGGTAACACCGTCCAAGGCAATGGCAGCCAAGGTATCACACTTTCATCTGCATCCAATAATACGGTTAGTGGCAACAAAATTCATGACAACGGCGGAGCAACAAATGACAACAATGGTATAGAAATATCAAGTGGTGACTTTAACTCCATCACCAACAACAACATTACTGATACAGCCTGTACCTCTACCTGCTATGCAATTACTATACCTACCTCTACAAGTGATAAAAACTATCTATCAGGCAACCGCTACTCTGGTTCTACCACTAACGCAGCTTCAATCAACGATGCAGGCACAGGCACTATCTATGACAACCAACAAGTAAATTCTACTACTTCTACTAACTCTGACGTATCTGAATTCCGTCTGCAAGGTTCTGCCAACAGTGCCACAGCCTTTGCAGTTAGAAACGTATTAGGTACATCAGTACTTAACGTAGACACTTCAACTCCAGGAGTAGGCATAACAGGAGCACTCACCGTATCCGCTCTCACCACTTTAAACGGCGGCTTGACAGTATCAGGAGCCGCAGTTAACCTAAACGTTAACTCTAATTTTGATACCAACATCAATAGCGGCACCAGTACAGGAGCAATAAACATTGGTAATTCAGCTACAAGCGTTTTAAACCTATCTAGCACCAGCAATATAAGTTTAAACGTACCCGGAGCTTTAACATTTAATACAAATGTAGCACAGTTCGGTACTAATGGGAATAAAACTATAAAGACTGCTAATGCAGGTGCAGCTAATACAAATCAGATAACACTCCGATCAGGCGACGTTACTGGTACAGGTTTTAGCACTGGTAATCTTCGGCTACTTACCGGTAACGCAGGTGGTGGCACCAACTCCAGCTCTGGAAATATCTTGCTCGACACTGGTACAGCGTCCGGCACTGGCACAACTGGCACAATCAGCGTAGGTACAACCAATGCTAGTTTTATCACGATTGGTGGATCGACAACCGGACCTGTCAGCTTTAATACCAGCAGTATATTTAACTTCAATAAAACCATCCAACTTAGCGGCGGCGGCGGTGTGAGGACTACTGGTAGTGATACTAATAACTCTATTAACCTAAACCTCACTACCGGTGTCAGCAATGGTACAGGATTCTCTAGTGGCAACATTAATATTCTAAGCGGTGCAGGTAGTGGTACAAATACCAGTTCAGGTAGTATTAATTTAGATTCTGGTACCGCATCCGGCACAGGCACAACCGGCACAATCAGCCTTGGTTCTGCTAATGCATCAGCGCTGACACTAGGACGGGCAGGGTTAACAACTACGAATGCTGGGGCACTGACGGTTACAGGGGCCGCTAGCTTCAACGGCAACTTAGTAGTATCAGCTGGCACGCAATTCACCAATGCAGGCAGTACGCTACTAACAGCGCTTGTGATCACTGATCGAGCTACTGGTGGCAACATCGGTACAGCCGCAACCACAGTAGACGTTGCAACTACCTTCAACGTCAACCAAACTACTGCATCACAGACATTGACGCTTCCAGCGCCAACAGACACTACTTCTGGCCGGATCGTCTACGTTAATAATGTTGGCTCTGCTGAGTTCACCATGTATGGTAGCCCGGTATCTGCTGGTAGTAGCGCATCATTCATCTGGAACGGCACTAGCTGGGTGCAGACAATATCATTCAGCAGCACAGGTGTTGATACTCTAGCGGCAATCGGTGCAACGCCTAACGCAAATGGTGCAACGATATCAGGCACAACCCTGACATTGCAGCCAGCAGATGGATCATTCGGAGGTGTTGTAACCACAGCTGCGCAGAACTTTGCAGGCGTGAAGACGTTTGATGATGGCCTTGTTGTCGCAGCTGGGCAAACCCTCCGCGTCGTCGGCGGCAACACCGCCTCTCGTCCTGCAGGCGTAGCCGGAGAGATCTACTACGACACAGATACAAATACACTCCTTACCTACAACGGTACCAAATGGGTCGCAGACCGTGGTGAATATACTATTGTCGCTGCAGATGATTCTACCCAAGCCGCTAAAGACGTTGCTGACTACGTCGCTGATGGAGAAGATAGTGCAGGTGCAGGCATAGGAACACTTGATGGAGATCAGATAGAAATAAACAATGCATTAACTGCAGCCAATGGCGGCAAAGTCTACCTCATGGAAGGTACTTATACTATTGATGCATCTATATCTATACCTAACAACACGACTCTTGCTGGTGCTGGCGAAAACACGCTTATACAGCTAGGTAACTTTGGTGCAACTACTACAACCTTCAACGCCATAGTCAACACGGACACAACTACCGGTACTGATGTGACTATCCGTGACCTGAAACTAGACGGACGAAGGTCCATAAACACAGCTGGTACTCAGTCAGGTATTGATCTAGATGGTATTGGAGATGCAGCTACTGACACTATAGGAGCTATAGTCGATAGCGTATATGTAACTAGCTTTGCCACTACGAGCATTCGTTTTGATGGTAGTGCAAACAGCACTGTTAAAAACAGCACATCATTAGATGCGGGCTTTGGTTCAGGTGTGTTTATAAGTACGAGCTCGAGGATGACAGTCCAGGATAATAATTTATCAGATAACAACGGCTATGGGGCTGTATTTAGTGCAACTACCGATGGTTCTATTAGTGGTAACTTAACTAGCGGCAATGGAGGCAACGGTATTGGTCTTCAAACTAGCAGTACTAACAACATTATAATCGCCAACATTGCCTCAGACAATACGGGCTCTGGTATCTCAGTAGCATCATCCAACAACACTGTCACAGGCAACACCGCATCAAACAACACAATCAGTGGTATCTCCGTCTCAGGATCCAACAACACACTCACCGGCAACACCGCATCAAACAACACACTCAACGGTATTACAATATCGGCTGCCAACAACACACTCACCGGCAACACCGCATCAAACAACACAGACAACGGTATTGTTATTATAGCTGCCAACAACACACTCACCGGCAACACCGCATCAAACAACACAGACAACGGTATTGTTATTACAGCTGCCAACAACACACTCACCGGCAACACCGTATCAAACAACACAAACGACGGTATTGTTATTACAGCTGCCAACAACACACTCACCGGCAACACCGTATCAAACAACACAAACGACGGTATCAATATCAGTTCAGCAGGAAACAGCGTTACTAGCAACACCATAGAAGGCAATGTTATCGGACTCGACCTTGTTACGGGCTCTAGTAACAACTTAGTGAATTCTAACAATATTTCTAATAACACTAATCTAGGCGCTAGAATAATCGGAGGACCTACTACAACCTTCAACGACAACAAAGTACAAGGAAACGGCATATTTGGTGGAATCGAAGTCCGTGACAGCGTAAACGGTAGCTTCAGCAACAACAGCTTCATCAACAACGGAGGCGCAACAGCTAACAATGGCATACAGTTTATTCTAGGATCAGCTACATCAGAGAACAACAGTATCACTGGCAACATATTCTCTGATGATTCATGTACTACCACCTGCCGCGCAATAGATATCGCAGATGCCAGCATCAGCAACACGTACCTTGCTGATAACACTCTTGGTAACGGCACCATCCGAGACCTCGGTACAGATACTATCTACGGTGGCCAGCTAGACAGCTCTGGTAATTACGACATACAACCAGCAGGAACTATAGAACTACTCGCAGATACAAACATTACCGGCGGTTTAACCGTGTCTGGTACAGCAACATTTGATGGAGACGTAACTATCGGTGATGCTATAGGTGATACTCTCACCGTCAATGCTGGCTCTATTCAATTCGCTAACAACTTCACCAGCTGTAGTGCAATAAACACTGACGCTTCAGGTAACTTAGGATGTAACACAGGATCACTACTTACTAGTTCACTTACTGACAACATCACTGACGCATTTGACCTGCAAGAAGGCACCAACAACTACTTCAATATCAACACCACTGATGGTTCAGAAAACATTAGCTTTGGTAATGCGACCACTAACCCTAGCTACAGCTTCCTTGGCACTGGCACACTTACTGTAAGTAGCAACGCTGCGATATTCCAGAATACTACTAACTCCACAAGCGCATTTGCTGTCAACAACAGCTCCGGAACTGGGTTACTCACAGTAGATAGTACGGCTGGTTTAACTACTCTACGGAAAACAGTATCAGATGGGGTAGTATTCCAGATCAACGATACAGCTGATATAAGTGTACTGACAATCAGTACGACTGACAGTGCTAGTGCAGCCAACGTACTAACGTTTAACGGTGTAGGTAACTTTGGTAATGTAGCTATAAATTACGCTGGTGGGGGTTATATAAGGGTTGGTAATAGTTATTATAATGCGAGTGGATGGACAGGTGGTACCGGGGGTACTGAATTTACGATTAATCCTATTTCGTCAACTAACACTTCAGGAGATATTGAGTCACTAACCGTCATCCAGTCGTTCACACCAACTTCTGGCACAGCAACAAATACCAATCTGCTCCTGAACAATACAATCAATCAAACAGGTGGTGCAAACGGTATAACTCGCGGAATCTATGTCAATCCAACTCTCACATCAGCAGCAGATTACCGTGGGCTAGAAATAGGCAACACCAGTGGAATTGGCTTATATCAAACAAGCACTTCAGTAACTAACGCCCTAGCAGGCAATTTGCGAATAGGTTCAACCACCGCCCCAACTGTAGCCCTAGACGTCACTGGCTCTGGTCTATTCTCTGGAACACTTGGCGTCACCGGCCTAACCACCCTCAATGGTGGCCTTACAGTTACTGGAGCAGCAGTCAACCTTAATGCTTCATCTAACTTCAACACCAACATAAACACAGGTACCTCAACCGGCACTGTCGCAATTGGTAACTCAGCTTCAACAACAACTGTACTAGGCACAACTAACATCAATACGTCTGGAACAGCGACAACTACTCTAGGTAATGCTGGCGCAGTTGTGACAGCTGTTGGATCAACAATCAATCTCAACTCTGGCACAATCGTCGGCAACGCTACTACTCAGAACTTATTCAACACAGTAGCTACAACCCTAAACTTCGGTGGCGCATCTACATCAGTCACTATTGGTGCAACAACTGGAACTCTTACAGTCAGAAATGCAAATCAAACATTCGGTAACGCGGCAGGCTCAGGCGTATTCACTAACAACGGTGCAACTCTGAATTCAACTCTAGCAGTAGCTAATGACTCTAACGGTGGGGCGCTTGGTGGTACTCCAGCCAGCCCACTTAGCGCAGCAGCATCTGTTGATGTATATACCGCTATAAGCATCAATCAAACAACTGCAGGTCAAACTATAACGCTACCGTCACCAACAGTGACAACGGCTGGACGAGTGCTATACATCAGCAATATTGGCTCAACAAGCTTCATCATAGGTGGTACAACAATCAGCACTGGCACTACTGTTACCTTGATATGGAACGGCACTACCTGGTCATTTGCTGGAGCTGGCGGAAGTGGCGTCAGTTCTGTTGGCGCAATATCTGGCACGTCAAATGCAAACGGTGCAACGATAACCGGCACAACTCTCAACCTCACTGCTGCTGATGGCACGAACGGTGGAGTTGTCACTAACACCACTCAGACATTTGCAGGTGACAAAACATTTAGCGGCGCAGTGACAGCTCAAGGGCTACTAACTGGCTCACTTGGTGCAACTGTATCTGGCGGAACCATCAGCCTTAACGTAACCGGCACGTCCAATACATCAATCGGCAATGCAACAGGCACACTAGCAGTCACATCTAGCGCATTCAACCTCACAACAGCTGGAGCGGTATCTGGCGTCACCACACTTAACGCCTCAGGCCTCATCACTGGTCTAGGCTACACTGCAGGCGCTGGCTTGATCCAAGGTACTGGTGGACTAACTATCACCGGCACAACCCTACTCAACACTACCGGCACAGCCGCTACGACAATCGGTAACAGTACCGGCACACTTGCACTTCTTGGCGGTAACTCAACAAGCCTCGTAGTTGGTAGCGGCGCTAATACAACGACGCTTAACTTCATAGCTCCGAGTGGCAACAACACCATTTCATTCCCAGCAGCAACAGGTACCGTACAACTCGCCCCAACAACTGGCTCATTCATTAAAACAATTCCTGTAACTACAGCAGAGAACACCATCACCCCTGCAGTAGCCTCAGTTGTCGGTTTAACCGTCAATGCGACTTCAAACGCAACAGGTGCTACGGGCCTTATTGTCAACCAAAGTAACGCAACTCAAACAGGTCAAATCATCAACCTAACAAACACATCAGGCACTCAACCAAACGGTCTGCTCATCGACCGTACAACTGCAGGTGGCACAACAACATCACTTCTCGGCCTCACCAACACAGCAGGTACGGCTACCAACGGTATCCTGTTCACTGGAACAATTGGCACAGACATTACAACTGCTACCAACCGCGCTCTTACCATAGATTCAAACGGCACCGGCGCAATTACTATCGGTGGTGGCACCGGCGCAAAAACTATCGGCCTTGGCACAGGTATTACTGGTGTTAAGACAATAAACATCGGCACCGGTGCAGCAACAGCTAACCTGATTAACATCGGCGGAACTGGTGCGAATGTTATCGGCCTTGGTAATACTCAAACAGGCGGATCAATATCACTTGGTGCCGCTCTCACCACTGGCACTATCAACATCGGCGGTACTGGCGCACAGACAGGGAACATTAACCTAGGCGTTGGTACTGGTGCGCAAACAATCAACCTAGGAACTGGTGCGGGAGCGAAGACAGCCGTTGTAGGCTCAACCACTGCTGGAAGCACTACAACAATTAACGGCGCGAATGGTATCTCATTACAGAACAACACAACTATAACTGGTGCAAACACCTTTACGTCAGGCACAGGCGCCGTAACGCTTAACGGCAGCACGACTGTATCAGGTGTTAATACCTTTACTGTAGGTACCGGGCTTACATCACTTGGCGGAGGCTTAAGTGTTACAGCTGGGAATGTTACATTCACAGCTGCCAGCGGAACAACAGGCGATGACGTCATATTCTCTGATGCTTCATTCCAAGACTGTGTGCTTAGTACTGACTCTTCAGGCGTACTTACTTGTGCTGCATCTGGCGCGCTTATAACCCTACAATCTGCATACCAAGGCTTAAACACCATAACAGCTACAGACGCAGAAGGTGATATTGACCTAACCGTATCAGAAGCAACTAACTTCTCAGTTGACATCACAGGCACTGGTAGCTTCTTGGTGCAAGACGGGGGGACAAACGTATTAGCTGTAAGCAACACGGGCGCTGCAACGTTCCAGAATACGACTAACTCAACTACTGCATTAAGAGTTAATAACGCAGCTGGTACAAGTATATTTAGTGTAGATACAACGAACGGTAGACTAGGAATAGGCACCACTACTCCTCAAAGCATTCTAACTCTACAAGAAGAAGATCCGGTGATTAGATTTAACATAGGTAACAGCGCTGCTTATGCTGGTGGTTTAGATATATACAGTGACGGAGGTACTCTGCGGCGTGCGTTCATTGGCTACAAGAATGGAGTTCTAATTAATAGCTTGGTTGGGAATGTTGGTATAAACGCACCATCAGGAGGAACCGTAGGTTTAAATATTTCAGGTACTTCAGCAAACCCTACACTTACCATAGGCGGAGCCAACGAATTTACATACGAAACTGATAACACTGACCAGCTACTCATAAGTAGTTCACGGGCATACTTTAATGGAAACATAGGTATCGGCGTTAATGTTCCTCAAGCTAGGCTTCATGTTCTAGCAACGGGCACTACAGTGGCAACATTGATAAACAACGGTACAAGTACTGGTGATATCCTCCGCTTGCAAGACAACGGCACCAATGTATTGACTGTAGCGGACGGCGGAGCAGCCACATTCCAGAACGCATCAAACTCTACTTCAGCATTCAGGATCAATAACGCTGGCGGTTCAGCAATGCTAGAAGCAGATACAACCAACTTCTTGCTCAAAGTTGCGCCGACACAGTTCCTATCATCAGGAACAACTCAAGACTTCGCAGCTAGTGGCTCACTAACTGGCGTCGATAGTTTCTCAACCATTGCAGTGAACGCAACAGCTCCAGCAACTATCGTCACACTTCCAGCGCCAGCAGTAGGTGGCCAGGTGATCGGCCGCGTCATATACGTGACTGCAGTGAATGGATCTAACGACTTTACTCTACGCCTAGGCGGTACCGCAATCGATATCGGTATGAAAGCAAACTCTACAGCAACGCTCATCTGGAACGGCACTGGCTGGACAGCTGCTGGTGCATCTAGCTCTACTGACCTTCAGTCTGCATACGCCAACACCCTAAGTAGCGCCGGTGGTGCAGAAATACTCCTAAACCCAGCTGGCGGTGCTGCAGATGGTCTAACTATCCGTAACAATAATGTCACTCCAATCAACGGCGGTATCCTAGAAATCCAATCAGCAATCGGAACAAACTTGTTCTCAGTCAACAACATAGCAACAGAATTCGCCGCCAACGGTGGTGCAGAAAACTCAGTTAGCTTTGGATCAGACTGGGAGAGTGTTGGTACAGTAACACTAACGCGCAACACAACTCCTGCCGATACTGCAACCGGTACTGGTTCGGTGTCTGTCGTCACAAATGCGACGAACGAAGGTGTCAGAAACAATCTCACCACCAACCTAACTCCAAGCACACAATACCTAGTATCATTTACCGCCAAAACAGCATCTGGCACTTTAGATAACGCCGATCTAGACGTGTACTATTCACGTAACGGTGGCGGAGCTGTAGCGGCTTGCGACAACAGAAGTATCGAAGATATTGTCGCCACTGGCTTCACTAAGTTTACCTGCACAATTACAACTGATGGCACAGGAGCAAGCAACCCAGACCTTATCATTAGGCAGACTGATGGTAGTAACTTCACGATATTTATTGATAACTTGTCAGTGACAGAAAACAGCGCAAACTCCGAACCTGACAACGTACAAATTGGTGGTGGTATCAATGGTGGACCAGTGACACTATTTACACTAGACCGCGCATCAGCTCCACCAGTTGCAAACGGTAATCAAACCTTCCTAGGATCAATGTACTATGACACTACCAGTGGTCGTATCCAGTGCTACGAATCAGATGGCTGGGGTGCATGTGGTTCTGCTCCTAACAACTACGTCAACCTTACACCAGAGTATCCAGGTTCAGTACTAAACGGTACTGGCGTCGGTACAATGACAGCTGACTTCTGTGCAAACGATGCTGACTTGTCGGTTAACTCAACATTCTGTGCAGCTGGTGAAGCACTAAACTACTACAACTGGACATCACCGCAAGCAACCGAACAAGAATACAGCATCTACGTCACCTACCAATTGCCGGCAGCGTTCAAATCATTCGACAGCAACAACACAGTACTACTTACAGGACGAGTCAGCAGCACATCACTAGCTGAAGTGTCATATGAAATGTTCCGTCGCACAACTGTCGGCACCGACGATATCATCCCTTGTGGAACCGAAACGACCATTAACGCCAGCGCAAACGTCTGGGAAACAACGCCAATTAACGGCGACGAAGCAACCGCCTGTGGATTCGACACCAGTAGCGCCGATGAGTTCGTCGTATTCAAGATAAACCTCAAAGCCAGTCAGAACGCCAACGCCTACGTCTCAACCCTCAGCTTCACCTCAATAGGCCAATAAAATCAGTAAAAGAAACCGTACAAAAACACCCATAGCATTTA
>Ga0306866_1000128_pt1 | contig 30275 bp, 27 predicted proteins | sample AntRauTorckE5432_FD_190450 | JGI IMG/M metagenome (GOLD analysis project Ga0306866, IMG submission 190450) | Saline lake microbial communities from Rauer Islands, Antarctica - Metagenome Torckler E5 #432 (v2) (version 2) | ecosystem: Environmental > Aquatic > Non-marine Saline and Alkaline >...
AACTTAAACTCTTAATTACCCCTCATACCTCGTTTAGCGGAGTGCAAAACTACAACCTTTTTTCCCTTCTATCCTAATCAATAAAACAATTTCTTTGTAAAAAAAATAGCAATTAAGGTAATTAGCTGGAAATTGAACGGTTAGAAGAAAAATGAATTATCAAAATGTGAATAAACACCTAAATAAATTAAAGACTCATGTAAAACTCAAGAATAATTATACTTTGCTAACATGAATTGGGATTTAACTTTAATGGGATTTATGTACGGTTTTGCAGGAGCTATGCATTTTATAAAACCAAAGGCTTATATAGAGGTTATGCCTGATTTTTTTAAAGCAAAAAAAATTCTTGTGTATCTTTCAGGTGCAATTGAAATCTTGTTGGGCATTGGTCTATTCTTTGAAAACACTAGAAGTTTTGCTGGTATAGGTATTGTTTTAATACTCATAGCCTTTCTGAGCGTTCATTTTAATATGCTTAGGGGTGAAAAATATGCTATGGGAATCCCAAAATGGGTGCTATTACTAAGAATCCCACTCCAATTTATATTAATTTGGTGGGCTTATATATACATATAACTATGGATAAAGAATTTACAGAAATAGAACTTGATAGAATCATAGAGATGGCTTGGGAGGATAGAACCCCATTTGAAGCTATCGAATTTCAATTTCAGGTCACAGAAGCTGAAGTCATTAAAATCATGCAAAAAGAAATGAAACCTTCAAGTTTTAGAATGTGGAGAAAAAGAGTTCAAGGAAGATCTACAAAACATAGAAAACTTAGTGAAAATTCTATGAAAAAGTTTAAATCTTCAAGTCAAAAGCAAATTACTCACAACAAAATCTCAAAGCGTTAGGCATAGATGTTATTCAGTAATACTGCTAGTCTTATTCCTGCTTTGTTAATCTGCATCTTGAGTACATCGAACCATTCGTTCATATATCTATAGCTTAAGTTTTCGTCTGCTGATGCTGAGTTATAAACCGCTCTTGTTAATTCCCTGTTTTCTTCAACCCAATCTAGTAAAGATCCAGATTTAATGTTTTTTACCACTTCCTTATTGAGTTTAGGTAAATTATCAGAAAGTTCGCTGTAACTCATATTATAACTTTCAATCATTTGCGTATCCCAAACCCTATGCATGTTGGTAGGTTGATTAAACCATTTCACTTTAAAATCGTTAGCCCCCCTATCTGCTTTGAGGCCAAAATGCAAGGGTTGGTGCATATCACCAACTAAATGGATAAGCATTTTTAAATAAAACCGCTCTTCATTTTCATTTAAAGTCCCCGCTTTAAGTTTTTCTATGCACTCTTGGATACCAAAAACAATATCCCCTTCTGGATTCCTTTCGATTTCGACATACGTTTTATCAAAAGGAATATTGGCATAATGCCAAGGTTTATACTTATCGTAATTATCGTCACTTTTAATTTCATCTGCATAAGTAGAAGCATCTGCAAGTGACTGACCATTTAAAATTCTATCAATTTTACTTTTGACTTTAGATTTAAGATAATGTTCTGCAGTTTCTCCAACAGATCGATGACCATTTTGTCCCCAATCATTAGAAGCTAATACCGATTGTGATAAAATTAAGATAACAAGTACAATTTTCATTTTGGCTTTTTAATTCAAATATATATGTAATAGTTTTAAGTGAGCATTAAATTTTCAAGTAAATCCTTTGCTAAAAATGAGACATAATTAATAAGTAAATAGTAAAGATTTACATTATAAACTCTTTAATTTAGCCAGTAATAAATTCAACTCATAGACCATGATAAAACTTATATGCAGCGACATTGATGGAACCTTGTTGAATACTGAACGAGAGGTTTCCAGCAAAACTAAAGTTGAATTTCATAAATTGAAGCATAAGCTACCTATCATTCTTATATCCTCTAGAATGCCCTCTGCAATGAGACATCTACAAAAAGACCTTAGCATTGAAAACTTGCCTTTAGTGGCGTATAATGGCGGATTAATAGTGGTCGATAACGAAATAAGACAGAGCACAACCCTCTCTTTTAATCTGGTTAAAAAAATTGTTGGGCTGAATAAACATGGCTTACATTTAAGTTTATATCAAGGAGAAAAATGGTATGCGCCTGAGCATGACCAATGGACACGAAGAGAGATAAATAATACTAAAGTCAATCCTGAGATAAAGAAAAATGAAGAAGTTCTCGATCTCTGGGAACCCCTGAAAACTGGTGCTCATAAAATCATGTGTATGGGAGATCCTTCTTTAATTGATGATTTCTATGCGGTGCTATCTAGTGAATTTTCAAACGACTTACACCTTTACCGATCTAAGGATACTTATATAGAAATAGCTCCTAAGCAAATCTCAAAACAGTCTGCTATTGAATTTTTGATTTCCTCTGAATACAAATTTGAGTTCTCTCAAGTCATGAGTTTTGGTGATAATTACAATGATATTGAGATGCTACAAGCCTCTGGTCTTGGCCTTGCTGTTGGAAATGCTAAAGAAGAAGTTAGGGCAGTCGCCGATAAGATTATAGGTGATGCTAAAAAAGATGGAGTTGCAGAGTTTTTATCTCACTATTTTAAAACGCAATAAAGTCATACAATTGCTAATAATTTTTACTTTTGCTTCTTAAAATTTTAAGATGGATAAAACACCATTATTTACTAACGACGCTGTTGTCCTTGGAGTACTCATGCTCTCTATTGGTTTTATATTTTACAGTTCAAATTTAAAAAATGGATTTTGGAATCAGTTTTATAAAGTAGTTCCAGCAGTGTTGATGTGCTATCTTATTCCAGCTATTTTTAATTCTTTAGGAATTATAAGTGATTCGTCGTCTAATTTATATTTTGTAGCCAGCCGCTATTTTCTTCCTGCCTCCTTAGTATTAATGACCTTGAGCATAGATTTAAAAGCTATTAAAAATTTAGGATATAAAGCATTGGTCATGTTTCTTACTGGTACGGTTGGGATTGTTATTGGAGGACCCATCGCCATTTTATTGATTTCTCTATTCTCCCCAGAAACCGTGGGTGGAGCTGGTCCAGATGCAGTTTGGAGAGGCTTATCTACTCTTGCTGGAAGCTGGATTGGAGGTGGAGCAAACCAAGCGGCAATGCTAGAAATTTTCAAGTATAATCCTGAAAAGTATGGAGGTATGGTTTTGGTAGATATTGTTGTCGCAAATCTATGGCTTGCTATCATTCTCTTAGGAATAGGAAGGTCTGATAAAATCGATAAATGGCTTAATGCGGATAATACAGCCATTGAAAGCTTAAAAGAAAAAATGTCTTCTTACACAAAAAGTGTCTCTAAGAAACCCGAACTTAAGGATTATATGATAATGCTAGGTATTGCATTTAGTGCTGTAGGGTTTTCACATTGGGCCTCTGAGTATATCTCAGATTTTCTAATTTCTAATTTTGAACTATTCAATGATAAAACCTCTTCTTTAGCTTCGTTTACTTCTACCTTTTTTTGGATGATTACCATTGCCACTGCTTTTGGAGTTGGCTTGTCATTTACGAAAGCTAAATCATATGAAGGAACCGGCGCTAGTCAACTAGGTAGTGTTTTTATTTATTTCTTAGTCGCAACCATAGGTATGAAGATGGACTTAACGACTGTTTTTGAAAACCCAGGTCTTATTTTAATAGGTATTGTGTGGATGTCTATTCATGCAGGCTTACTTATCTTAGTTGCCAAACTCATCAAAGCGCCCTACTTTTTCTTGGCCGTTGGGAGTCAAGCTAATGTTGGGGGTGCAGCATCTGCACCCATAGTTGCCTCTGCATTTCACCCTTCATTAAGCGGTGTTGGGGTTCTTCTCGCCGTATTTGGATATATTGTAGGCACTTACGCAGCTATAGGCTGTACGATCTTAATGGAAATTTCATCTAATTTTTAAATATAAGTACCAATGAAACATTTTTTACCAATTTTACTCTTCGCCTTTTTAATTATTTCCTGCAAGAATGAAAAAAGCAATTTGATAATCACTGGCCAAATAGCTGGTCTTAAAAAAGGAACCCTCTACTTACAGAAATTAGGGGATACTAGTCTAGTCAATGTAGATTCTATTCAAGTTGAAGGCTCATCCGATTTTAGTTTTACTACTTATATAGATGAACCACAAATCATGTTTATTGAACTGGACAGAAATGATGGAGATGACTATGCTGATCTCATTAATTTTTTCGCTGAACCAGGAGAACTGAGGTTGATGACTTCTTTAAAAAATTATGGAATTGATTTAAAAATCACATCTAATTTTGAGAATCAGAAAAAGCTTGAAGACTATAACGAAGTGATTAAACAATTTAACAACCAAAGACTAGATCTTATGGAGGCAAATTTTAAGGCCAGCAAGTCTCAAGATGAAGAAAAACTTGACAGTTTGAACAAAAGATTCAATTCTATACTAAAGAGAAGATATTTATACACCGTCAATTTTGCACTAAATAATAAAAACTTGGAAGTTTCTCCTTATATTTTACTATCAGAAGCTTATGATGCTAACATAAAATATTTAGATACCGTATACAATGCTTTAGATAAACCTATAAAGAAATCACTCTACGGTAAAAAACTAAACGAATTGATTAAGGAAAGGAAGAAAAATGATAAAAAAAGTGTAGAAACTGAAGTTATTGAAGAAGTCTACAAAAAATAATTCAATAACCTCAGTGATAAAAACAATTAAAGGGTGTTAAGTCTTTCTACAAACTCGTCAACCTTTTTATTTATATTTTCTTTTACAGACTTCAAATGTTTAGCTCTATCTTCAGAATCCCTTTTGTTGATTTGTTCAATAATACTATCAAATTCTGAAATAATATCGTCAACAAACTCTTCAGTTTTGATATAAGAATCTTTGGAGTCTACTTCTTGGTTGATAAGTGCTCCGTCGATAATTTCACCAAAGCGATTATTTAAGTCTTTTTTAAGTTGTTTTTTACTAGCCATTTTTATAAAAATTTAATTTTTGCAAAAGTAAACTAATTTTAATATTAAATACTGATTTCTAAAAGTTTGGTTCCTGAGGAATTAAATTCTATGGTTTGGATACAAGCGGGAAGAAGGATAGTCTCCATTGGATGTAACACAAATGAATCCTTATTGTGAGTTATTTTTGCAATTCGAGTCCCTACATTCAAATAAATAATAAAAGAATCTACGCAGGAATAGTCTAATGAGATCGGCTGATTGATTTCTAAAAAATTAGTTTTGAAATAAGGTGAATCAACAAGGGAGACTTTAGAGTTGAATATGGAATCGTACTCAATTTTATAATCTAAGTTAACTTGAAAATCGATAGCTTCTAGGGCAAGCTCTGTATGTAATTCCCTAGAACGGCCTTCTTTATCGACTCTGAGCCAATCATAAAGTCTATAAGTAACGTCAGAGGTTTGTTGAATCTCAGCTAATGTAATACCGGCTCCTATGGCATGTACAAAACCAGGTTTTATAAAAAAAACATCTCCTCTCTCAACTTTTACTTTATTTAATATATCTTCTAATTCCCCTTTAGCCAGGCTATCTTTATACTTATCAACTGTAATAAATTCTTTGAAACCAAAAATCAGTTCAGCATTTGGCTCAGCTTCTGTGATATACCACATTTCAGTTTTGCCAAAACAATTGTGCCGCTTTCTAGCTAAAGCATTACCTGGATGAAGTTGAACCGATAAGTTTTCTTTGGCTTCTATGAATTTCACTAGGATAGGAAATTCGCCATTAAATTTTTCAAAAACAGCTTCTCCCACCAACTCAGCTTTGAATTCAAAAATTAATTGCCTTAAAGTTTTACCCGCTAAAGCTCCATTTTGAACAATTGATATATCATCTTCTACACCGCTTATTTCCCAACTTTCACCAATCTGTTTTTGAGAAAAATCAACATTAGATTTAGACTTTAATTTGTCACCTCCCCAAATTTTCTCTTTAAGAATCGGTTCAAATTTAAGAGGATAGAGCATCAATTCAAATTTTTAATGGCTTTTAGGGCTTTTTTCATGTGCTTAGTAGCATCTAGACTATTAAATTTGAAAATCAATTTTCCTTGAGCATCAATTACAAAAGTTTCTCGACCAGGAACTAATCCCAATAAACTCTTCTTAACCCCAAACTGCTTTCTTACGTTGCCATTGCCATCTGCCAACAAAATAAATGGGAGTTTGTATTTTGCTGAAAATTTAGCATGAGATTTTTCGGAGTCGCTACTAATACCGACCACCTCTGCTCCAATTTCTTTAAAATCCTCGTAACTATCTCTGAAATTACAAGCTTCCTTAGTACACCCAGGAGTAAAATTCTTGGGGTAGAAGTAAATAACTACTGGTTTTTTTCCAATGATGTCATCGGATTTAAAAACAATACCGTTCTGGTCTTTTAGCACAAAACTAGGTATAGAATCTCCTTTTTCAATAGGCATATTATTCTCCTTTATAAGTTACAAAATTTCTTGGAGTTTCGTATAAGGTCACTTCAAGATCATGATTTTTATCTAGTTTAGACTTTAGTTTATTCCAAATCACCACTGAGATATTTTCAGCAGTCGGATTCAAGTCTTTAAAGTCTGGGACTTGTTCATTTAAATTTTTATGATCAAAGGCATCTTCTACTTCAGATTTTATCATATCCTTAAGTACTTTTATATCGATAACATATCCTGTTTCAGGGTCAATTTCACCCGTTACTGAAGCTATCAATTCGTAATTATGACCATGAAACTGAGGATTGTTGCATTTACCAAAAACTTTGTTGTTTTTTTCAAAATCCCAATCTTTTCTATAGAGTCTGTGTGCTGCATTAAAATGCGCTTTGCGGTGGACTGTTACTTTCATAAGTTTTAAGTTAAAGGTTTTACCATTTCACTTTTGTGCTTTTCAAAAATAATTTTGAACCATTCTGTGTAAAGGCTTGGATTCTTTTTTATATCATTTTCAATATTATCTAGACTCATCCATTTCCAATCGTGGACTTCATCTGGATTGGGTTGGGGATCATTTTGATATTCCCCAACTAAAATGTAATCGAACTCATGTTCTGTTAAACCGTTTTCAAAAGGGGCTTTGTAAATAAATGAAATGGTTTCTTTAAGTTCTGTAGAAAACCCCATTTCTTCTTGTAGACGTCTCTTTCCAGCTTCGATATTTGATTCTTTAAGCTTTTGATGACTACAACATGTATTGGTCCATAGACCAGGAGTATGGTACTTGGTTAAAGCTCTTTGCTGGAGCATTAACTCATTTTTAGAATTATATATGAAAACAGAGAAAGCTCTATGAAGTTTTGCTTTTTCATGAGCTTCGATTTTTTCCATGATTCCAAGTGGATTGTCTTTCTCATCGACTAAGATGACATAGTTCTCATTGCTATTTTCCATGTCTCAAAAATACAAAATAAGTTGAATTTGAATTCAATTATAAAATTTACCTATCCTTAAAAGGTTTTATTTATGAATTATTAAGAAACTGGTAGGTTTCTTAAAATCTAGTTCGACCCTTAAGGCCAATCACAAAAGCATCTTTTATCCCATATTTTATGAGTAAAGCTCTGTAAGATTTAGCTTCTTCTTTAGTTTTGAAAACTGAGGAAAAATAGCGCTTATAACCATCGTCATACACATAGCTAAAAACATTTTTAACTTGATTAAAGTTACCTTTTGATTCTGTTCTTCTAAATGCTGCTATTTGTACTGTATATAACTCCTCAGATGAATTTTCAAAATCATAAAACGAAGCTTTAGATGTTCTTAGTTCATTTTGTTGCGATCTATTTACTTCAAAACTTTGATTTTGTTTTAGGATAATAAATTCTGATCTCCTATTTAAAGCGTGTTCAGATTCAGAACAATCTATTCTATTAGAGCATTTATTGACTAACTGACTTTCACCATATCCTCTTCCAGATATGCGTTCAGTTGAGACACCTGACTTTTCAATTATATAATTTATGGTTGCCTTAGCTCGTTTATTTGAGAGTATTTGGTTGTACTCATCTCTTGCTCTACTATCAGTATGAGACCTCACATCAATACGCAAATTAGGATAGGATTTCATTGCTGCACTAATCTTTTGAAGTTCAACTTCAGCATCAGGTCTGATTTGGACTTTATCTAAATCAAAATAAATAGTATCCAATTGAAGTAAATCATTTAAGTCATCTCCATCACCTGCTTTTATAATGTCTAATTCACCTCCTTCATTCATCGAAAAATCTAAAGAATTCTCAGTTCCAAAATCTGAATTTATTTCTACCACCTCGTCAAGTGAAGAAAATCCGTCCTTAGAAATCCTTACAACATAACTAGAACTACAGTCCACTTCAAATTGATAGAAACCTTTGAAATCGGTGATAGTAGAGTCTACTATTTTCAAGTCTCTATCTAAGAGGGAAACTTTTACATCACTCAAAGGATCTTCTCCATTAATTCTAAAAATATTGCCATTTAATAGTTGGAAACAATCGGTAATTAATTTTTTTAATTGGATTAATTCATAAATATTATCACTAGCCCCCTCTTGTTCTCTATTAGAGGCAAAAAAACCCTTCTTCAGTTTTGAATTAATAATAAAACTGAAATCATCCTTAGTGCTATTAATAGGTCTACCTAAATTGAAAACTTCCCCTAATTTTCCATCATCTTTTATTTTTGCAACAAAAACGTCTAAACCTCCTAAGCCTAAATGTCCGTCTGAAGCAAAATAAAAGAAGCCATCTTCACTTACAAAAGGAAAACTTTCTCTCCCTTCAGTGTTAATGTCCTCTCCTAGATTTTTAGGAATGCTGTAAGTATTGTCTTCACGAATATCAACTTTAAAAATATCGGACATCCCAATTGTTCCATCCATATCAGAAGAAAAATAAAGTGTCTTATTATCTTTACTTAATGCAGGATATGCTAAAGAATAATTATCATTATTAAAGGGCAGTTCTTCAGGTTTTGTCCAAGTGTTCTCCGAATTTAATTCAGACTTGAATAGTTTTAGATAGCTTATACCATCTTCTCCTCTCATAAGTTTATTATCTGAAAAGTTATTTCTAGTGAAATAAACAGTTTTTCCATCGGTACTAAAAACGGCTGAAGACTCATGAAACTTTGAATTTAATTTTTCTGAAAATAAAATGGGTTCAGATTTGATGACTAAGGAATCTGATAAATCTGAACTATATAAATCGAGGTAAGGTTTGTTATTCCATTCATGAATTCTTTTGATCAGCCTAGAATTTGGCCTATTGGAAGCGAATACTAGTTTATTTCCATAGAAAGATGGAGAGAATTCAGAGTAATCGGAATTGATAGAAATCTTTTTCAACTTAAATCTACCGGACTGTATTTCTATAAATTCAAGGTAATTCCGTTCTTTCTTTAATCTAGAAACCCTACTATCTGTCTCGTTGAGAATATCAAATTCAAGCATGATTTCATCAGATTTTTCGTAAAGCTTGATGCTCTTTAAAGACTGAGCATATCTGAATAAATACTCTTTAGGAAGACTTTGGTTTATATCATACAATTTTTGATACCATTCAAAAGCTTTTTCTAGATCGCTATTGAAGTAATATGAATCACCTAGCTTTTTAAATAAATTTTCAGATTCATAGCCATTACTAGCTACCTCCAAATAAATTTTTTGAGCATCTATAAAAGCATAACTTTCAAACATTTTGTCGGCTTCCTTAAGCTTATCTTTTTGACTATAGCCTAAGCTCGTAATAAGAATTATTACGATAAAAATTATATGTCTATCAGTGAATTTCATGCTTAGAAAAATCTAGGGGTGTACATTCTTTTATATTTTTTAAACAATTCAAATCTTCCAAAAAACTCTAAGGATCCATCGTTATAACTGGAAAATGTAGAAATATCTCTATCATAAGCTATTCCTAGCAAAATAGAATCTGATGCTTGAAAACCAACAATACCAGAAAACGCAGAATTCAATCGATAAGCAACTCCTAAATTAAATTTATCATTAATTAAAAAATTTGAAGATAATTCTGCTAATAATGGGGAACCACTTACATGTCTAAATAGAACTGAGGGCTTAAACTTTAAACTAGGCGTAAGGTCAAATACAACACCTGCTGTAAGATAGTAATGTAGACGGTCTCTAACCGTAGCATCTGAAATAGAATTATCTGAAAATCTATCATTCCTCAATAAAGAAGGAACACTCAAGCCTACAAAATACTTATCATTGTACAAGAAGGCGCCTAATCCCAACTGAGGTGAAATTTTGTTCTCTATATTGTTATTAAACTCTGGATCTGTTGGATCAAAAATATTAAGATCTGTAAAATCTATATTCATTAAATTCACTCCTGCATTTATACCAAATGAAAGCTTAGTATATCTAGACATTTCTAAAGCATAGCTATAGACAGCGTTAATATCAGTTTCTTGAGTAATTCCTATCTGATCATTTACTATGTTAAAACCTAAACCCATTTTATCATCACTAATAGGAGTATGAGCTGAAAAAGTCTGAGAAGCTGGAGCACCGTTAAAGCCAAGCCATTGAGACCTATGTAAGGCTACAGCACTAAAAACATCCCTGGACCCCGCATATGCAGGATTTATACTCAATGTATTATACATATATTGAGTAAAGTTGGGATCTTGTTGCGCAGAGACTGTTTGAGTTCCTAGAACAAGCAGACTGCATACTAAAGTTATATTCAGAATTCGACGCTTAACCATAATTTAATTTAAATGTAAATATCCGCTCTTCCTTTCAGGTGTTCCATTTTTATTGATGTAATTCAATATATAAAAATAAGTACCTGTAGGCAAACGCTTCTCTTTTTGGATGGTAATATTACCAGAACTAAATCCTCTAAATAGTTTATTATTATTTTGTCCATATCCCTCCGCTTCAAAAACTTCTACACCTTGCCTATTAAAAATCTGAACTGAATTTTCTGGATAGTTTTGTATCCCTTCAATTCTAAAAAACTGATTTTCATAAGTACTCCCTTCTGATGAAACCGCATTATATATAATAATATCATCAATTAAAAACCCGTCATTATCAGATATCACGAAAGATCCTGCATCTACTAAAGTTGTGGTTGGGTTCGTTCCTTCGGTCTGTGTAACATCGGTTGGAAAATTTAAATCTGTAATATCTATTTCAGAAATAGTTACACCTGCAATAACTTCAATGTCCCAATCACCTTCTATATTAGTTTCTACTTCTAATTGATCACCAAACGAATCAATAACAAATATTGTTACATTAGGTATTCCTTCCTCACTTGCATCCTGAGTACCATTACCATTGTTATCGAAATATAGACGGCCACTTAGAATGCTCAATTCATAAAAACCATCAATTTCATTAAACGTTTGTCCAGTTACAATAGTGGTCGTGGTTGGATCGTCCCCTTCTGTTTGTATTGCTCCTGTTGGGAAATCTGGATCGCTTCGAACAATACTTGAAGTTGCATTGCCAGATGATAATTCTATACTCCAGTTTCCATTGGCATCTGTCACCAGTGTTGTGGTAGTTCCATACACATCCGTAATTTCTACATCAACACTAGGCATGTCTGCTTCACTTGGCTCTTGAGTACCATTTCCATTTTCATCGAAGTATAGGTGACCAGTTAAAGTTCCTGATTGATAAAAACCATCAATTTCATTAACCGTTTGTCCAGTTACAATAGCGGTCGTAGTTGGATCGTCCCCTTCTGTTTGTATTGCTCCTGTTGGGAAATCTGGATCGCTTCGAACAATACTTGAAATTACATCGCCTTGTGGTAAAACTAAACTCCAATCTCCATTAGCATCCGTTACAACTGTCGCGACCACTCCAAACACATCCGTAATTTCTACATCAACACTAGGCATATCTGCTTCACTTGGCTCCTGAGTACCATCGCCATTTTCATCGAAGTATAAGTGACCAGTTAAAATACCTGATTGATAAAAACCATCTATTTCATTAAATGTTTGTCCAGTTACAATAGCGGTCGTGGTTGGATCGTCCCCTTCTGTTTGTGTCGCTCCTGTTGGGAAATCTGGATCGCTTCGAACAATACTTGAAATTGCATCGCCTTGTGGTAAAACTATACTCCAGTCTCCATTAGCATCTGTTACAACTGTCGTGACTGCTCCAAACACATCGGTAATTTCTACATCAACACTAGGCATGTCTGCTTCACTTGGCTCCTGAGTACCATTGCCATTTTCATCGAAGTATAAGTGACCAGTTAAAATACCTGATTGATAAAAACCATCAATTTCATTAAGCGTTTGTCCAGTTACAATAGCGGTCGTGGTTGGATCGTCCCCTTCTGTTTGTATCGCTCCTGTTGGGAAATCTGGATCGCTTCGAACAATACTTGAAATTGCATCGCCTTGTGGTAAAACTAAACTCCAGTCTCCATCGGCATCTGTTGCAAGTGTGGTGACCACTCCAAACACATCGGTAATTTCTACATCCACATTTGGCATGTCTGCTTCACTTGGCTCCTGAGTACCATTGCCATTTTCATCGAAGTATAAGTGACCAGTTAAAGTTCCTGATTGATAAAAACCATCAATTTCATTAACCGTTTGTCCAGTTACAATAGCGGTCGTGGTTGGATCGTCCCCTTCTGTTTGTATCGCTCCTGTTGGGAAATCTGGATCGCTTCGGACAATACTTGAAATTGCATCGCCTTGTGGTAAAACTAAACTCCAATCTCCATCGGCATCTGTTACAACTGTCGTGACTGCTCCAAACACATCGGTAATTTCTACATCCACATTTGGCATGTCTGCTTCGCTTGGCTCCTGAGTACCATTTCCATTTTCATCGAAATATAAATGTCCTGTAAGCTCTCCTGAAACAAAGAACCCATCAATTTCATTAAACGTTTGTCCAGTTACAATAGTGGTCGTGGTTGGATCTTCCCCTTCTGTTTGTATCGCTCCTGTTGGGAAATCTGGATCGCTTCGGACAATACTTGAAATTGCATCGCCTTGTGGTAAAACTAAACTCCAGTCTCCATCGGCATCTGTTACAACTGTCGTGACTGCTCCAAACACATCGGTAATTTCTACATCAACGCTAGGCATATCTGCTTCACTTGGCTCCTGAGTACCATTTCCATTTTCATCGAAGTATAAATGACCAGTTAAACTACCTGTTTCGTAAAAACCATCTATTTCATTAAACGTTTGCGCGCTTAAAATAGCGGTCGTGGTTGGATCTTCCCCTTCTGTTTGTGCTGCTCCCGCTGGGAAATCTAGATCGCTTCGGACAATACTTGAAATTGCATCGCCTAGTGGTAAAACTAAACTCCAGTCTCCATTTATATCTGTCACCAGTGTAGTGACCACTCCAAACACATCCATAATTTCTACATCAACGCTAGGCATATCTGCTTCGCTTAGCTCCTGAGTACCATTTCCATTTTCATCGAAGTATAGGTGACCAGTTAAAGTACCTGATTGATAAAAACCATCAATTTCACTGAGCGTTTGTGCGCTTAAAATAGCAGTCGTTGTTGGATCTTCCCCTTCTGTTTGTGCTACTCCCGTTGGGAAATCTGGATCGCTTCGGACAATACTTGATGTAGCGTCACCCAGTGGTAAAACTAAACTCCAGTCTCCATTTATATCTGTCACCAGTGTAGTGACCACTCCAAATACATCCGTAATTTCTACATCAACGCTAGGCATATCTGCTTCACTTGGCTCCTGAGTACCATTTCCATTTTCATCAAAGTATAAGTGACCCGTTAAAGTACCTGTTTCGAAAAACCCGTCGTTCTCTGTAAATAAGGGGTCGCGTAAATTACCCGGAAGATTATCTATGTTTATTGAAAGTGGATATGTAGTTGGGTCTGTCCCTTCAGTTTGTGTTGCTCCCGTCGGGAAATCTGGATCACTATTATCAATATCCACATCAAATTCTCCAATATTAACAATAGCCTTCCAATCTCCGTTAGCATCTGTTGTTAAAGTCTCCGAGTCTCCTAAAAAGTCTTCAATTTCAACATCAACATCTGGCATATCTGCTTCACCTGCATCCTGAGTACCGTTACCATTTTCATCGAAATACAAATGCCCTGTAATATTTTTAAAAAAAGCATAACCTGTTGGTCCTGAGTCTATTGTTGTATTTGAAATAATTTCAATTTGATCAAGAGGAACCCCTTCAGTAACCTCTAGGTTGTCTGCATAATCGCCTGTATCATCACCAAAAGGTTGAATGAAATAAACTATTTGTCCAGGTTGCATGCTTTTAGACCAATTGCCATTTACATCAGTAAAAGCAAATGGAGGTACTGGAGTTAAAGAAGGAAACCGAAAAAATTGAATCCTAACACCTTCTAGACTAGGCTCACCGGCATCCTGAGTACCATTATTATTAATATCATAATAGACTTTACCAGTTATAATTCCTGGATCTGCAAATCGTGCTAATAAGCTTTCAAAAGGATTCGGAAGAAAAGGATTAGAAGTATAAGATTTTTCTTCCTGTGCGAACGCTCCAATATTTATAAAAATAAATATAAATAACAATAGATAGGTTGGAGTAATAATCTTCATACGATAGAGGTTTACACAAAACTAGGCTATTATTTATTATTTTGTGATAATATTAATTTTCTTTTTAACATTAAAATAATTTTTAAGCAATAATTATAAAAATATATCAATAAATAGAAATTTTTAAGCAATAAAAATACATCTGTACACAAACATTATCAATATATATATGAAAACGATTGACATCAAAAATTAAAAATTAAATTTGCAGCATGAAATTAAATAAGGAAATTAACAGGAGGAGAACCTTTGGTATTGTTTCTCACCCTGATGCTGGAAAGACGACACTAACAGAAAAGCTACTGCTTTTTGGTGGTGCTATTCAAGAAGCTGGTGCTGTAAAGTCAAATAAGATCAAAAAAACAGCTACAAGTGACTTTATGGAAATAGAGCGTCAAAGAGGAATTTCAGTTTCTACATCTGTTTTAGGTTTTGAATATAAAGGCATTAAAATCAATATCTTAGACACCCCTGGCCACAAGGATTTTGCTGAGGACACCTTTAGAACTTTAACGGCAGTGGACAGTGTGATCGTCGTGATTGATGTTGCTAAAGGGGTTGAAGAGCAAACTGAAAAACTCGTAAAAGTTTGCAGAATGCGTAATATTCCTATTATTGTTTTCATCAATAAAATGGATAGAGAAGGTAAAGATGCCTTTGGATTGTTGGATGAAATAGAACAGAAGTTAGGCTTGCATGTCACTCCTTTAAGTTTCCCCATTGGTATGGGTTATGACTTTAAGGGGATTTATAACATCTGGGAAAAAAATGTCAATTTATTTACTGGTGACCCCAAAAAGGATATTGAAGAAACTATTCAAGTTAGCGATCTATCAACCGATGAAATTGACCAACTTATAGGCACAGATTCTGCTGATACCTTACGAGAGGAGCTAGAACTCGTGGAAGGTGTCTATCCAGATTTTGATATCGAAACCTATAAAAAAGGAGATTTACAGCCTGTTTTTTTTGGCTCAGCCTTAAATAATTTTGGAGTTCGGGAATTACTAGATTGCTTCATCAAAATTGCTCCATCTCCACGACCTAAGCAAAGTGATATTCGGGAAATTAATCCACAGGAAGATAAGTTTACTGGATTTGTTTTTAAAATTCATGCCAATATGGATCCTAGACACCGAGATCGTCTCGCTTTTGTGAAAGTTGTTTCCGGTAAATTCGAAAGAAACAAACCCTATCTTCACATCCGAAGTAATAAAACTCTCAAATTTTCTAGTCCAAATGCTTTTTTTGCTGAGCGCAAAGAAATTGTAAATGAAATGTTTCCAGGAGATATCGTTGGGCTTCACGATACAGGAACTTTTAAAATTGGTGACACCTTAACAGAAGGTGAAATTCTTCAGTACAAAGGCATCCCCAACTTTTCTCCCGAGCACTTTAGATATATAAACAATGTCGATCCCATGAAGTCTAAGCAACTTAATAAAGGGATTGAACAATTGATGGATGAAGGGGTTGCACAGCTTTTTACGTTAGAACTTAACAACAGAAAAATTATAGGTACTGTAGGGGCACTTCAATATGAGGTGATACAATATAGATTGGAACACGAATACGGCGCTAAATGCTCTTATGAAAACATCAACGTACATAAGGCCTGTTGGATTGAACCAAAAGATGAAAAAAGCGAAGAGTTTAAAGAATTCAAGCGTGTGAAGTCTAAATTTTTAGCCAAGGATAAAACCAATCAATTGGTGTTTTTAGCGGATTCTGAATTTTCCTTGCAAATGACTCAACAAAAATATCCTAATATCCTATTTCATTTCACCTCAGAATTTTAAACACGTTTAAAAAGGCAAAAAGTGTTGGAGGCCAAGAACCCACTTTTCGCATCAAGTCCGCCCTGTTTACTTTAGAAAAACCTTAGTGGCTTTCATCTAAACGCTATCTAGTGAATATTCAAGATTTAAACATAAAAAAGCCTCTTAAATTTTAAGAGGCTTTTTTTATGTTTATCACTAGGAGTCTAATCTATATATCCCATTTTTCTCATCCAGTCATCATTAAACATTTTCCCAACATACCTGCTTCCATGATCGTGAAATAAAACCACCACTACATCATCCTTTGTGAAATGCTCCTTCAATTGAAGAAGACCTTTTACGGCAGCTCCAGCTGAATTACCTAAAAACATACCTTCTTCTTTAGCGAGCCTTTGAGTATAAACAGCCGCATCTTTGTCGGTGACTTTCGTAAACCCGTCGATACCATCAAATCTTACATTTAGCGGTAGAATATCTTCTCCAATTCCTTCGGTGACATATGGGTAAATTTCATTTTCATCGAACTCTCTAGTTTCATGGTATTTTTTAAAAACAGAGCCATAAGTATCTATCCCCCAAATTTTAATATTTGGGTTTTTCATTTTCAAATAACTACTTACTCCAGAGATAGTACCTCCAGTTCCAACGCCAGATACAAAGTGGGTCACTTTCCCTTCGGTTTGTTCCCAAATTTCTGGACCTGTTGTTTTAAAGTGAGCTTTGCAGTTGGACGGATTATCATATTGATTGACATACCAAGAATTTGGAGTTTCCCTTGCCAATCTTGCAGAAGTGGAATAGTAAGATCTGGGATCGTCTGGAGCTACATCTGTAGGGCAAACAAAGACTTCACAACCTACAGCTCGTAGAATATCCATTTTCTCCTTACTCTGCTTATCGCTAAGAACGCAAACTACTTTATAGCCTTTTATAATGGCTACTAAAGCCAATCCCATGCCTGTATTTCCAGACGTTCCTTCAATAATAGTCCCACCAGGTTTTAATGCACCATAGGTTTCGGCATCCTCAATCATCTGCAAAGCCATTCTGTCTTTTACAGAGTTCCCAGGATTAAAGGTTTCGTATTTGGCAAGCACCAAAGCATCGATTTCTTCTACCATTTTATTCATTTTCACCATTGGTGTTTTACCAATAGTTCCAAGGATATTTTCAGCGTAATTCATAGTTCAATTTTAATATTGCAAATATAAAAAAAGTAAACCTCAAAACAGCGGGATAATCAAGGCTATAATAGCTATTCGAACTTCATTGCCTTTACCGGCGAAATCTTCACAATGATGACCGAAGGAATTAACAGCATCAATAAACACAAGAGTAAAGTACCAAAATTGATCAACAAGATATAGTCTAGACTCAAATAAATAGGAGCTTCAGAAACATAGTAGGTTTCTGGGTTAAGATGAATGATTTTAAAATACTTCTGTATTAATAAAAGGCCAATTCCTATTAAGTTACCCCAAAACAGACCTTTAAAAATCAAGTATCCAGCATTGTATAAAAATATTTTTCGGATGGACCAATCTGAAGATCCCAAAGCTTTTAAAATGCCAATCATTTGAGTCCTCTCCAAAATAAGAACTAATAAAGCTGTCATCATATTAATGCCTGCCACCAAAATCATAATCCCAATAATGAGGATAATATTAAAGTCAAACATTTTTAACCATTCAAAAATGGAAGGATATAATTCAACTATCGTGCTCGCGTTCAAAAAGGAATCCACTTCTTCATAGACCTTGTAACCGACTTCTTGAATATCATCAAAATCTTTTACAAAAAGTTCAAATTGACCTATCTCATCAACATTCCAATCGTTGAGTCTTTGGATTTGCTTTAAATCGGCAATGATATAGGTTTCATCAAATTCTTTAAAACCAGAGTCAAATATCCCCGATATTGTTAAACCGACCGATCTCGGTAATCGGTCCTGATCCTCCCTCAGAAAATAAACAATGAGTTTATCACCGGTTTTGAAGCCAAGACGCTTGGCTAAATAATCTGAAATCAGCACTTCTCGACTTATGGATTCATCAAAAGCTGGTAAAACTCCATCTACCAAAAATTCTTCCAAGTATTCCCAACGGTACTGTTCATCGACACCTTTAACAACGATACCCTCAAAATCTGTTTCAGTCCGAATGATACCATACTTGGTTGCTACTTTTTGAATATGCTCAATTTCTGGAATGCTTGTAAAGGAAGGATAAAATTCCTGTTGAGTACTTACAGGATTTTGGGTGATGGTAGCTTGGTTATTGGTAAAGTTATTGATGACTATATGACCGTTGAAGGCTGCAATTTTTTCTCTGATTTTTTCCTGTAATCCAAAACCTGTCGCAATCGCTATGAACATCATCACTACGCCAATAGAAATTGCCGAAATCGCAATTTTAATAATCGGAGCCGATATGCTACTTTTATAATCGCTTTTAGCAATTAGGCGTTTAGAAATAAAATATTCAAAATTCAAGGTGAAGTATGGTTTTTAAGAAGCTCAAAAATACAGTTTATTTTATTCTTTTGGTATGCATTTCTTGCACAGCTCAGGAGGATAGAAAAATCACGACAGAAAACATTCAAGTAGCAGCCAACAGAACTAAAGCCTACCTCCCGCTCCTCCGAGGAAAGAATATAGGGGTAGTTGGGAACCAAACCTCTGTGATCTTTCAATCTGAAAAGGATTATACCCATCTTGTGGATTCCCTTTTGAAACAAAACATGTCTATCAAAAAGGTCTTTGCTCCAGAACATGGTTTCCGAGGGACTGCGGACGCAGGAGAACACATCGAGGATGGTATAGATTCCAAAACAGGTTTACCGGTTATTTCCCTCTACGGCGATCAAAAAAAACCAGATCCTAAACATCTCAAAGATTTAGATGTTATTTTATTTGATATTCAAGATGTTGGTGCTAGATTTTATACCTATATCTCAACTTTGCATTATATGATGGAAGCTTGTGCAGAACAGGATGTTCAACTCATCGTTTTGGATAGACCCAATCCCAATGGACATTATATAGACGGCCCAGTACTAGAAGAAAACTACAAAAGCTTTGTCGGTATGCATCCTGTTCCCGTGGTTCATGGACTTACCATTGGAGAGTATGCCCAACTGATTAATGGTGAAAAATGGCTTATAAATGGAATTCAATGTGATCTAAAAGTGATCCCAATGGAAAATTATTCTGCATCTAGTACTTATGATTTACCCATAAAACCTTCCCCTAATCTACCAAATGCCAACTCTATTAATTTGTATCCTAGCTTATGTTTTTTCGAGGGAACCAACGTGAGTGCAGGGAGGGGAACTGATCTGCAATTTCAAGTTTTTGGATCACCAGCATTAGACTCTATTTATTTTGACTTTGAGTTTACCCCAATGTCCAACTCTGGAGCCAAATACCCAAAACACAAAAACACACTTTGCTTCGGAAAAAATCTTCAAAATGAAAAAGAGCTTGATTATTTGAATTTAGACTGGTTGCTTCAGGCGTATCATCACACCCAAGATCAATCCTCATTTTTCAACTCATTTTTTAATAAACTGTCCGGAAATTCAAGCCTAAAGGAGCAAATTCAGCAGGGAAAAACGGCTAAAGACATAAAGGAAAGCTGGCAAGCTGGTTTGGAAGAGTATAAGACAAAAATCAAACCTTATCTACTTTATAAAAGATGACCTTTAGGCCTACAAAAAGAAAATAAAAGTTGCCAAATTTTAATAAAGTTAAATTCACCTTTCAAAACCTCTTTTACTCAAAGATAACTTCACATGTCACCCAAAAGCACAGTGAATAGAAGGAGTTTATTCAGCTATCAAATAGTAAAGAGTTTTATAGTTGACCGGTTAACCAGTCGACCAGTTCACCAAGAACACATTACTCTAAAAGCAATCCGTTAAGCTCCACTTGGTATTGAATATCTACAGTCTGATCAAGCATCTTGGACACCGAACAGTACTTTTCGAAAGACAATTGAGCAGCACGCTTAGCTTTATTGGAAGGGATTTCACCCTCTAACTTCACCAGCAGTTTGATCGTATGAAACACTTTAGGATCAGTATCGTTTCTAAGACCTTCTACCTCTACGTTTAAGTTCTTAATTTCCAAATTTTGTTTTTTAAGGATATGGATGATATCAATACTACTACAGCCAGAAATACCCATTAAAATGAGTTCCATTGGACTAGGCGCTTTAGGATCTGGCGCTGTAGAATTATAAATTTCTATTGTATGACCTAAGGCATTTTCAGCTTCAAAATGAACATCACTGTTTGCTTTTTTATATAAGCTTACTTTCATTATTCTATAATTTGATGCAAAGCAAGTGAATCTTAAGTATAAATCTGCTAAAAATAACTTAATACAATTTAGAATGACTCAAATTTATTAAATTTGCAATGAGGAAGGATTTGACTCATTGCAACCTCTTTTTAAAATGCTAATGCAGTTTCATCTTTGTGGTGAGTGGTAAAACGTCATTTCCTTCCCAACGACCATAACTTTAAAATTTATTCTATGTCATATTTATTTACTTCAGAGAGTGTTTCTGAAGGACATCCCGATAAAATCGCAGATCAAATTAGCGATGCTTTACTCGATTCTTTTTTAGCTTTTGACGGTACCTCCAAGGTGGCTTGTGAAACTTTGGTAACTACAGGGCAAGTTGTTTTGGCAGGAGAAGTAAGGAGTAATACTTACCTCGATGTGCAACAAATTGCAAGAGACGTCATCAACGATATTGGATATACCAAAGGAGAATACCAATTTTCTGGAGATTCCTGTGGTGTTATCTCGCTTATCCATGAACAATCTAAAGATATTTACCAAGGTGTAAATAGAACATCCAAGGAAGACCAAGGAGCTGGCGACCAAGGAATGATGTTTGGTTACGCCACCAATGAGACTAAAAATTATATGCCTTTGGCACTTGACATTTCTCATAAGTTACTGATAGAACTAGCCAAATTAAGAAGAGAAGGCAAAGACATTACTTACTTGAGACCAGATGCCAAAGCACAAGTTACTATTGAATATTCTGATGATAATGTACCTCAGCGTATAGATACCATTGTGGTTTCCACGCAACACGATAATTTTGATGATGATGAGCCTATGCTTAAGCAGATAGAAAAAGACATTCATTCTATCTTGATTCCACGAGTAAAAGCCTTGTTCGATGAAAGCATTCAAGGCTTATTCGACGATGACATTGCCTATCACATCAACCCTACTGGTAAGTTTGTAATTGGAGGACCGCATGGAGACTCAGGACTTACCGGACGTAAAATTATTGTAGATACCTACGGTGGAAAAGGAGCCCACGGAGGTGGTGCTTTCTCTGGAAAAGATCCTAGTAAAGTAGACAGATCTGCTGCATATGCCGCTAGACACATGGCCAAAAACATGGTTGCTGCTGGTATCGCTGATGAAGTCTTAATCCAAGTTTCTTATGCGATTGGAGTGAGTGAACCAACTTCCATTTTGGTGAACACCACCAATAAAAAAATTGATATGAGCGATGGGGATATCGCAATCAAAATGAAGAAAATTTTTGACATGCGTCCAGGTATGATCGAAGAGCGCTTAAAACTTCGAAATCCTATTTATAGAGAAACTGCTGCTTACGGCCATATGGGTAAGGAACCAAGATTCGAAACTAAAATCTTCAAATCTGACTATTGCGGTGAAATAAGTCTAGAAGTAGAGTTATTTACTTGGGAAAAATTGGATTATGTCGAAAAGTTGAAAGAGGCTTTTGGTTTATAATTTTTTACCGATTATAAGACCTAGGCATAGGAGATCAAGCAATGTCATCGCCTTTGAAACTATAGATTTATAAAAAAGACCTGAAATTCAATACCGGTCTTAAAATAAGTTGGGGACTATAAAGCGAATTTGAAATTCAAATACTAGAAACGTTTATTGGACCGTTTAATATTGCCAAAAAGGTGGTCAGTAATGATGTTTACAATTGGTTTTATTTTCTGAAAGAAAATAAAACCAATTCATTATATAACATTCAAAAATTAAGTTGGCATGTAAATAAATTCATGGCCTTAGTTTAAAATTTCTAGATCATATAAATTGGATCACCAACTCGAAATAGATTCACTATCATCACGCTTCTAAATCGTAAAGTAGTAAGCTTTCAGTATGCGTTTTTATAGAGAGGCAAATATCAAATTCATTCTTTAAATTCACGTCGATATTAAGACAATCCTTGTTATAAGGTCCATACATATCTTTGTTCGTCACATTAAACAAGCCTACAGTAGGAGTTTGAGTTGCTGCTGCAAGGTGCATCATTCCACAATCACCAGTGATGAATAATGAAGTTTGAGAAATAAAAGAAGCTATTTCTCTTATGTTTTTACTGTAAAAAGAAGGGATTTTATAATTTAAAGCAGATATATTTTCTACTGGTAATATTTCGATGATATTATAATTTGGAAACGCTTTAGACAAAGACTCATAAAAATTATTCCACCAAACTTTCTCAAAACACTTTCTATCAGTTGCAAAAGTATACAGGCAAATGGTTGGTTTATCCAAATCAGCATAGTGTTTTAATAATTTGGTGCCATTAAAGACTTCTTCATTAGATAATTTAATCTCTAAGCTCGGCAAGACTTCAGCGGTGAGTGACTGCCTAAGAAAATAACGAAGACTATAAATTGGGTATTTGGATATGTGAATACCGTCTTGACAAGTGATTAGATTATGATGGCGCTCAAAGCCAAAGAACTTATTTTTGGCCCTACATACTTTGGTAGATAGACGCCCAGAAGAGGAGGAGGCTTCTGCATTAATTACCAAGTCATATTTTTTTTGCTTGAGTTTTATCCACACCAACAAATATCTACCAAGCTCATTGAAGTGTTTTTTGGGTAAGCTCATAATTTTATCTACGTAATCGTAATTTTCGAAGATGAGTCCACCCAAATTACCCTTAAGAAATAAATCAATTTTAGCTTCAGGAAATTGATTGTGAACCTCTTTTACCAAGGGTGTTATCAATAATTGGTTACCAAGTCGGTGATTTGGACGAGTTATTAATATGCGTTTGACTTCAGATGAATTAGAAAAATTAACACTTTGCTTATCAAGCAATCCACTGGTTACTAATCTGGTTGCTTTTTTCCGATAAATATTAATCACTTTTTTAAATACATTCATACCATAAATAACGTTAATTTTATTTACTAAATTAACAAATTGCATAAAAAAATTAAGAAATATTAAGAATTATCAATAAATAAGATTTTTAATTTATTATTGAAGTAATAAATTAAAAATAAAAATGAACAGACATTTAGAAGGAAACATCTGTTTTATTATTGTTTTGTTTGTAATTTAGTAATTATCACAACTATAACGATCCCAGGCTGAAAAATAATCTTTGGTCTGAAACTATGGATTCATTAACATAATTTCGCCTTTTAAATTCAATATCGAACAAGTTGGTGGCGCTTAACTCAAACCCCCAAGCTGAATCTTCAAAATTAAATTTGTATAAAATAGATGTGAATATAAATCAAAATCTATATTCCATTTTCAATAAAACAAACTTTGGTAAAAGTCTATATTCAGTTGTTGAGAAACCTATATCGCTGATTGAAAAACTTCTAAACCGTTCCGTATTGAAGAGGTTTTTTGCTGAGAGTCCTAAAGTTAATTTGTTTTCAATCAATTTATAACGCACATCAAAATCTAAAAAATAATAGGTATTATCGGTTTCCAAATTTCCAAAATAATAAAATTCGGATTGCATTTGAACATCAAACTTATCGTTGAACACAACCGATAAATCTAAAAAACTCACATTGTTTGTAAATGAATTATCTATGGTGGTTTTATACCAAATTAGACCTATAATGACGCAATAAATCGTTTCTTTTTCGCCTGCTTTTCATCAAAAATAATTACCGTAGCTAAGGCTATGCTAGTTATTTTTGATTTCAATCAATCAAAAAATAATTCAATTTATTCATACGGCATTATAAATATAATTTGGTATTAATCTGGCTCGTCGTCCATTTTGTTCCCACATGATAATTAAAAGCACCTCGGAATCCCGAATGCAATTCTAATCCATAATTGTAATTGTTTGAGGTGACCTCTCTTAAACCAGTGCTGTTTACAATGTTCTTAAATTCACTTTTAGTATACCCCAAATCCAGCTTTAAGTTTGATGAGATAGACTTAAAATAAAAATCTAAATCTGAATTGATACTTATAAACTCACGGTCTTTAATAAGTATTTTTTCAGATTGAGCAAAATTTTGTTGAAGCTGTGTGTTGGTTGAAAAGAAATCGTGGTTTTTATTATATATGATAAATGTATTTGCAAAAAAACGGTCGCTCCAGTTACCCACTTGATAATTGAACACAAGACTTGACGCATCAAGTTGATTGAAATCGCCTGTTCCTTTAGTGAACGAACGAAAGCCTGTCATTACAAAATCATCAAACACATCCAACACTCCAGCATTAGTAGTAGTATAAGAATATGAAGTCATCAACTTGTTTTTACCATTTATTTTCCAATCCATACCTAAACTCGGATTGATAAAAAATGGACTCTGATGATCTGATAAATTGTTATTTTCTAACCGATTGAAAAGTTGATGTGCGTCCAATTTGGCTGTAAAACCAAAATCCTTGATTTTGAAGAGGTATTTGCTTTTAAAGTACAAATCATTTACTTGGTATTTGGTTTGATTTTGATAGCCTGTGGGTTGATCGATTATAGAATTGTCTTCCAACACTGAAAATATCGTAAATAACTTATCTTCTCTAAACTCATTACCCAACTGCAATTCTAATAAATTACCCTTATCTCTTCTGTCAAGTAAATGTGCATTAATACCTGCAAATTTCATCTGGCTGTTACTCTGCTGCGAAACATGAGTTGCATTATCGGAAGCAGGAAATAAATCATCATAAAAGAACTCATTGAAGCTGTAACTTTGTGGTGATTCTTCGTCGATAAACCGCCCGGTCAACAAGAATACTTTTTTGTCATCAAACTTAGTGCTGTAACTTATTTTTTGGTCAAAAAGCCTATTTTGATGTTGTAAGTTCTCTAGTGTAGAGTTTCCATTAAAAACAAGATTGGAGACATCATCAAAATCTCCATTATTATATTTGGTGGTGGCTTCAAGCATTTTAGTTTTTGAAAAATTGTAGATAAAATCAAGTTTTCCGAAAGCAATTCTCTTTTTATTTTGAAGCTGATAATCTTCAGCATTGGTAAAACTAGCTCCACTCACGTCTACAAAATCAGTAGAATTCTTAAAAAAGTCGGTTTCGTCCCAATTGAAAAACCCAAGTGTTTTTATTTTTAGTTTTTCAGTTGGGTTAAAAATCGCGTTGAGTGAAACCAATTCAGCATTATTGAAATTAGGGCTTGCTGATTTTCAAAATTAGTATATGTCGTGATACTGTTGATTTGTATGTTTTGGTTGGCTATTTTTGATTAGATATGTGTTGTAATTTGTTTTACAAAAGAGTTTGTCCCATTGAATATGTCTCATTTTGAAAAAGGCACAAAAAGCAACATATTTCTTGGTTATTTTTGTCAATGTTATAAGGTTAATCACAAAGAATATGGCTCCAATCCAACTCTGTAAAGCGTCTGTTCTCATGCCTTTACGGGAGAAGCTTATACCTAATAGGAGCTTTCTCTTTTTTAAAAACTATTCTTTATTTCATTGGCACTATTATGCTTTACAATAAATATAGTATTAAGATATCTCTTTGGATTACGGTTTGACCTAACACTTGTTACGGTTAAACCTTACACATGTTCCCGTTAAACTATAAATTCTTGTTTCAACTCTCGAAAGCAAGGTTGTTACTGGGAAGTAAATATTTAAATTTTTTATATTTATATATATGAGCTATTTTTCTTATGCTCTAATACCAAATTATATTTATAATGCCGTATGAAGAAATTGAATTATTTTTTGATTGATTGATTGAAATCAAAAATAACTAGCATAGCCTTAGCTACGGTAATTATTTTTGATGAAGAGCAGGCGAAAAAAGCCTGTGCCGAATTCGTATCGGTAAAACGATTTATTGCGTCATTATAGGTCTAATTTGGTATAAGCCCCTTTTCTTGGTTTTCCATTGATAAATAACATCTAAAAAATCAATATAATAACAGATATTTAAAGTCTAATAAAGCGTTTACAAACGGCTACAACCGTTTGTAAAAGGAAGTAACTGGATAACTGTCAACTAAAAAAAACTCATGCTCTCATCTTTGCCCTGTCGATAGCAAACACCGTCGATATGGTTTAGAAAGACTAAGCCCATTTAAAAACCCATTTAATTTTATAGTTATGAGTACTTTAAAAAATTCAGTACAGTTAATGGGCCACTTAGGCCAAGATCCAGAAGTAGTCAACCTTGACTCTGGGAAGAAACTCGTTAAATTCTCTATCGCTACCAACGAGTATTATCACGACACTAGCGGCGAAAAAGTCACCAACACCTATTGGCATAATATCATCGCCTGGGGCAAAACCGCTAGCTTTATCGAAACCTATGTCAAAAAAGGACAAGAGGTTTTGATAAAAGGGAAACTCGCTCCCCGCTCCTACGAGACCAAAGAAGGTGAAAAACGCTACATCACAGAAATCAATTGTTCTGAGATTGTGACGACCTCGCAGAAGGCTTAAGCTCTGCTTTATTAAAATTGATAAACTCCCTGTTTTGAATAAAGCAGGGCGTTTTTCGTTTTCTGATAAATTTATTTTAGTGACATAAAACCGGTAATCAAAGTCTTCAATCTCCAAAATTAGGCCTAGTAAACCAAAATAGCTTTTGTGGCCTAAGTCAAAAAATTAACTCAGGTGTGAACCAAGCTATAGTTGAATATTCATCTCTTCCTATTTCGAAATAAGGTTTTACATAAAAACAATCGTAACCCGAAATTACCTTTTTATAAAGTTTTTCAATTTTCCGATCTAATTCAATGCTTTTATCTTTAATGACCATTCCAGAAAACACATTATCGGTGTAATTTATAATAAAATACCCGTTATGTTTTTTTTGATAAAATATTTTGTCAAAATCGCTGTGAGATTTTGATTGAGAAGACATTTGTGGGTTTAAATCATTTTCCAAAAAAGGTTCCCTAAAGAATTTCGAATAGTTATGATTTAACTTCAAAATAAAAGTCAAACGGTCTTGATAAGGTCTTAGGTTGTAGGCGCTTTTTGTACAGATAATTCTGGCATTAATCGCCCTTTGCCAATAGGCCGTGATGTTAGCATGTCCTTTAACAGTAGCTTTGTTTAGTGGCAATATAAAAGATTCCGAATTTTTCCATCACTAAAAAATTAATAGCCGTACGTTTCTACATAAGAAAAGTTCGAGTGTAGTGAAGCTTTAGTTCCGTGGTGTTTATTCCAGCCTGCTAGTATGGTATGTTCAATAAGATGATATAGTGCTAATTTCCTTGTTGGCATCCGCTTTTGATTGTCTTTCCATGCAATACAGTGACATATCAGAGCTGTAGCTAAGGTCAATAGTTACATACTCTTTGAATTTATATTCCAACTCTTTCTCATAGATTTTATCAGTTGTCCTATTTAATTGAGAAAAAACTACAGTAGAAATAAGCATTGTAAAACAGAGATGTGAATTTTTAATTGTTTAATATGATTTTTTTTCAATTCCAATGTTATCATTTTTTATGAAGTTCTACAATGCTTGAACTATGGTTTATGGGTTGCTTAAACAGCTAATGTGTTATTTCTATATTACTTATTCTTTTACCACTGGTAGTGAAGTAAAGGGTTTTATACCAAAAGCAGGGTATACCTCACTTGGATAATAGAAAGTTCCCCCACGAGATACCATTGAAATTGTTTTGATGGCCTTTAAATCCTCTACTGGATTTCCAGGAATTAAAAAGAAATCTGCCAGTTTACCAGGTGCAATACTTCCCAAATCATTGTCCCCTAAATAGTTCGCCATATCATAGCTTGCCAATTTCAACAGCTCTGCAGGTGTATAACCCAATTGTTGGTAAAGCTCTAATTCTCTATGGTACATAAAGGCCCCTCCCAAATCAGTTCCGGGAACAATAAAGATTCCTTTATCTTTCATCATTTTTAGGGTCTCCACAATTTTGTCATATCCCGCGCGATACTTTTGGTCGTCCTCGGGGGAAGCAATATCTGCTAGTGCCATTTTATATCCACGTTGAGTATTTGGCGGCATATGATCTATGAAATCTTTGGTACCCTCTCGGACTTCACCATTTCTAGCTTTCATTAACACTTCGTGGATCGCCAAAGTGGGGTCCATAGCAGTCTTGTTTTGAACAAATAAATCCATGGTTTCTTGTACTCTAGGACTATTCAGATCTAGTTCTGGAAATCTTTTTAATGCTGTAAGACGAAGCAGGGAGCGTGTATCTTCTTCTGGAGTTAATACCCATCCTAACATAGTTTGATTGATATGGGTCATTTCATCGTATCCAGCTCTTAACATGGCATTAGCATTTGAGAATGCAGGAACATGGCCGCAGACGAACATCCCAAAGCCATGCGCCTTTTCAACTATGGCTGGTGCCCAATCGCCATTCATAGAATTGTATAATTTAATCCCGTAGAAACCCATGTCATGATAGCTGTCTACAGCAGCTAAGGCTTCTTCTTGGCTGGAGACTAAAATTCCATTATTTGCACTATAGTCACTTTTTCCTTCAATGAAACCCAATCGGTGAATTCTAGGTCCAGCTAAAACTCCTGAATTGATTTTTTTTATTAAATCCTCCAATACAGCATTATCGTTCCCCATATCGCGGAAAGATGTAACACCGGCTAACACATTTAGCAAAGCACCTTCATCTCCAGCATGAGCATGCATTTCATACATCCCAGCTACCAAGGTACCATTTGCCCCATCGATGACCACTTCATCTTGGCCTTTTGCTTCAGGGGCATCGATACTCACAATCCGCTCGCCATCTACCAAAACTGATGAAAGGTCTGTGAGTCCCAAAGTAGTGGGATCGAATAGTTTTACATTGGTAATGCGTACCTTTTTCCCATAGTTATGGGCATATTTCTTTTGTAGTGATTCAAATCGTTCTGCGGAATATTTTTCTGCATAAGCCCGAAGTTCTTTTTCCTTTGCCTCAAACCCTTCACGAACAATAATAAACCGCGGGCTAATCACCGCAAACAAGTATTGTTCATTATCAGCAATTAGATAAGATGGGTTTAAATCGGCTCCAGATATAGCATAGGTGGTGAGACTGGTGGTAGTTGAATCGACGCTAACATTAATTTTCTCCATTTCTGTAAGCTGCAATTTGCCTGCTGGAAGTATCTCTGCTGAATAATCCTGTGCTTTTAACAAGCTACGCAGTGTTAGAATCGCTGCATAAGGACTCCCCGATTGATTGACATACCACAAAGCGCTATCAACTGTAGTACTTCCACTTCCGGTAGCGTCTGTCCATGAAGCAACGCTTCCTTTTAATGTATACTGTTCATCGACGGTATTCCCAAATGTTGTGTTCCCAGTAATATTCCATTGAACTGGAAAGCCCTCCGTATTTAGCACAATGGTTTCCTTCATGCTAGGTCCACGACCATTGTTTTTGTAATCGTAATCTATTTGGATGGTGTCACCATCAGTATGAGTTTTGAGATGTCCTACAGTAGTATTCCCAAAAATAATAGAATAGGTTTCATCTCCCTGAAAGTTGACCAAAGAAGAGACTTTGGGGGATTCTTGTTTGCAGGAATTCAAAAATAATAACATAAAAGGGGTCAAGAGTTATTTTAGGGGGATTCGTTTATCTTAGCCTTATAAAATAATAGAATTTGAGTTTAGATTTAGTTAGTTATTTATTGCCAGATGGCATCTTAGAGTACTTTGATATTACAAAACAT